>Ga0164243_10003792_pt1 | contig 24018 bp, 15 predicted proteins | sample OricompcompostOP_FD_108781 | JGI IMG/M metagenome (GOLD analysis project Ga0164243, IMG submission 108781) | Organic Plus compost microbial communities from Emeryville, California, USA - Original compost - Organic plus compost (OP) | ecosystem: Engineered > Solid waste > Mixed feedstock >...
CTGGTGGGCGGCGCTTCGAAAGGGGCCGCTCACCGTCCGCTCCACACGGGGACGTCGCGTGCGCCGACGTCGCGCGCGCCGCCGCCGTCAACGCCTGAGCGGCTTCCACCACGCGGTGCGCCGGATGACGCGGTCGCTGGGCACCGGAATCAACACCGTCGTTACCGGGATAGAGTTCGGCCGCAACGGCTTCAGCATGGCGGTGAGTGTCTTCACCGGCACCTTCGGCGACCTGCTGCAGAGCCGGGCCGACATGGCGCTCGGCAAGCCGCTGCCAGAGGTCACCCTGCCCCTGGACCCCACGGAACAGGCGGCGCCACGCCCGCCCGACCGTGCCGAGGGCATGTCCGTCGGCCGGGCGGTGGCCGGACGCATCGTGTACGGCGCCACTGGCGCCACCGCGGTGACGATCTTCATGCTGGCCGCCGACGCCGGAATCGGCAAGATCCTCACTGGTTCGATACTCATGATCGGCTCCTCCCTCGCCCAGGCCGCGGCCGACTACACCGCCGACCCGTTCGAGAACCACGCCATGGCCAAGCGGAAGGAGCTGGAAAAGCACGAGCCGGACCACCTCCGCAACGCGTCGGCCGAGGCCATCTACTACCTCGCGAACCGCATACGGTCCGAAGTGGACAGCCTGACCGAGGAGGACGCCCAGACGCGGGAACGGCTGGTCGAGGCGCTGGCCCATGTCAAGGCCATGATCCAGCGGACGGAGAAGGAGGTCGCGCACCGCCTCGCCGAGATGCGGCGGCGCCGCAATATGGTGGAGCCCGCCCGCCGGCGGCTGCGCCGGGTGGCCGGTCGCGGGACCTCCCGGAACCACGTCACGGTCACGTACGAGATGGTTCACCTGCCGTCGGCCCTGCCGCCGGCACTCACGAACCCCGGCCGGGTCGGCGCGCAGGTCGCCGCCGGCCAGGTGCCCTCGTTCTACCTGGGCTCGGCGGAGTCACCGGAGCTGCTGACCGCCAACATGCTGGCCGCCTGGGGACGCGGCCCCAGCCTCGGCCGGGGTTGGAACCAGGCCGTCAAGCAGATGATCGACGACGCGGCGACGACCAACGCGGCGCGCGCGCTGCACCAGCTCCGGGAGGCGGAGCGGGCGATCGAGGAGATCCTCGACCCCGAGCAGGGTCGACGCCCGCGGCCGGAGCCGCCGTCCGGGCGGTCCGCCCGCCGGGAGCAGCACCGGCGGGACCGGGCGGCGGGGATCCCGTACGAGATGACCCTCGCCACCCAGAGTCGCAAGTGGATCGGAGCCTTCGTCGGTTCAATCGTCGTCGCCTCGCCGATGCTGCTGATCGGCATTCCGGGCGGGAACGTGCTGGTCTGGATCGCCGGGCAGGCGTTCGCGGACACGATGGCGGGTGTGGCCGAGGTGCTCGGTGCCCGGATCCAGCTGCTGGACGCGCGGATCGACCGCGATGTCCAGCTCACCGAGGCGGCGGACCGGCTGCCGTTCACCATGGACGAGCTGGCCGAGTCCGTCCGCGCGTGGGCGGAGGCCGGCCGCGCCGCGAACGAGAAGATCGTGCCGATGCGGGTGCCGACGCCGGCCCGGCGGCGCCACGACGCGCGACGCGCGCTCGTCCGCGCGGGCATCGGGCTCCAGCGCGGGCTCGCCTCCGACCTGGGCCTGGGCCCGTCACTACGGCCCGGCGACAACGATCCGGACGGCGTCCTGTTGGACCGCCGCGACGCGGTGGCGGTGAACCGTCTCGTCGAGGTGGGCCTGGACCTCGACCGCGTGGTCAACCACCCGATCGAGGTGGTGGAGGAGAGCGGCGACCGGCGCTGGCGCCACCCGGTGGCGCAGGCCCCGACGATGCTCCGCGGCTACCTGCGCACGGAGCTGGCGCGGCTCGGCCTGCTGGCCGGACAGACAGGCTCGGCCGCGCGCTGGGAGGCCGTCGTGGCGGACGTGCGTCGCCGGTTCGGCCTCGACCTCCACGGCGGCGACCTGGAACTCGCCGCCCTCCGCCGCGACCTCGGCGACTGGGCGGACCAGACGGAGGCGGCGGCGGTGCGCGCGTGGGTGGACGCGGAACGCCAGAGCGACCCGCTCGGCCACACGATCCTCGACGCGCTCGACACGATGGCGCGCCGAGGATGGCTGGCCCTGGGCCCGGTGCCCGACGACGCCCGGGTAGCCAGGGACATCCGCGTCGACCGGACCGGCCTCCTGCACGTCGTGACCCCTGACGGCGACTTCGAGCTTGACGTCACCGTCCACGACCACGGATCGCCGGACGTGATGGCGACGGTGGAACCCGCGCCGGATGGCGCGCATCGGCTGCTCCTCCACCCGAGCCTCGTCGGCGACGACGAAAGGCTGGCGGTCGTCCTCCGCGCCGCCGTCGACCGGTGGCTCACCGACCGGTTGGGCCGCAACGGCCCCCTGCTCCTCTTCCGTACGGCGGCCAGGAACGCCATGCGCGCGGACGTCGCGGTCGCGTCCGCGGCGGAGGCGACCGCCACATCCGACCGCGCTGAGCCGCCGACCAACGCCGCAAAACGGTCGGATGCCGCGCGACGAACAGGATCTGCCGGATGACAGCGAGGTGTACCAGCCGCCGCGACCGATGGCGTACGGGCGACGCCGTGGGCATGACGAGCGGCGTGCCGGTCGCGGTCCGCGACGTGGAGGTCACGGCGTCGGCAACGCCGCCTGGAGGTGCCTCACGGATTGACGCCTCGGCAGGAGATCTACAGTGACACGAGACGATCGGGAGGACGCGATGTTACGGGCACGGTCGCCGGAGGAATGCCACCTCTACATGTCCCTGCACCCGTGCGCGTGCGGGCATGCGCAGTTCCCGTGGCAGCGGCACTATCTGCTTCCCGGCGAGGAGCAGATCTCCGTGTACGAGGGTGAGTGCCCTGGCTGCGGCACGGCGCGCGAGTTCCGCTTCGCGGTCCCCGACACGCTGGCCCCGCCGTTCAGCTTCGGCGGTGACGAGCCCTCGCAGGTCATCGACCCGGCCGAGTTCCTCGGGCGATACCAGCGGGCGATGCGCGTCGTCCCGCCTGATCCCGGCGTCCTCCCGCCGGCGCAGCGGCCGCGCTACTACGTCGAGCTGCGAATGGGTGTGGCCGCGCTGAGCGAGGTGCTGAAGTTCATCCCGCCCGAGGAGACGGCCGTGCCGGCGGAGGCGTTCACCTCGGACAGCGGACGCGCCGCGTACGAATCCGACCCGGACCAGTTCACCCGGCAGCGCATCGAGGCCCTGCTGGAATCCCACCAGCAGACCTTGACCAAGTACGCCGAGGCGGCGCGACAGCCGGAGCGGTAAGCATCGACTGGGGTGCTGTCGTACGACCCGTCGCATGCCACAATCAGCCGCATGCAGAAGCTGAGCTGCGTCGCGTGTGGACATACCGACCACGGCGATAGTTCGTACTGCATGAATCCCGCCTGTGGCCAGTTGCTGCCGGTGCCGTCGCGCAGGACGAACCAGCCTAAACCGGCGCCGGCGAAGGCCGTCGAGACAGCGCCGGTGGAGCCGACGACGGCGACACCGGAGCAGGCGTCGCCGGAGGAGGCCGCAGAGGCCCGGCCGGCCGAGCCCGCCACGGCGCGCGTCGCCACCCTGACGACGGCAAAGCTGGCAAGGCGCGCGAAAGCGGCGCCAACCGAGGCCGTGGAGGCGGCGCCGAAGGCGGGCCCGGCGGTGCCCGTGCCTGCGGACGCGGGGGAGCCGGAGTCCACAGTGCCCACCAGGCCGCTCGCCACGGAGCCGGTGCGGGCGGCGCTCGAGGTGCCCGCACGGGCGAAGGCGGCAAAGCCGGCGCCAGCCGAGGCCAAAGCCGCTCCGGTGGAACGGGTCGCGGCGGCAACGCCCGTCGAGCCCGCGCCGCCGACGGCCGAGACCGCCGGACCGCCGCGGGCACCGAAGGTTCACGGCGCCGTCACCTCCGTCTTGAACACCCGTCGCCTCCTGCTCGGCGCCGCGGCGCTGCTGGTGTTGATCGCCATCGGCGTGGCGTTCACCCGCGGGGTCGCCGCGCCGGATGCCAGCGAGAAGTCCCCATCGGACCTGCCGAGCCCCTCCCAGGTCGCGGAGCGCGCTCCCGAGATCACCAAAATCCAGGACGAGCGGGTGGCCGTCACGCTCACCTTCACCGACCACAGCGACGGCGCGGCCGCCTTCTACGTCGTGGGTGGGCCCTCCGGCCGGCAGCCGACGACGCTCGCCGAGGCCCCGCGCGCATCGACCACCGTACGCGTGAACGCGGTCAATCCCGAGGTCGACTACTGTTTCGTCGTGGTAGCTGTGCTATCGGTGGACGAAGTTGCCCCTTCGGTGCAGGTCTGCACCTCGCGATTCGGGACGGCGAAGCCATGACGACCTTCTTCGTGTCGGCCGACCAGGCCGGTGCCTACCCCCGGATCGGCGACGCGCTGGCCATGGCCGGGCCGGGTGACCAGATCCTGGTCGGTCCCGGCGAATTCCACGAGAACCTGGAGCTGACCGACCGGTCGGTCGCCATCGTGGCCGCCGAACCGGACACCGTCACCCTGGTCGCGGCCGACGGCCAGCGGCCCGCGGTGCGCTGCGAGCGCGGCACGGTGGAGCTGCGTCACCTGCGGATCCTGGCGTCCGATGCCGCCGCGGTCAGCGCCACGGAGACCAAACTGACGATGTCCGGTTGCGAGTGCTCGGCGGCTTCCGCCGCGGGCATCCAACTCGGCGCGCGAACCGACTTCGAGCTCGACGGCTGCAAGGTCGTCGGCGCGCAACTCGGCATCCAGCTCGACGACTGCGCGGGTTCCATCGCCAACTGCACGGTGGCGCAGATCGTCTCCGACGGCATCCTGGTCCGCTCCGCCGACCCCCACCTGCGCAACTGCTTGATCACCGACGCCGGCTACCGCGGTGTCTACGTGTACGACTACTCCCGCCCCACCCTCGAGAACTGCACGATCTCCCGGACCGGCGACGTCGGCGTGGCCGTCGCGCAGCAGAGCACCGTGGTGCTGCGCCGCTGCCGCGTCTCCGAGGCCGGCGGGGTCGGCATCAGCGTCGGCCCGGACTGCGGCGGCCAGATCTCGGGCTGCACCGTGGAGCAGGCGGCGGCGCCGGGCATCCTGCTGGCCCCGGGCAGCACGGTCGAGATGCAGGAGGCCGGTCGCCCGGCGGCCCGGGCCGAGCCGGTGGCGATGCGTGCCCAGGACACCGCGCGCTCCGAGGAGCTGCTCGAAGAACTCGACGCGCTGGTCGGGCTCCCCGGCGTCAAGGCCGAGGTTCGCGCCATCATCGACGAGCTCCAGGTCAACGAGTGGCGCCGCCGGGGCGGCCTGTCGGTAGCGCCGTCGACGAACCACCTGATCTTCGCGGGCTCGCCGGGCACCGGCAAGACCACGGTGGCCCGCATCTACGGCCAGCTCCTCGCCGCACTGGGCATCCTGCCCCGCGGCGAGTTCGTCGAGGTCGCCCGCCGTGACCTGGTCGGCCAATATCTCGGGCACACGGCCGAGAAGACCGCGGCCGCGTTCGAGAAGGCGATCGGCGGCGTGCTCTTCATCGACGAGGCCTACACGCTCTCCCGTTCCTTCGGGTCCGGCGGCGACTTCGGCCAGGAGGCCATCGACACGCTGGTCAAGCTGATGGAAGACCACCGGCACGAGATCGCCGTGATCGCCGCCGGCTACACCGGCGAGATGCGCGAGTTCCTGGACGCCAACCCCGGCCTGGCGTCGCGGTTCAACAAGACCATCGTCTTCGAGGACTACTCGCCGCAGGAACTGGTCAACATCCTCGCCACCATGGCCGAGGCGCACGAGTACCGGCTGGCGGACGACCTGTACGCCTCGATCGGCGGCTACTTCGCCGCGATGGCCAAGGACCGCAACTTCGGCAACGCCCGCGAGGCCCGCAAGCTCTTCGACGGCATCCGCAAGGCCCAGGCACAGCGGCTACGCCAGCTGCGCCGGGTGCCCAGCGGCGACGAACTGCAACTGCTCGTCCTCGAGGACCTGGCCGCCGCCATCGGCTGACGGCGGCCACGCCCTCCGCTCTCAGACCGCGGTGGGCCGCACCTGCGGCTGGCGCGGTGCCTGCACCGGCTCCTTCTCCGTCCAGCTCTCGGTCTCCACGGAGACGACCTTCGGCTGGTCGCGGCGCTGGTCCCGGGACCGCCCGCTGAGCGCGGCCGGACCGCTGCCCGCGTCGGGATCGACCAGCCGCGGACCACCGCGACGCACCGCGCGCGGCGGCTCACCGCCTCGCCCACCTCCGGCCGCGCCAGGGTTCATGCCGCCCATCATCGGCGGCATGAACGGCATCCCGCCGCCGAAGGCACCGCTGCCCGGGTTCGGGCCGCCCGCGGCTGGGCCGATGGCCAACGGGTTCGACGGGTCGGTGCCGTCTCCGGCAACCGGCAGGAACATCGTGGGCTCGTTGCCGTCGGGGCCGCCGGGACCGCCGGGGCCGGTCAGGCCGCCGCCACGACCCCCGAGGGACAGCCCGCCGCCACCGCTCGGATCCCTGGACGACAGCGACGGAGTCCAGCTCGGAGTAGGAACCGGCGTGACGCCGGAGCTGCCCGTCGGCGTGCGACCGGGCAGAGTGGGCGTGCCGATCGGGCTCGGCGTCGGCGTGCGGCCGGGCAGCGTGGGGACGACTCCCGGGCCGCCGAGGCCAGGGGTGTCGCCGCCGCCCGGCAGGGTCGGGCCGGCGGGCAGATCCGGCGTGGACAGATCCGGCGTGGGCAGGTCTGGCCTGGTCAGCTGGGGAGTCGTGCCCGGGCCACCGGTCGGGCCGGCACCTGGCATCTCCGGCGTCGCCAGGTCAGGTCTGGTGACCGACGGCGTGGCCACCTGGTTCGGCGGAAGGTTCGGGTTGTTGTTGGGAAGGTTCGGGTTCCCGTTAGGGCCTGGCTTGGTGTCCGGCAGTTTGGGCTTCTTCACGTCCGGAGTCCTCGAAGGCCCAAGGTTGTTGTTCGGGTTCTGCCGGGGACCACCGCCCGGGCCCGCACCCGGCCCACCGCCGGGGCCCGCGCCGGGTCCCGCGCCGGGCCCTGCCCCCGGCCCGGGAGCAGGGGTGGTCATCACGCCTTCCAGCATCAGTCCCTTGTAGGGCTCGGTCTCCTGCCACTCGGAGTTCGTGCGCAACGTCTCGGAAAGCGTCTCGCCGATCTCTCGCAGCCTTCTGGCGTGCCTCTCCATGGACGCCTTCACGGCGATGTTGTACAGCTCCCGGATGTCGTCGGCGGAGCGCCCGTATAGGTCCAGACCATCCGGCGCCGACAGACCCTTCATCATGTCGTTGTGTTCGTCGGTGATCCTGTCGATGTCAGCGGACAGATCGTCGGCAACATCGTTGGTGTTGCTCTGGGCTTTCCTGATGGCGGCGGCGACGTTCTGCGTCTTGGTGCCGGCGTCCTCGAGGCTTTCCGCCCAGCCGTTCATCGTCGTGGCGGTCTCGTCGGCCTTCGTTCTGAACACCATGGCCGCCTGACCATCCCAGCCGTTCGGACCCACGGTGTCGCCAACGTAGTTCTGGAACTGGTCGCGGTTGTCCTCCATAGAGGTGCCGACGGAAAGGAGGCGGGTGCTGATGTCTTCGACCGCCTGAGGCTGATTCCGCATGATCAGGTAGTACGCCTGGACGTAGTCGTACTGCCCCCAGTCCGTCCTCGGCGCCGGACCGACACGGTCCACCATTCCGTAGGTGGCATACGGGCTAGCACCAGTGCTGGCCAGAGACTCGTCCCGGAACTGCGGATTTTCATCCACGATTGTTGTCTCGGTGCGTTTGACACCGAAACCCTCCAGCAGGCGCTCGTCGACCTTTTCGAACTCCTTCCGTGCCCACCGCTCATGCGCGTCGTAGGCGTCCGCCGCCAACTCGACAGCCTTCCGGTACGACTCCAGCCCTGCTTTGAGGGCGATCACGTACCCGACGAGGCCCTTGCCGTCGCCGCCGATTAGAGCGCCGACGGCATTGGCGAAATGGTGCATCTCCGCGAGTTCGGAGGTTCCCTTGATCTTCTCCCCGAGCTCGGTGATGTTCCCGGTGGTCGCGCCAGGCAGGCCGCCGCCGAATACCCTGTCGACGCCGCCGGCGAACCGGTCTGCCACACCGCCAAGCGAGCTGGCGGAGTTAAGGAGTCCCTTGTTGGACGGCGCCTGGACCCGATCGTCAGCGGCCATGAGCCTCACCACCCTCGGAGGTCGTCGGTACGGGACGTGTGCTCTCCCGCCGCGCACTGCTGCCGGCCCTCGTCCCAGGGCTGACGGCAGATGCGGGGCGAGTGACGGTGTCCAGCTCCCCGCGCCGCGGCGTCCGCGGTGCCCGGCTCGGCGACCGCTTGTCCGGCTCGTCGACGGCCTTCACCCCGGTCGGTCCGCCGCGTCCGGAGAGGTGGGCGGGTGCGGCCGGCTTCGCCGCTCCGGCACCGCGGCCGGACGCCGCCGATCGCGCCGCCGGCGCCGGGTCGACCCGGCCGAACAGGCCGGGCACCATCGGCATCATGCCGTCGCGTTCCCGGGACACCGGCCCGAAATCCTTGCGCGAGCCGAGTGTGGGCTCCCGGGCGTCGACATCCGGTGCGGCGAGTTGGCGCACCGGTGGGTCGCGATCCGCCGACCGACCGAGGGCGGGCACCCCCTGTGCCATACCCGGCACGCCGTAACCACCCAGAACCGGCCGCCCACTGCCAGGCGGGACCGGGCCGACCAGCCCGCCGGGTCCCAGCAGACCACCTCGCCCAGGGGCGACGGGCAGCACGGCCGGCGGTGGGAGCGGAGTGACAGGACGCGGCGTCACCCGCGCGCCGCCCGCGGTCGAAATGCCGGGGGTGCCCAGACTGGCGGGCCGGAACACCCCGAGGGGGGCCGCACCAGCCCCGACGGGGCCGACGGGTCCGGCCGGCCCCACGCCCGGCGGCCCGCCCACAGGACCGGCTCCCGGGCCGATGCCCGGCGGCGCGATGGGGCCGGTGCCGGGCCCGAGATCAGGCGTCGCACGGGGTCCCGCCGCCGCGCGAGGCCCGGACCCCGGTTCGTCCACCGCCGCCGGCCCCTCGCCCGCGGTGGCGAGGCCGAGCAGCCCGCGGTACGGGTGGGCCGGCTCCCACCCGTCCAGCGCGGTCACGAGCTCCCCGCTGAGCCGTACGGCGATCGCCCGGGCCTGCTCGTCGGCAGCCTCCTCCGCGTCGGCGATCTGTTGTTGGACGCCGGCCTGCCCGAGCGGCGAGATGGCGGCGGCCAGGTCGAGTCGCAGCCCGGCCAGTCGCGTGCCGCGCCGCCCGAGGAGGGCACGCAACTCCGCCTGCGCCGTGCTGATGGCCTTGGCGGCGTCGGCGTACGCCCCCGCGCGATCCGTCGTGCTCGCCTGCCACCGCTCGGTCGACGTCACCGTGGACGTGACGGACCGGCGGAATGTCCGGCCGCCCTCGCCAAACCAGTGCAGACCCTCGGCGTTCGTCTCCAGGATGTCGCCGGCCAGGCCGATCGACGCACCGGCGATGCGCCACTCTGCCGCGAGCGCGTCGGCGGCGTCCGGCCGTGCGCCGAGCACGAGGGTGGCGATCTGGTCGGCGTCGAGGCCGGCCCAGTTGGTGCGGTCCGGCCCGGGCGGCGCGTACGGATACCCGCCGCGCGCCTTCGGGGCTCCGGAGACCTCCGCCGCGCCGCCGCCGTACGAGGGACCGGGCACGTCGCCGCTCACCAGCGCGTCCTGAAGCTGGTCGAGTCGCCGGGTGGAGTAGTCCTCGACCCGCTCGTACCACCGGGACGCCAGCTCCGCGCCGCGGGCGGTGCTGGCGAGGCCGTCGGCCAGCTCGCCCGAGAATGTCCGCAGGACGGTCAGGTCGGCCTCGGCCAGCTCGGCGAACCAGCGCATCTCGGCGAACCCGCCCGGCTGCCCGAGCTGCGCGACCACGTCGGCGGCGCCGTCGAGCTGGGCCCGCGCCTCGCCCGCGTAGGCGGTGCCGGTCTCGCCCACCACGTCGGCGAAGGTCCGCAGCCCGGCCATCTCCACCTGGAGCAGGTCACTGTCGCCCACAATCGCTGAGGGTAAACGCTGTGCCCACCCATCACAATGGATTGTCCAGCCACGCCAGCTGCACCAGGCGAGCGCCTTCCTTGCGGGTCACCAGCCAGCCCCGGCCCGGTGGCAGCTTGCTCGGGCGTACCCCGCCGAGCAGCGGCCCTTCGTTGCGGTCGCCGGACATCACGAGCCCGGGGGCGTTGAGGTCGCGCAGCCGGCCGAGCACGGGATCGAACATCGCCCGGGACGCGCCACCGGTGCGGCGGGCCACGACGATGTGCAGGCCGACCTCGCGGGACTGCGGGAGCAGGCTCTGGAGCGCCAGCAGCGGGTTGCCGTCGCCGGCGACCAGGTCGTAGTCGTCGACGAGGACGAAGAGTTCGGCGCCGATCCACCAGTCCCGGGCCCGCAGCCGCTCCGGGCTCACGTTGGGGCCGGGCAGCCGCTCGCGGAGGGCGTTCAGCGCGTCCTTGAGCAGCGCGGTGCCCTGCTCAGCGGTGTTGGCGGAGGCGATGAGGTGCTGCTCCGGCAGCGCGCCGAGCAGGCTGCGCCGGTAGTCCAAGGCGATGATGCGGGCCTGCTCCGGGGTGTACCGCTCGGCGATACCGGCGGCCAGCATGCGCAGGAACGAGGACTTGCCGCATTCGGTGTCGCCGAAGACGACGAAGTGCGGGTCGGTGTCGGGGTCGACGCAGACCGGCCCGAGGTCGGCCTCGGTGAGCCCGATCGGCAGGCCGGCCATGCCCTCGCTCCGCCGGCTCACCTCGGCGTAGGACACCTCCGTGGGCAGCAGCCGGACGGTCGGCGCGACCGGCCCCGACCAGGCGGCGCGCACCGCCGCGACCGCCTCGCTCACGGCGGTGTCCGGAGTGGTGGCCGTGTTGAGCTGGGGACGGCAGGACAGGAACTGGTACGAGTCCGGCGTGATGCCCCGACCCGGCGCCTGCACGGGCACGTTGGCGGCGGCGCGGCGGCCGATGGTGGAGTCCGACGGGTCGCCGAGGCGCAGTTCGAGCCGGCTGCCGAAGGAGTCACGGATGGCCGGCCGCAGGTCGAACCAGCGGCTGCCGGTGATGACGATGTGCACGCCGTAGCCCAGGCCCCGGTTGGCGATCTCGATGACCTTCTGCTCCACGTCGTCGAAGTCGTTGCGGAGCGTCAGCGCGCCGTCGATGACCAGCAGCACGTCGGCGCAGTTGGTGGTGCCGAACTCACCCGCCGCGGCGCGGCGGCGGAACGCGGCGATGGAGTCGACGTGGTGGTCGAGGAAGAACTTCTCCCGCGCGACGAGCAGGTTCTCCACCTCGGCGACGACGCGGCGTACCAGGTCCGCCTCCTGCCGCGTGGCCACGGCCCACATGTGCGGCAGGTCGGCGAGGGCGGCGAGACCGCCACCGCCGAAGTCGAGGCAGGCGAACTGCACCTGGGCGGGGGTGTGGGTCAGCGCGAGGCTGAGGACCAGCGTGCGCAGCAGCGTGCTCTTGCCGGACTGCGGTGCGCCGATGAAGGCGGCGTGCCCGCCCGAGCCGGCGAGCTGAAGCCGCAGCGGTTCGCGCCGCTGCTCGAAGGGCCGGTCCACGACGCCCACCAGCGCGTCGAGGGTGCCCCGCATTGCCGGGTCCGCCGTGGTCAGGCCCAGCTCGGGATCGGTGACGAGGTCGCCGAGGAGGTCGTGGACGGTGTCCGACTCGCTCAGCGGCGGCAGCCAGACCTGGTGCGCCGGCGTGCCGTGACCGACCAACCGCTCGGTCAGCAGGTCGAGCAGCGTCTCGCCGGTCGCCTCGTCGGGTGACTCCTCGGTCGCCTCCTCTTCCGTGGCCACCGCCCGGTCCGCCGGCTCGGCCACGTAGACCGAGGTGAACGCCGACACCGCGGTGTCGCCAGCGACGGCGGCCACGGGTGCCGCCCGGCGGTAGACGCCGGAGACGTACGCCGCGCGGAACCGCTCCAGCGTGTCGCTGCCGTACTTGAGGAAGCCGTGACCAGGAGCGCGAGGCAGCTCGTACGCGTCGGTGACGCCGAGGACGGCCCGGCTCTCCATCGGCGAGAACGTCCGCAACCCGATCCGGTACGACAGGTGGGTGTCGAGCCCGCGCAGGCGGCCCTCCTCCAAGCGCTGGCTCGCGAGCAGCAGATGCACGCCGAGCGACCGGCCCACCCGGCCGATCTGGACGAACATGCCGATGAAGTCCGGCTTGGCGGAGAGCAGCTCACTGAACTCGTCACACACGATCAGCAGGCTGGGCACCGGATCCAGCGGCGCACCCGCCGCCCGTGCCCGTTCGTAGTCGCGCAGTGACGCGTAGTTGCCGGCCCGCCGCAACAGCTCCTGCCGGCGGACCAACTCACCGTTGATGGCGTCGGCCATCCGGTCGACCAGCGGCAGCTCGTCGGAGAGGTTGGTGATGACGGCGCTGGTGTGCGGCAACCGGTCGAGCTTGGTGAAGGTCGCACCGCCCTTGAAGTCGATGAGGACGAAGTTGAGCACCTCCGGCGAGTGGGTCACCGCCAACGCCAGCACCAGCGTGCGCAGCAGCTCCGACTTGCCGGAGCCGGTGGCACCGACGAGCAGGCCGTGCGGGCCCATGCCGTCCTGCGCCGCCTCCTTGAGGTCGAGTTCGATCCGCTCTCCGTCCGGCATGACCCCGATCGGCACGCGCAGCCGCATGCGGTTGGGTCGTGGCTGCCAGGTGCGGGCCGGGTCGACGTCCTCCGGCCCGTCGAGGTCGAGCAGGTCGATGAGCTCGTGGGTGTAGTTCATGGACTGTTCGGCCGAGCCGGCCTGCGCCAGCCGCAGCGGCGCGAGCTGGCGCGCGAGGTTCTCCGCCACCACCAGCGGCAGCTCGTCGCCCCGCCCCAGCACCTGCTCGCCACCGTGCGTCGTCGCGGTCATGGTGCCGTCCGCGGCCAGGTCCAGGACCAGGCAGGAGCGGTCCGGGTGGCGCGGCGGCTCGCCGCAGACGTGGACGACCGTGACGCCCTCGAGCCCCACGTCAGTGGCGAGGTGGTCCGAGCCCGCGCTCTCCGCACCGTCGATGACGGCGAGGACGTGCGGGCCCTCGAAGCTCACGTCGCTGGCGCCGGGGTTGAACCGGGGCCGCGCCACGAGCAGGTCCTCGACCATCGCCTCCAGCGAAACCACCGAGGTGGTGATCAGGCGAAGCGGCCCCAACGCGTCGGTCTCCGACGGATGCGCGGCGTGCGGCAGCCACTTGCACCATTCCCAGAGGTACCGCCGGTCCTCGCCGGCGCAGACCGCGATCATTATGTCGTTCGGCGCGTGGCCGAAGGCCGCCTGGGCCACCAGGGCACGGGCCACGGAGCGCGCGCGGTCGGGGTCGCCGCAGAGGTGGATGGTGGCGAAACCGTCGAGCGCCACCACCACGGGCAGGTCGTCGACCTGGCGGTACGTGGTCAGGAAGCGCCGCAACGCGCCGGCGCTCACCGGCTCGGCCTTCTCGACGGGCACGAACGGCGGCGCCACCAGCGGCGCGGTCAGCTCACGCGGTCCGAGGCCGAGGCGGATCTGCCCGAAGTCCCCGTCGCCGGGAACACGCTCCCACAGGCGCGAACTGTCGACCATCGACCAGAGCATGCCGGGGTCGATGTGGCGGAAGTACTCCGCCGCGCGCTGGATCCGGATGGCCTCGCGCACGGTGCGCCGCACGCCGGACAGCTCGAAGAGATAGCTCCGCCGCAGCCGGTTCATCTCACCCTTGCCGGCGCCGGACGAGCGGCCCAACTGGCTGCCGACCATGCCGAGCATGGCGACGCCGAGCAGCGCACCGGTGATGATCCGGAGTACGCCGCCCGAATTCCCGGCGAAGAGGAGCATCATCGCGGCCGCACCGGCGACCATGGGCAGGATCATGACGAGGCGGCCGGCCAGCCCGCCCTCGGGGTCGGGGATCTCCGACGGCGGTTCCAGCACGATGTCGCCGGCGGGGAACGGAGGCGCTGCTCGCCGCGGCCGGCGTCTGCGGATGGTGGTCGCCACCGGGACATAGTAGTGACGCGGGAACGCCGTTTGTCTAACGTGGACGCGATCGAGGGGAGGCCGAGGAGTGCAGCAGACCGGACTGGCACGGGTTGTCGTCATCGCGCCGAATCGCCGGATGGAGATGGCCGTGCCGGAGCATGTCCCGCTTGCCGGGATCCTGCCCACGCTGCTCCGCCATGCCGGCCCGACGCTGGCCGAGGACGGGGTGGAGCGGGGCGGCTGGATCCTGCGCCGGATCGACGGACGCCGGCTGGACAGTGCGCAGTCACTGGCCATGCAGGAGGTCCTGGACGGCGAGACCCTGGTCCTGTCGCCCAACGACGCGACCTGGCCCGAGCCGGCGGTCGACGACGTCGCGGAGGCGATCGCCCACGACGCCACGGGGCTCGGCGCGCGGTGGTCGCCGCACTGGACGCTGCTGACCGGTCGCGCGTTCGCCGCGGCGGTCGTCGTCGCCGGTGCGGTGGCGCTCCTCACCGGGCCGGTGTCCTGGCCGGCCGGCGCGCTCGCCCTCGCCGGCGCAGGACTGCTGCTGGGAACCGCCGCCTTCGCGGCGCGCGTCCTCCAAGACCAACCGACCGCCCGGTTGGCTGGCGGCCTGGCCCTCCTGTACGCCGCGGTAGGCGCCCTGGTGCTCGGCACCGACGGCGACGCGGTCACGCCACGCGCGTGGCCGATCGCCGGCGCGGCCGCGGCCCTGCTGTTCGTCTCCTTGGTGGGCCAGTTGCTGATGCCGGGCGTCGCCTACGTGGCCGGCGGCACCCTCGCCGCCGGCGCCGGCGCCATCGCAGTGCTCGCCGCGGCGTCGCTGACGACGGTCGAAGGCGCCGCCGCTACCGTCGTGGGGCTGATCGTGCTGTCGCTGTTCGCGCTCCCACGCCTGGCCATGAGCGCCGGCGGCATCCCGACGCCGGCCGTGCCGTCGATCACCGGAGAGGCCGAGGGCCCACCGCCGCCGGCGGCCGAGCTGGCCAGCGCGGTCCGCCGGTCCGACGAGCTGTTGACCGGTCTGCTGCTGGGCACGATGGCAGCCGTCGCCGCCGGTCTGGTGCTCCTCGTCCGGGCCCACACCGCCGGGGGCCTGCTCCTCGCCGGCGCGGTCACGCTGATCTGCGCCTTGCGGGCACGGGCATTCGCCGCCGTGCGCCACCGGATCCCGTTGATCGGCGCTGCCACCACCGGCGTGCTGAGCCTCGCCTGGTACGCCTGGTCCGGGCCGATGGGGACCCCGGTCGCGTCCGCGGCGCTCGTAACCGTACTGCTCGTCGTGGCGTTGTCGTCGCTGGCCATCGGCCGCCGCCTGGCCCGGCGCGCGGCGCCGCCCCGCCTCGGCCGGCTCGGCGACGTGCTGTCGCTGGTGCTGACTTCCGCGGTCCCCGTGCTGGTGGGACTCGTGCTCGGGCTGTTCGGGTTCTTCCGCGGACTGGGTGGCTGACGGATGCTCAGCCGGCGCGATCTCATCCAGTCGCAGCAGTACCTGACGCTGCGGCAGGTCCGGGCCCTGCTCGCCCACCGGCCCGATCCGCTCGACTGGGCGGGCCGGCACGGTGCGGCGACGGCCTTCGCCGGGATCATGATCCTGGTCATCGCCCTGGCCGGGGCCGCGGTGATCGGCATCGTCTTCCCCGGCGGCGCGAAGAAGTGGCAGAGCTGCGACAGCGTCATCGTCGAGAAGGACACCGGCGCCACCTACGTCTGCGACGCGACCTCGCGGACGCTCTACCCGGTGGCGAACTTCAGCTCCGCCGCACTGATCATGGGATCGAGCACCTCGGTACGGGTCGCCGGCGAGTCGCTCACCTGGCCGCGCGGTGCGCTGCTCGGGCTTCCCGGCGCACCCGACGAACTGGTGTCCACCAAGCGGTATCTCACCGGCGCGTGGAGCCTGTGCTCGGTGTCGCGCTCCGGTGCCGCGGCGCGCAACGGCCCCGCCACGATAATCCTGGCCGGCGCGCAGCCGTCCGCCGCGCAGCCCGCCGGCGAGCACGCGGTGCTGCTCGCCGGGCCGGACGGCACGCGCTATCTGCTGTGGTCCGGGCACCGCTATCCGATCCGCGAGCCGGAGCACGTGCTGCCGGCGTTGGGCTTCGCCGCGCAGGACGGGCTGCCGGTGGCCGACGCCTGGCTCGCGCCGATCCCGCTGGGTGCCGCGCTCGGCCCGATCGACGTGCCGGACCGCGGCACCCGCCTGCGCGGCTTTCCCCACGCGACGGTCGGCCAACTGGTGCGCCTGCCGGGCGGCGACGGTGCCGACCGCGTCTACCTCGTCCGCCGCGAAGGGTTGCAGGAGGTCACGCCGCTGCAGCAGGCGCTGGTCCGCGACGGCGCGGCGCCGGTCTCGCTGACACCGGACACCCTCGGCGGCACGCCCATCGTCGCGCGGATGTCGCTTTCCGGCATCGCCCCGCCGGAGAAGGTGCCCGCCTTCGTGCGGCCCCGGGAGGGGCTGCTCTGCGCGACGATGCTCGCCGACACGATATCCGTGACCGTCGACGGCAACCTCCCGCCGAGCGCCGCCGGCGTCCTCGCCCGGCGCGGAGCCGCCCAGGGTGTCCCGCTCGCCGACGCGGTGCTGGTGGCGCCGGGCCACGCGGTCCTCGCCCGGAGCATGGCCAGCCCTGGCGCGACCGGTGGTCCACTGGTGCTGATCACCGACGTCGGCGTACGGCATGCCCTGGCGAACGACCAGGTGCCGGGCATGCTCGGCCACACCGGAACGCCGGTGATGCTGCCCGCCGCCCTGCTGGAACGGGTGGAGGAGGGTGTGGCCCTCGACCCGGCACGAGCCCGGTCGGCGGTACCGGCGCAACCCCGCTAGTGATAAGTGTCGCTAATGGACCCTGTTGCGTACGTCGAACGATCGCTATTGTCTCCGGTTAGCGACGGTCAAATCCGAACCTTGCCCGACACAAGGAGGCGCGATGGCCCTTACTCAAGTAACGCCCGAAGAGCTAGATGCGGCAGCTGGCGCGATCATGAACAGTTCGCAAACACTGACCGGCATCCAGAACGGGCTCAACAACAACCTCCAGTCCGTGCTCTACGGCGGTGCTTGGGCGGGTGCGGCGCAGAACGCGTTTGCCCAGCTCCACGTGCAGTACCAGAAGCAGGTCCAGGTGCTGCTCGAGTCGCTCGACGACCTCGGAAACCGGGTACGCGCCGCAGGCGGCGACTACGACACCGCCGAGCAGGAGAACCAGCGCGCTCTCAGCGGAGTGGACGTCAGCGGCGCGCTGGCCACTCGACCGGGATTGGGGTAGGCATGATTCGCTATGAGTTCGACGAGATCGACCGTTGTGCCCAGGTGATGAACCAGGCCATTGCCGACACACAGGCCGAGGTGGATCGGCTCCGCAACCAGCTGAACGGCCTCCTCGCCGGCTGGGAGGGCGACGGCAACTACGCCTACGCCGAGGCGAAGCAGACCTGGGACGCTGCCGACAACGCGCTGCGCGCGATCTCCGCGGAGATCGCGCACCGGGTCCAGCTGGCCAACAACGCCATGCGGGACAACGAGGGCGGCATCGTGAAGACCTTCCAGAGCTTCGCGACCGCCTGACCAAGCGGTTCGTGTCAGCGCCGGCCGTGGCCTGAAGCCGCGGCCGGCGCACACGTGCGTGTTCGTCCGACATGGACATCCGCGTCCACAGTAGGGGCTCTGCTGAACCATGGTGCGCGTGACACGGGACCCGTCCAGCCCCAGCTCCCAGCCTGCCTTTTCCTTCTGGGCCGGCGCGTTCGCTCTCGGCGCCGCCGTCGCTTTGCCGGTGGCGCGGAGCGATGCTGCCGGCAGTCTGGTCAGCGCCGTGGTCGGCTGCGTGGTCGCGACGGGTCTGACCTGGTGGGCGGCCCGCCGCCAGCTGCCGGCGGCCGCCACGGCGTTCCTCGCGGTCGCCGGACTGTGGGCCGCCGTGACCGGCTGGCTCGGCACGCTCCTGCTCGACCGGGTCGTGGTCGTCGCCGCGGCCGTGGCGGCGGTCTGCGCCGCGGTCGTCACCGCCGGCACGACCCGCCTGGCCAACCTCGACCGGGCCCTCGCCACGGCCGTCGCCGTGGCCACGGTGGCCGCCGCGGCGGCCGCCGGCTGGATCACCACCGGCGCCGACGGGCGGCAGGCCGCCCGGGTCGCGCCGGTCGTCATCGTGCTCGGGCTCGGCCTGCTGGCCCGCCACGCGTTGGGTGCCGGCGGGCTGGCCCAGGCCGCGTTCAGGCTGCGCGCCGCGGGTGAGCCGGCCGCCCACCCGGAACAGGTCGTCAGTTCCGCCGAGCAGTACCTGCGCGGCGGCCTGCTGGGCCTCGCCGCCGTCGCCGGGACGTGCGCCGCGATCCTGATCGGCACCGGCGACACCGCCGACGTGGCGCTGGGCCTGGCGATCGCCCTGTTGCTGTGGACCCGCTCCCACCTGTTCACCCGCGCCGGGCACGTGCTGCCGCTGCGGGTGGCCGCCCTGGCGGCGATCGCCACCGGCGCCGCCCGGCTGATGGCCGGGGCACCCGCCTGGGCCCTCGCCGTCGGTCTGCTCCTGCTCGCCGCCACGACCATCACAACGGCCGGCCATCGGCTCCCGTTCACCGTTGCCGGCAGGCCGCGCTGGGTCGGCGAACTGGTCCTCGCCGGCGCGACGGTGGCCGCCCTCGTGGTCGCGACCGGCCTGTTCGACATCGACCCGTCCACCGGGACGACCGGATGAAGCGCTGGTTTCCGGACCCGGCCGACCTCACCGCGGAGCGGACGGCGGCGGCGAAGCTGCGGACCCTCCCGGCCACGCCGCGCGTCGTGGCGGTCTGCTCCGGCGCGGGCGGCGTGGGGGCGACCACAGTGTGCGCGGGCGTCGCCGCGACGCTCGCGGCGCTCTGGCCGGCGAAGGTGGCGTACTCCGGGCTGGCCGCCGCCCCACCACTACCCGGAGTGCGCACGGTGGACGCTCCGCTGTGGACTGACGCGGTCGACCCGGCGGCGGTCGACCGGTTGGCGGAGCAGTTCCCGCTGGTGTTCCTGGACGTCGGCGCGCACGCCGACCGGACGGCGCGGACACTGCTTGGCCGCTCCGACCGGCTGCTCGTGGTCACCGACCGGATCGGGCGTGGCGAGAAGACCGCGTCGGCCCGCGTCGACGAAACCCGGCCGGCGACGTCCGCGACCGTCGTGGTCGGTGACAGCACGGAGCACGACGGTGACCGCTTCGGCGTCCCACACGACAAGGCGCTGCGCGACCTGGCCGACGGTTTTCTGGACCGCGTCCGCCCGGTGACCCGCCGCGCCTTCCTCTACCTGGCGTCCTGGTGCCTGTGACCGAGAACGTTTCTCTCCCGCGGAGGCGATCATGAAGCTGCGACGGCTCACGAAGGCGTACGCGGCAGGAGTAGGTGCCGCGGTGCTCGCCCTCGCGGGCACCGTCTTCGCCGCCGGCGTCACCGCCCAACAGCCCTCCGTCGTGGACGGCGCGTCGTGGCTGTGGAGCGGCGACGTCGGCGAGGCATCCCAGGTCAACGCGGTATCCGGCGTCGTCGGTCTGCGCCAGCCGATGATCGACGCGCAGGGCCACCGGGTACGCGTCAGCCAGAGCGACCAGTTCGTGATCCTGCACGACCTGGACACGGGCCGGGTCACCTCCGTCGACCTGTCCCGCCTCGGCTTCTCCGGCTCGCTGGACGTGGGCGTCGCCGAGGACACCGCCCTGCTGCTCGACAAGACGATGGCCGTCGTGGTCGACCGCACGCGGGGCATCATCCGGCCCGTGGACCCCGCCACCCTGCAGGCCACCGGCGAGCAGATGCGCCTCCCGGCGCCGTTGGTCGGCGGCGGCTTCGACAACTCCGGCCGGCTCTGGGTGAGCGTGCCGAGCCAGGGCACCGCGCTCGCCCTGCGGGTCCACGAGGGACAGCTGCGGGTCGAGCGCACGGAGGCGGTCAGCACGCCGGGCCACCCGCAGGCGCTCTCGGTGCTCGACGACGGCGCGATCGTCGCCGACCGCGGCGGCGCCGACACGATCACGGTCCTGACCGCGGACGGCGCGCGGAAGGTCCGGTCCCCTGTGCCGCTGGCCAGCGCGATCGTGCCGGCCCGGACGTCCGGCCGGGCTGCCGCGATCACCGTTCCCGCCGAGCGGAAGATCGTCACGATCGGCGACGTGGCCACCGGCGCACCGGTCGACGCCCTGCCGCTGCCGGTCAAGGGCGAGCCGGTGCAGCCCGCGGTCACCTTCGCCGACCGGGTGTACGTGCCCGACCAGTCGGCCGGTGTCGTGAAGGTCCTGAAGACCGACGGCGGCGCCGCCGGCACGATCGAGGTCGGCGATCCGCCGACGGAGGTCGAGTTGGAGGTGCGCGAGCAGCACCTGTTCATCAACGCACCCGAGACCGAGACCGCGGTGATGGTCGACGACAGCGGCACGGCCGCGACCGTGCAGAAGTACGACCCGGAGCGGCCCGCGACCCCGACACCGGGCCCCACGACGGAGCCCACCGGCGAGCCCACCCCGGACGACGAACCGGCGCCCCAGCCGACCCCGGCCCGCCCGCAGACGCCGCCCACCCCGCAGCGTCCCGGCCCGCCGGTCCCCGTCACCGCACTGGCCGGCGACGGCGAGGTGCGGGTCTCCTGGGGCCGCGCGAAGCGCGGTTCGGCGGCGGTCACGAGCTACACCATCACCTGGGAGGAGGGCGGCGGCGGCCGGAAGCGGGTCGACGGCGACGTGCTGCGCACGACGATCGACGGCCTCCGCAACGGCACCACGTACCGGTTCCGGGTCTTCGCCACCAACGCGGTCGGCGCCGGCCCGCCGGCGCTGTCCCAGCCGGTGACACCGCAGGCCACCACCCCGCCGGCCACGCCGGCCGCGCCGCGGGCGACCGCGGAGCTCAACGCCGCCGGCAACCCGACCGGCGCCATCGAGGTCAGTTGGGCGGCGGTCCCCCAGGCCGCCGACTACGTGGTGACGCCGATCATGGAGGGCCAGGCCGGCGCCAACCCGCCGCAGACGGTCACCGGGACGAACGCGCGGTTCGCCGGCCTCACCGCGGGCCGGACGTACACCTTCACCGTCGCGGCGCGCAACGCGGCCGGGCGGGCGTCGGCGACCAGCCCGCCGAGTGCCCCCATCCTGGTCCACCGCGCACCGAGCGCTCCCGGTGGCGTGGCCGGCGAGCAGACCGGCCCGAACGCCTACCTGATCCGGTGGAACGCCGCCCGGACCCACGGCGTGCCGGTCACCTCGTACACGGTGCGCGGCCCGGGTGGCGCGGTGCTCGCCGAGGTCGGTGCGGACGCCCGCCGGGCCACGGTCCAGGCCACCGGGCTGACGTCGGTGACGGTGACCGCCGGCAGCGCCGACGGGGACAGCCCGCCCGGGACCGGGCCGGTGCGCGCGGCCACCGCCCCGGAGGTGACCATCCTCTCGACGAGCGCGACCCTGGACTCGGTCACCGTGCGGTTCACCGTGGACGACGGCGGCCCCACCGCCGCCTGCGTCGTCCGGGTCGGCGACCGCGGGGTGGAATCGTGCGCGTCGCCGGTGACGGTGAACGGGCTCGCCGCCGACACGGCCTACCCGGTGAGCGTTGAGGCGTCCACCTTCGCCGGAACCGGCCGCGACACGGCCAACCAGCGCACGGAGCCGGTCACCTACGGCGCTCAGGTCACCTGCACCGACGCGCCGACCAACCCGAACCCCAACTTCTGCGCGGAGGGCCTGCCGGTCTACTCGGCCCCCAACGACGACGGAGGGGTGCTGCGCCGCGTCCCCAACGGCTCGCGCGTCACGCTCACCTGCTCGTTGCACGGCGAGAACCAGCACGCCGGCCCCTACAACAACAACAAGGAGGGCGACCACTGGGTGCGGCTCACCAACGGTGGCTGGATGTCGTGGGTGTGGCTGCGCTTCGAGAACGGCGACGACGTGGAAGCGATCCTGGACTGTTGATCAGACCGACCGCCCGGGGCCTGGGCACGGCGGTCGGCAGCGGGATCCTGCTGCTGGCCGCCGTGCTGCTCGGCTACCGGGAACTGTTCGTCCTCGGCGCGGCCGGGCTGGTCGCGGTGGCGGTGTGCGCCGCGTGGAGCCTGGTCACCCCGGCCATGGTCGTCGACCGGGTCGTCGCGCCGGACCGCGTCCAGCGCGGCCGGCCGGCCGAATCCGTCGTCGACATCGTGGTCCGTGGCCGCCTGGGCCGGGCCCTGCGGCTCTGGGACGGTGTGCGTGACGAGCACGGCCGGCAGGTGTCCGCGTCCACGACGACCGAGGTCGTCGCCCGCCCGGGCCTGCCCACACGGATACGGCTTCGGCTGCCCACCGACCGCCGCGGCGTGTTCCGGGTCGGGCCGCTGCGAGTCGGCCGCGCCGACCCGCTCGGACTGTGGTCGGCGCTCCGCCCGGTCGGCGCCGCGGAACGGCTCGTCGTGTGGCCGGTCTGGCATCCCCTGACGGGATCCGCGGTCGGCCGCACCAGCCAGATCGACGCCGCCCGGGACAGCCAGCACACCGAGAGCGTCACGTTCCACACGCTGCGCGAGTACGTGTCGGGTGACGACCTGCGCCACATCCACTGGCGCACCTCGGCCCGGATGGGAACGCTCATGATCCGGCGGCACGAAGGCGCCTCCGTCGCCCGCACGGTGCTGCTGGTCGACGACCGCGCCGACTCCTACGCCGAAGCCGCCGACTTCGAGGAGGCCGTCGAGGTCGCCGCCTCCGTGCTGGTGTCCGCCATGGACGACGGACGCCGGATCACCGTGGTCAGCGCCAGCGACCCGGCACGCGAGCCGGTCACCTCCGTCACCGCCGGGCTCGACCTGCTCGCCGCCGCCCGGCTGAGCGGCGCCGGCACGTCCGACGAGCGGATCCGCGCGCGGCTGCGGCTCGAACCGTCGGGCGACGCGCTGATCCTCGTCACCGGCTCGGCCGCCGACGCCACGCTGGCCCGGCCGCTCACCTCCCGGTACCGCTCCGTCCGTACCGTGGTCATCGGGACCCGGTCCGACGTCGGCGCCACCTCGGCGGTGATCGCCGCACCGTCCGCCGGTGACATCGTGGCCCGCCTGCGGGACCGGCGATGAACCGGATCGGGTTCGCGGTCGCCGCCGCGACCGCCGGCGCCGCCGCGGGTGGCCAGATCGCCGGCGGCTACGCCGATCCCCGCACCGCGCTGGCGGCCGTCGCCGCTGCGGCCGCCGGCGCCGGGCTCGTCGGGCTCGCGGCGGGCCGGTATCCGCCGCTGACCCTGCCGGCCCACGCGGTCGGCCTGCTCGGCTTCGTACTCGGTGTGAGCCGGCTGGTGCCGGCACCCGGCGGGCTGCTCGACGCGATCTCCAACGCCGGTGCGCGGCTGCTGACCAGCGCCACCCCCATCCCGCTCCAGCTGGACACCCTGGCGCTGCCGCTGCTCGCGACCTGGATCGCGGTCGCGGTCAGCGTCGTGCTCGCCGGCAGCCGCCGCCCCGGCAGCTCCGCCATCCCGCCGGTGCTGCTCGGCGCCGCGATGCTGGCCCTGGCCGGCCCGCGCCGGGACGCCGGCTACCTGCTCGCGGCGATCCTGGCCGGCGCGCTGGCCGTGATGTTCGCCCTCACGCGGCCGGGCCGCCGGCGGGGAGTGACCCGGCTGGGCGGCACGCTGCTGCTCGGCTCCGCGCTGGCCGCCACGGCCGGGCTGCTGACACCGCTGCTGCTGGGCGGCGCCACGGCGACGCCGCCGGACCTGCGGGCGATGGTGGTCCCGCCGATCCAGGCACCGAGCGAACTGCATCCGCTGAGCGTGCTGGGCCGCTGGCAGGCCCAACCGGAACAGCCGCTGTTCACGGTCGAGTCGAGCCGGCCGGTCGCGCTCCGGTGGGCCGTACTCCCGGACTTCGACGGCACGCGCTGGCAGCCGGCCGCGGTCTACCGCGCCGCCGGCGGGGAGCGGGAGGCACGCGGCCAGGTGGTCGCCGTCGACGACGTGCGCGCGACGGTCGACGTGCTGGGGCTGGGCTACGGCTGGCTGCCGGTGCCGGCGGGCCTGTCCCGGGTGACGGGCGTCCCC
>Ga0164243_10003793_pt1 | contig 24015 bp, 19 predicted proteins | sample OricompcompostOP_FD_108781 | JGI IMG/M metagenome (GOLD analysis project Ga0164243, IMG submission 108781) | Organic Plus compost microbial communities from Emeryville, California, USA - Original compost - Organic plus compost (OP) | ecosystem: Engineered > Solid waste > Mixed feedstock >...
AGCCGCTGGCTGCGAACCCTGCTGCTGGTCCTGTTCGTGGCGGGCGTCGTGCTGCCGGTGGCGACCACCGCCCTCTATCGCTTCGTTCCGCCGCCCCTGACCATCCTGATGGTGCAGCGTCTGGTCGAGGGCCACGGACTGGACAAGCGGTGGCGGCCGCTGTCGCGCATATCGCCCGGCCTGGCCCAGGCCGTGATCGCGGCCGAGGACGCCCGGTTCTGCAGCCACCGCGGCTTCGACATCGAGGCGATGCAGCAGGCGTTCGAAGCCAACGAACGCCGGCCGGGCCGCATCCGCGGCGGCTCCACCATCAGCCAGCAGACCGCCAAGAACGTCTTCCTGTGGCCGGACCGGACCTATGTCCGCAAGGGGCTGGAGGCCTATTTCACCGTCCTGATCGAGGCCCTCTGGGGCAAGCGGCGGATCCTCGAAGTCTATCTGAACGTGATCGAGTGGGGACCTGGGATCTACGGCGCGGAGGCCGCCTCGCGCCACTACTTCGGCGTCAGCGCCAACCGGCTCACCCGCGCCCAGGCCTCGCGGCTGGCCGCCATCCTGCCGAGCCCGCTGCGCTGGCGGGCCGTCCGGCCCGGTCCCTACGTGGCGGGACGCAGCCGCCGCATCGCCGCAGCGGCGGGAACCGTGCGGCGGGACGACCTCGCCGCCTGCGTCTTCCGCTGAACCAGGCCCCTGCCTAGCTGGGCAAGCTTGGCCGTAAACACCGGGCTAACCGTCTTTCATCGGCGTTTCTTTACGGCGATCGACGATCATCGGGTCGAGCGTCCCAGGCTGCGCGTGGAGCGCATGGGACGAGGGGCCAGACCTGATGCGCATCGGATCCGATCGCTTTCGCCGCAAGCTGCTTGCGCTCGTCACGTCGCGGGACGGTTCCGTGGCGGTCATCTTCGCCGTCGCCCTGGTGCCGGTGGTGATCGCCGCCGGCGTGGGGCTCGACGTCTCGCGCGCCATGTCGGCGCGGACGAACCTGCAGGACGCGCTGGATTCCACCGCGCTCGCCCTGGCCCACATGCCCGCGGACGCCAGCCAGGCCGAGCTCGTGGCCAAGGCCAACACCTGGCTGCACGCCAACCTGAGCGACAAGGAGCTGGGGCCGGTCGTGCTGGACGTGCGCTCCGCCACCGGAGAGATGGTGATCGAAGCGAGTTCCTATATCCCGACCACGCTGACCGCCATCACCGGTGTCGACCGTTTCCCGGTCGTGGCCCGCTCGACCGCCAAGTGGGGCCTGGGCCACGTGGAAGTGGCGCTGGTGCTCGACAACACCGGGTCGATGGCCTCCGGGGAAAAGCTGTCCCGGCTGAAGACCGCGGCCAACGAACTGGTCGACACCCTGGCTTCGACCACCAACAGCACCGACCGGAATGCGCTGAAGATCGGGGTGGTGCCGTTCTCGATGACCGTGCGGCTCGGCTCCAGCTACCAGACCTCGACCTGGATGACGGGCACGGCGCCGACGGAATATTTCACCGAGCCGGGCGCGACCGACCTGTTCGCGATGCCGACGACCGGGACCAAGAACTGGAACCGGTTCGACAAGTTCAAAGGCATGCAGCAGACCTGGGCGGGCTGCGTCGAGAGCCGGCCGGCTCCCTACGACGTGCAGGACACGGGACCGAACGTCGCGGTTCCGGAGAGCCTGTTCGTTCCGTTCTTTGCGCCGGACGAGCCGGACGACGGCACGATCGTCAAGAGCAAGACCTGGAACAAGACCACCTACTACAAGTTCGACAACGACTACCTGAGCGACGGGGTCAGCACCAACAACCTGACTCCGGTCGACGCCTGGAGGAAGCGGCAGGGCAACCAGAACAAGTACACCGTCAAGCCTTCGGGCGGCGGGCCCAACGCCGGCTGCACCATGGCCACGATCCAGCGGCTGACCACCGACATGGAGGCGGTGAAGGCGAAGATCACGGCCATGCAGGCCACCGGCAACACCAATGTGCCGATCGGCATGATGTGGGGCTGGCATGTGCTGTCGCCCAACCTGCCCTTCGGCGACGGCGTGAGCTACAGCAACAAGGACACCAAGAAGTTCGCGGTGCTGCTGACCGACGGCGACAACACCAACGACGACAGCGGCGACTTCAACGAGTCGACCTATTCCTCGCTCGGCTACATCTGGCAGGGCCGCCTGGTCGGCGCCGGCTCCGGCTCGACGCCCTCGGAGCGGACCAAGGCCATGGACGACCGCCTGGTCCTGCTCTGCAACAACATGAAGGCGGCGGGGATCACCGTCTATACCGTGCGGATCGACATGGCGGGCACGTCGGCCCCCACCGCGCTGAAGAGCTGCGCCTCGTCCGCGGACAAGTTCTACGACATCAACTCGACCGGGCTGTCGGCGGCGTTCAACGCCATCGCCGGCTCCATCGGCCAGCTCCGCCTGGCCGAATAGGGCAGGGCGGGCTCCTCCGCCCGAGCAGGAACCTTCAGCGGGCTTCCAGCAGCGAGCCGGTCTCGCCGGGAGGCAGGCTCGCCCGGCCCACCATGTCCAGCAGCGCCTGGGCCGAGATCGGCTTGGTCAGGTGACCGTCGGCGCCGGCCCGGCGCGAGGCCCGGGCATGGTCGGGCATGGCGTTGGCCGTCAGCGTCAGGATCGGCGTCCTGGCGGCGCCGCGGGCCCGCTCGTGGGCGCGGATCGCCTCGATGGCGCTCAGCCCGTCCATCACCGGCATCTGCATGTCCATCAGCACCAGGTCGAAGGGGCAGGCGCTGAACGCCTCGACCGCCTCGGCGCCGTTGCAGACGCTGGTCAGCTCGACGCCGGCCGCGCGGAGGATCAGCTCGACGACGCGGCGGTTGGTCGGGTGATCCTCGGCCAGGAGGACATGCAGCCGGCGTTCGCTTCGGGCGGGCGCCGACGCGGCCGGCTCTTCCGCGGACGTCTCCATCGCAGCCGCGCGGGGCAACGGAAGAGCGAGGGTGAAGGTGGAGCCCTCGCCGGGGCTGGAGGTCGCGTAGAGCTGGCCGCCCATGCGCTCGGCCAGCGACTTCGAGATGGCCAGGCCCAGCCCCGAACCGCCGTAGCGGCGCGTGATCGAGCCGTCGGCCTGGCGGAAGCGCTCGAACAGCTCGGCTGCGACGGAGGGATCGAAGCCGATCCCGGTGTCCTCGACCACGAAGCGCAGGGCGGTCTTTCCGGTCCTGGCGTCCGGCTCGGCCTCCACCCGCAGCCGCACGCGCCCGGCCTCGGTGAACTTGACGGCGTTGGAGAGGAGGTTGGCCAGGATCTGGCGCAGCCGCACCGCGTCTCCGACGAACCGGCCCTCGCAGCCCTCGCCCATGACGAGTTCGAAGCCGACCCACTTCTCCCGCGCGCGGGCCTCGAACAGGGCCGCGGTGGCCCTCAGCAGGGCCGACAAGTCGAAAGGCTCGTCCTTGATCTCCAGCCGGCCGGCCTCGACGCGGGCCAGGTCCAGGATATCGGTGAGCAACTGCTCCAGCGTCTCGGCCGAGGTCTCGATCAGCTCGACCATCTGGCGCTGGTCGGACGTCAGCGCGGTGCGGGCGAGCGCTCCGGCCACGCCCATGACCCCGTTCAGCGGCGTGCGGATCTCGTGGCTCATGTTGGCCAGGAACTCGCTCTTGGCCCGGTTGGCGGCTTCGGCCGCCTCGCGCGCCATGGCCACCGCGACCCGATCCTGCCTTGACTGGGTGATGTTGCGCAGGACGCCGACCACCCGCTCGGGGCGGCCCTCGTCGTCCCGCAGGGTCTCGGCCACGGCGTCGACCCAGACGCTCAGCCCGTCGCGCCGCTTCACCCGGTACTCGGTGCGGAAGGGCCGGCCCTCCTCGATATGCCGCTTCCAAACCTGCGCCACACGCTCCCGGTCTTCGGGATGCACGGCCACGAACAGGTCCTCCGTGAAAGCCTTGAAGGTCGGCGGCTCGTCATAGATCGCGGTCACCGCGCCGGTCGCGAACAGGCGGCGGTCGCGGAAGGACATCTCCCACACCATGCTCTCGGAGATCTGCAGCGCCAGCGTCAGCCGTTGCTCGACCCGCCGGATCGCGTCGCGGACCCGCATCGTCTCGGTGGTGTCGAGGCTGAGGGCGAACAGTCCGCCGATCTCGCCCTCGGGCGTGCGCCACGGCCGCAGTTCCAGGCGGCCCGAATGAGCCGTGCCGTCGACATGGGTGAAGGCGAACTCGTCGTTGGCGACCACATCGCCCTGCAAAGCCCGGCGATGGAGGGCGGCGTGCATGCGGGACCAGGGCATGACGTCGTAGATGCAGCGGCCGAGGACCTCGTCCTCGCGAAGCCCGGTCTGCTCGGTCCACTTCAGGTTCACGCGAAGGAGCCGCAGATCCCGGTCCATCATCGACAGCGCCACCGGCGCATGGCGGAGCAGGGCTTCCGTCGTCGCGTCCGCGCGGCGGGCGGCCCGGCGCGCCTCGTACAGCGCCTGCCGCGCCTCGGCCAGCTCGCGTTCCAGCCGCGCCACCTCGGCCGCAGATGTCTGCTCCGGTCTCATCGACTTTTCGGTTCGGGTCCCCTCTTCGAGGGAGCTTTCCGACAAGGCGGTTAAAAAGCTGTGCGGTTTTGTCTCAGGCCAGGCGAATCTCGCGCAGCCGCTGGCGCAGGTAGCCGTCGGCCGTGATCGGCTCCGGATAGCGGTTGGGGCGCGCCGCCGAGACGCAGCCCGGCAGGGTCTCGATCCGGTAGTCCGGCGCGAAGTGGTGGAAGAAGGGGGTCGAGTAGCGGCTCAGCCCGCGGCGCTCCGGCGCCGGGTTGACCACCCGGTGCGTGGTCGAGGGCAGGACATGGTTGGTCAGGCGCTGCAGCATGTCGCCGACGTTGATGACCAACCCTCCGGCCGGCGGGCGCACCGCCAGCCAGCGGCCGTCGCGGTCGAGCAGCTCCAGCCCGGCCTCCTCCGCCCCCAGCAGCAGGGTGATGACGTTGATGTCCTCGTGCGCGCCGGCCCGCACGTGCGGGCTGTCGGCGGCCACCGGCGGGTAGTGGAGCAGGCGCAGGATGGAGTTGCCGTCGGTCATCGGCGCGACGAAGAAGTCGTCGGCCAGGCCGAGGTAGCGGGCGATGGCGTGCAGGATCCGCCCGCCCAAGGCGTCGAAGGCGTGGAACAGGCCGTAGACGTGCTCGCGGAAGCCCTCCACCTCCTCCGGCCACAGGTTCTCCGGCATGAAGGCGCGGTAGGGATGGCCCTGCGGCAGTTCCCGTCCGACGTGCCAGAACTCCTTCAGGTCGTGGAGCTGCGCGCCCTTGGCCGTCTCGATCCCGAAAGGGGTGTAGCCCCTCTGTCCGCCGCCGCCGGGAACGTGGTGGCGGCGCTTCACCGCCTCCGGCAGGGCGAAGAAGGCCTTGGCGCGGGCGTCGGCGCCCTCGACCAGCGCCGGGTCGAGGCCGTGCTCGGCGAGGATCGCGAATCCGTAGCGTTCGAAGGCGCCGCCGATGGCGGCGGCGAAGCGGTCGAGGTCCTGATGATAGAGGGACAGGGGTACGGGTTCGATCGACAAGGGCGCGGCTCCAGCTTGCGCTTCGGATAGTGAGCGCCGGCTTCCGCGTCCATCGCCCGGATGGCCGCCCCCGATATCCCCTCGAGAAGGCCCCCTCGACGCGAGCCGTCCGAGCCCCCATTAAGGGGCCATGAAGTTCCTCGACCAGTGCAAGATTTACATTCGATCCGGCAACGGCGGCGCCGGCGCCGTCTCGTTCCGGCGCGAGAAGTATATCGAGTACGGCGGCCCGGACGGCGGCGACGGCGGCCGGGGCGGCGACGTGTGGGTCGAGGCGGTCGAGGGGCTGAACACCCTGATCGACTACCGCTATCAGCAGCACTTCAAGGCCCAGACCGGCATGCACGGCATGGGACGCCAGATGAACGGCCCAGCGGGCGAGGACGTGGTGCTGAAGGTCCCCGTGGGAACCCAGGTGTTCGAGGAGGACGGCGAGACCCTGATCGCCGACCTCGACCACGTCGGCGCGCGCGTGATGCTGGCCAAGGGCGGCAACGGCGGCTTCGGCAACATCCACTTCAAGGGCCCGGTCAACCAGGCGCCGCGCTTCGCCATGCCGGGCCAGGAAGGCCAGGAGCGCTGGATCTGGCTGCGGCTGAAGCTGATCGCGGACGCCGGCCTCGTGGGCCTGCCCAACGCCGGCAAGTCCACCTTCCTGGCGGCGGTCTCGGCCGCGAAACCGAAGATCGCCGACTATCCGTTCACCACCCTGACCCCGAACCTGGGCGTGATCGACCTGTCGTCCCAGGAACGCTTCGTGCTGGCCGACATCCCCGGGCTGATCGAGGGCGCCTCGGAAGGCGCGGGGCTCGGGACGCGGTTCCTCGGCCACGTGGAGCGCTGCGCGGTGCTGATCCACCTGGTCGACGCGACCCAGGAGGACGTGGCGGGAGCCTATCGCACGGTGCGCGACGAGTTGGAGGCCTATGGCGGCGGGCTGGCGGGCAAGCCGGAGATCGTGGCCCTGAACAAGGTCGATGCGCTGGACCCCGAGACGCGCGACGAGAAGACGGCCGAACTGGAGGCCGCCGCCGGTCGTGCGCCGATGCAGGTGTCGGGCGTGTCGGGCGAGGGCGTGACCGCCCTGCTTCGCGCCGCCTTCCAGGAGGTCCGGCGCTCGCGCGGCGAGGCGGGCGACGAGGCGGACGGGGCCCGGCCGGAGTGGCGTCCGTGAGCGCCGCCGATCGTCTGAAGCGGGCCAAGCGGGTGGTGGTCAAGGTCGGCTCCGCCCTGCTGGTCGATTGGGAAAGCGGCGCCGCCGACGGCGCCTGGCTGGCGGGCCTGGCTCGGGACGCCGCGCGGCTGAAGGCGCGGGGGGCCGACGTGCTGGTGGTGTCCTCGGGCTCGATCGCGCTCGGCCGCCGCCGGCTGGGCCTCGGCCGCCGCGCCCTGTCGCTGGAGGAGAAGCAGGCCGCCGCCTCGGCCGGGCAGAGCCTTTTGATGCGGGCCTGGGAAGAGGCGTTCGAACCGCACGGCGCGCCGGTGGCCCAGTTGCTGCTGACCCGCGACGACACCGAGATTCGCCGCCGCTGGCTGAACGCCCGCGCCACCACCGAGACCCTCTTGTCGCTCGGCGCCGTGCCGGTGGTGAACGAGAACGACACCGTGGCCACCGAGGAGATCCGCTACGGCGACAACGATCGGCTGGCCGCCCGCGTGGCCCAGATGATCGGCGCCGACGTGCTGGCGCTGTTGTCCGACATCGACGGCCTCTACACCGCCGATCCGCGGAACGACCCCGAGGCTCGCCACGTCCCGGTGGTGGCGGAGATCACGCCCGAGATCGAGGCCATGGCCGGCGGCGCCAACGCCGGGGCCGGCGTCGGCACGGGTGGCATGGCCACCAAACTCGCGGCGGCCCGCATCGCCCACGGCGCCGGATGCGCCACCCTGATCACCCTGGGCCGCCGCCCCGATACGGAGCTTGGGCCGCTGGAGGCGGTGGAGGCCGGCGCCCGCGCCACCGTGTTCGAGCCGCACGCCACGCCCGCGGCCGCCTACAAGCAATGGATCGCCGGCGCCCTGGCGCCCCAGGGCGTGCTGACCGTGGACGCGGGCGCGGCGAACGCGCTCAAGGCCGGCAAGTCGCTGCTGCCCGCCGGCGTCCGCGCGGTCGAAGGCGGCTTCGGCAAAGGCGATGCGGTGGTGGTCGTGGACGAGGCGGGGCGCGAGATCGCCCGCGGCCTGGCCGGCTACGGCGCCGACGAGGCGCGCGCCATCCGCGGCCGGCGCTCCGACGCCATCGAGGCGGTGCTGGGCTACGCCGGCCGCCCGGCGCTGATCCACCGCGACGACCTGGTCTGGCTGGGGGGGTGAGGGTCAGGGCGGCTGGGCAAGTTGCGATGAGCGGCTGCTCGCCTCTTCTCTCGTCGTTCTCGGGTCAAAGGGGCTTTCAGCCCTTTCGCCCGAACAGGATGCGTCACTGCGGCGGCTTGGCGCCGCGCTCGACGGCCGCAGGCGCGAAGGCGGCGATCACCTGCAGGTAGGCGTCGCGCTTGAACGGCACGACCAGTTCGGCCGTCTCGTGCAGGTCGGCCCAGCGCCAGGCGTCGAATTCCTGCGGCGGATGGGCGGCGAGGTCGACCTCGGCGTCGTGGCCCTCGAACAGATAGGCGAACCAGGCCTGCTTCTGGCCGCGGTAGCCGCGTCCGCGTCCGGAGGCCAGCACCTCCGGCGGGAAGTCGTACAGGATCCAGCCTTCGGTGCGGGCGATGAGGGCGACCGAGCGGATGCCGGTCTCCTCGTACAGCTCGCGGCGGGCGGCGGCTTCCAGGTCCTCGCCCGGATCGACGCCGCCTTGCGGGAACTGCCAGCAATAGGGTCCGGCCTGGCCGGCGCGCTTGCCCAGCCACACGCGCCCGTCGCGGTTGAACACCACCACGCCGACGTTGGCCCGATACTCAGGGTGCTCGCTGTGCTCGCTCACTCGACGGTCGCTCACCGGCGGGCCACGGCGGAGGCGGGGGCGAGCTGGTAGCCGCGGGCCGGCAGGCCCTGGGCCCAGCGGATGACCTTGTCGATGGTCAGAGGATAGGCGAAGCCGGAACCCAGCGCCTGGCCGCGCTGCAGGGCCGCCGCCTCCAGGGCCAGGAGCTGCCGGTCGACCGCTTCGGATGAGAGCTGGGCGTCCACCACCGCGTCGGCCGTGGCCCGCGGCAGGCCGCCGCCGCTGCGCCGCCCGGCGGAACCGTCGTCGAGGAAGCCGAGGCCGCGCGTCTTCAGGGCGCCGAGGAAGGCGCCCATGCCCTGGTCCGAGCCCATGAACCGGCCGCCAAGATAGTTGGTGACCGCGAAATAGCCGGTCGCACGGGACAACAGCCATTCCAGCCGCTTGGTCGTCTCCTCCGTCCGGGCGGAGGCGAGCAGGGTGTAGGGGCCGGGGTCGTTGTTCGGATAGTCGAGCGGCTCCATCGGGATCTCGATCATCACTTCGTGCCCGTCGGCGCGGGCCAGGTCGATCCAGCCCTGCAGGCCGTCGGCGTAGGGGACGAAGGACAGGGTGACCTCCGGCGGCAGGCGCTCGATCGCGGCGCGGGTCGCGCCGGCGTTCAGGCCGAGGCCGCCGACCACCAGCGCGATGCGCGGCTTGCCGTTGTCCTTGAACGGGCGGGCGTAGGCCTGGAACGGCGTGCGGCCGCCCGGGCCGACGATGGGGAGCAGGCCGCCCGGGCCCGGTTCGGTCAGGCCGGGCAGGGGGGCGGCCGGCAGCGGCGGACCCACGATGCGGCCAACGGCGCGCTGGGCCTGGCCCCCGCCCATGCTCGCGCCTTGCGGCAGGGTGATGACCGCCTCGCCGGCGATGGGCTCGGCCGGATCGGAGACTCCGGGAAGCAGGACGTCCTGGCCCGGGGCCAGGTTCTCGAGCGTGACGGTCCCGTCGGCCAGCTCCATGCCCGGATCGGCCGGCCCCCTCAGGGGACCGTAGCCGTCGGCGGCCTTGGGCGCCTGGAGCGGGATGCGGATGGAGGGCGCGCCCGCATGCGGGTCGCCTGCGATCAGCACCAGCGCGACCATCGAGACCAGGAACAGCAGGCCCGCCCCGCCGGCGCCGACATAGGGATTGGCGAGAGCCGCCGCCCAGCCGCGGCCAGCCGCCGCCGAAGGGCGGGGCGTCGCAGGGGCAGGGGCAGGTCTCTTCGCGAACATCGGCTCGAGTCAGGAACGGGGGATGCCGGTCCGAAGCTTGCCGATCATGGTTAACAAAGCGGTAGCATTGACGGGAGGCCCGGGTCCGGGCGAAGGCGGACGCATGAGCCCGCCCGCCTGCCGCCTCTATCTCGTCACCCCGCCCAGCCTGCCCGACCTGGACGCCTTCGCCGCGGCGCTGGAGCAGGCGCTGTCCGGAGGCGACGTCGCCGCCCTGCAGATCCGGCTGAAGGACGTGGACGACCAGACCGTCGAGCGGGCGGTGCGCCGGCTCGCGCCGCTGGCCCAGCGGTACGGAGCGGCGGCGATCCTCAACGACCGGCCCGACCTCGCCCGGACGCTCGGCTGCGACGGGGTGCACATCGGCCAGGACGACGCGCCCTACGCCGTCGCCCGGCGAACCATGGGGTCGAGCGCCATCGTCGGCGTCACCTGCCACGACAGCCGGCACCTGGCGATGGAGGCGGCGGAAGCGGGCGCCGACTACGTCGCCTTCGGCGCCTTCTTCGAGACCGGCACCAAATCGCCCAAGACCCGCGCCGACCCCGAGATCCTGACCATCTGGCAGGAGACGATGGAGACCCCGTGCGTCGCTATCGGGGGGATCACGGTGGACACCGCGCGCCTGCTCGCCCGCGCCGGGGCCGACTTCCTGGCCGTCTCGGCAGGGGTCTGGGCCTATCCGGAGGGACCGGCCGCGGCGGTGGCCGCCTTCAACCGAGAGATGGCCGCAGGCGTTGCGGAGCGTGCGCGCCTTGCGTGAGCCGGGGCGCTCGCATAGGTTCCGCGCCCTCTCCCGCCAGACCTCCGTCCCCAGCGCCTCTTCCTCCTAGCGCCAAAGGCCGTCCGCCCATGAGCACTCCCTCCGCCCTGCTGCAGGTGATGATCGGCGCCGCGCGCAAGGCCGGCCGCCGGCTGGCCCGGGATTTCGGCGAGGTCGCCGAGCTGCAGGTCTCGAAGAAGGGGCCGGCCGACTTCGTCTCCGCCGCCGACATGAAGGCCGAGGAGATCCTGGTCGAGGAACTCTCCAAAGCGCGTCCCGGCTACGGCGTCCTGGCCGAGGAGCGGGGCCTCGTCGAAGGCACCGACAAGACCCACACGTGGATCGTCGACCCGCTGGACGGCACGACCAACTTCCTGCACGGCCTGCCTCATTTCGCGGTCAACATCGCGCTGGAGCGGGAAGGGACGGTGGTCGCGGGCGTCACCTACAACCCGGCCACGAACGAGCTGTTCTGGACCGAGAAGGGCAAGGGCGCCTTCCTCAACGACAAGCGCCTGCGGGTGGCGGCGCGTCGCCAGCTGATCGACTGCATCCTCGCCACCGGCATTCCCTTCGCCGGTTGCCAGGGTCACGGCCAGTTCTTGAAGGAGCTGCACCAGGTCAGCCAGCGGGTGGCCGGCGTGCGCCGCTTCGGCTCGGCCGCGCTCGACCTCGCCTACGTCGCGGCGGGCCGGTTCGACGGCTACTGGGAGCGCGGCCTCAAGGCCTGGGACGTAGCCGCCGGCGGGCTGATGGTGCTGGAGGCGGGCGGGACCATTTCGTCGATGGACGGCGAGAAGTTCGACCCGCGCGAGGGGACGGTCTGCGCCGCCAATCTCGAAATCCACCCGCTCATGCTGGAGCGGCTGAAGGCGGCTTAGAGTCGCCCAGCCGCACCGGATCCCTTTACCCGGAGCAAGGAAAGCCCGCTAAACGCTGCCGAACTGCAGCGCCGCTAGCCGGGCATAGAGGCCGCCGCGGGCGACCAGCTCGCCGTGGACGCCTTCTTCCACCACCCGGCCCTGGTCCATCACCACGATGCGGTCGGCGCGCAGCACCGTCGCCAGCCGGTGGGCGATGACCAGGGTGGTGCGCCCGGTCATGGCGTCGTCCAGCGCCCGCTGCACCAGCCGTTCGTTCTCGGCGTCCAGCGCGCTCGTCGCTTCGTCCAGCAACAGGATGGGCGCGCCACGCACCAGGGCGCGGGCGATGGCCAGGCGCTGGCGCTGCCCGCCCGACAGGGTCTTGCCCCGTTCGCCGAGCGTCTCGTCCCAGCCGGCCGGCAACGCCTCGATGAAGCCGTCCGCCTCGGCCGCGCGGGCGGCGCGGCGCAGTTCGTCCTCGGTCGCCTCCTCGCGACCGAAACGCAGGTTCTCCATCGCCGAGCCCGAGAACAGGGGCGCGTCCTGGGCGACGAGCGCCAGCCGGGCGCGCACCTCGGCGGGATCGGCCTCGCGCAGGTCCACCCCGTCGATGCGGATCGCGCCCGCGTCGGGGTCGTAGAAGCGCAGCAGGAGGCGCAGCACCGTGCTCTTGCCCGCGCCGGACGGGCCGACCAGCGCCACCGTCTCGCCCGGCGCAACGTTCAGGTCGAAGTCGCGCAGCGCGGGCAGGTCCGGCCGCCCCGGATAGGCGAAGACCACGTGTTCGAAAGAGATGGAGCCCTTCGCCGGGACGGGCATGGGGACGGGATGCGGCGGCGCGCGCACGCCGGGCTCGGTCTCCAAGAGCTCGCCGATCCGTTGCAGGGCGCCGGCGGCCTTCTGCACCTCGCCCCAGGTCTCGCCCAGCGCGCCGACGGAACTGGCGCACAGCACCGCCAGGAAGACGAACTGCACCAGCTCGCCGCCGGTCATCCGGCCGGCGACCACCGACTGGGCGCCCAGCCACAGCACCACGGCTATGCCAGCGAAGACGAGGCCGATCACCAAGGCGGTCATGCCGGCGCGGGCGCGGATGCGGGCGAGGGCCGCTCCCACCGCCGTGCCGATGGCTTCCGAGAAGCGCTGCGCCGCGCTGGATTCGCGCCCGAACGCCTGCACCGTGTCCAGCGCGTCGAGGTGCTCGCCGGCGAACCCCACGGCTTCGGCGAAGCGGTCCTGGGCCGCGACTGACAGCCGGCGCACCTTGCGCCCGATCAGGAACAGGGGGGCCAGCACCACCGGCACGATCACCAGCACGCCCAGCGTCAGCTTAGGGCTCACCAGCACCATCAGCGCCAGGGCGCCGATCGTCATCACCAGGTTGCGCAGGGCGACGGAAGCCTGGGTCCCCACCAAGGTCTCGACGATGGTGGTGTCGGTTGTCAGGCGCGACAGCACCTCCCCCGTGCGCAGGTTCAGGAAGGCGCCTTGGTCCAGAGTGAGGATGTGCGCATACACCGCCCGGCGCAGGTCGGCGGTGACCTTCTCGCCCAGGCTGGAGATGAAGAAGTAGCGCAGCGCCGTCGCCGCCGCGAGCACCAGGGCCACGCCGACGAGCGCGAAGAAATACAGGTTCAGCGTCGCGGGCGAGCCGGCGTTGAACCCGTGGTCGACCACCGAGCGGGCCGCGCCGGTGAGGGTGAGCGTCGCGCCCGAAGAGGCGAGCAAGGCCAGGCCCGCGCCGATGGCGTCGCCGCGGTGGGCGGCCACGAAGGGCAGGAGACGCGCGAGCGGCTTGAGGCTGCGGCTCTTTTCGCGGCGGGCGGCGGCTTCGGCAAGCTGGGCGGCCAGGGCGGCCCCGGGACCGGGACGGGCGGAGCGGCCCTGATCCTGCACTTCACTCATCGTTTCGATCCTAGGGGCGGCCGCATGATTTGTCGGACGGGCGAGGGCTTTGACGTACGCCCCCGTCTCGTGTAAACGCCTCCGCCTCTCGGGCCCGCCGGCGTCGGCGGGCTTTCGATCTTTGCGACCGGCTTTCGGGCGCAGCAGACAAGCCCGGTTGGACCGCCATGAAACAAGACACGCACCCGGACTACCACTTCATCACCGTGGTGATGACCGACGGGACCACCTATCGCACCCGCTCGACCTACGGCAAGGAAGGGGCGACCCTGAACCTGGACATCGATCCCAAGACGCACCCGGCGTGGACCGGCGGCAACGCCGCGCTGCTGGATCGCGGCGGTCGCGTGTCGCGCTTCGCGGCCAAGTACGGCGGCTTCCTGAAGAAGTGATCCTGGGCGCTTCCGGCGCTGCAGACATCAGAAAGGCCGGCTCCTCGCGGAGCCGGCCTTTTTCGTTTGGACGATGAGGGCTTCGATCCTCCCCCGAAGGGGAGGATGTCAGGCTCAGATGTACCGCCGGAGCGAACGGGCCAGTTCGGCGACGTCGCTGCGCTTGCCCTTCTTGATCTGCGGTTGGTAGGCGACCCGGGCGTGCTCGGCGCAGTAGGGACCGTCCGGGCCGGTGCGGCGGCCGCAGAAGGTGAAGCCCTCGGCCGCGGGGTCTCCGATCGGCCACTTGCACATATGGGCGCCGAGCGTCAGCACCGTGGCCGAGCCGGGCTCCTCCACCACAGCCGGCAGGGGCGGGGGCGCCGGCGGCGCCGCCGGTTCGGCCCTGCGGGGAGCGTGCGGCTGGGCCAGCACGGGACGGGCCGGCCGCGGCGCCTTGAACGCGGGCCGGCTGGGCGCGGCCGGGGTCGCCCGGCCCGACAGACCCAGGCGGTGGACCTTTCCGATGACGGCGTTGCGGGTGACGCCGCCCAATTGCTTGGCGATCTGGCTCGCGCTCAGGCCTTCCAGCCAGAGCTTCTTCAGGGACGCGACCCGCTCGTCCGTCCAACCCCCTGCCGTAGCGCTCATGTTCAGCCTCCGCCGCCTTCTGGAGACCGGCCCCCCCTGGGCCGGCGCCTACATCTTGTGTACTGCGCGGGAGGGAATGTCCGCCCGCCCCAAAATCTAGGGGCTAAACTCGCGACGACCGCAATAGGTGGCGCCGAGATGTCCACAGAAGACTAGATGTTGAATCGGTTTGTCGCAGGTCCGACAGCCGGGCCCGTTGCGCGGAGCGCCCGGCGGAGGCATCTGAGGGAACATGACCGTCCAGACCCCGATCCGGCCGCAGGCGCCCGCCGCCGGCGCCGCAGCGCCTCCCGCTCCCCGCATTCCCCAGGGCGTGAACTGGATCGGGCTGCAGACCCTCTACCTGCGCGAGGTGCGGCGGTTCTGGAAGGTGGGGGCCCAGACGGTCGCCGGCCCGGTCGTCACCACCCTGCTCTACATGATGATCTTCGCCGTCGCGACCAGCGGCGGGCGCCCGCCGCTGGAAGGCGTGCCCTTCGCCGTGTTCGTGGGGCCGGGGTTGATCATGATGGGGATCATGAACAACGCCTTCGCCAACTCGTCCTCGTCCCTGTTCCAGGCCAAGATCAACAACACCGCGCCCGACTTCCTGTGCCCGCCGCTGACGCCGATGGAGCTGACGGTCGGCTTCTCCGCCGGCGCCATGACCCGCGGCTTCCTGGTGGGCGTGGTCACCGCCGCCGCGGTCTGGCCCTTCTCGCACTTCGGCCTCGCCCACCTGTGGGCGGTGGTCTACTTCGCGACAGCCGCGGCGCTGATCATGTCGACCACCGGCGTGCTGGCGGCGTTGTGGGCGCAGAAGTTCGACGAACTGGCTTCGGTGACCAGCTTCGTAGTCACGCCGCTCACCTTCCTCTCGGGGACCTTCTATCTGGTCGAGCGCCTGCCCGAGCCGTTCCGCACGGCCTCCCAAGCCAACCCCTTCTTCTACCTGATCGACGGCTTCCGCTACGGCTTCATCGGCAAGGCGGAGGGATCGCTCGCCCTTGGAGTCGTCTATTCCGCGCTGCTGTCGGCGGCGCTGGTCTGGGCGGTGTGGCGGATGTTCACGACCGGCTGGCGGCTCAAGAGCTGAGCCGCCGCCGCGGGCCGCGACGGCTCCGTTTCCATTGACATCCCCGGCGGGTGGTATCAAAAGGCGCCTCCCATAGTCCCCAGGCCCCCGGGCCGGGGACTGTTCGCTTTTGAGGGGGCAGCGCATGGCTCCGCACGTTCAGGGCGTTCCCGTTCCTTCCGACCACATCATGGGCGTGTACAGCCGCGCCCCGCTGGCCTTCGTGCGAGGCGAAGGGGTCCGCCTCTTCACCGAGGACGGCGAGGAATACCTGGACTGCGTGGCGGGCATCGCCGTCAACGCGCTGGGCCACGCCCACCCCAGGCTGGTGCAGGCGCTGAAGGACCAGGCCGAGAAGCTCTGGCACGTCTCGAACATCTTCCGCATCCCGGGGCAGGAAGCCCTGGCCACGCGGCTGACCGAGGCCGCCCGCGTCGACGTGGCCTTCTTCACCAACTCGGGGACCGAGGCGATCGAGCTCGCCCTGAAGCTGGCCCGCAAGTACCACCACGCCAACGGGAACCCCGAGCGGATCGACGTGATCGGCTTCGAGGGCGCCTTCCACGGCCGGACCTACGCGGCCGTGTTCGCGGCCGGCAACCGCGCCTACACCGACGGCTTCGGCCCCGACCTGCCGGGCTACGTCCATCTGCCCTTCGGCGACATCGAGGCGGTGAAGGCGGCGGTCGGTCCCACCACCGCGGCCATCCTGATCGAGCCGATCCAGGGCGAGGGCGGGGCGCGGGCGGCCGACGACGGCTACCTGCGGGCGCTGCGCCAGCTCTGCGACGAGCACGGCCTGCTGCTGATCTACGACGAGATCCAGTGCGGTTTGTCGCGGACCGGCAAGCTGTTCGCCTACGAGCACTCGGGCGCCCGCCCGGACGTGATCGCCCTGGCCAAGGCGCTGGGCGGCGGCTTCCCGGTCGGCGCGTGCCTGGCCACCGCCGAGGCGGCCAAGGGCATGACCGTCGGCGCCCACGGCTCCACCTACGGCGGCAACCCGCTGGCGATGGCCGTGGCCTTGGCGGCCCTCGACGAGGTGGCCAAGCCCGAGATGCTGGAGCATGTGAACCAGGTCTCCGGCTATTTCCGCCAGCAGCTCGAGGGCCTGAAGGCGCAGTTCCCCGACGTGGTGACGGACATCCGCGGCAAGGGCCTCCTGATCGGCGTGAAGCTCGCCTTCAACAACCGGGCCTTCATGCAGCTCGCCCGCGACCAGAAGCTGCTGGTGGCCGGCGGCGGCGACAACTGCATCCGGCTGTTGCCGCCGCTCATCATCACCCAGGACGAGGCGCGCGAGGCGCTGACGCGGCTGGAGGCGGCCTGCGAAGCCGCCCGGGCGCAGATGCAGGCCCAGTCCCAAGCCGCGGCTGCGTCATGACCGGGCGCGCCCTTCGGCACTTCCTCGACCTGTGGAGCCTGGACGCGGCCACGGTCCGGCTGCTGCTCGACGAGGCGAAGGCGCGAAAGGCCAGGCGCGCCGGCTGGCCCAAGGGCAAGGCGGACGCCGACGCTCCGGCCGCCGGCCGGGTGCTGGCGATGATCTTCGAGAAGAACTCGACCCGGACGCGCTATTCGTTCGACGCCGCCATGCGCCAGCTGGGCGGGGATTCGATCATCGCCACGGCCAGCGACATGCAGCTCGGCCGGGGCGAGACGGTGGAGGACACCGCGCGGGTGCTGTCGCGCATGGTCGACGCCGTGATGATCCGCGCCCACCGGCACGGCGATGTGGAGCGCTTCGCGGCCGAGGCGACGGTTCCCGTCATCAACGGCCTGACCGACAAGAGCCATCCCTGCCAGATCCTGGCGGACCTTGTGACCTTCGAGGAGCGGCTGGGCTCGGTGGAAGGACGGACCCTGGCCTGGGTCGGCGACGGCAACAACGTCTGCGCCAGCCTGATCCATGCCTCGGCCAAGCTCGGCTTCAAGCTCCGGATCGCCTGCCCGGACGCCTACGCGCCCGATCCTGCCGACCTGGCCCGCGCGGCCCCCGGCTCGGTGACGGTCGGCGCCGATCCCCGCGCCGCCGTAGACGGCGTGGATTGCGTGCTGACCGACACCTGGGTGTCGATGGGCGACACCGACAAGGAGGCGCGCATGGCCGCCTTCGCCCCGTTCCAGGTGGATGCGGCCTTGATGAGGCTGGCTGCGCCCCACGCGATGTTCATGCATTGCCTGCCCGCGCACCGGAACGAGGAAGTCACCGACGAGGTGATGGACGGGCCGAGCTCGGCCGTCTGGGACGAGGCCGAGAACCGTATTCACGCCCAGAAGGCCGTCCTGGCCTGGTGCTTCGGGGCCATCGGCTAAGCTTAGCTTTTGCGGCGTGGAAGAATTCGCGAGCGCAGTTACTGGCTGCGGCGGCTGGTCGCATGCGCACCGGGTAAATACCACTGTTGTTCATGCGGTATTCAGCCGACTCGGCGAGAATGCTACCAACGATGCGACGCAATGAGCCGTTTACCGGTCAGTCGGCCGGAGGCTAGAGGCGCCAAACGCAATCTTCAGAAGTCGTCGAGTGCCAGTCATGTCTCAGTTCTCCGATCCGATCGTCATCACCGCCGCCGACGTCGAAGCCGAGCACCGTGAAGCTTTGGCGGCGCTGACCCCCGCCCAGCGCCGCGCGCTGGACCGCCTGGCGGCCGCCCGCCAGCAGACGAACTTCAACGGCCGCTTCCCGAAGGAAAACCTGCAGGCGATCTTCGTCGCCGAAGCGCGCGCCCGCTCCGCCCGCGCCTGATCTCTCCGCCCTCTCCCCCGATAGCCGGCCCGAAGACCCGTGCACGCACGGCTTGGCGGCCGGGGCGGATCGCGCCATAAGGCGGCGTTCTCGTGGGGGAAACCATGCATATCGCCAAGTGGGCCGCGGTCGTCGCGGCGGCCGCCGTTCTCGCGACGGGGCTTTCGGCCCGGCGCGCTGCGGCGTCCGAAGCCTTCGTCGGCGTCTACGCCCATGACGTGACCTTCGTCGGCGACGCGATCGGCCTGGGCGCTGCAGGCCGCGAGGATGGCGTCGACGTCCACATCGGCTACCGCACCGGCCGGATCGAGGCGCTGGACTTCATCTGGAAGCCGCAGGCCCACCTCTTCGTCTCGATCAACTCCGAGAACACCTCGAACTTCGTGGCCGCCGGCCTGAACTGGAAGATCCCGCTGAAGGGGCCGCTCTATTTCCGCCCTGGGATCGGCCTCGCCTACACCGACGGCAAGACCGGCCTGCCCGCCGCCAACGCCCCGAACCTGACGCCCGAAGAGCGCGAACGGCGGACCTGGCTCTATTACAACCGCATCGACTTCGGCTCGCATGTCCTGTTCGAGCCGGAATTCGCGCTGGGCTACGACCTCTCCGACCGGCTGGCGGTCGAAGCCTCCTACACGCACCTTTCCAACGGCCAGATCTTCCACCAGGGCAAGAACCAGGGGCTGGACGACGCGGGGGTGCGCCTGGTCTGGAAGTTCGGGAACTGAGTTTCCGCAGGAACCCGCTTTCGCCGCATCCGAGGTTGACGGCCAGGCCTGCCGGGGCCAAAGCCACGCGCGCGTTTCTGGACGCGTTTCTGGGAAGGTGTGTTCTTTGGCCAATGTGACCGTGGTCGGCGCCCAGTGGGGCGACGAAGGCAAGGGCAAGATCGTCGACTGGCTGTCGAACCGCGCCGACGTGGTGGTGCGGTTCCAGGGCGGCCACAACGCCGGCCACACCCTCGTGGTGGGCGACACCACCTACAAGCTGTCGCTGCTGCCTTCGGGCGTGGTCCAGGGCAAGCTGTCGGTGATCGGCAACGGGGTGGTCGTCGACCCTTGGGCCCTGCTGGACGAGATCGCCCGCATCGCCGCCCAGGGGGTGGAGATCACCCCGGACCTCTTGGTGCTGGCCGACAACGCGTCGTTGATCCTGCCCATCCACCGCGACCTGGACGCGGCGCGCGAGGCCCAGGCCGGCGCGGCGAAGATCGGCACGACCGGGCGCGGAATCGGCCCTGCGTACGAGGACAAGGTCGGGCGCCGGGCGATCCGGGTCGCGGACCTCGCCGACCGGGCGGCGCTGGAGGCCAAGATGGCCCGCCTGCTCGCGCACCATCAGGCCCTGCGCCGCGGCCTGGACCTGCCCGAGGCGGATGCGGGCGACCTGGTCGCCCAACTCCTCGACATCGCGCCCAAGGTCCTGCCGTTCGCGCGACCGGCCTGGCGGCTGCTGGACGAAGTGCGGCGCGAGGGGCGGCGGATCCTGTTCGAGGGCGCGCAGGGCGCGCTGCTCGACGTGGACCACGGCACCTTCCCCTTCGTCACCTCCTCGAACACGGTGGCGGGCCAGGCGGCGGCGGGCTCGGGCCTCGGGCCGCGCTCGGTCGGCTATGTGCTGGGCATCGTGAAGGCCTATACGACGCGGGTCGGCTCCGGACCCTTCCCGACCGAGCTGACCGACGCGGTCGGCCGGCGGCTGGGCGAGCGGGGCCACGAGTTCGGCACCGTCACCGGCCGGGCGCGCCGTTGCGGCTGGTTCGACGCGGCCCTGGTGCGCCAGTCGATCGCCGTCAACGGCATCGACGGACTGGCGCTCACCAAGCTCGACGTGCTCGACGGCTTCGATCAGCTCAAGGTCTGCGTCGGCTATCGGATCGGCGACCGCGAGCTGGACTATCTGCCTGCCGACATGGCCGGCCAGGCGGCGGCGACGCCCGTCTACGAGACCCTGGAGGGCTGGAGCGGCTCGACCCAGGGCGCCCGCTCCTGGAAGGACCTGCCGGCGGCGGCGGTGAAGTACGTGCGCCGTATCGAGGAACTCGTCTCCGCCCCCGTGGCGCTCCTGTCCACCAGCCCCGAGCGCGAGGACACCATCCTCATGCGCGACCCCTTCGAAGCATGAGGGGGGCGTCGCACCATGCCGGAGGGCCGATCTCCCAACACGTCCGCGCCGCCTGAAGGCGGCCCGCGCACCCACGCCGAAGCCTCTCGCGAGCGGCGGGACGTCGTTTCGGGCGAGGCGATGCCCGAGGCGCGACTCATCCGGTTCGTGGTCGGGCCGGACGGCTCGGCCGTGCCCGACCTTGCGCGGGCGCTGCCAGGCCGGGGCGTGTGGGTGGAGGCGACGCGCGACGCGGTAGAGACGGCGGCGAAGAAGAACCTCTTCTCGCGATCGGCCAAGACCAAGGTCGCCGCAGGGCCGGAACTGGCGGCCGAGGTGGAAAAGCTGCTCGTAAGGCGCTGTTTGGACGGGCTGGGTCTTGCACGACGCGCCGGGGCGCTTACCTGGGGGTTCGACAAGGTTTTCGCCGCCGTAGCGGCCGGGCGGGCAGCTTGGTTGATCGAGGCGTCGGACGGCGCCGCGGAAGGCCGGCGCAAGCTCCTCCAAGTGGCTCGAGCCGTGCCGAACCCGCCGCGCCTGTGCGGCGCCTTCACGAGCGAAGAATTGGGTTTGGCCTCCGGCTTGGGTCATGTGATACACTCGGTCCTCCTTGCAGGGCGTTTAGCCGAGCGCTGGACCGAAGATCTCGGACGGCTTGCTGGATTTCGCCCGGTCCTTCCGGCGAGTTGGGGCGAGGAAGCCTGATGGCGGGCGGGGACGGAATCGTCCTCCGTCCTCTTGTCGTTTTCTGAGTGCGCCTGCGTACCAGGGCGTTGGAATGGGTCTAGTCAGCGGTTCGAATGAGCGACGCGAACGATAACAACGACGGTCGAGGCGGGCAGGGCGGTGGCGCTGGCGGCGGTCGGCCTCCCCTGACGCTGAAGCCGCGCGGCGGTTCGGTCAGCGCGGGCACGGTCCGCCAAAGCTTCAGCCACGGCCGCTCGAAGACCGTGGTGGTGGAGACCAAGCGGCGCACCGCCCGGCCCGAGAACGAGCGTCCTCCGGTGACGCCGGCGCCCCGTCCGGCCGCGGCGGCTCCGTCCGCGCCGAGCCCGCGCCCGCAGCCCGCGGCCCCTTCGTCGGGCGGCGGAGCGTCGTCGAACCTCAATCTCTCCCAGAGCGAACTGGCCGCTCGCCAGCGTGCGCTCGAAGCCGCGCGGGCCGCCGAGGAGCGCCGCACGGCCGAGGCCGCCCGCCGCGTCGACGAGGAGCGCCGCCGCCGCGAGGCGGAGGCCGCCCGCGCCGAGGCCGCCCGGCCGCAACCCGCGCCCGAGCCGGCCTCCGAGCCGCCGCTTGCGCCCGCCCCGGCCGCTTCCGCGCCGGCTCCGGCGGCCCCCGCGGAAGCGCCTGCGCCCGCCGCCGCCGCTCCGACCCCGGCTCCTTCTGCGCCGGCGCCCTCTGCGCCGACTCCGCAGCCCGAGCGCGAACGCCCGATCTGGGAACGTCTTTCCGGCCGCCAGGAACGTCCGCCGCGCGAACCGCGCGAGCCGCGGAGCGACGCCCGTCCGCCGCGCGAGGGGGGTTACGGCTCCCGTCCGCCGCGCGAAGGCGGCGCTGCCGGCGGCTATGGCTCGCGTCCGGCCCGGGACGGCCACGGCGAACATGCTTTCCGCGACCGCGGGCCGCGCCCCGAGGGCGGCGGGTTCGGCTCCCGTCCGCCGCGCGAGGGCGGCGGTGCGGGCGGCTACGGCTCGCGTCCGCCGCGGGAAGGCGGCGGCTACGGCTCTCGTGCGCCGCGTGAGGGCGGCGCGGGCGGCGGTGGCGACACGGTCCGCTATTCGGCCCTGGCGCCGCGCCCGGCGGGTCCGCGCACCGGTCCCGGCGGTCCCCGGCCTCCGGGCGGCCCGCGCGGAGCGGCTGCGCCTGCGGCCCCCGAGATCACCAAGACCGCCCGTTCGGCGCCTCCGCGCGCCGGCGAGCGTCGGCCCGCGGGCATGGACGAGGAGGAGGGCGCCCGCCGCAAGGGCGCGGCCCCGGCCAAGGCCGTCTCCCGCACCAAGGGCGAGCCCAAGCGGCGCGAAGGCCGCCTGACCATCCAAGCCCTGGGCGGCGACGAGGATTCGGCCGAGCGGATGCGCTCCCTGGCCTCGGTGCGGCGCGCCCGCGAACGCGAACGCGAGAAGCGGACCCGCGGGGTCGGCGGCGCCGACCAGCAGCGCGTCGCCCGCGAGGTGGTGATCCCCGACGCCATCACGGTGCAGGACCTCGCCCAGCGTATGGCCACCCGTGCCGTCGACATCATCAAGTACATGATGCGGCAGGGCGCCATGCTGACCATCAACGACGTGCTGGACGCCGACACCGCCGAGCTGATCGCGACCGAGTTCGGCCATACCGTGAAGCGCGTCTCGGAAAGCGACGTGGAAGAGGGCTTCCTGGCCGCCGCCGACGTGGCCGAGGACACCGTTCCGCGTCCGCCGGTGGTGGCGGTCATGGGCCACGTCGACCACGGCAAGACCAGCCTGCTCGACGCCCTGCGCTCCACCGACGTGGCCGCCGGCGAGCACGGCGGCATCACCCAGCACATCGGCGCCTATCAGGTGCGGCTGGAGAACGGGGAACGCGTCACCTTCCTCGACACCCCGGGCCACGCGGCCTTCTCGGCCATGCGCGCCCGCGGCGCCAACGTGACCGATATCGTGGTGCTGGTGGTGGCGGCGGACGACGGGGTCATGCCGCAGACGATCGAGGCCATCAACCACGCCAAGGCCGCCGACGCCCCGCTCATCGTGGCCATCAACAAGATGGACAAGCCCGACGCCAATCCGCAGCGGGTGATCAACGAGCTGCTGCAGCACGAGATCGTGGTCGAATCCCTGGGCGGCGACACCCAGGCGATCGAGGTCTCGGCGCTGAAGAAGACCGGCCTGAACGACCTGATCGAGGCGATCCTGCTGCAGGCCGAGGTGATGGACCTGCGGGCCAACCCCGACCGCTCCGGCGAAGGCGTGGTGATCGAGGCCAAGCTCGACAAGGGCCGGGGCCCGGTGGCCACGGTGCTGATCAAGCGCGGCACGCTGAAGCGCGGCGACATCGTCGTGGCCGGCTCCACCTGGGGCCGCGTGCGCGCCCTGGTGAACGAGCGCGGCGAGCAGATGAACGAGGCGGGGCCGTCGGTTCCCGCCGAGGTGCTGGGTCTCGACGGGACTCCCGAACCCGGCGACGCCATCGCCGTGGTCGAGAACGAGGCCCGCGCCCGCGAACTGACCGAATACCGCACGCGCCTGAAGCGCGAGAAGGCGACCGGGCCGGTGGGCGCCGGCGCTTCGCTCGCCGACATGATGGCCAAGCTGCAGACCAAGAAGGTCTCGGAGCTGCCGGTGATCGTGAAGGCGGACGTGCAGGGCTCGGCCGAGGCCATCGTGGGCTCGCTCGACAAGCTGGCCACCGACGAGGTGCGGGCCCGGGTGATCCTGTCCGGCGCCGGCGCGATCACCGAGTCCGACGTGCTGCTGGCCAAGGGCTCGAACGCGCCGATCCTGGGCTTCAACGTCCGCGCCTCGAAGCAGGCGCGCGACCTGGCCGAGCGGGAAGGCGTGGAGATCCGCTACTACGCGATCATCTACGACCTGATCGACGACATCAAAGGCGTGCTCTCGGGCATGCTGGCGCCGATCCAGCGCGAGACCTTCCTCGGCAACGCCGAGGTCCTGCAGGTGTTCGACATCACCAAGGTCGGCAAGGTCGCCGGCTGCCGGGTCACCGAGGGCACGGTCCGCAAGGGCGCCCGCGTCCGGATCGTCCGTCAGGACGTGGTGGTGCTGGAGCTCGGCACCCTGCAGACGCTCAAGCGCTTCAAGGACGAGGTCAACGAGGTGCCGTCCGGCCAGGAGTGCGGCATGGCCTTCGCCGGCTTCCAGGACATCCGCCCCGGCGACCTCATCGAGTGCTTCACGGTCGAGGAGATCAAG
>Ga0164243_10003794_pt1 | contig 24015 bp, 26 predicted proteins | sample OricompcompostOP_FD_108781 | JGI IMG/M metagenome (GOLD analysis project Ga0164243, IMG submission 108781) | Organic Plus compost microbial communities from Emeryville, California, USA - Original compost - Organic plus compost (OP) | ecosystem: Engineered > Solid waste > Mixed feedstock >...
CACGGTGCTCTACGTGTTCGGCACGCCGGGGCAGCACCGGTTCTGGTTCATGTGGGACGACCTGGCGCTCGGCGCGATCGGCGCGGTCGTGCTCGTCGACACGCGGCGGCTCGCGGACGCGTTCCCCTCGATCGACTTCTTCGAGAACCGCAAACTGCCCTACATCGTGGCGATCAACTGCTTCGACCGGTTGCTGCACCACCAGATCGAGGATGTGCGGCACGCGTTGACGATCGACGCGAGTGTGCCCATCATCGCGTGCGACGCACGGGAGCGTGAGTCGGCGAAACAGGTGCTGATCTCGGTCGTGGAGCACGCCATCTCGCGGGACACCGCGCTACAGGTCGGCTGAGTGACGACACGCTCACCTTCGGGGTACGGCCGTTGGGGTGAACGATAGGGATCACCCTTCGTTGTGGGTCGACAACGTGGCTGTGGGGAATACCCTGACAGGGAATAATCGTGACCGCGACGATCGGCGAGGAGGTAGGTGTGACGGCGCCGGCCCACCACTCGGGCAGCTTCGGCTGGCTCATCACCGATTTCGTCCGCCGGGTGCCCGGTGCGGCACACGCGATCGTGGTGTCGGCCGACGGGCTGCTGCTTGCCGGGTCCCAGGGCCTGCCGAAGGACCGCGCCGACCAGCTCGCCGCGGTGGCCTCCGGCCTGGTCAGCCTCACCCACGGCGCCGCACGGTGTTTCGAAGCTGGTCTCGTCAACCAGACGGTGGTCGAGATGGAGCGCGGTTACCTGTTCCTGATGTCGATCAGTGACGGCTCGTGCCTTGCCGTACTGGCCGCGCCGAACTGCGATATCGGCACCGTCGCCTACGAGATGACGCTGCTTGTCGATCGCGTCGGCCAGCAGATGACGCCGGAGCTGCGCACGCAGCTTCAGGGCGGGGTACGCGGATAGCCGATGACCAGGATCTCGAAGGGGGCCACCGGCCTCGGTGCCGACGCATGGGAAGCCCTGCATCAGGGCGTGGACCGCGAGGGTCTCGACTCGCCTGCCCGGTTCAAGCTGAACCGCACCGCGGTACTCACCGCGGTGCGCGGCCTGCCGGGCGTACGGCGGCAGCCGGCACCGGGCGTGCGGCGGGAACCGGTGCCAGGTGCGCGGCGAGAACCGACACCGGGTGCGCGGCGAGAACCGGTACCAGGTGCGCGGCGAGAACCGACACCGGGTGCGCGGCGAGAACCGGTACCAGGTGCGCGGCGAGAACCGACACCGGGCGTGCGACGAGAACCGGTACCAGGTGCGCGGCGAGAAGCGGCACCGGTGCGGCCGTCGGCGCCGGGCGTGCCGCGGCAGGCGGCATCCGTGCCACCGTCCGCGCGACCTCCGGCGCCCGCGCAGCCTCCCGCGCCGGCGCGGCCCCCGTTGTCCGCCCGGACGCCGGCTCCGGGCGCCGTGCGGGCTGAAACGGCATCTCGGGCGCACGGAGCCGTCGACTCGGGCGCGGGGAGCGTTGAACTCGCGGAGCACGTCGTCGCGCCGCCACTGCCTGCCTCCTCGTCGGCGCGCCAGCGCACGATGATGCGGCCGTACGCGCACACCCGCGGCCGCACACGCCCGGACTACGAGCTGGCACTCGAGGCGCTGGTGTCCACAAGCGACCGTGGCCGTCGTTACGAGGGCGCGGTTTCCGTGCAGCACAGGCGAATCTGCGATCTGTGCGGCGACCCCCGCTCGATCGCGGAGATCGCCGCGTACCTGCACCTGCCGCTCAACGTGGTGAAGGTGCTGGTGAGCGACATGGACAACCTGGAACTCGTGGTCATCCACCAGCCGGGCCTCGCCTTCGGTGACCGTTCCTCCCGCGAGTTCATGGCCCGCGTACTGGAAGGCCTCCGCGCCCTCTAACCGCGAGTCGAGCCTTCCGTGCGCCTGAGTCGAGCCTTCCGCGTGCCCGAGTCGAGCCTTTCAGTCCTCCACGAGTGCCGCGGAAGTGATGCGGTGCAAGGGATAGCGCTCGTCGTCGGTACTCAGCAGGACGCCGCCGCCGACGTGCGCCGGTGTGACGATTCGCTGGCTCGCCGTCCCGTGCGCGTCGACGAAACCGATCCACACCTCGCGTTTTTCGCGGCTGGCCCTGGCAAGCAGCGCCATGGTGGCGGCCGTGTCCGAGCCACCGCCGCCGCCCGGAAGCCGCACTTCCTTGCCACGCCTGCGAGTCGCGACCCGGTCGCCCGCCCGCACGTGCGAGATGACCGACGCGATCTGCTCGGCGTCGATCGCACCCGGATCGGTGAGCACGCGCCGGTTGTTCTTGCCCCGCGGGGGAATCCGGCGTCCGCTCGGCCGCAGATCCAGCACCCGCCCGTCGGGTCCTTCCGCGGCGGGCGCGAAACCCGCCGACCGCAGGCCGTCCAGCACCTCGGCCAGCGCCACCGGGCTGACCAGTACGGTCGGCGCGATCCTGCGGAGTTCGTACTCCTCGGCCACCGGATGGCTGAGCACCTCGGTGACCAGCGCTTCGTCGTCACAACGCAGGAACGACGCCGCCACCCCGCCACGCAGGCGCCCGTGCCGTCGCGCGACGTCGTCGATCAGGTAGGTCAGCGACTGCGGTACCGGCGTGGCCGAGCGCTTGCGGAACAACTCGTGCAACTCGTCCGCCGTGCGCCCCGCGTCCAGCGCCCGCCGTACCGTGGCCTCGGAGATCCGGTACACCGTCGCGTGGCCGGCGGACTCCACGTCGGCGACGGTTTTGATCTCCGCCGCCAGTTCCGGCTCCAGCGGGCCCGGCGCGACAACTGTCAGATCGGCCTGCACCAGCACGTGATCGATCGGCGCCGGCATCGCGTCGACCATCGCCGACAGCGCCCGCGGGCGGTCCTCGTCGAGCAGCGCCTTCGTCGCCGTGGTGAGCGCGCCGAGCGCGATCACACCTAGCGCGGCCGCCTCGGCCATTGTCCAGCGCACGGTCTCGTCCCGCAGCCGCCCGCCCCGTCGCGGCGCCCGCCACGCCAGCACGGCGACCAGCTCCTCGACGCTCTTCACGCCCTCGCCCGGCCGCAGCTCGGCGAGCGAGGCCAGCACGCGGCGCCGGTTCAGCGGCGCCAGCGGGCGGCGGAGATCGTCGGACAGCGGCGTGATCGGCTTGTCCTTGGCGTCGCGCTGCCCGGCCATCCCGGGCAGCCGGGGCAGGTCGAGCCAGGCCTGGGTGACCACGAGCCACCGCTGTCCCGGCGCGGACGCCAGCCACGAATCGGTCAGCGTGGTCGGCACCCATTCCGGTGTGGTCGATCCGCTGTCGGCGACCAGCCCGGCGCCGACGGCCAGCTCGGCCAGCAGCGTCGAACGCGCGTCGTCGACCTCCAGCTCCTTGGCGACCCGCCGCAGTTCCCGCACGCCGAGACCACCGGCTTTCAGCACCGGCGGCGGCTGCTCGGACCACAGGGTCAGCAGTTTCTCCAGCTGGCGCAGGAACTCCATCGCCTCACCGGCGGCGGCCTCGTCCACTGTGGACTGCTGATGGGCGTTGACCGGCAGTTCGGGCTCACGTAGCGCGGCCGGCGAGCACGACCGCCCGTTCCGCAGCGCGAGCGCGACCTCCCGGGGCAGTTCGACGGTGCCCGCGTCCCGCCGGACCAGCAAACCGCGGGCGAGCAGCCGCTGCACGGGCGTGGTCGCCTTCTCCAGCGGCACCTCGGCGGCCGCGTCGCGGCTTCGCCCGATCGGCGGACCGGCGGCGAGCGCGTTCAGTACGCCACGCTCGTCCTCGCTCAGCTCCGGCAGCTCGACCCCGGCCAGTTCGGGCACGGAAACGCCGAGCCCCGCCGGATACGGGCCGACGATCTCGCGGGCGACCGGCACGACCCGCAACGCGTCGTCGTCGCCCCAGGCGACCGCACGGGCCTTGAGCCGGTCGAGGCCGGGGCGCGGATCCGCGCCGATCAGCTGCTCGACCTCGGCCAGCGGCACCGGTTCGGTGTCGGCGTCGGCGACCAGCAGCGCGTCCAGCACGGCGAGGGTGAAGGTGTCCAGCTCCTCCAGCGCACGCGCCGTGGAACCGGCCGTGCCCGCGCGGGTGGCCAGCACCGTGCTGTCGGCCGGGGGTGGGGTGGCGAGGTCGCGCCTGGCCTGCAGAAGCGCGGCCAGCTCGTCGTCGGACGCGGAACGCAGCCAGTCCGCCAGAGAGGTCGCGGGCATCACAGCACAGGATAGCGCCCTGGGCTGATGCGGCCCGCCGTGTTGAGGCAAACTGAGGGCCTGGGTGTCCACGCGAATGCAGGAGGTTGACGTGGCCAAAGGCGACAACGGCAAGAAATCCGTGCGCATCGACCCGACCTGGCCGAAGGTTGCCGAGGGCGAGCACCCGGTGACCGAACTGGCGGCGGACCGCCAGGGCGCGCTCTCGCCGTTCGGCGACCTGACGTTCCCACTCGAATCGGTGCCCTACGTGCACCCGGAGACCGAGATCAACAAGTAAGGGGTAACGACAGTGCCGGTTCCCGGCCCCGGTTATTCGATCACCGTTCGGGTCGAGGCACCGCCCTCGGCCAGCGCCGCGGGCGACCTCACGACCGCCGTCGGCCGGGTGGGCGGCGTGCTCACCGCGTTCGACGTGGTCGAGTCGACCGCCGAAGCGATCGTGGTCGACATCACCGCCAACGTCTCGAACGCCGACCACGTCGAGGACGTCACGAAGGAGCTCGACTCGCTGCCCGGCGTGCGGGTGCGCAAGGTTTCCGACCGCACCTTCCTGATGCACCTCGGCGGCAAGCTCTCGGTCAGCCCGAAGGTCCAGCTCCGCAACCGTGACGATCTGTCCCGCGCCTACACGCCGGGCGTCGCACGCGTGTGCAAGGCGATCGCGGCGAATCCCGCCGACGCGCGCCGGCTGACCATCAAGCGCAACACCGTCGCGGTCGTCACCGACGGCTCCGCCGTGCTGGGGCTGGGCAACATCGGCCCCGAAGCGGCGCTTCCGGTGATGGAGGGCAAGGCCGCGCTGTTCAAGAAGTTCGCCGACGTCGACGCGTGGCCGGTGTGTCTCGACACGCAGGACACCGAGGAGATCATCAAGATCGTCAAGGCGCTCGCGCCGGTGTACGCGGGGATCAACCTGGAGGACATCGCCGCGCCGCGCTGCTTCGAGATCGAGGCGCGGCTGCGCGACCAGCTCGACATCCCCGTGTTCCACGACGACCAGCACGGCACCGCGATCGTGGTGGTCGCCGCGCTGCGCAACGCACTGCGCGTGGTCGGCAAGAACATCGAGGACTGCAAGATCGCGGTCAGCGGTGCGGGCGCGGCCGGGTCGGCGATCATCCGGCTGCTGCTGCGCAAGAAGCCCGCCGACATCGTCGTCGCCGACATCGACGGCATCGTCCACTCCGGACGCGACAACCTCGACGACAACCTGCGCTGGCTGGCGGAGAACACGAACAAGGACAACGTGTCGGGCAGCCTGCACGACGCACTCGTCGGCGCCGACGTGTTCATCGGCGTCTCGGCACCGAACCTGTTCGGGGCGGAGCAGGTCGCGACCATGGCCAAGGACGCGATCGTGTTCGCGCTGGCCAACCCTGACCCGGAGATCGACCCGATCGAGGCACAGCAGCACGCGGCCGTCGTGGCCACCGGGCGCAGCGACTACCCCAACCAGATCAACAACGTGCTCGCCTTCCCCGGCATGTTCCGTGGCCTGCTCGACGCGCAGGCGCACAACATCGACGACGAGATGCTGCTGGCCGCGGCCAACGCCATCGCCGACGTGGTGGACGACCGGCTCAACGCCTCGTTCATCGTGCCCAGCGTGTTCGACTCCGCGGTCGCCCCGGCGGTGGCGGACGCGGTGAAGCAGGCGGCTCGCCGCACCGGCGCCGCCGGTTAGTTCCGCAGCTCGCGGGTCGTCGCGCCCACCAGTGCGACGACCGCGGCAGCCAGCAGGCCGCCGCTGAGCAGCGCGATCGGCCCAGAGGTCAGGCGGGCCACCAGCCCGGCACGCAGGTTGCCGACGTCGGGTCCCGCCTGGCCGACGATCTGCTCGGCGGCGCTCACCCTGCCTCTCAGGTGGTCGGGGGTGCAGGACTGCACGATCGTGCCGCGCGCGACGACCGAGATCGTGTCCGCGGCTCCGGCCACGACCAGACAGCCGAAGCCGGGCCAGGCGCCCGGTAGCACGCCGAACAACGCCAGCGCCAGGCCCCACGTCGCCGACGAGGCGAGCATGATCAGGCCAAGGCGCGCGTGCCGGGTGAACGCGCCGGAGAACACCGACGCCACGACCCCGCCGACCGCGATCGAGGACAGGAACAGTCCGAGCGTGCGCGGGTCGTTGCCGAAGCGTTCCGCGTTGACCAGCGGAAACAGGCTGATCGGCATGGCCAGTACCGTCGCGGCCAGATCGGTGAGCAGCGCCGCCCGCACGACGCGGTGACGGATCAGGAACCGGAGGCCGTCGAGTACCCCGCCGAGGCCCGGGCGTGCGCTGTCGCCGCCGGGTGGCATCGCGGGCAGGCCGAACGCGCCGAGGAAGGCGAGTCCGAACGAGATCGCGTCGACCAGGTAGCAGCCGCCGACGCCGAGCCAGGCCAGCACGAGCCCGCCTGCGGCCGGGCCGATCAGCATCGCGGCCTGGAAGGAGATGTGGTTCAGCGCGAGCCCGGCCGCGAGCTGGGATTCGGGGAGCAGCCGGGAGACGAATGTCCGTGCGGCGGGCCCACTGACCGTCACGAAACACGATTCGGCCGCGACGATCAGTAGTACGGCAAACGCCGGGAAGTGCCAGAAAAACCCTTGTACCGCAAGGAGTGTCGCGCAGGAGGCCTGCCCTGTCTGCGCGACGAGATAAACCTTGCGGCGGTCGACGCGGTCCACAATGGACCCGGCGAGCAGCCCGAACGCGATCACCGGAACGGCGTGCGCGAGCCCGACCGCCCCGGTCCACGCGGTGCTGCCGGTCAGCTCCCAAACCTGGAACACGACCGCGACGATCGTCATCTGCGAACCGAACCCCGAGAACGTGCGGCCGAGCCACAACCACCGGAACCGCGGCGACGAGCGCAGCGGCGTGACGTCGAGAAGGGCCAGCGTCACGACGGTGCCTGGGTCGGTCGTGCGGCGGTCGGCGGCGTGGCGGACGTGCGCCGGTTTTGTGGCGGGTGTTGCCGCGACGAGGCCTGCGTTGATCGCGCCGCGGCCGGTCGCGGCGCCGGGGATGCTCGCATCGACTGTCGCGTGGTCGGCGAGGCTGTTGCCACCGCGGATGCTCGCGTCGACCCTCGTGCGGCCGAGAACGCTATCGCCACGACGGATCGTCGCGCCGACGCTCCCGTGGCCGGCGACGTTATCGTCGCCGTGGGTGCTGGCGCCGACCCTCGCGTGGCCGAGAACGCTATCGCCACGACGGGTCCTCGGCGAGGCGCTCCGCGATCCGGTCGTGAAAACTCTTGCGCCGCAACGCTTCCTCGATGTCCGCGACCACTCGCGTCAGCGGGTAGGGCAGCTCCCGTTCCAGCTCGGCGACCGCGTCCTCGGTGGCGCGCCACTCCGCCGCGAGCTTTTCCGCGATCGCGGCGGCCTTCGCGGTGAGCGCGATCTTCTTGCTGCGTGCGTCCTCGCCGGTGGTGGTGCGCACGAATCCGGCCTTGCGCATCGCGGCGACCTTCTGGCTCATCGCGGAGTGCGTGCGTTCGACGGAGGCAGCCAGTTCGGTGATCGTCATCGGGCCGTGGTGGTGGAGCCGGATCAGCTCCAGCACGAAACTCGGCTTGAGGCCCTCGATCCGGGCCTCGCGGTAGAGCCGCCCGATGTCGTCGTCCATTGCGTCGAGCAGGAGGCGCAGCGGTCGCCAGTGGCTGACTTCGGTCGGGTCCCCGGTCATCCGGAAATTGTAACAGTACTTATATAAGTGCTGTTGCTTTTCGTGTGTGCGGGGCCGCCGACTAGCCTGGGCACGTGAGTGAACTCAGCCACGTCGATCACACCGGGGCGGCCCGGATGGTGGACGTTTCGGGCAAGGAATCCACCGCGCGGACGGCGGTCGCGACGGGAGTCGTGCGCACGACGGCGGAGGTGATGGGGCTGCTGTCGGCGAACGGCCTGCCGAAGGGTGACGCGCTGGCGACGGCGAGGATCGCGGGGATCATGGGCGCGAAGAAGGTGCCCGACCTGATCCCGCTGTGCCATCAGATCGCGCTGTCCGGGGTGAAGGTGGAGTTCACGCTCGGCGAAACGGATGTGCGGATCGAGGCGACCGCGCGGACGACCGATCGGACGGGTGTCGAGATGGAGGCACTGACGGCGGTCGCGGTGGCCGGACTGACCGTGCACGACATGATCAAGGCGGTCGACCCGGCGGCGACGCTCGATGGCGTGCGGTTGGAACGCAAGGACGGCGGGAAGACCGGGACCTGGACGCGGGAGGCTTCATGACGCGCACAGCACGAGTGATCGTGGCTTCGAACCGGGCGTCGGCCGGGGTGTACGAGGACACCACCGGCCCGGTGATCGCCGCGTGGCTGGCGGAGCGGTCCTTCGACGTGCCGGAGCCGCTGGTCGTGCCCGATGGCGCACCGGTCGGGAAGGCGCTGCGCGAATGCCTGAACGACGAGGTCGACGTGATCATCACGACCGGTGGCACCGGGGTTTCGCCGACGGATCACACCCCGGAGGAGACCTTGGGAGTGCTGGACTACGAGTTGCCGGGCCTGGCCGACGCGGTGCGGATGGCGGGCCTGCCGAAGGTGCCGACCGCCGTGTTGTCGCGCGGTGTGGCCGGGGTGGCGGGCCGGACGCTGATCGTCAACCTGCCCGGTTCACGCGGCGGGGTGAAGGACGGACTCGGTGTGCTGGCGGACGTGCTCGAGCATGCGGTGGACCAGCTGGCCGGTAGTGATCATCCGCGTCCGGTCGGTGGCGGTGTGCTGGCGCCGGAGAATGCCGGCGCGGAGGAGGGTTCGTCCGTCGCGGGCCCGCGGATCGCGCTGGCGCAGGTGACCGAGCAGCCGTTGTCGGTCGAGACGCATGCCGAGCTGGTCGACGATCCGGCCGCGGGCGCGGTCGTGACGTTCGGCGGGGTGGTGCGTGACCACGATGGCGGCAAGTCCGTGCTGAAGCTGTTCTACGAGGGGCATCCGACGGCAGCCGACGTGCTGGCGAGGGTGGTCGCCGATGTGGCCGGCCGGCGGCAGGGCGTGCGTGCGGTGGCCGTGAGTCACCGGCTGGGCGCGTTGGAGATCGGTGATGTCGCGCTGGCGTGTGCCGTTTCGGCCGACCATCGCGGTGAGGCTTTCGCGGCGTGCGCGGAACTGGTGGACGAGGTGAAGGCGCGGCTGCCGGTATGGAAGCACCAGCATTTCGCGGACGGCACGGACGAGTGGGTCAACTCGCCGTAGCGACGGCAGGTGGGGGCTGGCGCCGAGGAGGCTCGGCTCCCGTTCGACGCGGGTGATCGCGCGGGGGGTCACGTCGCCGGTTCGGGGGTTGTCGAGGTCCATGGCGAACCGTGATGTCGCGGCCGCGACGAGCATCGCACGGGGCCGGAGCACGCGGCGCACCTCGGCGAGCGCCTGGCCCGGTCGTGGGCGGAAGGAATCACGCGAGCAGCTCGCGAGGGCGCAGGGTCTCGAGCCCCCGATGGCTGGCGATCGCGTCGCCTGGGAGGGCCGGCGATGGTCGCGAACGCGTCCGGTATGAGGCAGGGGATGGTCGAGAGCCGGGCAGATAGCTGGCTTCCTGCCCCCGACTCCGCTTCGCCGCTGGGCGGCGATGGCACGAAGTCAGCTACCTGCCCGGGTGCCCCTACCGAGGGCGGCTTGTGTTGTTGTCACCGGCACCTTCGACGGCCGCTGACGCGCCCGCGAACCGGGCACGCTTGCGGAAGGCGTGCCAACGGGAGTTTTCGGCGCCAGGCGCTCCCTGAGCGGACTTACGGTGATCGACAGGCCTGACGCCCAGCTCCGGGACGAAAGGTCGTAGGACCACCCTGAGGGGGCGGCGCGGGCCTGCGGCCGGACGCAACCCCGGCCACCGTCGGGGGCGAGGGGATCCAGCCGCTGTGGTTGCTCAGGGCCCGGCGAGCGGTCGGCAGGCATGGACCCGGCCACCGTCGCGGCGAGGAGGGCCAGGCCAGCCTCCGGCAAGGCGGGGCTGGTCAGCATCCGCCAAGCGGGCCAGGCCGGCCTCTGGCGAGGGCTGGTCAGCCTCCCGCAGGAGTGGGACCGGGCCGGTCGTCGCGGGGGCGGGCAGGACCGAGGCGCGGTTGTGGCGAGGGCCCCACCGCCCGGGGGAAAGCGGTGGGGCCCTCACTCATGTGCCTCGGGTGACCTTCGGCCTGCCATTCGACGCCGTTGGAGGGCGCCGCGGATGGCTCAGCCTGGTCACTGGCTGATCGCGCCGGAGTGGCCTTCAGCAGGTCACTTGGTGGCGATCTTCTGGCCGACCAGGATCAGGTTGGCGTTCGGGATGTACTGCTTGTTCAGCTCCTGCAGCTTCTGGTAGCCACCCTCGACGCCCGCCTTCTGGGCGATCTTGGACAGCGTGTCGCCCGCCACGACGGTGTAGTCACCGTTCGGGTTGGAGCTCGGCACGCTGGTCGCCGCAGGGGTGGTGACGGCCTTCTTCGGGGTGGAAGTGACCTTCTTCTTCGGCGTGCTGGTGGCCTTCTTCTGGGTGCTGCTCGTGCTCTTCTTGGCAGAGCTGGTCGAGCCGGCCTTCTTGCCGCACACCGGCCAGGCGCCGATGCCCTGGGCCTGCAGAACCCGCTCCGCGACCGCGATCTGCTGCTCACGCGACGCGTTCGCGGCGCTGCCGGTGCCGCCGTAGGCCTTCCACGTGCTCTGCGAGAACTGCAGACCACCGTAGTAACCGTTACCGGTGTTGGTGCTCCAGTTGCCACCGCTCTCGCACTGCGCGATGGCGTCCCAGTTCACGCTGGCGGCCTGCGCGGGGGTCGCGGCGATAGCCAGCGGGGTGCCGACCGCGAGGCCCGCAACGGCAACGCGGGCGATGTTACGGGCGGCGGGGGACATCTTGCGGTGCTTGCCTCGGTAGGACATTTCGAATAACTCGGGCTCCCTGCGCCGACGAGCCTCAGTGGCGGTAGGCCGACCCGGAGGTCGGTGCCGCCCGGCGGGATCCGGGCTGCCGGCCGGCTCCGCGTGGGTTGCGCGGTGCCGGTCCCCTCGCCCCTGTCCGGAAGCTTCTTTCGCTCGGGGTTTTGGTCCGGGATTCCGCCGGACAGGGTTTGGCGCATTCGGAATCCCGGTCTTGCCGTGGCCGGTCGGGGCCAGCCGAAAAGCGACGGTACGTAACGAAGACCGTGATCGGAAATTAATCGGTATGTGAGCTACGTCACAGTAACGACACGCAACCTATGACGATCTCAGTGTTTTGCCTGGTAGAGAGGCCGTTATCTCGTCGTTTCCTGGCCGAGATATTTCACTGATCGTGAGGTCTGTGTCACGTCGCGGCGGTGCGACTGGTCCGTTGGTGGCGCTGGCGGAAACACCCGGGAAACGTTCCCTAGCCACCGGCAAACGGAGGCAGCACATCCAGTTCGGCCCCGTCCGGAAGGGGCCGGGACGGGTCCCGGACGGCGATTCCGTCGACAAGGAAGCTGGCGGCCTCCAGGACGCGCGGGAGACGCTCGGGGTGCCGCTCCCGCAGCACCACGATCGCCTGCGAGACGGACGCCCCGGCGGGCAGCTGAAGCGTCTCCTGCTCGACCCCGGACGCGGCCCTCGCGGACGCGAAATAACGCACCTGGACCGTCGTCACGGACCTCAGCCCCCGATCGCGCTCATCGGCCGGATCGGCTGCGCGAACCCGGCGTCGTTGATCTCGTGCCCGGCGAGTTTGCCCCACATGGTCATCCGCCAGGTCTGCGCCACCTCTTCGTCGGAGGCGCCGCCGCGCAGGAGTGCGCGCAGGTCGGTCTCGTCATTGCTGAACAGGCAGGACCGCACCGCACCGTCCGCGGTGAGCCTCGTGCGCTCGCATGCGGCACAGAACGGCCTGGTCACCGACGCGATGACGCCGACCTCGGCCGGCCCGCCGTCGACCAGCCAGCGCTCCGCCGGCGCCCCGCCACGCTCGGCGGGGCTTGGCGTCAGGGTGAACTCCTCGCGTAGCTGACCGAGGATCTCCTCCGCGGTGATCATCTCGCCGCGGTTCCAGCCGTGCTGGGCGTCCAGCGGCATCTGCTCGATGAACCGGAGGTGATAGCCGTGATCGAGGCAGAACCGCAGCAGATCGGCGGCCTGGTGCTCGTTGATCCCGCGCAGCAGCACCGCGTTGACCTTCACCGGGTCCAGCCCGGCTTCGCGCGCGGCGGCGAGGCCGGCGAGCACATGGGACAGCCGGTCCCGTCGGGTGATCTTGTAGAACGTCTCGGGATCGACGGTGTCGAGCGAGATGTTGATCCGGTCCAGGCCCGCCTCGGCGAAGCCACGCGCGCGCTTGGCGAGCCCGATTCCGTTGGTGGTCATGGAAAGCCGGGGCCGCGGCCGCAGCGAGGTGATCTCGCCGACCAGCTCCTCGAGGCCGGGGCGCAGCAGTGGCTCGCCGCCGGTCAGCCGGATGTCGGTGACCCCGAGTCGTTCGACCGCGATCCGTAGCAACCGCAACAGTTCCGCGTCGCTCAGCACCTCGTCACCGGGCAGCCACGGCAGGCCCTCGGCGGGCATGCAGTAAGTACAGCGAAGGTTGCAGCGGTCGGTCAGCGACACCCGCAGATCGGTGGCGACCCGCCCGAAGGTGTCGATGAGGGCGGGATTGTCCGGCCTTGGCTCGGACACGTCGTGTAGGCCTCGCGCACGGGGAAGACCGAGATTTACCGCACTCATTGGTACCAGCCTAACCCGAGCCTCGACATTGGGGCGATCACTAGAATATTTGGACAACCGAGCCCGCGAAATGGGGAGGACCCTGGCAAATGGCCGACGAGCCGAGGTATCCCGTGCCGCCCGAGGTCCTCCAGCGGTTCGGTGAGCTCGGCCGCGAAGGCAGCACGCTGGCGGTGCTGCGGCACGCGCGGATCGCGGAGCTGATGGGGCTCTCGGCCACCGACCACAAGGCCCTCGAACTGGCCTCGCGCGCGCGGGGCCCGCTCACCGCGGGCCGGATGGCCCAGCTCACCGGGCTTTCCACCGGCGCGGTGACGGGCGTGATCGACCGGCTGGAGCGGGCGGGTTTCGTCCGCCGGGTCCGCGACGAACACGACCGGCGCAAGGTACTCGTCGAGCTGATGCCCTTCGACGAGGAGAAGTACGCGCCGCTGTTCGCGTCCGCGCTGGACGTGCTGGAAAGTGTGCTGGAGCGGTTCTCGCCGGCGGAGCGCGAGATTGTCGAACGCTACGAACGCGCGCTGCAGGAGCGGATGCGCGACGATATCTTCCGCACATAGCTTTTCCGCAGGCGCGGGGATAACCTCGCCAGCATGCCGCAATTTCGGTTCTCTGAGGCTGCCGGACTCCTCGGCGTCAGTGACGACACCGTGCGCCGCTGGGTGCGCGCGGGTCAGCTGAGCGAAGGTGTCGACTCGGCAGGCCGCAAGGTCATCGACGGTGCCGAGCTCGCCGCGTTCGCGCGCGAACAGGCCGCGCGTCCCGAGGATCCCACCCAGGTGGGGCGCTCGGCGCGCAACCGGTTCGTCGGGCTGGTCACCGAGGTCACCGCGGACAAGGTCATGGCACAGGTGGAAATCCAGTGTGGACCGCACCGGGTGGTGTCGCTGATGAGCGCCGAAGCGGTGCGCGAGCTCGGGCTGCGCCCCGGTGTGCTCGCGGTGGCGGTGGTAAAGGCGACGACCGTGGTGGTCGAGACTCCAGGAGGAGAGCGTTGAAGAAGACACTTGCCGCGCTGGCCGGGCTGGCTCTGCTGCTCACCGGCTGCGGGTCGGCGAACTCGGGTGGCGACTCCGGGAGCAAGACCTTGACCGTGTTCGCCGCGGCCTCGCTGACCGAGTCCTTCAACGCGATCAAGACCGATTTCGAGGCCGCGCACCCCGGCGTGACGGTCAAGTACAACTTCGCCGGTTCGTCCTCGCTCGTGCAGCAGCTGAGCAACGGCGCGCAGGCCGACGTGTTCGCCTCCGCCGACCAGCCCAACATGGACAAGGCCGTGCAGGCCGGGGTGATCGACGGCTCGCCGCAGATCTTCGCGACCAACAAGCTGACCATCGCGGTCGCGCCGGGCAACCCCAAGCACATCGCCTCGTTCGCGGATCTGGCCAAGGGCGGGCTGACGGTCGTGGTCTGCGCGCCGCAGGTGCCGTGTGGTTCTGCCGCGCAGAAGGTCGAGCAGAACACCGGCGTCCAGCTCAAGCCGGCGAGTGAGGAGCAGGACGTCAAGCAGGTACTGACGAAGGTGCAGGCGGGCGAGGCCGACGCGGGTCTGGTCTACGTCACCGACGCGGCGACCGCGACCGGCAAGGTCGACCAGGTCCAGTTCCCCGAGGCGGCGCAGGCGATCAACAACTATCCGATCGCCGTGGTGAAGAACGCGCCGCAGGCCGACCTCGCGAAGGAGTTCGAGCAGTACGTGCTCGGCGCGCAGGGCCAGCAGCAGCTGACGAAGGTCGGTTTTGTCCCGCCAGGCCACTAGTCAACGGGTGCGGCCGCCGTGGGTGCTCTGGATACCCGCGGCGGCCGCGCTGGCTCTTGTCGTACTGCCCGTCGTCGGGCTGCTCGTGCGGACCGATCTGACCCGGCTGCCGGGACTGATCGTGTCCACTCCGTCGCTCACCGCGCTGCGGTTGTCGCTGGAGACCGCGGCGGTGTCGACGCTGGCGTGCATCGTGCTCGGGGTGCCGCTCGCGGTCGTGCTCGCCCGGTCGTCGTTCCGCGGGCTGCGGGTGCTGCGGGCGATCGTGCTGCTGCCGCTCGTGCTGCCGCCGGTGGTCGGCGGCCTCGCACTGTTGTATCTGCTGGGCAGAAAGGGCTTTCTCGGCTACGCGCTGTCGGTCGCGATGGGCGTGCAGATCCCGTTCACGACGACCGCGGTGATCATCGCGCAGACGTTCGTCGCGATGCCGTTCCTCGTGGTGAGCCTGGAAGGTGCGTTGCGCAACGCCGGGGACGCCTACGAGCAGGTGGCCGCGACGCTGGGTGCGAAGCCTTGGACGGTGTTCCGCCGGGTGACACTGCCGTTGCTGCTGCCCGCGCTCGGCTCGGGCGCGGTGCTCAGCTTCGCCCGCGCGCTCGGCGAGTTCGGCGCGACGATCACGTTCGCGGGCAGCCTCGACGGAGTCACGCGCACCCTTCCGCTCGCCGTGTACACGCAGGCGGAGTCCGATATAGACAGTGCGGTCGCGCTGTCGTTGTTGCTGATCGTGGTCGCGGTGGTGGTCATCGCGGTGGCCAGGCCGAGAGCGCTGGAAGGTAATCCGTCGTGACACTCCATGCCGAGATCGAGCTGGTCAGGGGCAGCTTCGAGCTGGGGGTGGAGTTCGACGTCCCGGCGGGCAGCGTGCTGGCGATCCTCGGGCCGAACGGATCGGGCAAGTCGAGCCTGCTCGGCAGCCTGTCCGGCTTGCTGCGGCCGCGCCGCGCCACGATCACGTTCGGCGGCCGGGAGCTGCACGGACTGGCGCCGCACGCCCGCGCCGTCGGTCTCTTGTCGCAGGATCCGCTGCTGTTCCCGCATCTGTCCGCTGTGGACAATGTCGCGTTCTCGCCGCGGTCCAAGGGCGCGGGCAGGGCACAGGCGCGGGAGATCGCGCACCGCTGGCTCGCCGAGGTGGACGCGGAGGGGCTCGCCGACCGCAAACCGTCGCAGCTCTCCGGCGGGCAGGCGCAGCGGGTGGCCATCGCGCGGGCGCTGGCCGGCGAGCCAGATCTGCTGCTGCTGGACGAACCGCTGGCCGCGCTCGACGTGGACGCGGCGCCCGCGATCCGCGGCCTGCTGCGGCGGGTGCTCGCCGGCAACAGCACGCGCGCGACGATCCTGGTCACCCACGATCCGCTCGACGCACTCGCGCTGGCCGACCATGTGCTGGTGATGGCGTCCGGGCACGCCGTCGAGCGCGGACCGACGCGCGAGGTGCTGGCCGCGCCGCGCACCGCGTTCACCGCGCGGATCGCCGGGCTCAACCTGATCACCGGCACCGCCGTCGAGGACGGACTGCGGACCGGGGACGGCCGTTTCGTGGCGGGGATACCGGCGAAGGACACCGCGCTGGGCGAGCCGGCGGTCGCGGTGTTCGCGCCCAGTGCGGTGGCCGTGTATCCCGCCGAGGACGGTCATCCCGGCAGTCCGCGCAACACCGTCGTGACCGCGGTGACCGCCGTGGAGCCGCACGGTCCGATAATCCGGTTGCGGACCGAGGCCGGGCTGTCCGCCGACCTCACCCCGGCCGCCGTCGCAGACCTGGGACTGGAACCGGGCACACCCGTCCGGCTGTCGATCAAGGCCACGGCGGTGGCGGTGTATCCCATAGTCTGAATGCCATGACGCAGCAGTGGACGTATCTGACCGACATGGACGGTGTGCTCGTGCACGAGGAGCACATGGTCCCCGGCGCCGACGAGTTCCTCGCCGAGCTGCGGGCGAACGATACTGCCTTCCTGGTGCTGACGAACAACTCCATCTACACCCCGCGCGATCTACGGGCCCGGCTCCTGCGCAGCGGACTCGACGTGCCGGAGGACCGGATCTGGACCTCGGCGCTGGCGACCGCGAAGTTCCTCGACAGCCAGCGTCCCGGCGGTTCGGCGTTCGTGATCGGGGAGGCAGGCCTGACGACCGCGCTGCACGAGGCCGGGTACGTGCTGACCGACCGCGATCCGGACTACGTGGTCCTCGGCGAGACGCGCACGTACAGCTTCACCGCGATCACCAGGGCGATCCGGATGATCGAGGCGGGTGCGAAGTTCATCGCGACCAATCCCGATCCGACCGGCCCGAGTCTGGAGGGTCTGCTGCCCGCGACCGGCTCGATCGCCGCGCTGATCGAGCGCGCGACCGGCCGCTCCCCGTACTTCGTCGGCAAGCCGAATCCGCTGATGATGCGGTCCGCGCTGAACACGCTCGGCGTGCATTCCGAGCACACGCTCATGATCGGTGACCGGATGGACACCGACGTGCACTCCGGGATCGAGGCCGGGCTCAAGACCATCCTGGTGCTCACCGGCATCTCGACCAAGGAGTCCGCCGAGCGGTACCCGTACCGGCCGACCGCGGTGATCGACTCGATTGCCGAGCTGGTCGGCCGGACCCAGGACCCGTTCAGCGGCGGGCTGGTCTCGGAGAAGTACTGAGCAGGGCTTATCGTCGGGGTGTGGATGTCCCGACCTATGTCGTAGGCGACGTGCACGGGCATCGCGACGAACTGGCCGACGCGCTGCGCGAGCACAAGCTGATCGATGATTCCGGCGAATGGTGCGGTGCCGAGGCGAACCTGTGGTTCCTCGGCGATTTCGTCGACCGCGGACCGGACGGCGTCGGCGTGATCGAACTGGTGATGGGGCTGCAGGAGCAGGCCGAGGCGGCGGGCGGTTCGGTACGGACGCTGCTGGGCAACCACGAGGTCCTGTTGCTCGGCATGTACCACTTCGGCGACACGGCCGTGCCGTCCGATTTCGGGCCGCGGAGTTTCGCGCGGAGCTGGGAGATCAACGGCGGGCAACTGTCCGATCAGGACGCGCTCACCGACGACCACATCGAGTGGCTGTCCACCCGGCCGCTCGTCGCGCACGCGGCGGATCACCTGCTGCTGCACTCCGACACGCTCGAGTACCTGGACTGGGGCGACACCGTCGAGGAGATCAACGAGACCGCGCAGGAGATCTTCGCCGGCGACGATCTCGCGTCGTGGTGGGACGTCTGGCGCCGGATGACGACCCGGTACGCGTTCCGCGGGCCGGACGGCGCGGCGGTGGCCGACCGGTTGCTGGCGCAGCTCGGCGGCAAGCGGATCGTGCACGGGCACAGCGTGATCGCCGACCAGCTCGGCATCCACCCCAGCCAGATCGAGGCGCCGTACCTGTACGCGGGGGGCAAGGTGCTGGGCATCGACGGTGGCCTGTTCGTCGGCGGTCCGTGCCTGGTGGTGCGGCTGCCCTGGGAGCCGGAGGACTGAGCCTCCCCAACCGGCGTTGCTTGCCTCGCGGCAAGTGCTGTGCCTATAGTCCTGTTCGCTGTTTTTGTTCACCATTGTTGTTGAGTGAGACAGTTGAACAGGAGCCTGCATGCTTCGACTTCGCACCCGTCTGCCCGTCCTCCTCCTCGCGGTGAGCCTGCTCGGCCTGGCCCTTCCCGTGCTGCTCGCGACGGCCGCGGACAACCCGTCGCCGCCACCGGTGTCCACGGTGGTGCAGACCACCAACGGCAAGGTTCGTGGCGTCAGCCAGACCGGCTACAACGAGTGGCTCGGCATTCCCTACGCGGCCGCGCCCACCGGGCAGCTGCGGTGGTCGCCGCCGCAACCCGCGCCGGCCTGGGACGGCGTCCGTGACGCGAGCGGGTTCGGTGACCGCTGCGCGCAGAACACCAGCTGGGATCCCGGTTACGAGCAGCCGGTGCTCACCGAGGACTGCCTGTCGCTGAACGTCTACGTGCCGGCAGGCGCCCGCGGGAACCTCCCGGTGCTGGTGTGGATCTACGGCGGCGGCTGGACCGGCGGATCGAACCAGGACGTCAACCCGCGCCGGTTCGTCCAGGAGACGAACTCGATCGTCGTCACGATCAACTACCGGGTCGGCGCACTCGGCTTCCTCAACCTGCCCCAGCTGCGGCAGGAGAACCCGAACGGGCCGGGCAACTACGGGCTGCTCGACCAGCAGGCCGCGCTGCGCTGGGTGCAGGCCAACATTTCCCGCTTCGGCGGCAACTCCCACGACGTCACGATCGCCGGGCAGTCCGCGGGCGCCACGTCGGTGTACGCGCAGCTCGCGTCGCCGACCGCCAAGGGCCTGTTCTCCCGGGCGATCATCATGAGCTGCAGCTGCCGGATGGACAGCCCGCAGGCGGCGGAGCAGGCCAGTCTCGCCTTCGTGAAGCAGGTGGGCTGTTCGACGGATCCGGACGTGCTCGGCTGCCTGCGCCGCAAGCCCACGGCGGACATTCTCGCCGCGCAGCAGACGGCCGGGCTGCGGGTCTCGACCGGCGGCGCGTCGTTCCCCGTCGATCCGCTCACCGCGATCCGCGCCGGGAACTTCAACCGGGTCCCGGTGCTGATCGGCCAGGTCGTCAACGAACGGGCCTTCGCGACGTTCCGCAGCTACGACATGGTCGGCAAACCGATGACCGCCGCGCAGTACGAGGGGCTGGTCCGCTCGACGTTCGGGGCCAACGCGGACAAGGTGCTCGCCGAGTATCCGGCCGCGAGTTTCGCTTCCCCTGGCGAGGCCTGGACGACGGTGTTCGGCGACTACGAGGCCACGACGCGGCAGGGGATCTACGGGCAGCTGTCCCGGTTCGTGCCGACCTACGCCTACGAGTTCGCCGAGGGCGGCACGCAGTACACGTCGATCTACCGCGTCCAGCAGACCAGTGAGGTCGCGCGGAACTACCCGTTCGGCGCGACGCACGTCGACGATCTCGGCTATCTCTGGGAGTACCTCGGCCAGACCCTGCCCTACAGCGACGACGAACTGGAACTCTCGGACCAGATGACGAGTTTCTGGGGCAACTTCGTCGCCACGGGCGATCCCAACGGGCCGCGGACGCCGGACTGGCCGAAGTACGATCCGGCGGCCGACGAGCAGATGTGGCTGGTCGCCTGCCAGACCGCGCCGGGCAGTGGAAAGACGCCCGCGGCGTGCTCGAAGGTGACCGACCAGTTCAGCGCCCTGCACCGCACGGCGTTCTGGAACGGTCTCACCGCGTGAGGTGATCCCGCGGCGCCTTCCTCCGGGCGCCGCGGGAGCCCCGCCGGCTCAGGCGGGTACCGGCACGATCTGGCGGCCCAGCGGTACCAGCGAGACCGGGATCAGCTTGAAGTTCGCCAGGCCGAGCGGAATCCCGATGATGGTGATACACAACAGGAAACCGGTCACCAGATGGCCGAGCGCGAGCCACCAGCCGGCGAAGATGATCCAGATGATGTTGCCGAGCAGCGAGCCGACACCGGCGTCGCGCCGGTCGACGAGGGTGCGGCCGAACGGCCACAGCGCGTAGTTCGCGATCCGGAACGACGCGATGCCGAACGGGATCGTGATGATCAGAACGCAACAGATGATTCCGGCGACGACATAGCCGACCGCCATCCAGAAACCGGCCAGTACCAACCAGATCACGTTCAGTACGACGTTCATCAGACCAGCAGCTCCCCGCTCAGCACCGTGACCGCCTGCCCGGCCAGTGTCACCCGGTCCTCGCCCGATTGGACGCGGACGATGCCGCCACGTTCGGACGCCTGCTCGCCGACGAGCTCGTCCCGCCCCGTCTTCCCGGCCCAGAACGGCGCGAGGGTGCAGTGCGCGGAACCGGTCACCGGGTCCTCCGGCACGCCGACCGCGGGACCGAACACGCGGCTCACGAAGTCGATGCCCGGTTCGTCGCCGGGCGCGGTGACGATCACGCAGCGCGCCGCCCAGCCCGCGATGACGCCGAGGTCCGGCTGCATGGCACGGACGTCCGCCGCGCTGTCGGCGAGCACGAGGATGTCCCACTTGCCGCGGAGGACCTCCTTGACCGTGATCCCCGGCAGCCCGCCGCTGACGTCGTCGGCGGCCGCGGCCGGCGGATCGGCGGGAAAGTCCATGCGCACCCAGCCGCCGTCGGCGCTGGTGCGGAGCTCGCCGCTGCGCGTGATGAACACCTGCTCGCCACCGAGCACGTGCCCGGTGGCGAGTGTGGCGTGCCCGCACAGGTCCACCTCGACGGCCGGAGTGAACCACCGCAACGACTTCGGGCCCTCGCCGCCGACCTCCACGAAGGCCGTCTCGGCGTGCTTGAGCTCGGCGGCGACCGCCTGCATCCAGGCCGGTTCGGCGGGACCGTCCAGCAACACCACGCCCGCGGGGTTGCCCGCGAAAGCCTTGTCCGTGAACGCGTCGACCACATGAAGGCGCATACCCGCCAGACTAGCGGTGAAAGTCAGCCCGCGACTTCGGCGAAGGCCTTCGCGTCCTCCTCGCCGAAGGTTTCCTCCAGCGTTTCGGGCGAGTAGTCGAGGTCGATCTGCGCCACCGGCACGCCCCGCGCGGACTCGATGGCGCCGAGCCGCCGCTGCGCGCGATCGGCGGCGTAGTCGAGGAACTCCTGCGGATCGTTGTCGAAGGGCCGCGGATCATCGAACTGCTCGTTGACCCACTGGATCATGCCGAGCGCGTGCGGCAGCAGCTCGCCCATGCGCTGCTGCACCGCATCCCACAACGAGTCGTCGGCGGCGATGTGCCTGCGGCAGGTGAAGGTGCCCCAGGCCATGTGCCGGCGCTCGTCGTCACCGATGTGCTTCACCAGCTGCTGCATGCCGGGCAGGATTCCGCGCTTCGTGCACACTTTCTGCCAGGCGTAGTAACCGGTCAGCGCGAGGCTGCCCTCGATCACGTGGTTGTAGGTGACACTCGCCCGTACCTGGTTGAGCGGGCTGGGATCGGTGGCGAGGATGCCGAGCGATTCGGGCAGTTCCTCGTAGAAAAGCTTGCGGTAGTGGGGATTTTCCGACACGTACGAGGTGAGGTCGTCGGTCAGGCCGACCGCGTCCATCCAGCGGCGGAACACCTCGGTGTGCTTGGCCTCCTCGAAACAGAACTGCGTCAGGTACATCTCGTCGCCGAACCGGCCCTCGGCGGCCATCGCCTTCATGAACGGCTGGATGTCCTCGGTGACCGCCTCCTCGCCCGCGATGAACTGCGCGCACAGGTAGGTCGCCGAGCGGCGTTCGTCGTCGGTGAGGGTCTGCCAGTCGGCGCCGTCGGAGCTGAAGTCGATATCGGCAGGGTTCCAGAACTTCTTGTTGCCCTTGACGAACAGGCGCAGCGGGAAGGAGTCCCAGTTCAGCCCGCCGCGGCGCAACGACGTGAAACCGGTCCTGCCCTGTGGTGCCAGCGTTTCGGTCATTTCTCTCACTCCATTGTGGATAGATGAGCGGCGATCGCGGGTGATATCGCGGCACAGACCTGATCCGCCGCCTCGGTCGCCGAATGGGTCGGCAGCACGAGGTGGCTCAGCGTCAGCCTGGTCACGGTCTCGGCGAGCAGCCTCGCCGTCGGCTCGTCGAGCGCGGGCAGGAACTCCCGGTAGTGCTGGGTGGCGAGTTCGGTCGCCGCCGAGAGCACGGGTTCGCCGCGCGTGGTGAGCAGTGGCAGCAGGTCCTCGCCGACCCGCGTGCCCAGTGCCGAGGCGACCAGCTTGTTCTCCCGGCCGTGCTCGATGGTGTAAACGACCGCGCGGTGGATCCCGGCCAGCAGATCCGCGGCCGATTCGAACCGGCTGCGGATGCCTTCCAGGAACTCGGCGGTCGTCCGCAGCGCGACGGCCTGGACGAGTGCCGTCTTGTTGCCGAACTCGTTGTAGACCGTCTGCCTGCTCACACCCGCCGCCGCGGCCACGTCGGCCATCCGCAGTCCGGCGTGGCCCCGGGTCGCGAGCAGGCCGGTCGCCGCCTCGAGCAGGGTCTCCCGCAGCGATGCCCTGGTGCGTTCCGCGAAGGTGGGAGTGATGTCAGCCACACGCTCAGCTTGACATACACGCTCGTCGTGTCAAGACGTTTGACCTGTTTGAGTGCGATGTAAAGCAAGATACGGTGGTCGGCATGGGGCTGACCGTGGGCTTTGACCTGGACATGACGCTGATCGACCCGAGACCCGGGATGACCGCGGCCATGAACGCACTCGGCGAGGAAGCCGGGCTGAAGCTGGACGGCGAATACTTCGCCGCGAACCTCGGCCCGCCACTCGATCACGTGCTGCGTGACTTCGGCGCGCCCGAGGACCGGATCCCCGCGCTCGTCGCGCGCTTCCGCGAGCTGTATCCCGACATCGTCATCCCCAGCACGGTCGCGTTGCCCGGCGCGCACGCCGCACTCGAGGCGGTGCGTCGCGCGGGCGGGCAAACCCTTGTGGTGACAGGGAAATTCGGGCCGAACGCGGAACGGCACGTCAAGGCGCTCGGGTTCGAGGTCGACGTGCTCGTCGGCGAACTGTGGGCCGACGGCAAGGCGGCCGCGCTGCGCGAGCACCGTGCGGTGGCCTACGCGGGCGACCACCTCGGCGACATCCGTGGCGCGCTCGCCGCCGGCATCACGCCGATCGGAGTCACGACCGGGCCGTGCTCCCGCGCGGAACTGGTCGCCGCGGGGGCGGAGGTCGTTTTCGACAGCCTGGAGGAGTTTCCCGGCTGGCTCAGCTCTTCCGGTGTTCGCGAACCAGTGAGATGAGGCCGAGCGCGATCCCGAGCGGGGTCGCGATCCCGGCCAGCGCGGACAGCCACACCGGCAGATCACGCAGGCCCGCGGCGAACATGACAAAAACGACCAGCACGGCGAGTACGCCAAGGGCGAACACGCCGATCCCGACTCGCATCAGCCAGGGTTTGCGTGGGTATGTCTTTGCCGCAGTCTCCATGTGTCCAGGTTAAACGAGTGGCATCCGGGCCCGGTCCGCGAGATATGGGCGCCGTATCCACTTCTCCCCGGGGCGCCTACCGGGATAGGCTGGACGGTACGCGTCCTGGGTACGCCCCGGGGCGCGTTCGTCGTGCGGGGCACGCGAGGTAACAAGCAGAGCGAAGGAACGGTGAGGGCAGTGCCGACCGGCAAGGTCAAGTGGTACGACGCGGAGAAGGGGTTCGGCTTCGTCACCCAGGACGGTGGCGAGGACGTCTACATCCGCAAGACCGCGCTACCGCAAGGGGTAGAGGCACTCAAGGCAGGCCAGCGGCTCGAGTTCGGTGTCGCGGACGGTCGCCGGGGGCCGCAGGCGCTGTCCGTCCGCCTGATCGACTCGCTCCCGTCGGTCGCGGAGGCGCGGCGGCGCCCGGCCGAGGAGCTGCACGGCCTCATCGAGGACATGATCAAACTGCTCGAGATGAAGGTGCAGCCGGATCTGCGCCGCGGCCGCTACCCCGACCGCAAGAACACCAAGCGCATCGCCGAGGTCATGCGCGCGGTCGCCC
>Ga0164243_10003797_pt1 | contig 24007 bp, 20 predicted proteins | sample OricompcompostOP_FD_108781 | JGI IMG/M metagenome (GOLD analysis project Ga0164243, IMG submission 108781) | Organic Plus compost microbial communities from Emeryville, California, USA - Original compost - Organic plus compost (OP) | ecosystem: Engineered > Solid waste > Mixed feedstock >...
GATGTATGCCCTGCTTGCCCGCGACCCGGCGATTCCCGCCCCACGGCTGCTCGGCACTGCCACGATCGGTCCCGGCACGGACTGGCCGTGGGAGGTGATCGTCTCGGCGGTGATGCCCGGCGAATCCTGGGCAGCGGCACGAGCACACCGGCCGCCGCACCGCGAGGATGGAACGCGGATCGCCCGCTTTCTGGCGACGACGACCGACCGCATCGCCGCCCTGACGCCGGGACCGGACGATCGCGGCGCGGATGCCCTGCTCGCGGACGACTGGAAATCCTTCCTGCGCAACCAGGCGCAGTCGTGCGCGGATCGGCACCGGGCGTGGGGCGATCTGCCGCCGCACCTGATCGGACAGCTGGACGGCTGGATCGATGTGGAGTCCCTGCTGATGGAAGGGGCTCCGCTGCGGGCCCTGATCCACGGCGACCTGACCGCGGATCACGTCTTCGGCTCGCCGGGTCAGGGCGGCAACCGCTGGGAACCGTCCGGGGTGATCGACTTCGGAGACGCGCGGATCGCTGACCGCCGCTACGACCTGATCCCGCTCTTCGTCGACTGCTTCGACGGCGACCGATCCGCGCTCCAGGTGTATCTCGATGCCATCGACGCCGACCTCACCGGCAGCAATTTTCCGCGCTCCATGCTGGCCCTCACGCTGCTCCACGAATTCCGCGTGCTTGGCGCCTGGCTCGACTCCCACCCCGAGGCGAGAGCGGTGCCCACACTTGATGTCCTGGCAACCGCGATGTGGGGCGATTGACTACCAGTCCGGAAAGGTCCCGGCGGGATACGCGGCACGAACCGCCCGCGCGGCCCGCCGAAGCGTCGGGATGAGCTCCGCCTGGCGGTCGATCCATGCGTTCCGCACGGCGTTCAGCTCGCCGAGGAAGCCCTCCCGGATCAGCAATCCATCGACCTGCGTCTCCGGCACGATGACGATCGGCAATGATTCGACACCGGTCGCCTCCGCCTTGAGCAGCCGGTGGTAGCCATCCAGCAGGGTCAGGCGATCGCTCAGCCGGTAGCAGGTGAGTGGATAGCGGAGGTCAGACGCGAGCGTGCGCTGCCAATGGCCGGCGTGCGTCTGGGGATCGGCCAGGACATCCAGGGCGTTCAGCGCGAAGAGCCGGGAGCTCTCACCGGCACGCCAGTAGGGGACGGCGAGAAACTGGCGCAGTTCCGGCATGGGGGGGTGCGAGACGGGGAGATCGAGCGCCAGGAGACGGTCCAGGTGCCACCAGAACGGCGCCATCCACGGGATGAGGCCATCCGGGATGGCCGAAAAGAAGGCGACGTGACGCCGGCCCTCCTCCGAGTTCATGAGCGCATCGCGAACGCGGTCTTCGATGTCCGGTTGGCTCATGGATGGGCATTCCTCCTGTGGAGCGGGAGATGGTGGAACAAGCAGGACCACGGCTGGCGCGGGGCCGCCGTTCCGCGGCGCTTCGGGTGGTTCGATGGTCGCGGCCGGCCAGAAAGCAACCGGAATGAATCACGAAGGCCGAGACCGCTCCCGCTCTTTGCGCGGTCCTCGTTCTCTCGGATGGCGGCCCCATCGCTCGCGCGTCGGCATTGCAGGAAGAGCAGCCGGGGGATGTCGTCGTTGGGGGTCTCGCCAGGCAGCCCGGGCCACTCCTCGATCGCGTGAATGTGCCATCCGGATGCGATCGCGGTGGTGATATACGTGCCCAGCGTGCGGTGATGTGCCCCGACACGGCCCCGCACCCCTTCCACATGGGGCGAGGTCCACTCCCCTTCCGTCAGGTATTGCGTGACAAGGCGGCCGGGATGCGGCGCATCGTCCAGCCAGCGTGCACCGGGACCGTCGAAGGCCGGATGCATCAGGACACATGCAAAGGTGCCGCCCGGGCGCACGACACGATGCGCCGCCTGGAAGACCGCGCCGATATCCGGGATGTCCATCAAGGCCAGAACGCAAATTGCCCCGTCGAACGAGCCCACCCCTTGTGAGATCAATGTCTGCGCGTCGTCGACGACGAACGCAATGGTGTCGGGACCACGCATGCGAGCGGCATCGACCAGCCGCTCCGAGAGATCGATCCCAACGACCCGATAGCCATCCTGCTCCAGAACGCGGGAGAACAGGCCCTCGCCGCAGCCAAGATCGAGCACGCGGCTCCCCGGTGGAAGCCCCATCCCAAGGCGTGCACGATGAAGCATGATGACCCGATGCACCCACGGCGAAGCATCAACCCATGCCACGTACCAGTCGGCCACCGAATCGTAGCGTGACACCTCCATGGAGTCCCTTCCCGCGAATCGTGGCATGCGGTGCTCGCATATCCGGTACGATGGTCTTGTCTGCCAGCGTATCCCAGGGAAAGGATAGTCTTTGTGACCGAAACCGCCGGTTCTGTCCCATCGGCCTCTCTCGCCGAGGCCATCGGCCGCATCGACGCGCTGGCCGAACGCCTGCTCGCTCGCGGCATCGCGCCGGGGTACGCACTCGCCGTCACCGACCGCGACGGCCTGATCGCCGAGCGGCAGTACGGCTTCGCCAACCAGGACGCGCGCACGCCGGTCGCCCCGGAGACGCTGTTCGAGATCGGCTCGATCGGCAAGTCGTTCACCGCCATCGCCCTCATGCAGCTTGCGGCGGAAGGACGCATCGACCTCCACGCCCCGGTGAGCGACTATCTGCCCTGGTTCGCGGTCCAGAGCGAATACGAGACGCCGATCACCATCCACCATCTGCTGACCCATACCGGCGGCATCACCGGTGGTAGCGATCATGTCCCCGATCCGCGCTACGAGGTCTGGACGCTCCGCCGCACGCGCACCTTTGCCGCGCCGGGGGAATGCTTCCTCTACTCGAACATGGGCTACAAGGCGCTCGGGCTGCTGCTGGAGGCGGTCGAGGGCAAGCCCTACGCGCAGATCGTCCGGGAGCGCATCTTCGAGCCCCTGGGCATGACCGGGGCAGAAGGGGCGATCACCGGCGACATGCGGCCCCGGCTGGCGGTTGGCTACCTGCCGTACCATCTCGACCGCCCATGGCAACCCCGCCACGGGATCGTCCCCGCTACCTGGCTGGAGTCGAACACCGGCGACGGCTGCATCTCCACCAACGCGGGCGACCTCGCCATCTATCTCCGCACGCTGCTCAACGGCGGCAGCGGCCCGGACGGCACGATCCTCGGGCCCGGCCAGCTGGAAACGATGCTCCATCCGCACGAGAATGCCGCAGTCGCGCCCGCCGAGCCGAACTACGGCTATGCGCTGCACCTTGCGGACACGGATGGTGCGGGCGGGCCAGCGGATCGCTTCGGACACTCCGGCGGGATGGTCGGCTATGTCTCCGATATGCTCGCCGATCGCACCCACGGCCTTGGCGCGGTGGCGCTCTGCAACGGCTACGGCTCGCCGGACGAGTTGGCCGACTTCGCGATCCGGGCCATCGCCGCTGCCCGCGCGGGGGAGCCACTGCCGGACCTTCCAGGCGCAGACCCCGACCCGCTAGCGATCGAGAATGCGGCCGATCTCGCCGGGACATTCGGCGACCCCGACGGCGAACGGACGCTGACCTTCGTGGCAGAGGGCGGCGGACTGGTCCTGGAGACAGCCATCGACGGCGAGCTGGTGCGGGTTCCCCTCCGGCAGATGTCCGTCCGGAGGGGCGGGGATCAGCTGCTGGCCGATCACCCGGCGTTCGACCGCTTCCCGTTCGAGTTCGCGCGCGCGGACGCCAAGCCCGATACGGAACCCGCCGCCAAGGGAGACACCCTGTCCCCGAAGCCGCCGGTACGGGAGGTCTTCCACGGCGGGGACTGGTTCACTGGGTCGGCCTACGCCGGACCGACACGGTTCGAGCATCCGGCCGAGTGGGACGCCTTCACCGGCCACTATGCCTCGCACAACCCATGGTCCCACGGCTTCCGGATCGTGCTGCGGAAGGGGGCGCTCTGGCAGATCCATGGCCTGGGCGGCCGCCCGACCGAACTGGTGCCGGAGAACGGCGGCTTCCGCATCGGCCGGGAGAAGCCGAATCCGGACTGGCTGGCCTTCGATGTCATCGTGGATGGGCACGCGCTGGTCTGCCGCTCGGAGAACGGCGAGGAGTACGCCCGGTTCTTCCGGCCATAGCGCACCGTCCGGCTCCAGGAGGGGCGGGGAGCCCGACCGGACCATCGCCAAGGGCCGGCTGCGTTGGCCGCAACAAGGAGGATTTCTGTTGCCCACATCCACCATTCCGACCGATGAGATCATCCCGGCGCTCGCCGCCATCGCCGACGAGGTGATCCTGCCGCGCTACCAGGCGCTCCACGACGGCGAGGTGGAGGAGAAGTCCCCCGGCGAGCTCGTCACCGTCGCCGACCGCGAGGCGGAGGTCCGGATCACGGAGGTTCTTCGCGCATTGCGTCCCGATGCGACCGTGATCGGCGAGGAGGCCGTGGAAACCCACCCCGGCCTCCTCGGCGCCCTGAAAACGGAGGGAGCCTGCTGGCTGGTCGATCCCCTGGACGGCACGCAGAACTTCGTGAGCGGGCGGCGCGCGTTCGCGGTGATGGTCGCCCTGGTGGAATCGGGCGAGACGGTTGCCTCGTGGGTCTGGTGCCCGCTCGATCGCATCGCCTACGTCGCGGAGCGGGGCGCCGGGGCCTTCCGCAATGGCGTGCGACAGCGGATACCGGCCGCACCGCACGCCTTGGAGGAGATCCGGGGCGCGGTGCTGGGCAAATTTCTCGATGCGGAGCAGCGGGAGGCGCTGGCGTCGGCCGCTCCACGGTTCCGTTCGATCGGGCGGGGGCAATACTGCGCGGGTATCGAGTATCCGCTGATCGTGGAAGGCGCGCAGGAGTTCGTGCGGTTCCAGCGCCTGCGCCCGTGGGATCATGCGCCGGGGACGCTCTATGTGGCGGAGGCGGGTGGCTGCGTCCGGCGGTGGGACGGCACGCCATACGCACCTGGAACGGACGGGGCGGGGTTGCTCGCGGCTGCGGACGAGACCGTCTGGCGGATGGTGCGGGAGGCGCTCGGCCAGGCCCCCGACCGCCCCTCGTACGCACATCCATAAGTGCGTACATGCCACCGGCCACTGATGAATCGCGCGTCCAACGCGAGGTCATCCACCTCGGAGGCGGTCGCCTTCGTATCAGTGCTCGCGAACGATCGGGCACCTCTCCACAACGTTCCACCCTTGGAACATCCCAGACACCAAACAGGGAGGCGAGAGTGCCTCCCTGTTTGACAGTGCGAATTTCGGGACCGTTAGCCCTGGATGGCGGCGGGGTCCATCCAGACGAACTCGATGGTGTGGCCGTCCGGGTCCTGCAGGCTCTTGCTCATCATGAAGCCATGATCCTGCGGCGCCCCGCCCTCGGATCCGCCAGCGGCCAGCCCCCTCGCGTAGAGATCGTTCACCTCGTCCTTCGACTCGGCGGAGAAGGCCAGCATCGCCTCAGCCGTCGTCCTCGCATCGGGGATCGCCTTGGAGGTGAACTCCTTCCAGCGCGATTCCTCCAGCAACATGATGACGATGTGCTCGTCCACCACCATCGATGCCGTCCGCTCGTCGGAGAACTGCGCGTTTTTCGTGAAGCCGAGCGCCTCGTAGAAGGCGGTGGAGGCGGCGACATCCTTGACGGGGAGGTTCGGGAAGATCATCCGTGCCATGGTCGAATTGCCTTTCTGCGAATTGTCGGGAAGCTCCTCGGGGATCGGAGCCGCGTTCCTGCGGCCGTGATCCCATCATGCTGGAAGCCGGCCCACTCCGCTTCTTCCCCCTTGCGAGATGCCTGACCTCCCCGCTACGCTGCCACCGTCGGTTGCCTGCGCCCATGTGAAGGACTCCACCACCGTGCGCCACCATTTGCCCGCGTCCCTCGCGGACCCTCTGGCCCGATGAACGCGATGCAGGCGATCGGCCTGCTCGGCTATGGCATGAGTGTCGGTATCGTGCTGGCGGCGCCGGTCGGACCGATCAACGTCGAGATCCTCCGGCGCGGGCTGCTGGTCGGCCCGAAGGCTGGCTGGTTGGTGGGGATCGGCGCGATGACGGCGGACACGATCTTCGCGGCGATCATCGTCAGCGGCGTCTCCGGCATCGCGGATCGCCCGGCGCTACGGGCTCCGCTCTTCCTGGCCGGGGCAGCGATGCTCGGCTGGATCGGCTACGCCAGCCTGCGGGAGGCGCTGGGCGGCCCGATCGAGCTGGACGCCCGAGCGCGCGGGGCATCGCGCTCGTTTGTAACGGGCTTCCTGATGGCGGCGCTGAACCCGATGGGCATCGTCTACTGGCTCTCGGTCGGCTCGGCGCTCGTGGCAGAGGCCGTGGCGCAGGTCGGCCGGAGTGGATCGCCGGTGCTGGTGGGAGGGGTCTTCTTCGGGATCTTCTGCTGGGTCAGCGGCCTCGCGCTGGCAATCCGTGCCGGGCGGCGATGGGTGAACGCGCGGGTGCTCCGTTGGATCACCGGGGTGAGCGGCGCAATCCTGCTGGGGTTTGCGCTCTGGTTCGCCGTCCAGGGGATCCGCAGCATCCAGGCATTGTAGGCCGGGGCCTGCACAGATTGGGCGAGGACCGTTTGCAGGAGGTTCTCCCTGTCGAGCTTTAGCCCGTGCGCCGGGGGCGGACTCGGGCGTCAGGGGACGCGGTATCGGCTGCCCCGCCCGGCCCCGTACAGGACAAGCTGGCCATCGTTGACCAGGGCCCGCAGGCGCCCCTTCAGCGTATTGCGGGCGAGGCCGGTGAGCAGCACGAGGTCCCGCATGGTGGCGGAGCCACGCTCCTGCACGTGACGCAGAATTGCGGCACGGTCGGCGGAGAGCGCCGTGAGATCCTGCTCGGTCCCAAGGCGACGGCCAAGGTCGCGCGTCCGTTCGTGCAACACCTCGACAAAGAACGTGAGCCATGGTGTCCAGTCAGGATGCTCGAGATCGAGTGTGCCCTGGGTCTGCCGGAGCGTCCGATAGCAGGCCTCCCTCCGGCGATCGATCAACCGTTCGAGCGAGGCATCGGGCGCGTGGGAATATCCGGCCCGCAGCAAAAGCAACAGTGTGAGCAGGCGGCTGAGCCGCCCATTCCCATCCTGAAACGGATGAATCTGCAGGAAGACGACGACCAAGACACCAATGCACAGGAGCGGATGGCTCCGCTGTGCGGCGGATGACTCCGACCGGGCGGCCGAAACGATCGACCGCCGCCACATGGTTTGGCACGGTCTTGAACTTCCCACGGTGCCAGCCATCACGCGCACGGTAGGTCATCATCAGCCGGTGCAACTGTCGGATACTGTTTGCCGTCACCGGGATCGTGGTCCAGCGGGCGATGATAAGGTCCAGGACTTCGGCATATCCGGCAACCTCCTGCTCATCGCGGTGCTCGATGGCGGCAGGATCGGCCCCCCGCAACAGCGCTTCCACCTCGCTGTCCGTCTATGCATCATCGCGCTTTACCCGGCATGCTCGATGCTCGTCACGTCGCCATCATGGCATGGCATCCTGAGCGCAGCGAAGCGAGAGCGCTTCCGGCGGAGCCGGAACGCGATGGTGGCACCAACGACCCTCGCATTCCCGCGTCGTGGGGCGGCATGGCGAGGAGCCTGCCGGTCGCTCGGGTATCGGCCTGCGGCCGATGCGCTTCGCGCGGGGGTTCTTCGCTGCGCTCAGAATGACACGCTTGGAAAGTGCTGCCGAGGGCCAGATGAACGCCAAATAAAGCGAGACGGTGTGGTAAGCAACGCCCCTTCGATCCGGGTAGAGGCTCCGATACTCTCAATGGTCGCGACGCGGCGGAGCGCGAGCAGGCGATCCTCTGGCAGGGGATGAGTCGCCTGCCACCTGGCCCGGAACGCCTCGATCTCCGCGATCAGGCGGAGCAACCGGGGTGTGATCGGGATGTCCGGCGCGGACGGAAGCGGATATGGGCAACCCTCTTCACCCATTATCGCACCCATTTCGCACCCATTTCCGCACGCGCCCACAACACGGGCGATCAGAGGACGGGGAGGATGGCCTTGGTGATCTCGTTGGCGACCATCCTCCCGTCCGGCGCGCTCTGCAGCGTCGCGAGCACGATGAGCGTGTTCCCGGTTTCCGGATCGTGTCCCATGAACGACGTGTAGCCCGGCACCGAGCCATCGTGCCCCATCAGCGGGCCGAACTGGGCCAGCGCCAGGCCGTATTTCGCCGCGTCCGGATCGGTAGAGCCGGGCGGCACCTTCAGGCTCGCCAGCCGTTCGGCCTGCGTCGCCTCATCCAGCAGCCCGCCGCCAATCAGCGCCTCCACGTAGGTGGCGAGGTCGGCGGCCGTGGAGATCGCCGCGCCGGCCGCCCACGCCCAGGAGGGATTGATATCCGTCACGTCGCTGGGCAGGAGGGTTCCCGCCTCCGCCTCGGCCTGCTGGTAGAGCGGCAGGGCCGTGGTGTGAATGGTGGAAACGTTGTTGCCATAGAGATAGCCGTGCGGATGGGGAGTGGGCAGCGAGGAATCGTTGACGGCCGGGAAGCGCGTATTCTCCAGCTTCAGCGGGTCATAGATCCGCTCCTGCATGAGGTCGGAGAGCTGCCCGCCTCCGAGATTCTCCGCGATCAGGCCGAGCAGGACGGTATTCGTGTTCGAGTAGAAGAAGCCCTGGCCGGGCGCGAAGAGGGGTGGCTTCGCCAGGCCGATCGCCACCAGTTCCTCGGGGTCCCAGCTGCGGTTGGGGTCGTCGTCCATGAGGCGGTTGAATTCGGGGTCGAAGCTGTAGCTTGCCAGGCCGCTGGTCATGTCCAGCAACTGGGCAATGGTAATGTGCTCGCCGTTCGGGACCTCGGGGCGGTAGGTCGAGACCGGATCGGTGAGCGCCAGCTTCCCCTCCTGCACGAGCTGGAGGATGATGGTGCCCGTCATCGTCTTCGTATTGGAGCCGATCCGGACATAATCGTCCGTCGTGATCGGCTCCTGCCCGCCAAGCTCACGGACGCCGAATGCCTCGAAGAACTCCTCCCCGCTGGAGCGAGCTAGCACCACCACACCCGGCACGAAGAGCTCCCGCATCAGCGGATCGATCAGCGGGCGGATGCGTTCCCCCAACGATCCGGCGGGCGAGGCCGCCGGTGTGGCCGCCCCTTGGGCGAACGTGGTACCAATCGGCGCGGCGATGCCCGCCAGAACGGGCGCGGCGCTTGCCTGAACGAGCTGGCGGCGGTTGAGTCGTGCGATCATCGTTGAGCTCCCGGTGCGGCTATCGGACGGCCAGGAGGGCGTCCGCCTACCATGCTCGGGGATGGCCCATTCCCCGGGCAAGCGTAGTTCTACGGATTTCCGGAACACGATACACCGGACACCGGGGGCATCAGGCGAACAGGTCCGTCTCCGGCCATGTGGTGATGTCCGGCACCTTCGCTTTCAGGCCGTTGATCGCATCGCCCAGGAACGCATAGAGATCGGCGGGCAGCGTGTTGATGACCCAGGCAATGGCTACTCCGGCCGGATTCCGGTAGGTCCACGACGCCGTCGATCCTTCCAGCGCCCCCGCGTGCACCCATTCGTGTCCGCCCTCGACCTCGGGGGCGTCCCAGGCAAGGCCGGTCTTGGTATCGGCGTTGCCGGCCCCGGCGCCGATGGCCGGCGGGCGGGGGGTGGTCTCCATGGCCTGCACCATCGCGGGCGTCAGCAGGGCTGGACCGCGGGTCCCGTCGATCGCCAGCATGAAGCGAACCAGGTCGTCGCTGGTGGCGATATAGCCGCCATGGGCGTCCATCGCACGCAGGTAGTAGGAACCATAGGCCGTGGGCACGAACCCCTCGTTCGGGTAGACACTGGGCCGGGTCGGCTCGCCCGGCTGGCCGTAGTAGCGAACCTCATCCGGCATCCGCTGGGCCAGCGTGGTGCCGCCGATCGCCATGCTCGTGATCCCGGCTGGGGCGAGGATATGCTCCTGCATCCAGACCTCGAAGGGCTGCCCGGAGACATGCTCGATCACCCGGCCGAGCACGTTGAACCCGAAGTTGGAATAGGAGCTCTTGGTGCCCGGATCGAAGTCCAGCGGCTGGCTCAGCATGTAGCGGACGATCGTCTCCCCGCTCGCCGGGTCGGCCTCGCCCAGCAGGTGGGAGGCCAGGGCGGGCCACGGCAGGTATTGGGGGTCCATCCCGGTGCCCGCGCTGTCCCAGCCGCCGCCATGCACGAGCAGGTCCTGCACGGTGATCTCGTCGAGCCGCGCATCGTAGGGAGCATTGGGCGGCCCCTGGAGGGCCAGCAGCGGGAAGACCGGCGTATCCAGCGCCAGCTTGCCGTCGTCGATCAGCTTCAGGATTCCGACGCCGGTAAACGGCTTGCTGCAGCTCGCGATGCGGAACCGGTGCGTACGCCCCACCGGGGTGTTCTCCTCGGCATCGGCGAGGCCGAACCCGCGGCTGTAGACCAGCTTGCCATCCTTGGCGATCGCCATCTGCCCGCCGACGATACCCCACTTCGCCATCGCGCCGACCAGCGCATCCTCCAGCGGCTGGAGGTCGGGCACGGCGTCGCCGGAACGGGCGATATCGGCGGGGTCCCGGGGGACGGGCGAGGCCTCCGGTGACGCCTCTGGCGAGGCGCCGGGGGTAGCTTGGGCGGCGGCCTGCATCACGGGAACGCTCCCGGCAATGGCGGCGCCCGCTCCAGCCTGCAACACGCGCCGGCGGGCAAGGCGGGCGGGCGACGATGCGGTATCGTGGGACATGGAAGATCCTCCCGAAGCGTGGTCCAGCGACCAGGCGGACACGCGCCCTCATGCATACAACAGGGGCGGCCATCGCGTGAGGGTGGCCGCCTGGTGCTACTACGGTAGCGGGGCGGACCGACCCTGTCGTGTCCCCCGCTTCCCCGCCGGTTGTCCATTCATCCCACAGGGCCGCGCCGGAGCGCCGTCAGGCAGAAAGCGTGTAGAAGAGGGCGTCGATTGACGATGCGCGCTTGGCCGATCCAAGTGGGTGATCGCCGTCGAGCTGGCGAAGCTCACCCGGCGAGTAGCCAAAAACGGCGCGGAACTCGCGGCTGAAATGCGATGCCGTGCGAAACCCGTAGTCTCCGGCGATCTCTGCCAGCGGCCGGGGATCCTGATTTGCCAGCAGCACGGCACGGATGCGGGCGAGCCGGCGGCGCTTGATGAGCCGGGCAACGCCCTCGTCATGAGAGGTGGCGAAGAGCCGATAGAGGGCGGACCGCGAGAGCGAGAACGCCGCGCAGATCGACGGGATGTCCAGCGCCGGATCGGTGAGGCGCGCATCGATATGGCGGATGATCGCGCCGCGGAGGGCATCGTCCCGCGTGGCCAGGGCCATGGCGGCACGGGAATCGGCCATGGCGGCCGCGTGCGGATCGGCGAACGCATCGAGCAGGCAGGAGAGGGCCAGTTCGCGGGTGGAACGGACGAGCCGGTGATAGCCGGGGTGGGGGGACGCAAGGGCCGGCTCCGGCGAGTGGCTCTCGGCATCCTGCAGGGCGTGCATCATGTGCCCGCCGACCACATGAATGTGCTCGGCGACGAGGCGGGCGATCGGGCCGCGCACGATGGTGCCATGCCGGTCGCTTGCCGCCGGTAACAACCCCTCGACCAGGGTTCGCGGCAGGTAGATCGTGCCGCTGGTGCCATCGGTGGCGAAGGAATCACCGGGCTGGCTCAAGTCGCAGAAGATGAGATCCCCGGTCTGGGCGACGGACGATGTTTCATCCGGCCCGAACAGGAGCGTGCGGCTTCCCTCGCCCTGGGCGAAGAGCGCGAAGTGATCGAGATAGTCGCGCCGGATGTGCTGGCTCGTTCGGGAAAAGAGCTGCGAGGAGAACCGCGCGTGGCTGAGCACGAGGTCGCCGAAGGTGCAGACGAACGCATCGGTGACAAACGGGGGATCGGACGCGGGCCGGGTGACGGTGTGCGATGGTGCGTTGATCGCCTGCCACTCGGAGAACCGCCGGGCCGGAGGGTGTTCGCAGGTACGGAACGAAAGGATCACAGGCAGGGGATCGGCCATCGAACACTCCGGAGCAGCGACAGCAGGGCAGGGATGATCGGGGATGGAGCGCGTGTCACTGCCATCACGGTACAGCGGCAAGGCGGTCCTGCCAAGCCCTCGCGCGGCGCGATCCGCTGCCGCCCAGGCGATTCGATGCGGATAATCGGTTTTGGGAAGCGATTATCCGCATCGAATCTAGGCCGACTGCCGGAGGCTCCAGTCGCGCAGCAGCATGACATCGAGCTCGACACCATCCGGATCGTCGCCCAGCAGCGAGGCCAATGCCGCCGCGATCACCGACCGGAAGCGGGATTCCACCCGGCGCTGGGCGAGGATATGCGGCACCCCGAGCGCGAAGGTGACCGAACCATCCGTATCGTCCATCGCGAGCAGGGCCGCATCGCGCAGCCAGGCATCGATGTCGGCCGCGGGAACAGCGCCGCCCTCGCGCAGGTCGTTGAGCGCCATCGACCAGAGCTGCCGGTTGGTGAGACCGCACCGATCGATCGCGAAGACCGGGATCGCCCCGAGGTCCACCGGCGGCGCCGGCCGAGCCGGCCGCTCCCGTCGCCCACGGCGAGCGGAAGCAGACGCCCCGCCATCCTCGCCAGACGCCGCGACGGCGGCGCCGGCCGACCGGGTGACGGCCAGACGGACCGGACGGCGAAGCTGGGCCCGCAAGGCGCGACCAATGAGGGAGGCATGCTCGCCGAGGAGCGCCGCCTCCTGTACCACATCGCCCACCGAAACCGTTACCGTCCCGGCATCGTAGGCGACGATGGCCGTCCCCGCCAGGAGCGGTTCCGCCAGCGCTTCGCCGAGGGCCACCGCAACCTCCCGCACAACGTTTCCCCACACCACCTGCGCGCTCCGCCCGTTCGGCAGGCGCACCCCCTCGCCCCCGGAACCCGTTGCCCCCTGCGACCTGTGACTCGATTCCCCGCCCCTTGTCACAGGCTTGGTGGCGGACGCCGACATATCGTCACCGACCCTCGGTGCGGGTACGTCAAGGGCGTACTCGGCGGGCACGCCATCGCGGGACCAGCGGGCCAGAATCTCCCGGATCCGCTTCGGCGCAACGAACGAGGACCCCGCCGAAACGGCCTCCTCTATAGCGGAAGCCACCAGGACCCAGCCCGATCCGGCCGCCCCCTCCACGATAGGAGAGGCGAATTCCGCAAGCTGTCGCAGGTGTCGCCGCTCGGCCATGGTTGGCTGGCGATCGTTTGCCTCGGCGAACCGTTGCGTTGCGATCGCCTCGTCGCGGGAGGCATCCGGCGCGTGACGCGTTCCGAACCGGTCGTTTTCCATCGGACGTTCCGGCCGTCCACCACCTTGCTCACTCGTCTCATCGACCCCAGTCGTTGTTGTTTGGGATTGGTGATACGTCGTGTTGGAGGGAGCAACGGAGGTTGGGCGACCAGTGTTGCTCCCTCCAGGCATGCTTGCTCCATCCGAGCCCGAACCTCTGTTGATGGAACCAACATCCGGGCCCTTGCGCCCCTCTGAACCACTGTTGACAGATGCAACGGAGCTTTCTTCGACGCCCGAGTCGCGCCCGTTCGGGACAGCGATGGTGTCGTTTTGCTCGCTGTCGTTACTGGCGGGATGTGTCACCTCGGATGCCGCGTTGTCACCGTCTGCGGGCAAAGAAAAAACAGCCTTGCCGGTCCCCGAAACCTCGCTCCGGGGCGCGCCGCGCATGGCGTCTTCATCCGCCGGGACGCTCACCTTGCGGGAGGCATGGCCGGCCTTCGTGCGTTCCGATGCCTTGCGCTCTTCCTTCTCGGCGCGGGCTGCCAGGCGCTGCCAGACGGGGGATGGGCGTACCTCCTCCAGGATCTGGTGCCAGACGTTCGCGTGATCGATCGGGCTGAAGCGCGGCGAGAAGACCCGGCGCATGTAGCGGTAGACGGCGCGGTCGCGGTCGGCCAGATCGATCACGCGCAGCACGTCCTTCGTGGTCAGCGTCACATCGTCGCCGTGATCCTTCACGCGGTAGAGGTTGTGCGGCACCTTCCAGCGCCGACCCTGCGCATCGACGCGGAGCACCATCTCCTTGCGGATCTCGATCAGGTCGAGTGCCACCAGGATCTTGTTGATGGTAATCAGCTCGGCGCGGTCCTCGCCATAGAAATCGGCCTCGCTCTGCTGCGAGGGGAAGGCGTAGCCCCGATGCGGCGATTCCTCCCGCCGGTCGGTCCAGACCGTATAGGAGTTGAGCAGCCCGACCCCCTTCAGCCCGAGGAGGGGGGCATACTGGGTGACGATGCTGTTCCAGTGCCAGAACCAGCCGCGCTTGCGGACATCCTCGCCCGAGCGGCTGACGCTTGCCGAGGCGTCGCCGACGATGCCGGACATCGGCTGCTCCGCGGTCGTTCCGGAGTCCGCACGAGCTCGTACGCGGGACGGGGTCGCGCGGCGGCGTCCGGTCGACGGGGCAGCCGGAGATTGCCCGGAGCCGGGTGGCTCGGGCGCGATGGAATCGATCCGGTCGGTGCGCGGCCGGGATGGGTCTGGGCGGCGGGCGGCGCTCATGCCGTGCCAGTCCAGAGCATCGATCGCGCCTGCGACTGCTTGACACACCCTTGGGTGGTGCCTAGAATGCAGGAAACACGTGGGTACACAAAACCCTCCCTTGGCGGGGATTGCAGCGTGTCGTGCAGGTTCCGGAGACGATCAGGCAGTTTGGCGACGATCCGATCGTGATCCGGGAAGCATCCAGTCCAGAGCGATTCGAAACGGTCCGGTGTTGGCGCACCGGGCCGTTTCCGTGTTCGGCGCCTGAACCGGCGGCTGTGCGGGTCCTGCATCCTCCTCGAACGATGAAATGACGAATCGAACGCTCCGGCGACTCAGGGGCGTCCAGCCATTGGCGTGGCTGGCACCGTATCCCGGATGGGAATGTTCGGCAGCCCTGCCGCCCAGCACTCCCATCCACGATTCCGGTATCCCGCCCGGTCCTGACCAATCGCCCATACGGGGACCAGCATACGCCGTCTGCGCGCCTGCGGGCCGGGTGTCCGGACGGGCAAATCGGTTGACGATGTTGTCCCCGCTCATTGCTGCCCACCTGCTGTACCGTGCGAGGCTGTCGTTGCGGGCGACGATCCGCCGGGGATGGCATTCTCTTCTCCGAACGCAACGGGGAAGGAAAAACGCGCCTGGACTGCTGGCCGTGCGAATGGTGAGGCGGCCTGTTGCCGGGCGATCTCCCGCGCGCGATCGGTGAACTCCCGGACGAGGTCGTGGGCAATCTCCTCGTCGACACGCTGCGTCCCCCGCGCGATTGCCTCCAGCAGGCACTCGCCAGCCAGCTCGATCGCCGGGCCGATGATGCCCTCGGACCAGCCCGCGATGATCTCCACGGCTTCTGGCGCAACGACGGCCAGCGGCCGGCCGTCGTTCGCCCGGTCCTCCGCATCCAGCGCGGCCGTGGCGATTCGGTCCTGGATGAACGCGGCCAGCTCCCCTACGCCTACCGGGGCAAGTGGCAGATCGAGCGCGAGATGATCGGCGAGCGAGCGCCGACGGCGTACGCGGTCGCGGAGCTCGGGCGGTCCGGTGATGACCATGCGCAGGGCGTCCGGCCCCGGTTCGATCGCGCTGAGGATGGCGCGCACCGTGTCGAGCTGTGAGCCCGCGAGGTCCGCCCCATCGAGTATGAGCAGCGGGGTGCGTTCCGCCTCGGCCCGCCCGGAGGCCAGCGCCTGGATTTGCCGAACGATATCGAGCCCGCTCCGGCCCGTGGGCACCTCCCCGAACGCCGCGACGACGGCGCGAAGCATAAGGCCGTCCGTGAGGGAGGAGCCGAACGGCGCCAGATCGACGGTGAGCACGGCCACCGTCGAGGACGCGAGCAGCCGGTCCGCATGCCGGACCAGTGTCGAGCGCCCGGCACGTGGCTGGCCGGTCACGATCGCGAGCCGGCCAGTGCCGGGCTCGGTGGCCCAATCGGCGAGCCGCCGGGCCTGGTCCGCGATCGCCGGAACGAGCGCAGGCTCGCCGTCGGGTTGCGGCCCGCAGGGGAAGGGGTCCTCCCGCAATCCCAGCGCGCGGTAGATGGCAGCGGGCCGGTTGGTTGCCGCGGCCTCCGGTTCGAGGACCGGCGTCTGGCGGCCCACTCTGCCGACCGGACGCACGATGGCCGGGGCAAACGGGGAATCCCATTCGGCCGCCGGTCGTCGCTGAGGGTGGAGGATGGTTGGTCGATAATGCACGGGTGGTCCTGTCTGAACGGAAATGTGGCAGATCAGCCGGGAGGCGCTCAGGCGGCGTGCCGGGCGAGGCGCTCGCGGATCTCGCGCAGGGCGATTCCTTCGCCCCGCCAGGCAATCACCTGGCGCAGCGTCGCCAGCTCGGTATCATCGAAGAGCAGGTAGCCGCTCTCGGTCCGCGCAGTCGGCACGATCACCCGCTCGCGAAGGTAGAAGTCGAGGTGCGTGCGCGAGAGCCCGGTGGCGGCACGCAGGTCGCTGGTCATATAGAAGCGCGCCAGCGGCTGTGGGGCCTGGACGGCGGACGACGTGGCGGCTGGACTCGATACCTTGGCCATGACGAGGTGCTCCCGAACGGTTCGACGACCAGGGTGACGGCTCGCGCCACTCTGCAACTGCATACCGTGATAGTAGTGTCCGTACAGTGGAAAGTAAACGCTTTCCCAATTGTCACAGGGTCACGGCGTCGTTCACGATGCGCGCTGTGGAGGCGCTTTCATCCGGAACTAAACAGATCGACCCTTCCAGTTGGGCAATCCGGGGCCTGTGGCTCGGGTGGCGGACGGGGGCCGGGCGGCCTCACCCCCCTAGGGAGGCCGGGCTATGCCGAAACGGGCCGGAGGCGGCATTCGTTGGGAGAGTGGGATGCCGCCTGCGTCACGCCGCCAGTGTGCCAGACCGGTATACTTCCCAGCGGGCTGCTTCGCGCACCGGAATGCGTGCCGGGTCCCGATGGCGGGTTGCCGGGAGCGCCGGTGCGTTCCTGGCCGACGCTTCAGGGTCCACGTCGATGGCCGCAGCCGCCGTGTCGCGCCCCTGCACCCGAGCGTCTCTGGCTGCCCCTGCGGTGGCCGTGGGCGTGCTCTCATTCTTCCCTTCGTTCCAGAAAGGACCTGGACCAACCATCCATGGAGCCACGACCACAACGACCGCGACCAACTCCCGGCCTGCCCCAACAAGGGGGGCCGGCATCCTCGCAGGGCTATTCCGCGGGCGGCGTCAACCCGCAGCATGGCTACGCCGATCCGGGAGAGACGCGGGGATTTATCGCCCCCCCGCGCACCGAGTATGACTACAGCCCGCTCGACCTCGCTCCGCCGGCCCAGCGCCGCAAGCGCCAGCTGGTCGTGGGGATTCTCGTTGCGCTGGCCGTGATCGTCATCGGCGCGCTGGCGGTCTTCGGCTATCTGCTGACCCGCGATGACAAGCCCGATCAGGTCGCCCTGCTGGCGCCGACCCAGACGGCGGAGATGCTGGCCACCTCCACCGCGGACGCGGCCACGAACCAGATGCCGGGCACGCCATCGGCCCAGGAGGACCAGTCGGCGAGCTCCACCGCGACCCAGCCGGCTGGCGCGCCGACGGCTGCCTCCACGGCGGAGTCGACGCAGCAGAGCGCTGCGTCGGGCGGCGGACCAAGCGAGACGCAGCTCCAGGACCTCCTGCCGGAGGCGGCCGCGTTGCCGGTGACGGGGCTGGATGTCGTGGAGGATACGAATCTCACCCGGCAGCAGGTCATCGACTCGCTCGGCGGCGGGCGCACAGCGGAGCAGAACCTCGAGAAGTGGGGCTGGAGCGCGAATGCGAGCCGTTCGTTCAGCGCCGCCGATCCCAGCCTGCTCGATCCCGCCGCGACCACGAATGTTGTGATCAGCGTCCACGGGTTCAATTCGCCGGAATCGGCCCAGGCCGCGTTGACCTTCTTCTCCGATATCCTCGTCAACAGCGGCTGGGAGGAGGTCCAGGCCCCGACGCTCGGCGAGAAGGTGCGCCTGCTCAAGATCCCGAATCAGGACGGATCGACCAACGTCGCACTCTATGTGACGAAGGGGAATGTCATGTACCGGATCGGCGGATCGTCGGCGGCAGGTGATCCGACAGACGTGGTGTTGCAGGTGGCGGACAGCATGTTTGGTGCGGACGCCGGTCAATAGGGATGGATCTGACAGGAGGGGCCCATGTTCGGTCGCGAGAATGTCATCGGCACCCTCCTGCTCCTGCTCTGCGGCGTGGTGGCCAGCATCCTTCTCTACAGTATCCTCACCGGGCAGCGGCTTTCGTTCGATCTGCCGCCGCTGGTGATGGATGTGCTCGGTATCGCCTTCATCGGCCTGCTGATCTTCGGGTTCGTGCGCTCCGGCTTCTTCCGTCGTTTCCGTGGCGACGGCGGGCAATCCGGGCCACAGTGGCCGAACCCGGCTACCGGCCAGCGCAGCCTGTGGGATCGCCTTCGCGGGCGGTAAGGACGCCGGCCGGGGATTGCTTTCGTATCAGAGAGAACGCGGCGGGCCGTTTTCGGCTCCGCCGCGTTGTTCGTATGAGGCCTGCGAATGCGTGCGACCCCTTCACATGAGGCCGGTCCGGGTTCTGTCCGGATTGCGGTGATTACCGATGTCCATGCCAATCTGCCGGCCCTGGATGCGGCGTTGGCGGCCATCGAGGCCCTTGGCTGCGGCCGGATCGTGCATGTCGGCGACGCGATCGGCATCGGGCCGTTTCCCGCCGAGACGCTTTCGCGCTTGCTGGCCCAACCGTCCGTGCAGTGTGTGATGGGCAATCACGATGTGTGGTTTGCCGGGGGCCTGCCGTCGCCGCGTCCGGCATGGATGTCGCCCGAGGAGTGGGCGCATCAGGGATGGACGCACGCCGCCGTGAACGATGCCGATCCGTCGCTTCGGGAGGCGGTGCGCGGATGGCCGTGGCGTCTGGACGAGCAGATCTCCGGCGTCCACATTCGTTGGCAGCACTACGGGCTGGCCCCGGAGGGCGGAACGGCGGGCTTCGTGTCCATCGTGAACGATCCGGACGCCGCGACGCTCGATCGGATATTCGGCGTCTCCCCGGAAGACGGCGTTCCGGACGTGCTCTTCTTCGGGCATCACCATCCGGCGATGGATCGGGTGGGGAGCACGGGGGTGCGCTACGTCAACCCCGGCGCGCTCGGGACCGGCCGGGAAGCGCGTGCCCGGTTCGCGGTGCTCGACGTCGCGGCCGATGGATCCTGGACGGTGACCCACCACGCGGCGGCGTACGATCCGCAGCCGGTGATGCGCGCGTTCGACGAACGGGATGTTCCAGCGCGGGACGAGATTCGGCGCAGCTTCTTCGGGCGCTGATCCTGGTCCGCTATTCGCCGGTCGCGCCGTCGATCGCCTCGCGGATGAGGTCGGCGTGGCCGAGATGCCGCGCCGTCTCCTCGATCATGTGCAGCACCACCCAGCGGACCCGCAGGTCCTGATGGCTGGGCGTGACCCTGCCACGGACGTGATCGTTCAGGTTCGCCGCGGCAATGATCGCGTTGGCGCGGGCGACCTCCTCCTGGTATCCGGCGATGATGCCCGCGGTCGTATCGTCCGGCTCGATCCGCCAGTACCGCTGGGGATCGGCGTCATCCCAGAGATGGGCCAGGTCCTCCCCGGCGACGGTTTCCCGGAACCATGAGCGCTCGACATCGGTGAGGTGCTTCACCAGCCCGAGCAGCGTGAGGCCAGAGGGGACGTGCGGGCGGCGCAGCTGCTCGTCGTCGAGCCCGGCAAGTTTGCAGAGCAGGGTATCCCGTTGCCAGTTCAGGAAGCCGAGCAGGGATTCCTTCTCGTTGCCTGCGAGGGGCGGATCGGTGCGCTGGCAGTCCTTCATGCTCACGATGATGGCTCCTGGGGTGCGGGACGGACGGGCTTCGGTGCGCGGCTCCACATCGGATGTGCCTCAACGGTCGCATCTGCGGCGGTCAATGCGTGTCCGTGTTGGTACTCGGGATGCCTTCCGGCGGAGGCCGCGCAGGCCTGTCAGCACGCCAGCTACATGCTAGCCCTCTATGTGGCAGCCCGAGCCGCATCTCCCTCGTCGGGTCCACGCCATCATGTCACCCCGCCCCACCGCGCCCATCGCAGCGATGGGCGCGACATATCCCTTGAGACGCTCAATCAGGGACCGGGGACGAACGTCTTGAATTGCGCTGCCAGCTCGCGATCGTGGGCGGAATCGTCCCCGAAGCGCAGGCGGTCGCTGCCCGGCCCCTCGACGCGGATGCGCCCATAGACGAAGAGCATGACCGCCGAATCGTCGCCGTGGACCCGGATCTCATGGATGGCCGACCCCTCCTCCGGCTCGATATCCTGCGTCCACTCGCTCCCGGTCCACGTCAGCCGCCGGTCGAACAGGGTTCCGCGAAAGACGAAGCTCACCGGATCGTCCGGGTGCTTGCCCACGTTCGTCGCGATGCCCGCCATCATCGCGGGCAGCAGCTCGTCGCAGGCCAGGATCGCCTGCTCGTCGAGTCCCGCATCGGCGGCGCCCAGCGCGGCTTCCAGATCGAAGCGATGCAGGCCTGCCTCGGCCGTGGAGAGGGCGAGATAGAGGGAGCCGCTACGATCGGCGCCATTCCCGCCTGGGACGGTTGTTGCGAGATCCCCCTCCTCCATCGCCATGATCGTGTGGAAGAAGGCGTTGCGGTCCTGGGTGAAGGCAGCGGCGATCGCATCCGTCGGGAAGTCGAGCGTCACCAGATCGCCGGCTTCGGTGGTGGGTGGCTCTCCGAGGCGGACGGCGATGATCTCGCCCAGCACCCCGGTGAGGAAGGGGATCGTCTCCGTCAGATGCACGGCGAGGTGGCGGATCGTCCACCCCTCGTCCGGGGTCGGGCGGTCCCAGTCGGCGGCGGAGAGGCCACGCAGGCGGGCGATGATGGCGTCGAGATCGCGAATCGCGGCCTCTCGTCCACGGTCGAGCTGCAGCACAGGAAGGTCCTTTCACATCGAAGGCGGCCGCCCGGTCGATCCGTTGCGGCGTGGGATCAGGGTCGTCAGCCGATCGTAGCACGGTCGTTTCATCGGCATACAGCCCACATCCGGGAAGCTGCGGCGGGATGGGGCGCAGGGTACACGTCGCAAGACGTGCGCCGGTCACGCCGCCTGGCACTCGCCAACATCGCCCCGGTTGCGGACAATGGCGGTATCGGTCCCTCGTTTTTCGCCCTGGAGACGTTCGCCATGATCCCGCCATCGCCGTCCCGCTCCGTCGAGCTGCCCACGAACGAGACCGAGCTCTGCTATCTCCCGGCAGTGGCGCAATGGCGGCTGATCGTCGACCGGCGGCTCTCGGCGCGGGAGCTGCTGGAAGCCTGCCTCGGGCGGATCGAGCGCATCAACCCGCACATCAATGCGATCGTGACGATGCACGCGGAGGAGGCGCGGGAGCAGGCCCGGGCCGCCGACGACGCGCTTGCGCGAGGTGAGGAACCGGGGCCTTTGCATGGGCTCGTGATCGCGCACAAGGACCTGATGGCGACCAAGGGCATGCGTACCACCTGGGGGAGCAGGCTCTTCGAGCATTTCGTGCCGGCGGAGGACGCCGAGCCGGCGGTGAAGATGCGGCAGGCCGGGGCGATCCGGCTGGGGAAGACGAACGTGCCGGAGATGGGCGCGGGCTCGCACACCTTCAACCCGGTCTTCGGCGCCACGCGCAATCCGTATGACCGCACGAAGACGGCGGGAGGGTCCTCCGGCGGGGCGGGTGCGGCGCTCGCCAGCGGCCTGCTCAGCCTGGCGGATGGCAGCGATATGGGCGGATCGCTGCGGAATCCCGGCTCGTTCAACAATGTCGTCGGCCTGCGGGCAGCGCCGGGCCGCGTCTCCCGGGTGCCGGTGCTGAACGGCTGGTCGAATCTCTCCGTGGCTGGCGGGATGGGGCGGACGGTGGCGGATTGCGCCCTGCTCACCGGCGTGCTGGCCGGCTTCGACCCGCGCGATCCCGTCTCCCTGCCCGGTGATGGCAGCGAGTTCATTGCCATCGCGCACGAGGAGCCAGCGGCGAGCCTGAAGGGGCTGCGTGTGGGGTGGTCGCGCGATCTGGGCGGGCTGCCGATCGATCCCGCCGTCACCGCCGTGCTGGAGGCACAGGGGCGGCCCGCACTGGAAGCGCTCGGGGCGGAGGTGCGCGATCTGGAGCCGGATCTCGACGGCGCGGAGGAGTCGTTCCGCATCCTGCGGGCCTGGGAGATGGCGCAGTCCTACGGCGACTATTACCGCAAGGACCCCTCGCTGCTCAGCGAGAACGTGCGGAACAACGTCTCCTGGGGGATCGACCTCACGGCGACGGACATCCATCGCGCCTTGCTGGCGCGGACTCGCCTCCATGGAAGGATGGCCGAACTCTTCGAGGAGATCGACATCCTGGCCACCCCGGCGGTGCAGATTCCGCCCTTCCCGGTGGAGTGGACCTGGCCGCGCGAGGTGGCGGGCGTGCCGCAACCGGATTATCTCGGCTGGATGCGGGCGAGCTGGTACATCTCGGCGACGGTGATGCCGGCGATCTCGGTGCCATGTGGCTTCACGGCGGACGGCCTGCCCGTGGGCATCCAGTTCGTCGGGCGGTCGCTGGCGGAGGCGGAGGTGCTGCGTGTCTCGATGGCGTTCGAGGCGGCGAATCCGGCCTGGCAGGTCCGCCCCTCCTTCCCGGAGGATGCCGCGTAGCGGGCGCCGGATCGTACGATTTCCCCGGGAGGTCGGCGCTCGCCCGGCAAACCGTCTGGTAGGGCTGGCCCGAACCACGTTCGGGGTCGGGCGGTGCGCGCCGCCGATTCCCGGACCGATTCGGAAAGGGACCTTGCATGGCGGGAGATCGCGGGATGGATGCCGGCAGCGGCCTCATGATCGACGATCCGGGAGCATGGCTCGTCGCCCTGGCCTCGGACACACTCGCGTCCGAAGGCAGCGCCGATGCCGCGCACGATCTGGATCACGTCGTCCGGACGATGGCGATTGCCCACAGGATCCAGGCGCGTGAGGGGGGCGATCTTGGCATCGTCCTCGCGGCGGTGGCGCTCCACGACATCGGGCAGGAGCGGGAGCGGCGGGATGGCGGCGACCACGCGGCGATCGGGGCGGAGATGGCGGGCGCGGTGCTGGCGAACACGCCGTTTCCCCAATCCCTGATTCCCGCGGTGCAGCAGGCGATCCGCGAGCACCGGACGACCGGGGAGACCTCGCCCCAGACGTTGGAGGGGCGCATCCTGTTCGACGCCGACAAGATCGACAGCCTTGGCGCGGTCGGGATTGCCCGGCTCTATTGCATCACCGGGATGCACGGCCAGCGGGTCTATGCCCCTGTCCCCGAGTCGATCGAGCCCCCGGTCCCGCCCGAGACGTTGCTCGCCCTGCGCAAGCGCCCGGACTATTCGTCGAGCATCGAGTTCGCGCTGCTGCTCGCGGACCTTCCGGACAGGTTTCTGACCGCGACGGGATGGGCGATGGCGGAGGAGCGCCACGCCTACATGGCGGCGTTCTTCCACCGGCTGCGCCAGGAGGTCGAGGGGCATCTGTAGATGGCGCGGTTGTCCGGTGGGAGAACGTGGGCCTGCGGCTGTGAGCTCCGGTTCGTCGAATCCGGAGCTGCAGCGCGGTGTGTCGGGGGATTCCGCCCTTCCGCCCCCGTTCATCGCTTCGCCGCGTCGTTTCTCTTCGCTCAGCTCTCCCTCGGTCGCGTGGTGCCCGGCGAGGCCGGCGTTGCGAGATGACCCCGTGGCCTGCGAACGAGCTGGTGAAGCAGGACCGGTCGGTTTCCAGCGGGTCGTGTACCATCCATCGCGATAGGCAATTGTTGCCCTGTACGGCGGGCGACCAGCGAATCGTGGTGATGGTTGGGTGTGATCGAGCCGACGACCTTCGACGAATTCTATCTGCGCCGCTATGCAACCGCCGTGGTCCCGCTGACCCTGACCGCGGTTGTCGGGAGCCTGCCGGTGCTCGGCGTGATCCGGCGGTCGGCCGTCCTGCCCTGGTGGCATACCGTGCTCGCCGTGGCTGCCGTGGCGATGCTCTTCCTGCTGGCCTGGCTGAGCCGGGTGTATGCGC
>Ga0164243_10003800_pt1 | contig 23992 bp, 17 predicted proteins | sample OricompcompostOP_FD_108781 | JGI IMG/M metagenome (GOLD analysis project Ga0164243, IMG submission 108781) | Organic Plus compost microbial communities from Emeryville, California, USA - Original compost - Organic plus compost (OP) | ecosystem: Engineered > Solid waste > Mixed feedstock >...
CCCTTGCCTACTTGCCCAAGCCGTTCGTGATGGATGCGTTACTCCGGCTGGCTGCTGAGGCCGCATCTGATCGTCATTATACTTCAAATTCAATCCCTTGCCGTGCAGATGAGGAGGCGTGAGAATGCTGGATCTGCTCGTTGTTCTTGCGACTGTTGTGTTTTTTCTACTCTGTGTTGCATTTACCTATGCATGTGACCGCTTGTAGGAGGACTACCAGAGAATGAATACTCCCGTTGAATACGTTCTGGTTGGTATTGTTGCCCTGGTGCTCGGGGTGTATCTTTTTGTCGCTTTGCTTGCACCGGAGAAATTTTAGCTGTTGTTGAGGTGTTTTGGTTATGCCTGTAATGGTGAACTCGATCTTGCAGGTCCTTGTTTTTCTGGTCATTCTGCTGCTCCTCACGAAGCCGCTTGGCCTGTATATGTACTACGTGTTTAATGGTCAGAAGACCTGGCTTACGCCTGTCCTGCGGCCCGTAGAGAATCTGATCTACCGGATCTGTGGTGTGAAGGTTGATGAGGAGCAGAAATGGACCGGATATACCGTCTCCATGCTTGCGTTCAGTTTGGCCAGTATGCTGTTTCTGTATCTGCTTCAACGCATTCAGGGCTGGCTTCCCTTGAACCCTCAGGGATTTGGTGCTGTCGAGCCAAATCTGGCCTTTAATACGGCGGCCAGTTTTACAACAAATACCAACTGGCAGGCGTATGGTGGTGAGCAAACGATGAGCTATCTGACTCAGATGGCAGGGCTGGCGTTCCAGAACTTTGTTTCTGCGGCTGCTGGCATCGCAATAGCGGTTGCTCTGATCCGTGGGCTTTCGCGCAAGAGCGCTCTGGCACTCGGGAACTTCTGGGTAGATCTGACACGTATCACGCTTTATATATTGATTCCTATCTGTATAGTAGGGGCGCTGGTGCTGGTCTCGCAGGGGGTGGTGCAGAACTTTCAGCCTTATGTTGAGGTGACATCGCTTGAGGGCGTGAAACAGGTTATTGCACAGGGGCCGGTTGCCTCACAAGAGATTATTAAAGAGCTTGGCACAAACGGCGGTGGTTTCTTCAATGCGAACTCGGCACACCCATTTGAGAATCCCAATGTGCTGACGAATATGATTGAGATGCTGGCCATTCTGGTCATTCCTGCCGCACTAGTATACACCTTTGGACGCTCAGTCGGCAACACAAAGCAGGGATGGGCCATCTGGGCCGCAATGGCGCTGCTCTTTGTGATCGGTATTGCGGTTGCCATGTCAGCCGAGCAAGCCGGGAACCCGTTGCTGACAAAGGCAGGAGCGAATCTGTCTGTAACTGATTTGCAGGCGGGTGGCAACATGGAAGGCAAAGAGGTTCGCTTTGGAATTACGCAATCCGCACTCTTTGCTGTCGTGACAACGGTTGCTTCCTGTGGCGCGGTGAACGGCTTCCATGATAGCTATACCCCGCTTGGTGGTATGATCCCGATGGCGAATATCGCGCTTGGTGAGGTTATCTTCGGTGGCGTCGGCTCCGGTCTCTATGGGATGCTCCTGTTCGCCATTATCGCAGTGTTTATTGCTGGTCTGATGGTTGGCCGTACGCCTGAGTATCTCGGCAAGAAGATCGAGAAGAAAGAAATGAAGATGGCTGCCCTGGCAATCCTGGTAATGCCTGCAACTATTCTGATTATGAGCGCTGTGGCGGCTGTACTGCCAATTGGCACCAGTTCGATTGCAAACCCGGGACCGCACGGACTTTCAGAGATTCTGTATGCCTACACGTCTGGTGCTGGAAATAACGGCTCTGCGTTTGGAGGGCTTGCCGTAAACACGCCGTTCTACAACTGGACGATTGGCTTCGCGATGCTGTTAGGACGTTTCCTGATTATTGTACCTACAATGGCGATTGCCGGTTCGATGGTCAAGAAGAAGGTGGTTCCCGCTGGACCGGGAACATTCCCAACTACGGGCCCGCTCTTTGTCTTCCTGCTGGCAGGTACAGTTGTGATCGTTGGGGCTTTGACCTACTTCCCCGCCTATTCGTTGGGGCCAATTGTCGAGCATTTACTGATGCTTTCGGGCAAGGTGTTTTAAGCAATGAGTATCGGTACTTTAGAATCTAAAGAGTGGAAATCTCAGAAGAAGAACAATGCGAGTTCCATTTTCAATGGGGCGATTCTGCGTCGGGCGATGCTGGATGCATTGAAGAAATTGGATCCGCGCTGGCAGATGAAGAACCCGGTGATGTTTGTGGTGGAGATCGGGAGCGTCATCACGACTATTGAGGCGGTTCGCCTGATCATTACCGGCCCTGCTGCCGAGATGTGGTTTGTGCTAGGGGTGACGCTCTGGCTTTGGTTTACAGTGCTCTTTGCAAACTTTGCCGAAGCAATGGCCGAGGGCCGGGGCAAAGCACAGGCCGACGCGCTACGCAAGACACGCACGACAACGATGGCGAAGCGCCTGGCTTCTGCCTCGCGTGACAGCTCCTATGAAGAGATTTCGGCACCACAGTTGCGCAAGGGTGATGTTGTCCTGGTTGAGGCGGGAGATGTGATCCCGGGTGATGGCGAGGTGATCGAAGGGGTTGCATCTGTTGATGAGTCGGCGATTACTGGTGAGTCGGCTCCTGTCATTCGTGAGAGCGGCGGTGATCGCAGTGCAGTCACAGGGGGCACACGAGTTCTTTCTGACTGGATCGTGGTCAAGATCAGCGCGAACCCTGGTGAAACCTTTCTTGACCGTATGATCTCACTGGTTGAGGGTGCGGCCCGCCAGAAGACTCCGAATGAGATCGCACTGAATATTCTGCTGGCAAGTCTGACGATCATCTTCTTGCTGGCTGTCGTGACGCTGGAGCCGTTTGCGATCTATTCAGGAAACGCGGTATCGATCACGACACTGATTGCGTTGTTGGTTTGTCTGATCCCGACAACAATTGGGGGTCTGCTCTCAGCGATCGGTATTGCTGGTATGGACCGCATGGTTCAGCGCAATGTGCTGGCAATGAGTGGACGTGCTGTTGAGGCTGCTGGAGATGTCGACGTGCTGCTGCTCGATAAAACCGGGACGATTACGCTGGGAAATCGTATGGCCAGCCGCTTTGTTCCTGCACAGGGCGTCCATGAACGAGAGCTTGCGCAGGCGGCACTGCTTTCCAGCCTTGCCGATGAAACGCCAGAAGGTCGCTCGATTGTCAAGCTGGCTGAAGATCGCTATGGGCTGCACGCAACCGAGGAGACTGGAGCTACCTTTATTCCCTTCACCGCCCAGACACGGATGAGTGGCGTTGATCTGAACGAGGGTGGTGGTGTCCGCATGATCCGCAAGGGTGCCTCCGATGCCGTCAATGCATATGTGATTGAGAATGGTGGGCAGCGCAGCAAAGAGCTGGATGCGCTGGTCAAAGAGATCGCCAGTTCCGGCAGTACGCCGCTGGTGGTTGCTGAGATGGTGACGCAAGGTGCAGGGAAAGGACAGGCGCGTCTGCTTGGGGTGATTGAGCTGAAGGACATTGTGAAGGGCGGTATGCGTGAGCGCTTTGAGCAGCTTCGCCGCATGGGTATTCGCACGATCATGATCACAGGCGATAACCCACTGACCGCTGCGGCGATTGCGAAAGAGGCTGGCGTTGATGACTTCCTGGCGCAGGCAACTCCTGAAACCAAGATGAAGCTGATCAAGGAGCAGCAGGCCGGTGGCCGTCTGGTTGCGATGACCGGAGATGGAACCAACGATGCACCCGCGCTGGCTCAGGCTGATGTCGGTCTGGCAATGAATACCGGGACACAGGCCGCAAAAGAGGCCGCCAACATGGTTGATCTGGACTCGAACCCAACCAAGCTGATTGAGGTCGTTGAAGTAGGGAAGCAGTTGCTGATGACGCGTGGCGCGTTAACTACCTTCAGTATCGCGAACGACGTTGCGAAATACTTCGCGATTATCCCGGCAATGTTTAGTGCCACCTACCCGCAGTTGAATGCGCTCAACATTATGCATCTGGCGACGCCGCATAGTGCAGTGCTTTCAGCGGTGATCTTCAATGCTATCATTATTATCATCCTGATCCCGCTGGCCTTACGGGGCGTGAAGTATCGAGCGCTCGGAGCTGGAACCCTGCTACGGCGGAATCTCCTGCTCTATGGACTTGGTGGTTTGATTGTTCCGTTTATCGGGATCAAGCTTATCGATCTGGTCCTGGTGCTGTTACATCTGGCCTGAACAGAGAACTGGTAGAGCGGCCCGCAGGGTTGCTCTACCGCTGAGGATAAGAGGAAACGCTATCATGGTTGTGAGTGCCGTTAAAAACTATATTCGTCCCGCTGTCCTGATTACAATTCTTCTGGTAATAATCACCGGCCTGATTTATCCGGGAATAGTCACCGGACTGGCGCAGCTTCTCTTCCCGTATCAGGCGAATGGCAGCATTCATATGGTAAATGGGAAACCTATCGGTTCAGACCTGATCGGGCAGTACTGGACCGAGCCGAAGTACTTTCACGGACGCCCTTCTGTGACAGTGAGCGTCTCGGATAGCTCCAGGAGTGAGCCATACAATGCACAGAACTCGACCGCTTCCAACCAGGGACCAACCAACCAGAATCTGACCAAAGCGGTTGAGGAGCGTATTGCAGAGCTGAAAAAGGAGAATCCTGATGTGAAGCCGGGAACGCCGATTCCGGTTGATCTGGTGACTGCTTCTGGCTCTGGACTTGATCCCGACATTACCCTTGCGGGTGCGGAGTATCAGGTACCACGTATCGCGAAGGCCCGGGGAATCAGCGAAGCACAGGTTGAGCAGGTGATTAAGGAGCATACACAGGGCCGCTTCCTGGGCTTCCTCGGTGAGCCGCATGTCAATGTGCTTGAGCTGAATCTTGCCCTGGACGCGCTCAAGCAATAGCGGGAGAACATTGGCGTATGACAGATCTGCCACCAGAGTTCCAGCGTGAGGATGGTCGTCCTGATCCTGAAGCGTTGCTCAAGCGGTATCATCTTGATGAGGAGGAGCAGGTCAGTACCGAGATAGGACAGACACGCAGGCGAGGGCGTCTGCGTGTCTATCTGGGCGCGGCGGCTGGTGTCGGCAAGACCTATGCCATGCTCAATGAGGGGCGGCGGCGCAAGGAACGCGGTACCGATGTTGTGATTGGCTATGTGGAAACGCATAAGCGCTCCCAAACCGAGGCCCAGATAGGAGACCTTGAGATCATACCACGCAAGCAGATTCTCTATAAGGGGGTACTGCTTGAGGAGATGGATACAGATGCCATTCTGAAACGTTACCCTGAAGTGGCGCTGGTTGACGAGCTGGCACATACCAATGCGGCTGGTTCAAAGCATAAGAAGCGGTATCAGGATGTGCTGGAAATTCTGGAGGCAGGGATTGATGTGATTGCCACTTTGAACGTCCAGCATCTGGAGAGCCTGAATGACCTTGTCTCCAACATTACCGGGATCACAGTTCGCGAGACGTTGCCTGATTGGGTGCTCGATCAGGCCGATGAGGTTGAGCTGATCGATATCGCTCCTCGGGCGCTGCGCCAGCGGATGCGACACGGCAATATTTACCCTCCAGAACGCATTGAGACCGCGCTGAATAATTTCTTCCGTGAGGGGAACCTGACGGCGCTCCGCGAAATCGCGCTCCGATTGACCGCCAATAAAACCGAGTCCCAGTTACAGCAATATCTCGATGAACATGCAATGCAGGCTACAACCTGGGAGACCAATGAACGGGTGTTGGTTGGCTTTGACCATCGACCGCAGAGCCGCTCGATTATTCGGGATGCCTGGCGGCTGGCACATGGCCTGCATGCCGACTTTGTTGCAGTTTCCATTGAGGTTGGCGGATATCGGGCCTTCTTGCGCCGTCTGTTTGCGCTGGTGAAGTATCGCGGCGCGATCAAGGCGCATCGTGCGGAGGCGCGGAAACGCCTGGAGGAGCATATGACGCTGGCTGAAGATCTGGGGGCGGAGGTGTTGCGCATTAAGGGGGATGATGTCGCAGCTTTGCTGGCTGAGATCGCGCGACAAAAGCGAGCGACACAGATTGTTGTCGGCCAGCCCGCGCATACCCGGTTTGAAGAAATGCTCTATGGATCGGTGATCAATCGTCTTCTCCGCCTGAATCCGGATGTGGATATCCACATCGTACCCCTGAAACGAGAAGAGGGTCCAGATCTGTAGCGCTGGTATCCCTCTTCTGAACCGCTGTTTCGACCTCTGGGAAGGGTTTGACGTTGCTCTCTGTCGTCAAATCCTTCTTTTTTCGCAGGTAAGGCGCTCGTTCGGCCTCAGTTGCCCGTTGACGAGCTAGTAGATAGCCCTTTGTCTGCCAGCTTGAACCGGCCTGACTTGCATTTATCTTCTCGGACTGTGTAGAATCTAGTACTGGTTCCACTAGTTTCTTGTATTGTGGGACCCATGTCTGATAGGGCAACATTCCTCAGAGTCAGGCATGCGTCTCAAAGCCGGTCCCCCAAGAAAGGTTATGCACTGAATGACAATTACTACTCGACCTCGGACAATTGGTGAATTGCGCGATAGCGGCTATAAAGTGCTCTCCATAAAGGAAGAGATGCGCAAGAATCTGATAGAGAAAATTCGGAAAGGCGAAGAGTTGTTTCCAGGGATTATCGGCTATGAAGAGACGGTAATACCCCAGATCGAGAACGCGATACTCTCCGGTCAGGATATTATCTTTCTCGGTGAACGTGGTCAGGCAAAGACGCGTATGGCGCGAAGCCTGGTCAATTTGCTGGATGAATATGTCCCGATTATTGCCGGGAGCGAGATAAATGACAATCCGTTCGAGCCGATCAGCAAGTACGCGCGCGATAAAGTCGCGGAACTGGGTGATAGAACAGAAATCGAGTGGATTCCCCGAGAGCGGCGCTATGGCGAGAAGCTGGCAACGCCCGATATCACCATTTCTGATCTGATCGGTGAAGTTGACCCGATTCGTGTCGCTGAAGGGCGGTATCTCTCTGATGAGCTGACGATTCACTACGGTTTAATTCCTCGCACAAACCGTGGAATCTTCTGTATTAACGAGCTACCAGACCTTGCCGAGCGGATTCAGGTTGGTCTGCTGAACATCATGGAGGAACGTGACGTTCAGATCCGCGGTTATAAAATCCGGTTGCCGCTGGACACCTTTGTTGTTGCCAGTGCGAACCCGGAAGATTATACCAATCGTGGTCGCATTATCACCCCGTTGAAGGACCGTATCGGCTCGCAGATTCGCACCCACTACCCGACAGATGTTGAACACGAGATTCGGATTATGGAGTCGGAGAGCAATCACTTCGAGACGGAGGGGCTGGAAGTCCTCGTTCCGGACTTTATGAAAGAAGTGATTGCGGAGATTACCCATCTGGCGCGGCGAAGTACCGATATCAGCCAGCGCTCGGGGGTAAGCGTGCGTGTTTCGGTGGCGAACTTTGAAAATGTGCTCAGTAACGCCAGTCGCCGTGCGTTACGCCTCGGTGAGCGTCAGGTGGCGCCTCGGGTGAGCGATCTTTCAGCTATCCTTGCCTCAACCTGTGGCAAGATTGAGCTGGATGCAATTGGCGATGTGCAGGAAGAGCGCGTTGTGCGCAAGCTGATTAATATGGCAATTTTGAACGTTTTCGGCCAGTACTTTGAGGCGCGTGAGTTTGATCAATTGCTGGCTGGATTTGAGCGGGGGCTGCACGTTCAGGTCGGTGATGACATGCCCGCGATGGAATATGTGAATCAGCTTTCAAAGGTTGGCGGTCTTAGCAAAGCGATTGACCGTCTGAAAGGCCGGGGAAGCCCCGCGACTATTGCATCATCCGTCGAGTTTATTCTTGAGGGATTGCACCTGAATCGCCGTCTCAATAAGGATGATGTCCGTGGAAAAGTGCGCTATCGCCGCTAAAGGACATGGTTTATGCTAGAACGCTTCTTTCGCAGACGTTACGGGTATTCACGCTGGGATGGGACGCAGCAGCTAGAGGGACTCGATGCTGATGATATCCTGAAAGCCCTCTCAGATGACTACCTGGAAAATGGAAATCTGCAACAGGCCATGAAACGCCTGATGCAGGAAGGGGTACGCGGGGAAGATGGACGCCGCGCAATGGGCTTGCGCGAGCTTATGGATCGCCTGCGCCGCCAGCGCAATGAGATGCTCAATCGCTACAACATGGCGTCAGGCGTGATGGATGATCTCCGGCAAAAGCTGGATGAGATTAAACAGATGGAGCGCTCTGGGATTCAGCAACGACTTGAACGCCAGGGCGCCGAGTCGCCGGCGGAGGAACAACAGAGCAACGGGCAGCAGGGTGAGGGAATGCAGCAGTCCTCTGAAGGGGAGCAGTCAGGTGCAGGGCAGCAGGGTGAGGAAGGGCAGCAATCCTCTGAAGGGGAGCAGTCGGGTGATGGCCTGTCTCCTGAGCAGAAGCGCCGCATGCTGGAAGCAATCGCAAAACGCAAACTGGACTATCTGGACAGCCTGCCAAAAGATATCCCGGGGCAGATGAAGAAGCTCTCCGAGTATGACTTTATGGATGCACAGGCCCGCCAGAAGTTTCAGGAATTGATGGATAGCTTGCAACAGCAGATGATGCAGCAGTTCTTTCAGGGAATGCAGCAATCCTTGCGCTCAATGAGTCAGGAAGATGTGACCCGGTTGCGCGAGATGATTCGCGACCTGAATAAGATGTTGCGTGAGCGCCGCGAGGGACACGAGCCGGATTTCGATTCGTTTATGCAAAAGCATGGTCAGTACTTCCCGGGGGTTAATTCTCTGGATGATCTGATCGAGCAGATGCAGATGCAGTCGGCAGCGATGCAGGGCATTCTCGATAATCTCTCTCCTGAACAACGCGAGGAACTGCAACAGTTGTCAGATCAACTGCTGGGAGATGACCGGATTCGCGTTGATATGATGGAGATGTTTGCGCATCTGGAAGCCCTGGCTCCAATGGATGATATCCGCACCCGGTTCCCGTTCAGAGGCAATGAAACCCTGCCACTGAACGAGGCCCTGCGCATGATGGGGCGCATGCAGCAGATGGAGGGGCTGGAAGATGAGCTTCAGGAGGCCCGTCGTCTGGATGATCTGGAGGCGATTGACAGCCAGAAAGTCAAGGAACTGCTAGGAGATGAAGAATACCAGTCCGTTGAGCAGTTGAAAGAGTTGATGAAGATGCTGGAAGAGGCCGGTTATATCGAGAAGCGCGGAAACCGTTGGGAACTGACGGCCCGGGCAATCCGGAAGATCGGTCAGAAGGCGCTTCAGGATATCTTCAATAAGCTCAAACGAGATGGTTTCGGGCGACATGTGGTTCCCTATCGTGGCACTGGTGGTGATCGAACCGATGAGAGTAAGCCCTATCAGTTCGGTGATCCGTTCTTGCTCGATCTGGAAAAGACGATGATGAATGCAGTGACTCGTCAGGGGGCAGGAACGCCTGTCCGGCTCACGCAGGATGATTTTGAGGTCTACCGAACCGAGTATTCAACCCAGTCATCCACGGTGCTGATGATCGATATGAGCCTGAGTATGGTGTATAACGGTTGTCAGCAGGCGGCCAAAAAGGTCGCTATTGCGCTTGAAAGCCTGATTCGCTCACAGTTCCCGCGAGATAATCTCTATGTGGTGGGCTTCTCATTTGTGGCGCGTGAGTACAAGCCGCATGAGTTGATTGAGCTCAGTCGCTATGATAATGACCGTGGCACTAATATGGCGCATGGTCTGATGCTTGCGCGGCAACTGTTGGCGCGCCATCGTGGCGTCAACAAGCAGATCATCATGATTACCGATGGAGGCCCGACCGTCTGGTATGAAGAGCGCTATGGTGGCTGGCAGTTTGCGTTCCCGAGTCCCTACGCGGAACAGCAGACCTTGCTGGAAGCACAGCGCTGTACGCGTGAAGGCATTACCATCAATACCTTTATGCTGTACGACGATGATTATATGATCGCTTTTGTCAACCAGCTATCCCAGATCAACCGGGGACGGACGTTCTATGCTGATCGTGATAACCTCGGTGAATACCTGCTGGTTGACTACCTCAACAGTAAGCGTAAATTTGTGCACTAGACTTTCAGCGGGCGGCGGATACTATTGCTATCCGCCGCTCTCTTTTTTTGGGGGCTTACCGGAAGCTCATTTTTCCTCTATACTTTGATAACATCGTTATTTTGCTTGCTTATAAGGAGCTGTGTGCGTGGTAAATGGTTTCTCGCCAGCGCCTTCAATTGCTATGCAGGTGCATAGTCTGAAGGCGCTTCATTCGTTTCTTGTGGAACGCGTCGGTTTTCAGACAGTGGAGGCGCGTTTTGACGAGGGGGTGGTGCTGCTGCTGGACTCTGACGGCGACCCGCTGCTACTGGCTGATGCTGCTGTTGAGGATGTGAAGGCGTATTTGGTCGGAACGCAGTTTGTTTTTCAGCCGGGAGATACGGTCGGGTTTCGTGGGGAAGGGATACCGTGGCTCAGAGATGCAGAGAGCATCCGGCAGCGGATATCATCGGGCTTTTCGATTGAAACGAGGCCCTGGGGGGAGCGGCATGTCTGTATTGAAATGCCGGATCGCTACACGCTCAAGTTTATTGCATTGGGTTCACTTGAGCATCTGCTTGACTGGTATGAAACGGGTTGCATGCGAGAACTGACACAGGTACTAGAGGGGCTGGCCGAGGCGGAACTGGATCTCCAAAAGGCGCCAGAAGAGTGGTCAATACGCTATAATGTGCACCATCTGGCAGAAGTGGAGGGGTTGTATATGATGCCTATCCTGGTCGCGCTGGCTCAATCCGGGGCGACGCTTGAAGAGGGGCCCTATGATCAGAAGCTCTGGCCTGAAATGCTTGCGTATGGTCGACGTGCGCTTGAGCCTTCTCTGGCATTTATCCGTGCTCATCGGCAGCGAATAGCACAGATCGTACGTCTGGTGCCCGATAGTTGGGAGCGCTTTGTCTTTCTGGGAAAGGGTGAGCATATGCGGCGTCTATCCGTCAGAGCGATGATCGGGATCCTGGTACGGCATTGGATGGAGCACTGTGATGAGATCCGCGTTATTCGCCGCGCACATGATCTGTAGCCAGAAGAAGAGAGAATGAAGATGATTGAGGAGAGAGATGGCTGAAGGCTTATACAATGATTTTCTTGCCGGCCTGCAACAGCTTGGAATCGATGAACGATCCGTCGAACTGTTCCTGCGCTACCGGGACGAGCTGCTTGATTGGAATACACGCTTTAACCTGACAGCGATTAAAGACCCGGAAGAGGTCCTGATCAAGCATTTTCTGGACTCCCTGTCCCTGTTGCTGGTGTGTAAGCAGCAGGAGGCGCGTTTGCTTGATATCGGGACGGGGGCAGGGTTCCCCGGGCTGGCGCTCAAGCTTGTGCGTCCACAGTGGCGGGTCACCCTGCTGGAGGCGACTAACAAAAAGGTGACGTTCTTGCGGCATATGGTAGAGATGTTGCATCTTGAAGGCGTCGAGGTGATTCACGGGCGGGCTGAAGAACTGGGACAGAAGCCCGAGTATCGTGCCTCCTTTGATATAGTGACGGCGCGGGCGGTCTCAGCGCTGCCGGTCTTGCTGGAATATTGCGCCCCGTACTGTCAGGTGGGGGGTATGATTGTGTTGCCGAAAAAGGGCGACCTGAGCGAAGAACTTGCCAGCGGAAAGCGTGCTGCCGCAATGGTGGGAGCTGCGTTCAAGGAGGACGTTCCGGTTCAGCTTCCGGGGCTAGATGATGGACGAAGGTTGCTTGTCTGGGAGCAGCGCAAACGCTGCCCGGCTCAGTATCCTCGGACTGGTGCGGCCATAGCGAAGAAACCGCTAGGCCGCTGATCTGTGCTATTTCTCGGGGGCCAGAACATCTTGAAGTTGAATGGTCAGACCACGCTGAGGGCTGACCGAAATCATATAGATAGGGGTCTCAAGGAGCTCTTCCAGTCGTCTCAAATAGGCCTTAGCTTCCCGGGGGAGTTGCTCATAGTTGCTGATATTGCTGGTATCGCACTGCCACCCCGGCAACTCTTCGTAGATGGGTTCACAGGCTGCAAGGTCGCTCAGAGTTGCGGGCAGGCTGTGAACAATCTGCCCTCGGAGATTATACGCAGTACAGATTTTAATGGTTGGCAAGGTATCTAGAACGTCCAGTTTGGTAATGACGGCTGCATCCAGACCGTTCAGTTCTGAGATAAAGCGCCCTGCGACAGCATCGAACCAGCCACAACGTCGTTCGAGACTGTCATTGGGGCCATGCTCTTTCCCCCGCTTACGCATTTCCAGCCCGACCGGATCAAAGATTTCTGTTGGCAGAGGACCGCTGCCGATACGCGTGGTATAGGCTTTGTAGACGCCGATAATGCGATCAATGGAGCGAGGGGGCAAACCTGCACCGGCAGCGGCATTCGCTACCAGAGTGGAAGAGTAGGTCACATAGGGATAGGTTCCGAAATCGACATCGAGCAGCGCGCCTTGTGTGCCTTCAAGCAGGATAATCTTGTGCTCGCTGAGGGCATCGCGCAGCATTTTCTGGGTATCTGCAATATAGGGTCGCAACTTGAGCCCGTAGCCGAAGTACTCGCCGTGGATCTCTTCCAGTGAGAGTGGCGGCTGCCCATAGATCTGGGTAATCATGCGATTCTTCTGCTGCAAAATGGTTGAAAGCTTGGCGCGGAAGGTATCGACATCGAGCAGATCTGCCATGCGAATACCACTGCGGGCATGCTTATCGACGTATGCTGGCCCCAGACCGCGCAACGAGCTATCAATTTTTTCAGTCCCCCGTGCTTCCTCTTCCAGTTTATCTAGGACGAAGTGATACGGCATGATGACATGAGCGCGCTCACTGATGTAGAGGCGTGAAATATCGATTCCCCGCTGCTGCAACTCTTCCATTTCCATGATGAGGCTTTTGGGATCAACCACAACACCATTGCCAATGACACAGATTGTATTAGGATAGAGTATTCCGGAGGGAACAATCCGAAAAGAGAAATCCCCCTTTTCGTGTACGACACGGTGCCCGGCGTTGGTGCCGCCCTGATATCGCACCACAAAATCAGCTTTCATTGAAAGCTCGTCAACAATTTTGCCTTTCCCTTCGTCTCCCCATTGTGCGCCGATGACTGCGACTGCCACCATTATCGTCTATCCTCTTTGCTTTCTAGTTGTGTTTCTCTGCTATACGTGGGTGCAATCTGTATTAGCATACCACCTGGAGAAGCAAAACAGTACATTATTCTGACTCTGATTGCTTCTTTTATTCTATTGTTTGAGGTGGTGTTCTGTCAATACTATAATACACCGAAGAAGTGATTGCACTTCTCTTACTTAATCTTTTCATTGTACATACAATATTCTGCGTCGTGTATGGCACAGAAACACGTTATGGTCCCTGAATGTAATTCAGTAGAAGCTGATCTGTAATCTGTTCAATTGGAGCACGATCATCGGTGAAGACGAGGCCGCCATCTGGTGCTCGCTCTTTCATCGCCGGGAGCATTTCGCTGGCGACAATGCCCATTGTTGTAGAGCGGTCGAATTGGGCCATATTGACGCGGAAGGTGTCGCTGCTGGTGGGCTGCATGGTCGCCATGACCTCGGTATTAATCGTATTGGGCACGTCAAAGGTGTGCACGCTCGGGTAGACCGTGGACATGGTGTTGACGAATGCCTGCACCAGACGGTAGTCTGTCTCGGTATGACCTGTATTGATTGCAACGACGCCGGTTGGTGTGAGATGCGCTTTAATCTCCTCGAAAAACTCCTTTGTGGTGAGCTGGAACGGGATATAGGGTTGCTGGAATGCGTCTATCACCACAAGGTCGTACTTGGCTTGCGTGGTTGAGAAGAACGCGCGTCCATCCTGCTCATAGACCGTCAGGTTTTTCTCGTTCATATCGAAGTATTTTCGTCCGACCTCAACAATCGCAGGGTCGATCTCAATTCCATCGATTGCGACAGGGCCGTACACCTGGGTGATCTGTTTGGCGATCGTGCCGCCTGCCAGACCAACGATAGCGACCCGTTTGAGCTGTTCGGGCTTGAAGCCTTTATTGAAGTAGGGCGCGGCTAGAAAGTAGTCCCAGTACCAGCCTGTCAGGGGTTGCTGTTTCAGGTCCGGGTAATAGATGGAGTGGATGGCCTGCCCCTCATTGAGAATCAGACGATGGCTTCCATCTGCTTCCTTTGTGACCTGAATGTAATTATAGTACGATTCCTGGTAGTATATCAGGTTGGGAATCTCTTTCAAGGGTCCCAGAGGAAGAACGACTGCGATCAGCGGGATCACCACGGCAAACCGCCAGTAGGGGCGTAATCCCCAGAGCGAGGCAAGAAAGAGCAGTGCACCCAGAATAAGGAGGCTCCGGCGCACACCGAAAGTGGGGATCATCCAGAGTACAGGAAGAAAGGCCCCGAGGATACTACCCGCTGTTGAGATGGCGTAGAGTGAGCCGCTGATGCGCCCGCTGCGGTCAAGCTCTTGTGTCACAAGTCGGATTGCGAAGGGTGAGACCAGACCAAGCAAAATAACCGGAACCGCGAAGAGGAGCACTGTTCCAAGCAGTGAACCCAGAAAAGCGCCGACTGAGATATGCGCGATCGCGTCAATCGACCAGGAAAGCACGCTTTGACTGACAAAGGGAATCAGGGTGATAAAGAGAGCGGAGATAGCAGTACTGAGGCAAAGCGCTTTTTCAGAGGGGTAGCGATCGGCTAGTTTGCCGCCAATATAGTAGCCGACAGTTAAATAAATCAGAATGAGCCCGATCAGTACCGCCCAGATATACAGAGAGCTGCCGAAATACGCTCCTAAGAGGCGTTGAGCACACATTTCGATCGCGAGACTGTTCAGGCCCCCGATGAAGACCAGAATGAGAAGATAGATATGTTTCCGTTTCAAATATGAACTCCCATCCATGCCGCTAGTGTGGCGCACACGTATAAAAAAATAGCACTGTATGCTATTGTAGACATACGTCTGACCGCTGTCAAACCGGGATCAGAGATGGTGTTCAAGCGTGAGAGAGAGGTGTTGCAGGCCAGCGTGGGCGTCATGATAGTAGGCAAGGATTGGATGCTGTGTTGTCGGAGACTGCTCAAAGGGGCCACAGACGATGAGCCAGATCCAGGGAATCTGCTGTTCCACGTTGACCCGCTGCATGTTCGTGCGATCTGTCTGGCTGGCTTTGCGATAGCCGGTCGGGTGGCTATGATAGACACCGATGATCTGTTCAGGATAGGTTAGTTCTGCCTCAAGGAGTTCTTCCGGAGCAAACTCAAAGTACACTGGTGACTGAAAGATATTGCGGAGTGCTTTTGCCCCGCATACATGCCAGTGTTTTTCCTGCTCAATTCTGCCAAGAAGGAGCCCGCAGGCTTCAATCTGAGGCCGTGTGTAGATATCGGTCAGGATCTCCTGATAGGCCTGAAGACTCAAGGTGACGCGTTGTCGTGCCATCAGTCAAGCTCTTTCTTCTTGTGGACGTGTTGTGGGTCATGAATGTACGAGTTCCACCTATTTTGATTGTATCTCTATGAGAGAGCATAGCTTGATTGGTTGCCGGTGTAAAGGGCTTCTCCATCTGAACAGGAATTTCATCGCACTCCTTTTTTTTGTTCCCTTGCTTTTCTGTTTCGTCTACTGTATACTGTTTAACACATCAGACAATGTTTAATAGATTAAACGTATGGAGATTCTTCGATGAAAAGTTTTCTGGACACCCTTTATCTGGCTGAGTTATTAAAAGCAAAACGTGGCGAGCGCGGATTGCGTGAGGTGGCGGAAGAGATTGGCAATGTCAGCCCGGCGACCCTTTCTCGGGTTGAGCATGGCAAGATGGTAGATGTTGAAACGTTTTTACAGCTCTGTGATTGGCTCAGGGTTGCTCCACAGCAATTTATTAAAGAAGCGCCCTATGGAGTATTGAGCAGTCAGGCGGTGCGCTATACGGTGCAGGGCGGACAGCGGCTGGAAGGCTCAGTTGTGATTCAAGGAGCGAAAAATGCAGCTCTGCCGATCATCGCTGCCTCGCTGCTGGCCCGAAAGGGGCAGACGATTCTACGTAATGTTCCCTTGATTCGAGATATCTTCGCCGCTATTTCTCTGGCTCGCGAGCTTGGTGCGAAGGTGACGCTGCATGAAGAGGACCAGGTCCTTATTATCGATGCATCGGACGTTAAGACGAGCGTTCTTCCAGCTCAATTCACCGAACTGTTTCGTGGCTCGATTCTCTTCCTTGCACCGGTGCTGGCTCGAACCGGTAAGGCCTCTATTGCCACGGTTGGCGGGTGTAGGCTGGGCAAACGTCGACTGGACTTCCACTACCGGGGATTTGCTCGTCTGGGAGCCGAGGTAACGGAAGACAACGAACGCATCTCGATGAAGATGCAGGACTACAAGGGGGCCTATCTCTATCTGGATACGCCAAGCCATACCGGCACCGAAAACCTGATGATGGCGGCCTGTCTGGCTGAGGGAGAGACCACAATTGAGAATGCGGCGCTGGAACCCGAAATTGCCGATGTGGCGCACTTTTTGAACCTCATGGGAGCCAGGATCTCGGGCATCGGAACCGGCGTGCTGCATATCGAGGGTGTGAAGGAGCTCTCTGCGGTCGAATATACGATTATGCCTGATCGATTGGATGCGGGATCGATGGCAATGGTGGCAGCAGCGACGCAAGGTGATGTGGCGCTGGTTGGGGCAAACTTGCGGCATCTGGGAGTTATTCGGGCAAAATTGGAACAAATGGGAGTGGAGTTCTGGCAGGATGGCTCGGTAATTCGCGTGCGGCGCACTGCTCCCTTGCGGCCGGTCAATGTCATCACCTGGCCGTATCCAGGATACCCGACCGATTTGCAGCCGCAGATTATGGCGCTTTCCTGTCTGGCCGAAGGAAGGTCGTATCTGCGTGAGACGCTGTTTGAGGAACGCTTCTCTGCGGTACAGGAATTGCAGAAAATGGGTGCTACAATAGAGATTCAAGAGGGAGTCGCAGTCGTTTCCGGGGTGGCTCAATTGCGGGGAACGCAGGTCACGGCTCATGATATTCGTGCTGGAACTGCGCTCATTATCGCGGCTGCGGCGGCAGAGGGAGAGACGGTCATTGACAATGCATGGATGATTGAGCGTGGATGCAGCGCGGTCGTTCGTCGCCTCAGTCAGCTTGGCCTGTCTATTCAGGAAGAGCGTGAGTACACAAAGCTCTTCTCTGCTTTGAGCAGGAGTAAATAGGTAGATAGAAATTTTCTTGTGTAGAAACGCTGTGCTGACCGCCTTGCTGGCTGGATAGTACCAGGGCTCTATAAGAGAAAATGGCTACATTCATTACTGCCTGCTTGCCTGGAAGATACAATGAAGGAGCCATTTTTCTACTAGAGAAGGATTTGGTTTATATGCCTTTTACTGAGAAGAAGCTGCAAGCACATCTTGCAAATTACCTGCGCAAGGCATACTCAGGAGAACGGCACCCGCTCTCTCCTGTGTTGGTTGCGCCCGCCACTGGTCCTATGACTCCCCCACCATCTCCGGCGTCCGAGGAGTGGCAGCCGGTTGAGGTCGGTCAGCTCTGGGGCAGGAAGCATGCTACTGTCTGGCTGAAGACAGAGCTTCAGGTTCCCGAGCCGATGCGGAATGATCCTGTGATCCTTCAGCTCCATTGGGATTCTCCATCATCGGATGGTCTTATCTTGCGTCTGGAAGCGACCGCATTCCTGGATGGGATCGCAGTTGGCGCTTTTGACTATTATCATAAAGAACTTCAATTGCCTCCTCATGCCGCTGATGGTCAGCCACATGAGGTGACAATTCAGGTCTATACCTCAGAGCCGATTCCCTTCCGCGGCCTCACCATTCATAACCGCAATGAGACAGCCTGGAAGCTCTATCATGTGATCGAGACCGTTCTAGATGCTGCTCTTGCTCTGGATGAGAACGACATTGTTCGTCATACATTGATCGAGCGCCTCAATGCGGCGTACAATATGCTTGATCTGCGCGAAGGGTATTCAAGCGCTCGCTTCGTTGCTTCTGCAAAAGAGGCAATCGCCTATCTGCAAGAGCATTTGCGGGATGGGCTGGAAGATGGCAACCGTCCCCGCGTTGTTGTAACCGGTCACGCGCACCTTGACCTGGCCTGGCAGTGGCCGTACTGGCGAACCAGACAGAAGGCTGTGCATACTATTTCCACAGTTCTCGCGCTTATGGAGCGCTACCCCGATTACCACTACAGCCATAGCCAGCCACAGTCATTGCAGTGGGTGAAAGAGGATGCGCCGGAAGTGTTTGAGCGCGTGAAGCAGAGGGTGAAGGAAGGTCGCTTTGAGCTTGTTGGTGGCATGTGGGTTGAGCCTGATTGTAACCTGCCCTCTGGCGAATCGCTGGTCCGGCAGATTATGCAGGGCCTACGCTTCCTGAAAGAAGAGTTTGACTATAAGCCCAATAACATCTGGCTGCCCGATGTCTTTGGCTATAGCGCCGCGCTGCCGCAGATTATGCGGGGCTTTGATATCCCCGTCTTTATGACCACCAAGATTAGCTGGAACCAGTTCAACCGCATGCCAAATGATACCTTCCGCTGGCGTGGTATCGATGGTACCGAGGTTCTGACGCACTTTGTCACGGCTCCTGTCTCTGATGATGGTGGTTGGTTCTACACCTATAACGGCCCGTTCCGCGCTCGCGATATGGTCGGGATCTGGAAGAACTATCGTCAGCAGAAAATCAACGATGAGATCCTGTACCTGTGTGGTTGGGGTGATGGCGGTGGCGGCCCGGATGAGCACCAGATGGAGCGTGCTGAGGCCATGAAGAGTCTGCCCGGCTATCCTGAAGTGCGGTGGGATCGCTCCGAGAAGTTCTTCCGCGATCTGTATGAGCGTGTCTGGGATGATCCCAGGTTGCCGACCTGGGCCGGTGAACTCTATCTTGAGTATCATCGTGGTACCTACACCTCTCAGGGACGAACCAAGCTGGCAAACCGCCGCAATGAGCTGCTTTATCGTGACGCAGAGCTGTTGAGCACCTGGGCTGGCCTGACTGGCAGCCAAGAAGAGCTGAACAAGGGCTGGCGCGGTATTCTGCTGAACCAGTTTCATGATGTTCTGCCTGGTTCCTCGATTACCGAAGTGTACGAGGACGCAACCAGGATTCACGCCGAGGCGCGCGCTCTTGGCGAGAAGGTTCGCGACGAGGCTTGCTCTGTGCTGGGTGAGCGCTTCGGTTGGCGTAAAGGTGATCTTGTGCTTATGAACACGCTGGCATGGCAGCGTACTGACCCGGTTCAGATTCCAGCGGAGTTGCAGGTGAACAATCTGCCCGCACAGCAGGTCGAGGACTGGGATGGCCACAAGTATTATCTGGTTGATGGCTTGCAGATCCCGGCGGTTGGCGCTGTGTTGGCCGATCAGGCAGCAAGCGCTTCCAGCGAAGTGCCTTGCAGCATTTCGCGTACTACCGATGGCCTGATTGCGCTGCACAACCAGTACTATGATCTGACCTTTGCTGCCAATGGCGAAATCAGCCGCATCTATGATAAGGTTGCCGAGCGTGATGTCCTGGTTCCAGGACAGAACGGTAACCAGTTGATCGCGTACGAAGATCGCCCGATGAACTATGATGCCTGGGATATCGATCTCTACTATGAAGAGAAGCCATATCCGCTGCACGAGGCGTCGGAGATCCGGGTGATCGAAGAGGGCCCGGTTCGCGTGACCGTGGAAGTGATTCGCCCATTCATGGCCTCCACTGTGAAACAGCGCATCTCGCTCTGGCGCAATTCGCCGCGCATTGATTTCTCAACCGAGATTGATTGGCACGAGCATCAGACTCTGCTGAAAGCTGCGTTCCCGGTCGACATCAATGCGTTACAGGCGACCTACGAGATTCAGTTTGGTAATGTTCAACGCCCGACCCATCGCAATACCTCCTGGGATCTGGCTCGCTTCGAAGTCTGTGCTCATCGTTGGGCAGATCTGAGTGAGGGGGGCTATGGCGTCAGCTTGCTCAACGATGCCAAGTATGGTCATGACATTCATGATAATGTCATGCGCCTGACCCTGCTGAAGTCTGGTATCGTGCCTGACCCAACTGCTGATCAGGGCATTCATCGCTTCACCTACAGCCTGCTTCCGCACAAGGGTGACTGGCGTGATGCAGAGGTTGTGCGCCGCGCTTACGAGCTGAACGTTCCTGTACTGGCGGTGACTGGCAGCACCTCGACCTCTTCGGCGGAGGAACGTGTTGCGGCGTATTCGTTTATGCAGACTGATTGTCAGCATGTGGTCATCGATACCGTCAAGCCCGCTGAGGATGGCGATGGCTTTATTGTGCGTCTCTATGAGGCTCACAACCAGCGTGGTAAAGGTTCTATTACCTTCTCTGCACCGATTGCCTCGGCTCAGGAATGTAACCTGCTGGAAGAAACTATTGCGGACGCCTCGTACCAGGGGAATGCTTTGCAGTTCCAGGTGCGCCCGTTCGAGATTAAGACGTTCCGTGTCAAACTGGAAGCCTAGTCGGAGCATTTCAGGATGTGGGGAGAAGCTGTGTTTCTCCCTCACATCCTTTTTTTACTTATGGGGTGTTGGGTGCGGCAGAAATTGTTCTTTGCTGAAGGTGAGCAGGTCGCCGATGTGCTCAACGCTAATATCGGGTGTGAAGCCCTCGGGAAGTGGTTGGCTGGCATATTTCCCCTGTTTGACAAAAACGGTGGTGACCTGTGAGCCAAGCAAGTGATGCATGTCGTCGAGGATGGTGGGCTTATCGTCGATCATTACATAGTGATCTGCCGGGTATTGTTGGATCATATCCTGCAAGTTTTCCTGTTTATGTACATACAGCAGAACGCGCCCCTCGACGGCGTCCGCAATGGTGCTATTGACGATTTTCTCCGCCTGAAAGACCGGGTCGCCATCTGATACAATGACAGTAGTGCCAAGTGTTGAGAGGTGATGCAAGGTATCAAGTGCGTGCGGATACAGCGTTTCGCGGTAGGGATAGTGCTCGAAGATGGAGTGAATATGCTGATAGGTATAGTCGTCCATTTCGGATTGCGGTGTTTCTGCGCGCAGACGTTCGAGGGTTAGCGGAATATCAATAACGCTTTTCTCTGCCCGGATCTCCTCATAGAGCTCCCAGAAGCGCCGGGTAAGCTTTTCCCCGACGTTAACGCGTAACACTTCGTCAAAGCTCTTTTTGACTTTATCGTTGTCAAGTAGTGTATTATCAACATCTATCCAAAAAACGAGTGCTCGTTTGTCCATGATGGGCCTTCTTTCCAGAAAACTGATACGCTCTTTCAGCTTCGAGTGGCAAAGGCGAAGCGGAAGGTGGCGTGATCGACTGCCCCTATTATATAACGAAGGTCAGCAGAGGGCACCTGAACCGTTTTCTCTTGCCTTGTTTGCTCCCATTTGCTATCTTTAGTGAAGTAAGTGAGCCTGTTCTATACCGGTCAAGACCGTTGGAGATAAAGAGTCAATGAAAGTAATCTTCCGTAGCAAAGACTTTGCCAGTATCGAGGGGGCCGGTTTTGGCTTTGTCAATCGGCGTCCGATGCATGATCCCTGGAGCTATCAGGGACGCGTGAAGCATCGCGATTGGCAGGGAACGTATGAATGCCATTGGGAGCGCCCCGAGGAGCGCCCAAAATATGCGACATCACCCCGTGAGATTATCTGGGTAGTGGAGGGTGATGCCCGCCTTTTTGGATTGGCTGCGGCCCTGAAAGCGAAGGGGCTGCCCGTGGATGTTGCGCAGGATTGAGATAAGACGTATGAATACAGAAAAGCGCGAGAAAAAAAGAGTATTGCTTTTGATGTCGCCGGCAACCTATCGGGCCGGGGCGTTTCTGAGTGCTGCCGAGCGGTTGGATCTTCAACCGGTATTCGGCGTGGATATGCCCGAACAACTGGCGGAATACTGGCATGTGCCGCTCGGGCTTGATTTTACTGATATCGACAAATCTGTGCAAATGATTGTGGACTATGCGCGTGTGCACCCCCTGACGGCTGTGCTTTCCGTCGATGATAGCGCGACGGAACTGGCGGCTCATGCGGCCTCTGCACTCCATCTGGCACATAACACGCCTGATTCTGCCGAAGCTGCCCGCGATAAGTGGATTATGCGCAGGCTGATGTCGGCGGCTGGCGTGCCCTGCCCTGTCTTTCGTAATTTCCCGTTGAGCGCCGATCCCTCCGAGCTTGCCACACAGGTAACCTATCCCTGCGTCTTAAAGCCACGCCGTCTCTCGGGGAGTCGAGGCGTGATTCGCGCGAACAATCCAGAGGAGTTTACGACGGCCTTCTATCGTCTCAAGCGTCTTCTTTTGCAAGAGGGCTATGATGAGGAGCATACCACTTTTCTGGTAGAAGACTTTATTCCCGGAGGTGAAGTAGCCCTCGAAGGGCTGCTCACGCAGGGTCAGCTCAAAGTGCTGGCGCTCTTCGATAAGCCAGATCCTCTGGATGGCCCGTTCTTTGAAGAGACTATTTACGTCACCCCTTCACGGCTTCCTCGGGCGACACAAGAGGCGATCGCAGATTGTGTGACCCGGGCGGCTGCATCGCTCGGGTTACGTCATGGTCCGGTTCATGCAGAACTGCGTATCAATGAGCAGGGACCCTGGATGCTTGAAATTGCCGGTCGCTCGATCGGTGGGTTGTGCTCCTCTGTGCTGGAATTTGGGACGGGCATGTGTTTGGAAGAATTGATCTTGCGCCATGCCATTGGCGAAGAGGTGCGCATGATTGAGCGGGCAGGAAATGCTGCCGGGGTAATGATGATCCCGATTCCAGCCGCAGGTATGCTTAAAGGCGTTCATGGTGTGGAAGAGGCGCGGGCGGTCCCGCTGATTACTGGGGTCGAGATTACGGCCAAGCTGCATCACCCGCTGGTGCCGCTGCCTGAAGGCGCGAGTTATCTGGGCTTTATCTTCTCGCGCGGAGAGACGCCTGAGGCTGTGGAAGCGGCGATCCGGCGTGCACATGCCTGTTTACGATTTGATATTCGCCGTGAGATCCCGATGGTAACCAGGCGCTAGGACAGGGTGTGAAGAGGGGTGAGCTCTGACTGTGTCAGGTATGCTCACTCCCTTGTCTTCCTGATGCGCGCCTGCCATTTCCGAGCCGTGCCCCTGCTTTTTGTTGCCTCTTGATATATCCTGTAATTTGGGGAACACTATTGCTCATGGTAAGAGTATTTATACTCAAATGCATGTGTATCAATCTATAAACTGTGCGCGTGTAAAGGGGAGAGATGGCATGGGTGCTTGTCATTGTTCAGACTGAGCGCGCTGAAGGGAGATTTTCCTGAATGTATTTAGCTCATGCTGTCTACAGGACAAGGAGATGACAATCTTTCATTCTTGCTACATTGTGCTGAGAGAAAGGAGTATAGGCTATGGCTGCCAGACATCCTCTGGTTATAGGAGTCTTTCAAGACGAGGCGGGAGCCAAGAAAGCGCTTGAACGCTTGAGGGATGCCGGCTTTGAGCAGAATCAGCTTGGTCTGGCGTGGAATGAAGGCGGCGCGATGGCCGTGGACCTGAAGCGAGATCTGATGAATCTGGGCGTTCCTGAAGCACAGGCTGATTTCTATGATCAGGAGTTCCGTGCTGGTCGTCCGGTCCTCTCGGTCAGAGCCGAGGGACGAGAACAACAGGCTGCCAGTATTCTTACTACATGTGGAGCGGATAATATTGTTGGCGGCGCTCCGACCGGATACGCACATCCCACCAAGCAGACAGAGACCGCACAGCAGGAAACGCGTTCGACAATGGGTGAGAGGGGCGCAGCAGGAGCCGCAGGCACGGCTGCTGGAGCTGGTATCAGGGGTGCTGTCAATCGCACCGGAGAGCCGTTGTCGGCGCAAAGAGGTGCCACTGAAGAGACATCCGAGCATAAGTTAGGGTACAGGACTGAGGCTGAGGAGACGAGGCCCTCTACGAGGACTTCTGAAGCTGCCGCCCGTGAGCAGGCCAGAATCGCGCAGCAGAGGAACGTACAGGGCCGAG
>Ga0164243_10003801_pt1 | contig 23984 bp, 19 predicted proteins | sample OricompcompostOP_FD_108781 | JGI IMG/M metagenome (GOLD analysis project Ga0164243, IMG submission 108781) | Organic Plus compost microbial communities from Emeryville, California, USA - Original compost - Organic plus compost (OP) | ecosystem: Engineered > Solid waste > Mixed feedstock >...
CAAGATCTCCAACCCGGCGCTGCAGGCGCGCATCAACCTGGCGGTGGAACTGGCCCTGCCCTGGTTCCCCGCCCACCGGCGCGGGGCCGCCGCCTCGCTCAGGGTCGCCTGAACCCGTCCCCAAGCCATGAACGTCCTCTGGTTCCTTCCCACCCACGGCGACGGCCGCTACCTGGGCACCACGCTGGGCGCCCGGCCCGTGTCCCTGCCCTACCTGAAGCAGATCGCGCAGGCGGCCGACAGCCTGGGCTACCACGGCGTCCTCATCCCGACCGGGCGCTCGTGCGAAGACTCCTGGGTCGTCGCATCGGCCCTCGTGCCGCTGACCGAAAGGCTGCGCTACCTGGTCGCCATCCGCCCGGGCATCATCTCGCCCACCGTGTCGGCGCGCATGGCTGCGACCCTGGACCGGCTGTCCAACGGACGCGTGCTGATCAACGTCGTCACCGGCGGCGACCCGGACGAGAACCGGGGCGACGGCCTGCACCTGGCGCACGACGAGCGCTACGAGGCCGCATCCGAATTCCTGCACATCTGGCGCCGCGTCCTGCAGGGCGAGGCGGTGGACTACGAGGGCAAGCACCTGCAGGTCGCCAACGCCAAGGCCCTGTTCCCGCCCGTCCAGCGCCCCTATCCGCCGCTCTACTTCGGCGGCTCGTCGGATGCCGCACACCGGCTGGCCGCCGAGCAGGTCGACGTCTACCTGAGCTGGGGCGAGCCGCCCGCGGCGGTCGCCGCCAAGATCGCCGACGTGCGCACCCGGGCGCGCGCGCTGGGCCGCGAACTGCGCTTCGGCGTGCGCCTGCACGTGATCGTCCGGCCCACCAGCGAGGAGGCCTGGCGCGCCGCCGACGAACTGATCGCGCACATCTCCGACGAGACCATCGCCGCCGCCCAGCAATCCTTCGCGCGCTTCGATTCCGAAGGCCAGCGCCGCATGGCCGCCCTGCACGGCGGCCGGCGCGACAAGCTGGAGATCTATCCCAACCTGTGGGCCGGCGTCGGCCTGGTGCGCGGCGGCGCCGGCACCGCGCTGGTGGGCGACCCGCACACCGTGGCCGAGCGCCTGCGCGAATACGCCGACCTGGGCGTGGACACCTTCATCCTGTCCGGCTATCCCCATCTGGAAGAAGCCTACCGCTTCGCCGAACTGGTCTTCCCCCTGCTGCCCGAACCCTACGCCAGCCTGGCCGGGCGCGGCACCACCAACCTGACCGGCCCCTTCGGCGAAATGATCGCCAACGACCTCCCGCCGGGTAGCGTGGCGCGGGCTTGAGAGGGGGAAATGGCGCCGGCCTGAGGCGGGCGCATCTTCCCGCGCCGCGGCGCCGGCCATGCGGGCCGATCCCCCGGGCCGCCGGCCGCCGGCCGCGCGTAGCCTGGGCCCTGGCCGGACAGATGTGAACAATGTATACTAATGGGCTTGGCAAATTTTGCCGGCGCAATGGCAGAGTGGTTATGCAGCGGATTGCAAATCCGTGTACGTCGGTTCGATTCCGGCTTGCGCCTCCAGCCACGCTGGTGGGGATCGGCTACAATCGCATCCCTGCGGCAACGCCGCCTGCACGGCGGGCGGGGCCAAGATAGAAGCAGTCAGGGCCCGGGCGCCGGTCCTTGCCTCGCATAGCGGGAATAGCTCAGTTGGTAGAGCGCAACCTTGCCAAGGTTGAGGTCGCGAGTTCGAGACTCGTTTCCCGCTCCAAGAATTTTAGAAAGGCCCCAACGCTTGCGCTGGGGCCTTTTGCTATTGCAGCATGTCGTGCAAAGGGCGCTTTCCATCAACGATGGAAAGCACGCGTGATGAATGCTAGTGTTATCGCGCCGGCGCACCCGCACCGGCCGCGAACATCTCGACGCGGATACGCAAGATGCGCAGCAGTCGTTCCCCTACGCTCAAGACACGCCCGCAATCGCTACGATCCAGACGACGTGCGCGACTCACACACCAGCAAGTTGAAATCGATGCGCAACGCGAACGCCAGCGCTTCGCCCACGAGTGGCGCATCATGCTGGTGGACAAACTCCTGATAACTCTCATCGTCGGCGTGGCGCTGGCTTGCACCGCTTTCTGGGGCAACTGGATACTGGAACGCGAAAAAAACCAGAGCGCAACCCGGGAAGCCCGGATGCTGGCAATCAGAATGGCGAGCCACGAGGCCTGGATCAGACTCATCGCGCTCCAAGAGAGCGTCCTGTCCATGCAATCCACAGTCGAAGCGTTGGAGCTACATCAGAGCGTGTCTTTTTTCGAAGATCAAATCCCATCCGACAAGAAGGATTTTGCGCGCTGGAACCAAGAGGCCAAACAAAATTTGTCCGCACTTTGGGATACCCTCCAAGCTGAAAAAATGCGCCTCGATGCCCGCATGCATATGCTCTTCTTCCGAGCGATGCAGAATTTGGCCGCCCTACGATCTTTCCACGAAAGCATATTTCAAGCCATGGTTCGTGGCGATGAAACGCAATACTACAGGGCAGCCGTCGTGGAGGCACAACGCAAATTTGACGAACTGGTAACGCAGCTATTGAACAACAACGAGCAACTGTACTAACTAGATAGCGAAAGTTTCATAAGCGCCCCGGACGATGAGCATGAAGATGGAAGACGATATCAAGCGCTGGACAGCCAAGCGCAAGAGCGCGTTGGTGCCGGACATCATTCAAGGCAAGATCACCGTGACCGAGACGAACCGTCAGTACTATCCGTCGCCCTCGGAGGTCAGTGGGTCGATGACGGCAAACCAGGTATGGAGAATGCCTTGCGGGCCAATCCGCAGAACGTGCGCGAGCAATCCGAGCGTCAGCTCAAAGACCTGCAGGAGCCGTACGGCGAGGCGATGCTGGAGCTGCGCGCCAGAAAATTGTGCAGTCACTGTTGGGCGAGGACGAGAAGTGATCGAGACGCCACTTGGATCAAGGCCACAATCAAGGCTGCGAGTCTCGTTCCCCGCTCCAAGATTTTTGTCCATGGACATCCACCAACGTCCATAGATGACTGAAAGAAGGCCGAAAATTTTGTTTTTCGGCCTTTTTTTCGTCCAGCGACGTCTACTGGCGTCCGCCCGTACCCGGCTGCGGCTTGATTACCGCAGCTGGAACAAAAAGCGTGTGCATCGGGTGTACTGCGGGGGGATTACCCTGCGATACAACCAGCGCCGCCCGCACGAAGCCTTGGGCGGAATCCCGCCGGTGTGCAGTTCATACCCCGGCTGACCCACGCTCGGGATCCCTATCGGCCGCTGTCTACTTGATAGGGTGGCTACGAGGTGAATAGTATTTTGTTAGATTTTCCATTAAAATATCTAATATTCAAGGTCAATCCAGCCATGAGTGCCGCCCAAGCCATCCGTGAACGCATCGCCTCGCAACCCGCAGGCGAGCCCTTCACCCCCGCATTGTTCGCGGGGCTGGGTTCGCGCGCGGCCATCGATCAGACCCTGATGCGGCTGGCCAAGGCGGGCAGTATCGAGCGCATCGGTCATGGCTTGTATCTCGTGCCCAAGACCGGACGGTTCGGCATCAAATCGATGCCCGCGCCCGAGCAGGTGGCGCGGACCGTGGCCGAGGCGGAAGGGGCGACGATCGAGATCCATGGGGCGGAAGCCGCGCGGCGCCTGGGCTTGTCCACGCAGATGCCGGCACAGGTGGTTTTTCAGACCACAGGATCCTCCCATCAGATCCGGCTGGGCAAACTGGTCGTCCGACTGCAGCACGTGGCGCCGCGCAAGCTGGCGCTGGCGGGCCGGCCCGCAGGACAGGCGCTGTCGGCCCTGTGGTACCTGGGGCGAAGCCAGGTCACGCCACACACGTTCAAGCAGATCGCGAAGAAACTGCCTACAGCCGAGTTCGAGGCGCTGAGCAGAGCCAAGGCGTCGATGCCGGCCTGGATGGTGGAAGCCCTGACCTGCTACGAGCGAGGCAAACTGGCCCATGCCTGAATCCACGCAGCACTACTTCGATTTGTCCCTGGCCGAGCAGGCTGAGCTGTTGCATGGCCTGGCACCGGTACTGGGCCGCCGCGCCGAAATTCTGGAAAAAGACATCTGGCTGTGCCAGGTGCTGGGTGTCTTGTTCGCGCTGCCGATTCGCAAGCCGATGGCATTCAAGGGCGGCACGTCGCTGTCCAAGGTCTATCAGGCCATCGAACGTTTCTCCGAGGACATCGACGTCACCATCGACTACCGGAGTCTGGTGGCCGATGTGCCTGACCTCGTGGGTCTTTCCAACACCCAGCGCAAGAAGCTGTCCGATGCGCTCAAGGTGGCTTTGGTGAGGCATGTCACCGAGGAGTTGGTGCCGGCCTTGCGAAAAGCGCTGGCGCAAGCGCTCCCAGCGCATGAAGTCACCATTGAGGTCAGCGATGACGCGGAGAAGCTCCGGCTGTACTACCCCAGCGCGGTGGAGAACACGGATGCCTACCTGCGGCCGAGCGTCCTGCTCGAATTTGGCGGGCGCAACGCCACGCTGCCGCAGGACACCATGACAATCGTGCCGGATGTGGCCGCCCACGTGCCGGGGCTGGCGTTCCCGACTGCCCAGGTGGCGGTGCTGTCGCCGATGCGTACATTCTGGGAGAAAGCCACGCTGATCCATGTCGAGTGCCATCGTCCTGATCTGCGTGCTGGCGCCGGGCGGCTGTCGCGGCATTGGTACGACCTGGCACGCCTGGCCGATCACGAAGTGGGGCGCAAGGCGCTGGCCGATACCGAGTTGCTGCGTGATGTGCTGCGCATCAAGGAGACCTTCTACCGCAGCGGGTTTAGCCACTACGAGCTGTGCCAGACAGGTGGCCTGCGGCTGATTCCCGATGCCGTGTTGCTGAATGCGTTGCAGCAGGACTACCAAGCCATGCTGGACGCCCAGATGTTCTACGGCGAGACCTTGGTCTTCGATCGCATCGTCGAGCGCCTGACCGCGTTGGAGGGGGAGATCAATCGCCAAGGATGAGCCACGGTCGCGGCAGATAGATAGACGCTCGTTGGATATCCTTGGAAGTCGACGGAACGCTCTGCCGTCGAGGGCGAAAAATAAGGCTACAACCAAGGCCTTCGCTGGCCACCCTGTCGAAGAAAGCATTTTAGAAACAACGACTTAGTTATCTGGCGCATGACTCGTTTCCCGCTCCAGATTCCAGAAAGGCCCAAACTTCGGTTTGGGCTTTTTTTACGCCCCAGCCGCCCCGCAAGCCACTATCTGCGCCGCGCCGGCTCGCTCACCACAACCAGCGCCTGCGCCTGGCGCCTGCCCAGCGAGCGCGAGCGATGCGGCAGCGACGCATTGAAATACAGGGAATCCCCCTCGTCCATGCGCACGGTGCGATCCTCGAACACGACCTCCAGCGAACCCTTGATGACGAAGATCAGTTCCTCGCCGGGATGGCTCACCAGCTCCTGGCCTTCCAGCGTGGCGGGTGGGGACATGACGAAAGGCGTCATGGCCTTGTCGCGCCGGTCCGTGGCGATAGCCTCGTAGGTGTAGCCGGCCCGCTCCCTGGCCGGGCTGAAGGGCACGCGCTGGCTGGCGCGCTGGTACAGGATATCGCGGCTGTCCAGCGGGCCGCCCACGAGCCTGTCCAGGCTCACATCCAGCGCCCGCGCCAGCTTGAGCACCGTGGCGATGGTAGGCGACGACAGCCCGCGCTCGAGCTTGGACAGATAGCTCTTGGTCAGCGAAGCCCGCGCCGCCACTTCTTCGAGCGTCAGGGCGTTCAGCTTGCGCAGCGCGGCCAGGCGTTCGCCGACGACGTTGGCGTCCGCCTCGCCGTCCGCTGCGCCGGCATTGTCGATCTTGCCTGCCCTGGCCATGCCCCTGCCTCCCGGTTTCCGTTGCAGGGGGGATTCTACTTCCCCGAAGTTTCCCGAAGTTTCCTATTGTCGGCTCAATCCATCTTAAATGACACAAAAGTTTCTTTTAGAGCTATTATGTGTCCTGACAACGAAGGAGCCCCTCATGGCCGACACAATGCACTTGAACAAGGGCGAGATCGTCGCTGCGTCCTTGCAGGAAATGGAAGCCTCCCTGCAAGGCGCGGCGATGACGCCGCGCGAGGCCGTGGCCGAGACCTGCCGGATCCTGTATGCGTTCGGCCATGACTCCGGGCTGTCGGGGCAGATCACCGCCCGCGCCGAACGCCCCGGCACCTACTGGACCCAGCGCCTGGGACTGGGCTTCGACGAAATCACCGCCGAAAACCTGCTGCTGATCGACGAGGACCTCAACGTGCTCGAGGGCGCGGGCATGTCCAATCCGGCCAATCGATTCCACTCCTGGCTGTACCGGGCCCGCCCCGACATCCGCTGCATCGTGCATTCGCATGCCCCCCACGTATCCGCGCTGGCCATGCTGGAGGTGCCGCTGGCCATCTCGCACATGGATACCTGCCTGCTGTACGAGCAATGCGCCTTCCTGCCCAAGTGGCCGGGCATCCCGGTCGGGAACGAGGAAGGCGAACTGATCGCGTCGGCGCTCGGCGACAAGCGCGCCGTCCTGCTGGCCCACCATGGCCTGCTGGTCACCGGCGGCAGCGTCGAAGAGGCCTGCGTCATGGGCGTGATGTTCGAGCGGGCGGCCCGCCTGCAGTTGATGGCCATGGCTGCGGGAACCATCCAGCCCATCGACCCCGAGCTGGGCCGCGAGGCCCAGCGCTGGGTCGGCACGCAGAAACGCCACGAAGCCACCTTCGCCTACTACTCGCGCCGCGCGCGGCGTCAATTGGGCTTGCCTGCATGACTGGAGTCAGGAGGGCAGCTCCTCCTGGATTCCCGAAAGCTGCGCGAGCGCGCCTATCGTTTCGTCGAACCGTTCGCGAAAGCAAGGCAGGTCGATGTCCTGGAAAATGAAGACCAGGCGACTGGCTTCGAGGGCAAGCCCGGGCACGGCCGTGGGGTTGCTGAACCGGGGGCCGACGCTTTGCAGCAGCACGGGATCCGCCACGCCTTCGACGAGAAGCAGAAATTTCGCGCGCAACAGCCGCTCGCCCAGGAAGGCGGCCAGGTCGTCCAGGCGCGCCGAGAACTCGGGCCATGAAAGCAGGCCGTCCAAGGCGTAGCTGGCGATCCGGACGTCGTCGTGGCCCGTGTCCGCGGCCCCGGATGGGATGAGTTCGTGAAAATTGCCGGCATCGATCCTCCGGGCCGGCAGAAACGCCTGCCGGACCAATTCCCCGCGATCGCTTGCGGCCGCGTAGTCGGCCAGGGGATTGAGCCGCCTCAGCCCGTCGACCATTGCCGCTGCGCCGTGGTCGCCGGCCAGGTCCAGCTTCGTCAGCACGATCCGCTGGGCCGTCGCCAATTGCGCCCGCAGCGGCCCGCCGCGGGCCAAGGCCGCCGGACCGTGCCGGCAGTCGAAGGTGCACACGACCTGGATGGACAGGCCATGCTGCCTCAATTCAGGCGTGAGCAGCGACCCGACCACGGACACCGGCCGCGCCAGGCCGCTGGTCTCGATGACGATCTTGCGCAGCAAGGTGCCGTCCGATCGATACCTGGCATCGATCAGCTGCTCCACGGCGCCGACCAGATCGTCCTTCATCGAGCAGCAGAGGCAGCCAGAAGGCAGCAGCCTGACCGGACGATCGCCCTTCTGGCTGGCGACCAGGGCGCCATCGACGTCGATGGCGCCGGCCTCGTTGACGATGAGACCGACGTCGCTCCTCGGCTCCGCCTTCAGCCAATCGACCAGCAGCGTCGTCTTGCCGCTTCCGAGGCTGCCCGACAGCACCGTGACTTCGAGCGACCGGCCGTCCATTCAGGCGCCGCTCCCGCCCTGCGCGACCATGTCCCTGACGTCCGCCAATAGCGTTTCCGTGTCGTACAGGACGCCGGCCTTGATCGTGGTCTCGATGCAGCGCTCCCACTTCACTTCTCCGGTGTCGTCGGCAAGCCGCACGGCGCCCGTCCCGTACATGAGCTTGGTGTCGGCAAGCGGATTGCGCCGGTGGATCAGGAGGTCCGCCCGCTTGCCGATCTCTATCGACCCGACCTCGTCTTCCTTGCCCAGGAGCGTCGCGCCGTCCAGCGTCGCGGCCCGCCAGACCTCCAGCGGGCTGAAGCCGGCCTCCTGCAATAGCTCGAGCTCGCGCACGAACCCGAATCCGTATATCTGGTAGATGAAGCCCGAGTCGCTGCCGGCGCAGACGCGTCCGCCGAGGTTCTTGTAATCGCCGACGAACCGCATCCAGATGCTGTAATGGCGCTTCCATTCGATCTCGTTGGCCGTGCTCCACTGATACCAATACGAGCCATGGCCGCCGCGCTGGGGCTGGAAATACTTCCAGATCGAACCCCAGGTGTATTCCTTGTGCCAATCCGCCTGCCTGGCCCGCATGACGTCGCGGTTGGCGTCGTAGATGTTGAATGTGGGCACGAAGGTATGGCCGAGCTCCAGGAACGCATGGAGCGTCTCCATCCATTTTTCCGACCGCGGCGCGGCGGACTGCCGGAATTGCTGGCCCGACACGGAGAATCGATGGTACTCGTCGAAGAAGTTGTAATCGGGGGGGAAATCCTGCAGCGTGCTCTCCGTGTACAGCGTTTCGGGAATGCCGTAGAAGTGCTCCGTGCTTGTCAGCCCCCAACGCGCCGTCCGCAATGAATTCATCCTGCCGACCGATAGCTGCGCGTGATGGCAGCCCGAACGCAGCCCGATCTTCGCCGCTTCGTCCAGGGCGGCCTCCATCATGGCCGGCGGCGCGCCGAAGAACTTGATGCCGTCCGCGCCGCGCTCCTTGATCGCATTGACCCATGCGCGCGCGTCCCTCGGCGTGTGCAGGGTTTTCATGCGGTCTGCCAGGGCAGGAAAATAGGCGTACAGCGTCATGTCCGGCGCGGCGATCCGGCCCGACCTGGCCAGGGCCTGCTGCTCCAGGGTCCAGCTCAAGCCATTGAGCAGGCCCATCTCCCGTATCGTGGTGACGCCGTGCGCCAGCCACAGCTTGTAGATGTAATCGGCCGGCGGGACGTCGCCGGTCATGTTGTGATAGGGCGTGCCGATGTGCGCATGCGCGTCGACGAAACCTGGCGTCACGTATTTCCCGGCGCAGTCGACCTCGTGGTCGCCGGGCGCCGGACGCCGTCCGGGCTTGATGGGCAGCCCCGGGGTGCCCACATTGAAGATCCCGGCGATCGATCCGCCCTCCACCACGATGTCCGCGGGGCCCCAGGGCGGGGCCCCCGTGCCGTCGATAACCGTGGCGCCTCGCAGCACGAGCCTCGGATAGGGGCCGTGCCCCCGGTCCCTGGAACTCGAGGACTCAGGAGGCGCCCATCCCTTGGACGCATTGAGATGCATCATCTCATCGCCGGCCAATACGTCTGAAAAGATGAGGTGATGCTTCGTCGACGGCATGCCTGTTTCCCTGCAAGTGGATCGTGCTTACTTCATTACTTCAGTTCGTCGGACAGCCCCAGCTCCTTGATGAGCGGAGACCAGATCCCCCCGTCGCGCTCGGCCTGGGCCAGGACGTCTTCGGGCTTGGACGGCCAGGGCTCCAGCTTCAGCTTCGCCAGCTTCTCCTTGCTTTCGGGATCGCTGAAGAATTGCTGGGTCACCGCGTTCAGCCGCTCTATGGCCGCTCGCGGCGTGCCTTTGGGGACCAGCAGGGCATACCAGCCCGGCAGCGGGAAGTCCGGCAGGCCGGCGGCCTGCGCGATCGTCGGAATGCCTTCGAGGTCGGGGTCCGGGCGGCTGCCGATCACCGCCAGCGCGTTCACTTTCCCGGCCTTCACCTGCACGAGCGCGTTGTTGAGAACGTCGGCCAGGATCTGCGTCTGGCCGGCCAGTATGCTGTTCTCGGCCGCGGCGATGCCGTTGTAGGGGATGTGCGTCAGCTGCAGGTTCAGGCGCTTCGCGATCATCGCTATCGCCAGGTGCGACGAATTGCCGTTGCCCGCGGACGCGAAATTCAGCTGGCCCGGCTGCGCGCGGCTTGCCGACACGAACTCCGCGAAATTCTCGATCCCGGACGATTTGCTCGATATCACCACGGTCGGCGTGTTGGCCAGCATCGCCACGCCGTCGAAGTCCCGCTCGACGTCGTACGACAGGTTGCGGTAGATATGCGGATTGAAGGCCAGCTGGGACACGCCGGCGAACAGCACCGTGTAGCCGTCGTCCTTTTGCTGGCGCGCGTAGGAAGCGGCTATGACGCCGTTAGCGCCCGGGCGGTTCTCGACGTATACGGTTTGCCCCAGCTTCTGCGTCGCCCAGGACGCCCACAGGCGTCCCAGGACGTCGGCTCCCCCGCCGGGCGCCTGCGGCACCACGAGCTTTATCGGCCGCGCCGGATAGTCTTGCGCTTGGGCCTGGACGCAGGCCGCTGCCATGGATAGCGCTGCCGCCCAGGCGGCAATGGTTCTGGTGATCATCGTTTTTCCCCTTGTGAACTGACACCGCAGTATTGAAGGCCGAGGTATAAAGCTCCAATGAAATAAACTTATGCTTTCATAAGGGAAATCTCATGTCTGGGCAGCTGGAAGCGTTCACCTGGGCCAGGCGGCTGAAGATGCGCCATCTCGAGATCTTCCTGCTGCTGGACGAGACCAGCAGCATCACCGCCACGTCGGAAGTCCTGCACCTCACCCAGCCCGCCGTCTCGCACTGGCTGTCCGACCTCGAAGACGCCGTGGGCATGAAGCTCTTCGTGCGGGGCCGCAAGCTGCGGCTGGCGCCGATGGGCGTGGCCTTCAAGAATTACGCGCTGCGGACGCTGGGGGAAGTGAAGCGGGCAGGCCTGGAGTTCGAAGCGATCCGGTCGGGGCTGTCCCGGCGCATACGGATCGGCTCCATCCTGTCCATCGGGATACATCTCCTGCCCGGCGCCATCGAGTCGATGCGCAGGCAATATCCGGGCATTCAACTGGAAGTGGATGTCGGGAACTTCGATGCCTTGCTGGAACGGATGGGGCGGCGCGAGCTCGACATCGTGCTCGGTCCGCTGGACGGGCGCGCATCGACGTCCGGCTACGCTTCCGCCCTGGTCGACAGGGACGAGACGGTCATCGTCGCCTCCACGGACCACCTCATCCACCGCAGCCGCGCGACGTGGCGAAGGCTGCTGGAGCACACATGGATACTGCCGCCGCGCGGCACGCTCGTCCGCTCGACATTCGAGCATTCGGTGCTGCAAAAGCAGGGGACCATCCCCCAGCCCGCGATCGAGACCAGCTCGCTTCCCACCCAGTTGGCGTTGATGGAGCGCGGGGATTACCTAGCCCTGCTGCACCGGTCGACGGCAGCCTATTACCAGAAGCTGGGGCTGCTGAAAGTGGTGCCGCTTAGACTCATCGGCAATGCCGTGCCGCTCGCGGCGTTCTGGGAAGAAAACCACGCGGACGTGCTGGTCCAGGATCTGATCCGGATGCTCAAGCGCCGTCCCCACATGGGCCACCCCGGGCGGCCGGAGGACGGTGGCCACGACGCTGCGGACGCGTAAGGCTGCGAAGGGATGGGGAATCGCCCCAGGCCACGGCGGGCGGCTCACTCCTGCGCAGCCTGCTCCCGCATCCACTGCGTGAACTTGATCACGCGCTCCCACTGCGCGTGGGCGCGCGGGTACACCAAATGATGCGCCCGCACTGAAATACCCTTGCGGTCGCTGAAAACCGGCACCAGATCGCCCCGCTTGAGCAGGGCGCCTGCCGTGCGGTTGCTGTCCAGCGCCACGCCCAGGCCCTGGAGGGCGGCGTCCAGCACCATGGAAGTCCGGTCGAACGCCAGGCTGTAGCTGGACGGCGCCACGGACACGCCGTGCGCGGCGAACCAGTGCGGCCACTGCACCAGCGTCAGCTCCGAAAGAATCAGGTCCTGCCGCGCTAGGTCCCCGGGCGTGCGGATGTCCAGGCGATCCTTCAGGCTGGGGCTGATCATGGGCAGGATTTCCTCGGAGAACAGCGTCTCGACGCACAGGTCACGCCCTTTTACGGCCCCGTAGCGGATGTCCACGTCCAGGTCGCCGCGTGCGAAGTCGATTTCGCCGTAGGACGCCGAGAGCTGCACCCGCAGCTCGGGATGCTGGGCACGGAAATCCTGCAGCCGCGGCATCAGCCAGTGGCTGGCGAAGGTAGGCACCGAGTGGATGCGCAGCACGTCGGCGACTTCGCCCGAGCGGACGTTCTGGGCGGCGGTGGCGATGAGGGCGAGCGCGCCGGTGATGTCGCGCTGGAAGCGCTCGCCGTAAATCGTCAGGCCCAGGCCGCGAGGGGAGCGGTCGAACAGCTTGCGGCCGACGAAGCCCTCCAGGTTGGCCAGCTGGTGGCTGACCGCCGATACCGTCAGGTTGAGTTCTTCCGCGGCCTTGCTTACGCTGCCCAGCCGCGCCGCGGCGTCGAAGGCCAGCACGCCCTTGAACGGAGGGAACTGCATAGGGTATCTCCGGATTATTCGTTTTTTCAAGGCTGCTTGAACTATACCGCCTTGCCGCTGGCAGCCCCGATCCCGAGAATGGCGCCGGAACGCAATAGGAGACAGATCGCATGCCATTCCTCCCCCTCTTTCCGGCACGTCCAGGCGACTGAGACATGGCCATATCCCTCGACACCACGCAAACGCCTGCCCGGCTGGCCGAACTGGCGGCCAGCGCCTACCGGATCCGCCGCTACGCGCTGCGCATGGGCGAAGTCCAGGGCCAGGGCTATATCGGCCAGGCGCTCGGCTGGGCCGACGTGCTCGCCGTGGCGTACCGCCACGCGCTGACCCTGCGGCCCGACGATCCCGAGTGGGAGGGCCGGGACCGCTTCCTGCTTTCGCACGGCCATTACGCGATCGCCTTCTACGCGGCCTTGCTGGAGGCCGGCATCATCCCGGAAGACGAACTGGAGTCCTACGGGACCGACGACAGCCGCCTGCCCATGTCCGGCATGGCCAGCTATACGCCCGGCATGGAAATATCCGGCGGCTCGCTGGGACAGGGCCTGGCCATAGGCGTGGGCATGGCGCTCGCGCTGCGCCGCAAGAACAACCCGGCTTTCGTCTACAACTCGATGTCCGACGGCGAGCTGGACGAAGGCGCGGTCTGGGAGGCCGCCATGGGCGCGGCGCACCACCACCTGGGCAAGCTGATCTGCCTGGTCGACATCAACAACCAGCAGGCCGACGGCCCGTCCGGCCAGGTCATGCGCTTCGAGCCGCTGGCCGAGAAGTGGGCGGCCTTCGGCTGGCACGTGCAGCGCGTGGACGGCAACGACCTGGCCGCCGTGGTGCAGGCCTTCGACACGGCTCGCCGCCTTCCCGACGAAGTGCCGCGCGTGATCCTGTTCGACACGTTGATGGGCAAGGGCGTGCCGTTCCTGGAACGGCGCGAGAAGAACCATTTCATCCGGGTCGACCCGCCCGAGTGGCAACAGGCCATAGAGATACTGGACCGGGCCTGGGCCCAGGAGGGCGCCAAATGAACACGACTGTGGAAACGAAGAAACCCCGCCTGACCACCTCGGCGATGATCGCCTCCATCGCTTCGGAGGGACAACGCGTGCGGGCGGCGCCGTTCGGCAAGGCGCTGGTCGAGACGGCGGCCGGCCGGCCGAACATCGTCGGCATGACCGCGGACCTGGCCAAATACACCGACCTGCACCTGTTCGCCCGGGAATATCCCGAGCGCTTCTTCCAGATGGGCATGGCCGAGCAGTTGCTGATGGCCGCGGCCGGCGGCATGGCCAAGGAGGGCCTGCTGCCGTTCGCCACCACCTACGCGGTGTTCGGCACGCGCCGGGCCTACGATTTCATCCACCAGGTCATCGCCGAGGAAAACCTCGACGTCAAGATATGCTGCGCCCTACCCGGACTGACGACCGGCTACGGCCCCAGCCACCAGGCCACGGAAGACCTCGCCATGATGCGGGCCATGCCGGGCATGACCGTGGTCGATCCCTGCGACGCGCTGGAGATCGAGCAGGCGGTGCCGCAGATCGCCGATCACCGAGGGCCCGTCTACATGCGCCTGCTGCGCGGCAACGTGCCGCTGGTGCTGGACGAGTACGGCTACACCTTCGAGCTGGGCAAGGCCAAGGTGGTGCGCGACGGGCGCGACGTGCTGATCGTCTCGACCGGACTGATGACGATGCGCGCGCTGGAGGCGGCCGCCGGCCTGCAGCGCGACAGCGTGGACGCCGCGGTGCTGCACGTGCCCACCCTCAAGCCGCTGGACGAGCAGACCATTCTCGCCCAGGTGCGGAGCCCGGGCCGGCTGGTCGTGGTCGCCGAGAACCACTCGGTGATCGGCGGCCTGGGCGAGGCCGTAGCCGGCGCTTGCCTGCGCGCCGGCATCGCCCCCCGCTACCGCCACATCGGCCTGCCGGACGCCTTCCTGGACGCCGGCGCGCTGCCGACGCTGCACGACCGCTACGGCATCTCGACGGACGCCGTCATCGCATCCATAAAAGGCTGGCTGTAGGAAATGAGCGACGACGCAACAAGCATAGGGCTCGTCGGCCTGGGCGCCATGGGCCGCGGCGCGGCGGCGAACCTGCTGGCCAAGGGCTACCGGGTGGTCGGCTACGACGTCAACGCCGGGGCCTTGGAATGGCTGGCCTCGCAAGGCGGCACCCCGGCGGCGTCGCTGGCGGACCTGGCAGGACAGGTGCGGGTGGTGATCTGCTTCGTGGTCAATTCCGCACAGACCGACGCCGTACTGTTCGGCGAGGGCGGACTGGCCGGCCGGCTGCCGGAGGGAGCGGTCTTCGTCGCCTGCAGCACCATGGACCCGGCCTACGTCCGCAGCCTGGGCGATCGGCTGCGGGAACACGGCATCGAACTGGTGGACGCGCCGGTGACCGGCGGCGCGATAGGCGCGGCCCGAGGCACGCTTACCGTCATGGGCTCAGGCACGCGCGAGGCCTTCGCCCAGGCCGAGCCGGTGCTGCGGACCTTCGGCAAGGCCGTCCATTACCTCGGGCCGGCCGGCTCGGGTGCGCAGATGAAGGTCCTGAACCAGCTGCTCTGCGGCGTGCACCTGGCGGCCGCCGGCGAAGCCCTCGCGCTGGCCCGGCGGCAGGGCCTGCCGCTGGAGCCGACGCTGGAGATCCTGGCCAGCGGCGCGGCGGGCTCGTGGATGCTGTCCGACCGCGGGCCTCGTATGATCGCGGAGGATTTCGGCACCATTACCTCGGCGGTGGACATCTTCGTCAAGGACATGTCCCTGGTCCTGGACGCCACCCGCGCCGCGCGCTTTCCGGCGGCGCTCGCCCACGCGGCCTACCTGGCCTTCCTGGAAACGTCCGCGCGCGGGCTGGGAGCCGTGGACGATTCCGCCGTGACCACGCATTACCACACCCACGAAAAACAACCATGAAAGACATACGCAGCCTGTACGCCGACCTGGGAGACGGGATCGTGCATTACCTGGAAGCCGGCCAGGGCGAGCCCCTCGTCCTGCTGCACGGCATCCCCCAGACTTCCTACGAGTGGCGCCACGTGATCCCGCTGCTCTCGGACCGCTTCCGCATCATCGCGCCCGACCTGCGCGGCCTGGGGGATTCGTCCCGCCCGGCCGGGGGCTACGACAAGAAGACCGTGGCGGCCGACGTGTGGCGCCTGGTGCACGAACACCTGAAGATCGACCGCTTCTGCCTGGCCGGCCACGACTGGGGCGGCCCCACAGCCTTCGCGCTGGCCTGCGCCCACCAGGATGCGGTGCGGCGCCTGGCCATCCTCGACGTCGCCATCCCGGGCGACGGGGCGGACTTCTCCCAGGGCGGCCGGCGCTGGCACCATGCGCTCTTCCGCACGCTGGACCTGCCCGAGGCCCTGTTCCTGGGCCGCGAGGAGCTTATCCTGAACTGGCTGTTCGAGAACTACGGCTACCTGCCGAACTGCATCCCGCCGGCCGACCGCGAAGAATACCTACGCACCTACCGCAAGCCCGGGGCCATGCGGGCAATGTTCGGCTTCTATCGCGCGCTGCCGCAGGATGCCGCGGACAACCAGGCCTTCCTCGCCGCTCACGGCAAGCTGCGCATACCCGTGCTGGCACTGGGCGGCGACAAGAGCTTCGGGCGCGGCATCGAATGCCTGGAATCGCTGCAGCGAGTCGCCGAGGACGTGCGCGGCGGCCTGGTGCCCGACAGCGGCCACTGGGTGACCGAGGAGCAGCCGGAATTCATCGCCAACGAACTGCGGAAATTCTTTTCCGAATAGGCCGGCCGACCGAGCCGCCAAAGACAAGTCAAAACGGAGACACGCCATGTCGCTCAATCGACGCCAAATGATCAAGATGTCGCTCGCCGCGGCGGGCGGGCTGGCTATGCCTGCGCTGGCCTTCGGCCAGTCGCGGTTCCGCCTGAAGTTTGCAAACATCATGCCCGCCGACCATCCGCTGAACGTGCGCATGCAGGAAGCCAGCGCGCAGATCAAGCAGATGACCGACGGCCAGGTCGACATCCAGATATTCCCGACCAGCCAGCTCGGCACCGACACCGACATGCTGGCGCAGCTGCGCTCGGGCGGAATCGACTTCTTCGCCCAGACGGGCCTGATCCTGTCCAGCCTCGTGCCCGTGGCGGCGATCAACGGCATCGGCTTCGCTTTCCCGGACTACCCAACGGTGTGGAAGGCCATGGACGGCGCCCTCGGCAAGCACGTCATCGACGCGTTCGCCAAGGCCAACCTGGTCGCTTTCGACAAGATGTGGGACAACGGCTTCCGGCAGACGCTCTCGGCCGCAAAGCCCATACGCACGCCGGAGGACTTCTCGGGCTTCAAGATCCGCGTTCCGCCCAGCCCGTTGTGGACGGCGATGTTCAAGTCGATCGGCGCGGCGCCGGTGTCGGTTCCCTGGGGGGAAACCTATTCCGCCCTGCAGACCCGTGTCGCGGACGGCCTGGAGAACCCCCTGGCCGGCATCTACTTCGCCAAGATGCACGAGGTCGGCAAGTACCTGTCCAACACCAACCACATGTGGGACGGCTTTTGGTTCCTGGCCAACCGCCGCTCCTTCGAGGCGCTGCCCGCGGCCACCCGCGACATCGTCGTCAAGGTCGTCAACGAGTCGGCGCTCAAGCAGCGCGCCGACGTGGAGAAGCTCAACGGCGAACTGCAGGCGCAGCTCGCGCAGGCGGGGCTGACCTTCATCGACGTGCAGCCGGAGGCGTTCCGGCAGAAACTGCAGCAGTCGGGCTTCTACGCCGAATGGCAGCGCCGGCTCGGCGACGGGCCGTGGGGCCTGCTGGAGGCCGCGACCGGGAAGCTCGCGTGAGCGCGCACGCCACGCCCGTGGAGCCGCCGGCGGTCCCGGACGACGCGGCCGCGATCTTCGCCAGCGCCATCGAGACGGGCCTGCGCCGCACGATAGAAGTGGCCGCGGCGGCCATCCTCGTCGTCGAGATCGCGGTGCTGTTCGTCGGCGTGGTGGCGCGCTACGCGCTGCACCTGCCGCTGACCTGGACCGACGAACTGGCCGCCATCCTGTTCATCTGGCTAGCGATGCTGGGCTCGGCCATTGCCTTCCACCGCGGCCACCACATGAGGATGACCGCGTTCTCTGACCGCACGGAGCCCGGGACGCGCAAGGTCCTGGACCTGCTCGGGCTGGCCGTCCCCCTGGCCTTCCTGGCGCTCATCGTCCAGCCTTCGGTGGAATATGCGCTGGACGAGATCGTCGTCGTCACGCCGGCGCTGGAGATATCCAACGGCTGGCGCGCGGCCGCCTTCCCCACCGGGGTCACGCTGATGATCGTGTTCGCGCTGTGCCGGATCGCGCGTCTGCGGCTGTACCGGCCGGTCGCCCTGGCCGCGGCGCTGGGCGTGGCGGCAGGCGCCGCGCTCTATTTCCTGGGCAAGCCGCTGTTCATGCAGCTGGGCAACTGGAACCTGCTGATCTTCCTAGTAGGGATGATCGCGGCGGGCGTGTTCCTGGGCATCCCGATCGCCTTCGTCTTCGCGCTGGCGGCGCTGAGCTACGTGTCCCTGTCCACCAACACTCCCGTGCTGGTGTTGTCCGGGCGCATGGACGAGGGGATGAGCCACCTCATCCTGCTTGCCGTTCCGCTGTTCGTCTTCCTCGGGCTGCTGATAGAGGCCAACGGCATGGCGCGGGCCATGGTGGGCTTCCTGGCCTCGCTGCTGGGCCACGTCAGGGGCGGCCTGTCCTACGTGCTGGTGGGCGCGATGTACCTGGTCTCGGGCATCTCCGGCTCCAAGACCGCCGACATGGCGGCGGTCGCGCCAGCGCTGTTTCCCGAGATGCAGAAGCGCGGCGCCAAGTCCGGCGACCTGGTGGCCCTGCTGTCGGCCACCGGCGCGCAGACCGAGACTGTTCCGCCCAGCATCGTCCTGATCACGGTCGGCTCAGTCACCGGCGTGTCGATCTCCGCCCTGTTCTCGGGCGGCCTGCTGCCGGCGCTGACCCTGGGGCTCGCCCTGGTCGCCGTGGTCTGGTGGCGCTACCGCAAGGAAGACCTCTCGGGCGTGCGGCGCGCCACGCGGCGGGAGATACTGTCGTCCTTCGTCCTGGCCTTCCCTGCGCTGGCGCTGCCCTTCGTGATTCGTTCCGCGGTCGTGGAAGGCGTGGCCACCGCCACCGAGGTCTCCACCATAGGCATCGTCTATTCGCTGGTCGTGGGAGCGGTGGTCTACCGCCACTTCGACCTCCGGCGGCTGGGCACGATGCTGGTGGAGACCGCCACGCTGTCGGGCGCCATCCTGTTCATCATCGGCGCCGCCACGGCGGTGGCGTGGTCGCTGACCCAATCCGGCTTTTCGCGCGAGCTGGCCGGGATGATGAAAGGCCTGCCGGGCGGCGCACCAGTCTTCCTGCTGGTGTCCATCGTCGCCTTCATCGTGCTGGGCAGCGTGCTCGAAGGCATTCCGGCGCTTGTGCTGTTCGGGCCGCTGGTGTTCCCCATCGCCCGCGAACTCGGCATCCACGAAGTGCACTACGCCATGGTCGTCATCCTATCGATGGGCATCGGCCTGTTCACGCCCCCGGTGGGCGTCGGCTACTACGCCGCCTGCACCGTCGGCCGCGTCAACCCGAACGACGGGCTGAAGGCGATCTGGGTGTACATGCTCGCCCTGCTGGCGGGCCTGGCCGTGGTCACGCTGGTGCCCTGGCTCTCGACCGGCTTCGTCTGACGGCACCCTGCGGCACCCGGCTGCGGGGCGCCGCATGGACAGCCCCGCCTACACACATTAATATTGAGAACCATTATCGTTACATAACCCGCCCGCTCTCCCCGTGAGCCCCGCCCCGGCCGACCCCGCCCATACCGTCGAATCGCTCTACGCCGGCCATGCCCATTGGCTGCGCCGCTGGCTGCACGGCAAGCTGGGCGACCGCCACTGCGCCGAGGACCTGGCGCACGACACCTTCATGCGGCTGCTGGACAGGGAAGAGGCGCTCGTGCCGCGCGAACCGCGCGCCCTGCTGACCACCATCGCCAGCCGCGTGCTGGTCAGCCACTGGCGCCGCAGGCAGGTGGAGGCGGCCTGGCTGGATGCGCTGGCGGCCCTGCCGCCAGCGCATCACCCCGACCCGGAGCAGCAGCACATCCTGCTCGAAACGCTGGTCGAAATCGACAGGCTGCTGGACGGGCTGCCCGTCCTCGCCAAGCGCGCCTTCCTGCTGAGCCAGCTGGACGGCCTGACGCATGCGCAGGTGGCGGCGCAGCTGGGCATCTCGGTCACCACGGTCAAGCGGCACCTGCTGCGCGCCTCGCAGCGCTGCGGCTGCCTGGACCAGCGCCTGCCCGCCCTGCGCCAGCCCCATGCCGCCCGACTGGCCCATGCCACGCTGGCGGCGGCCGGCGGGCGGGGACGCCGGGGCGCGCTCAAATCCCTGGCCGCCGCCTGCGCGCTGGGCGGCGCGGCGGCCTGGCTCGTGGCCGGCCGCCAGGCGGCGGGCCGGTGGCCGCTGCTGGCCGACTACCGCACCGGGCACGGCCGGCGCATGGCCCTGCGCCTGGACGACGGCACCCGGCTGACGCTGAACGGCGACAGCGCAGTGGACGTCCACTACGGCCCGGCCGAGCGCCGGATAGCGCTGCGCGCCGGGGAAATCCTGGTCGAGACGGCGCGCGATGCGCTGGCCCGCCCCTTCCTGGTGGAGACCGCGCAGGGGCTGGCCCAGGCGCTGGGCACGCGCTACCTGCTCCGGCAGGAGGGCGACGCCGTGCGCGTCGACGTGTTCGAGGGCGCGGTGCGGCTGGTGCCGCGCCGGCCCGGCTCGGCGCCCGCGGTGCTGCAGGCCGGGCAGCGCGCCGCCCTGCGCGCCGGCGGCGTCGGCGCCGTCGCCGCCGCCGATCCGGACGCCGCGGCCTGGCGCGACGGCATGCTGGTGGCCAGCCGGATGCGGCTGGACGCCTTCGTGGACGAACTGAACCGCTACAGCGCGCATCCCGTGGCCTGCGCGCCCGAGGCCGCAGGCCTGCGGCTGTCGGGCAGCTATCCGCTGGCGGACATAGGCCACATCCTGCATACGCTGCCGCAGGTGCTGCCGGTGCGGGTCGAAACCCGCCGCAGCGCCTGGGCGGGCAAACGAACGCTCATCCTGCCGCGCTGAAAAAAACGCGGCGGGGGTGGTCCGTTTCGCCAGCCTCGTGCGACAGGGAAGGAAAGGCTTCTTCCAACCCTTTCCGGATATCGGCATCCCATGATTCCCTACGCATCGCGCGCCGCGCGCCGCCTGCCCCTGCTCATGCCCACCCTGCTCGCCGGCGCCGTCTGCCACCTGGCGCCGGCCGCCGCCACGCTCGGCGCCGTCCTGCTGGCCGCGCCGCAGGCGGCGCACGCGCAGCAGGACGCCGGCGCCATGCGCCAGTACCGCATCCCCGCCGGGCCGCTGGAAGCGGCGCTGAACCGCTTCGGCCGGGAGGCGGGCATCCTGCTGTCCTTCGACCCCGCCCTGGTGCAGGGCCTGGCCTCGCCCGGCCTGGACGGCGCCTACACCGCGCGCGCCGGCCTGCAGGCCCTGCTGCGCGACAGCGAACTGGAAGCCGTCGTCCAGCGCGAGGGCTCCTACCGACTGCAGCCGCGCGCCGGCACGCCGGCCACGCAGCTGGAGGCGGTCCGGGTCGTAGGCGTCACCGAAGGCACGGGCTCCTACACCACCAACCTGACCAATACCGCCACCAAGCTGGACCTGTCCCTGCGGGAGACGCCCCAGTCGGTCACCGTCGTGACCCGCAAGCGCATGGAGGACCAGGGGCTGGACGAGATCACCAAGGTGCTCGACCAGACCCCCGGCGTGTATTTCCACAACACCAACGTCCTGGGCGCCGACAACAATCTCATCTATGCGCGCGGCTTCGCGCTGGACAACTACCAGGTCGACGGCATCCCGAGATCGACCCGCTTCGGCTTCCAGAACGACATCGCCGACACCGCCGTCTTCGACCGCGTCGAGGTCGTGCGCGGCGCCAGCGGCCTGCTCAACGGCATCGGCGAGCCCTCGGGCGCCGTCAACCTGGTGCGCAAGCTGCCGACGCGCGATTTCCAGGCCCATCTTTCGGCCAAGTACGGCTCGTGGAACTATTACCGGGCCGAGGCCGACGTCAGCGGCCCCCTCACGGAAAGCGGCAGGATACGCGGCCGCCTGGTCGGCGCCTACCAGGACAGCGATACCTTCGCGGACCGCATCGGCATGAAGAAGGAAATCGTCTACGGGGTCATCGAGGCCGACCTGGCGCCCGGCACCATCCTGTCCGCGGGCGTGGAATACCAGAACCACGAGACGACCGGCGCGGGCGGCACGTACTCCACCGCGCCGCTGTTCTACATGGACGGCAGCCGCACCCATTTCTCGCGCTCGACCAACCTGGCGGCGGACTGGGCCAACACCACGCGGGAGAACCTGGTGCTCTTCGCGAACCTGGAGCACTACTTCGAGAACGGCTGGCGGGTCAGGCTGGACGCCGAGCATGGGCGCCGCAAGTACGACATGGTGCTGGCCGGCATGGGCTGGGACATCATGCCCGACGGCAGCGGCTCCTTCCAGGCGGTGCGCTGGGCAGGCCGCCCCGAGCAGGATTCGCTCAACCTGCACGCGATCGGCCCCTACCGGCTGTTCGGCCGCAGCCACGAGCTGGTCGTCGGCGCGAGCTACTACCGGATGAAGGAAACGGGCCGCGGCTACAACGGCATGCGCGAGCCGGTCGCCGATTTCTTCCCCATCGCCGCAACCGGCCGCTACCCGCGCGCGGACATGTCGGCCGACGGCAGCGGCTACGCCGTCCACGACTGGCAAAGCGGCGCCTACGCCGCCACCCGGATCAGCCCGCTGGACGGCGTTTCAGTCATCCTCGGCAGCCGCGTGAGCAACTGGAAGACCCGCCGCGACAGCCACGACGCCAGCGGCGTCGCCACGCGCGGCACCACCGCCAAGGAGACCGGAGAGCTCACCCCGTACGCAGGCGTGGTGGTGGACCTGACCGAGAACCTGTCGGTCTACGGCAGCTATACCGACATCTTCCGGCCGGCCACGGTGTACGACGCCGGCGGCAACCTGCTGGACCCGGCCAAGGGCAGCAACCTCGAAGGCGGCGTCAAGCTCGCCTTCCTGGAGGACCGGCTGAACATCTCCGCCGCCTACTACCGGACGAAGAAGGACAACGTCCCGGAATACGTGCCCGGCCCCGGCGGATCGGTCAACTTCGGCCCCAACGGCCAATACGTCTACGAGGGCGTGGACGGCACCAAGACCACCGGCTTCGACCTGGAGATCTCGGGCCAGCTGACGCCCGACTGGCAGGTCAGCGGCGGCTACACCTATGCCAGCCCCAGGGACGCCGACGGCAAGCCGCGCCTGACCTACATCCCCAAGCGGATGCTCAAGCTCTTCACCAGCTACCGCCCCCGCTGGCTGCTGGAAGGCCTGGCGCTGGGCGCCAACCTGCGCTGGCAGGACCGCGTCTACACCGACAGGTACCGACAGGGCAGCCTGGCAGTCGTGGACCTGATGGCGCAGTACGAGATCAGCCGCAACCTGGTGGCCACGCTCAACGTCAACAACGTCTTCGACAAGACGTACTACACCGACATCAACGACAGCGGCTGGTACGGCGAGCCGCGCAGCGCCTTCCTGAACCTGCGGTATGCGTTCTGACCGCGCTGCGGGCGGCTTCCTTCAGCGCGCGCTGGCGCGCGCATAGAAGCCCGGCTGGCCCAGCAGCTCCCGGTGGGTCCCGGCCTGGGCCAGGGCGCCGTCCTGCAGCACCAGGATCAGGTCGGCGTCCTGGATGGTCGACAGGCGGTGGGCGATGACCAGCGTGGTGCGATGCTGCATCAGCACCTGAAGCGAGCGGCGCACCTGCAGCTCCGACAGAGTGTCCAGGTGCGAGGTCGCCTCGTCCAGGATCAGCACCGGCGCGTTCTTCAGGAAGGCGCGCGCGATCGAGATGCGCTGGCGCTGCCCGCCGGACAGTTGCAGGCCGCGTTCGCCCACGGGCGTGGCCAGGCCCTCGGGCAGCGCGCGCACGAAGTCGGACAAAGCGGCCTGCTCCACGGCCGCGCGCAGGTCCGCGTCGCTGGCGCCGGGCCGCGCCAGGCGGATGTTGGCTTCCAGCGTGTCGTTGAACAGATAGGTATCCTGCGTGACCAGGGCCACGCATTCGCGCAGGCCGTCCAGTTGCAGCTCGCGCACGTCGACGCCGCCCAGGCGGACCGTGCCGCGGTCCGGGTCCCAGAACCGCAGCAGCAGGCTGGCCACGGTGCTCTTGCCCGCGCCGGAGGCGCCGACGATGGCCGCCATGGCGCCGGCCGGGACCGCGAAGCTCAGGTTCCTGAGCGCGGGCTCGCGCTTGCCGGGATAGGTGAAATCGACGCGGTCGAATTCCAGCGACAGGCCCTGCGCCGCCTGCGGCGCGGCGCGGGGGCCGTCGGCGACGGGCTCGGGCTCGTGGCTGACGACGTGCAGGCGGCGCGATGCGGCGATGGTGTCGGCCAGCTGGCGGCTGACCTGGGAGATTTCCGATACGGGCAGGAAGGTGGCCAGCGCGATCAGGATGAGCAAAGGCAGCATGCCCGCGTCCAGCGCGCCGGCCTGGACCTGCATCGCGCCG
>Ga0164243_10003802_pt1 | contig 23980 bp, 28 predicted proteins | sample OricompcompostOP_FD_108781 | JGI IMG/M metagenome (GOLD analysis project Ga0164243, IMG submission 108781) | Organic Plus compost microbial communities from Emeryville, California, USA - Original compost - Organic plus compost (OP) | ecosystem: Engineered > Solid waste > Mixed feedstock >...
ATGCCGTTGAAGGTGGTGCGGTGGTCGGCCCACTGGCCGCCGCGGCCCTGCCGGGGGGAGAAATCCTTGATGAGGTCCCACTGCGCGCCCGTCAGCTCGTGCCGCCGTGCCACCGCCCCGCCTCCTGAGACCGCAACCCGTTGCGGGACGTCAGGATAGCCTACGAATGATCCGTCAGACAGGGCCTAGCACGAGCGTCTCCATCTTCTGTTTGTAATCAATGCAGCAACAGCATTACCAGCGCGCTTGACGATCGAATTGGCTACGTGCCAGTACTCACAGCCTTCGAGGAATCCGAGAAAAGCCCAGGACTTACCCAGCGAACGATGTAGGCCCGTAGGGGCGACTCGCGGAATGCGCGTTTAGCCTCGGGTCTCATCGGGTGTGACCTCGGATTGATGTAATACCACCAACCCGGAGCCAACGCCGAGCGCCACCTTCCCGGGATGTGACTGTAAGCAGTCGTTTATACTCCAGCCGAGACGGGGGAAGGAATTCAGGGTCGCCCTCTGAACCAAAGGAGCCGTCGTTTTTTATAAATCATTCATTCATAAGTTAATTTCCCTAGACTGGTAGGCTTAGCGTCTTCGATTTCAACTTCGACAATCCCATCAGGCCGCCAACGATCAGGCAGACGCCGACGAACACCCGCCCGCCGATAAGCCGGGCCCGGGAGACCTCCCACCCCCAGACGGCACCCACGACTGACATCGCAACGCAGGAAACCACGAACCCGAGGAGTGCCCCGCGGCAGAACGCCGCGATGTCCCAGCCCCGGAGCCGCTCCAGCCGGGCCGCGGCCCACCCGAGCGTACACCCGAGCGTGAGACTTCCGAGGCAGGCCAACCAGAACTCGCCGACGAGGAGGGGCCTAGGCGGGACGCCGGTGATCCGCACGCTGCGGTGTTGCAACCAGAGGACGAGGGGGCTCAGCAGCCGGAGCCGGCCGGCCGCGAGGAGGTTCGCCAGTACGACGGAGGCGACGAAGGAGACAATCAGGCACGTATAGTGGGAGGCCCGGAGCGGCCGCCTCAGGATCAGTTTCCAGAGGACGAGGAAGTCGATAAGCCCGAGGTACAGCCAGAGGAAGGGATAGATGACGACCTGCTGTGGCGTGGCGACGACCACGGTCAGGTCTAGGGCGACGAGCACAACGAGCGTCATGACCTGCCCGATCGTGAACCGCCCGCGGGGGAGCCTCATGGCCGGGGCCTCAATGGGGATCAGAGGAAAATGTTCTTAATAGTCCAGGCGTATCGTCTGCGAGTCCCGATTGACCGATCAATAGAGACGCCTGATCGCTTGGATAACCCTTTCAATACCCCCCCCTCTGGGCGAGTTCTTCGTGAGAACCCAGACGGAGACGCGATTCGTATCATACGGGTTGATCTTACGTACGACTGATCGCTTCCCGTCCGCGTCCACGGCGGACACAACCAGACCGAGCGCCTCGTCTGACAGGTAGCGGCGCAGGTGAGTGGCGATCTTCGCCTTAGCCTCTCTGGTCGTCAAACCAGCCACGTAGACGTCGCCGTAGTATCCGAGCGTGATGTGGCCATCCGGCCGTACGAGCCGCTCACGCGTGATGGGGTGTCCGGGGAGGGCCGACGGGACCTCAACGTCGATGATGTCGGGCGGGTGGAGTTCACGATGTCGCCTCATGTCCAGCGCGATGAACCCGGCCACGAGAGCTACCAAGATTAACCAACTTCTCACCCGCCACCGAAATCTCATGGTGCAGCCCTCCGTAGCCCGACTCGCGATGGAAATACTGATCTCTAGCTCACTCGTTACAGCACCCCGCCGCCGGGCCGTCGACGCAAGTTCTGGGGAGTGGGATCGGCAAACGGCGATCCCGGCGGGAAGTTCAGTCGTTACACGATCGACAACCGTCAGATGAGGCACAGTACCAGCGCCGGAGCCGTCGCTCAATTCACGAGTTTCTCGATCGCGCCCTACATCCATCTGGGGTCATACTCTCTATCGGGGGACCACTCAGTCGATCTTAGCCCGCCATCTCGAACATCGGCATGTCGATCGCCAGCATCAAACCCGCAATGGTCGAGCCCACACCCACAATAATAACAGGATCTAACATTTTTGTAATTCTAATAATCATATATTATATATCATCTTTATATTATTTATCAATTTGCTCCATCACGGTCGCGAGTTGGCCCGACTCCTCCCCGATCCGGACCATGTCGGTCATCATCGACGGGAAGAGGCCGGTCTCTTCCAGCGACAAGGCGAGCGACCGCCCCGAGGCGACCTTGTTCCGGGCGCCCGTCAGCGCCTTCCGGTAGAGCGGGTTGGTGTGAAAAACACCGATCAAGGCGTGCATCGTTTCAAGCATCGTCGCGCCGCTTTTAAGCAGGAGCGCGATGCTGGCGGCGAACTTGTACATCGCCATCTGCACGCAAAGATCCCCCACCATCGGCAGGACCATCATCGACCCGCCGACGTACAGCCGCCCCGACTCGGTCTTCATGTAGAGCTTGAACCCGACCACTGCCGCGATCGCGACGACCAGCCCGAACGGGCCGTACTGGACCACGTAATTCGAGGCGTCGACCACGAACCGGGTGATCTCCGGAAGCTCCGCCCCCATGTCATTGAACATCTTTGCGAACGTGGGGACCACCATCCAGAGCATGACCGCGACGGCGACCACCGTGACGACGGTCAGGATCATCGGGTACATCAGCGCACCGACCACCTTGCGCCGGGTCTCGCGCGACTCCTGGACCTGCTTGTTCAACTCCTGGAGCACGCTCGCCATCTTGCCGGTGACTTCGCCCGTCTTGATGACCTCGACCCAGTGGTGTTCGAACACCCCGGGGAAGGCCGACGCGGCGCCGTGGAGCGAACTCCCGGCGCCGACGCGGTTAACGATCTCGGTAAGCACCTGGCGCATCTTGACGCTCTGGTTCTGCGTCGCGCAGATCTTGAGCGCCTGGAGGAGCGGGGTCCCCGAGCAGACGAGCGTGGAGAGCTGATGAAAAAACGACAGCTTGTCGTCGAGCTTCGCCCCGGAATGCGGCTTGCTCGACATCCGCGCGTGTCCGACGACCCACTCCTCAAACCCCATTCCGACCGCCTCCCGTCGTCCCGCCCGCCGCGGTCAATCCTCGTCGCTCATCGCGACGGTTAGGACGGCTTCGAAACTCGTGACCCCCTGGCGGGCCTTGACAATGCCGCTATCGATCAGAAGCCTCATCCCCTCCTGCCGGGCCGCCTCGCGCATCTGGGGGAGCGGCGTCCTCTGCTGAATCAGCCTGGCCATCACGGGGGTAATCCGGATGATCTCGAAGATCCCCACCCGGCCGCGGTAGCCGACCCCTCGGCAGGCGTCGCACCCCTTGGGGCGGTAGAGCCGCTCGCCCACCTCCAGACCGAACCGCTCGGCCGTCACCGCGTCGCAGTCGTACGGCTTCTTGCAGTACGGGCAGAGTTTGCGCACCAGCCACTGCGCCTCCAGGACCCGGAGGGTCGAGGCGAGGAGGAACGGCTCGATCCCCATGTCCTGCAACCGGGTGACGGCCGCGAGGGCGTCGTTGGTGTGGACCGTCGAGAGCACGAAGTGCCCGGCCAGCGCGGCCCGCAGACAGACCTGCGCGGTCTCCTGGTCGCGGACCTCGCCCACCATGATCACGTCCGGGTCCTGCCGCAAGAACGCGCGCAGGGCGGTCGAAAAGGTGAGCCCGACCTGGCCCTTCAGCTGGACTGGTTCATCGCCTTGAGCCGGTCGACCTCGACGGCCAGCGCCAGCCGCCTCTGTTCTCGTTCGGCCCGCTGCAAGCTCGCGTCAATCCCCACGGTCAACGGCACGGAGAACCCCGCGTACCAAACGCCGATGACCACCGCTATCAACAGCACGCGGAGTTGCGTCGGGTGGTGCAGGACCCGCTCCGCGGGGGCGGTTAATCGGCTCGGTTTCGCGCCGCCGTCGGACGGGGTCACGTTCGCGTCCATCGTCGGTCAGTCTCCCGGGGCCTTTTTCGTCTTCGCGTCGCCGCCCGGCGGGGCTTTCGGCCTCTCACCGGGGAGGCAGTAGATGGTGAACTCGGCCAGCGCCGTTAGCTCTTTCACCAAAGGCTGGTTCCACTTGAGGTCGGCCAGTTCGACCACCGGGAACTCGCGCCGGGGGTGGGTGTCGCGGCGGAGCGAGTTGAGGTAGTCGTCGATCTCGCGCGGGGATCGACCGCCCCCCGGTGATCGGGGCCGAGAGCCGCAGGGTCAGCGACTTTTCGCCCTTCACCTTGCCCCTGTTCGTTTCCCACTCGCTCAGGCCGGTGAACGACCGCAGGACGAGTGATTCGGGGAGGCGCGACGACGTGTCCTTCGTGTAGCCGGTCCAGACGACCCGCGTCTCCAGAAAATCCCGGACCGCCGCGACCTTCGCTTCAAGCTCTTTCCGCTCCTTCGAGCTTGGCTTCGTCGGCCTTCGCCATCCATCCGTGCTTATTCACCTCGGCCATAACCGTACGCAAGGAGTGCCGCGCGGCGGCGTCCTTCGAGCCCAAGAAGAGGGTGGCGCAGACGAGCAGGGCCGCATGGACCGCAACGTCGCCGACGGGGAAGATCTCCCAGAACGGCGGCTTCGGCTTTATCGCCCGGCTCAGGTCGAACGCCTCTGGCCCTTGCCGGGCGCCGAACGCCAACCCGAGCGCGACCGACGGGCCGTCGTCGCCCGGGTCGGGGTAATCTTCCCGGGCTGCGTCTTGACCAGGTCGACCTCCATATCATCAACATTTACGTTCGCATATTTAATGCGGCCACGTCCTTGTCCCTTAGCTGGAGCGGCCGGCTGGCGAAGAAGACCCTCAACGTCGGGAGCCCGATCGACACCGGCGCCCGGAACGACCGGCGGCCCGGCAGGAGCGGCTTCAGCATCCCGTCGAGCACGCCGGGGAGCGTCTCGGCCTCGTACGTCCGGGTCTGGCTCGACAATTCGACCGGGCCGAGCGGCCCAAGGGCGACCTGACAGACCGTGACCTCCTGGTCTCCGACGTACACGCCGATTGCGCGGTGGAAGGCTAGTTTCTCAGCCAGCGCTCCCGACCGCCTCGCCACGCCCCACCCACTCCCGTTTCGGCCGCCGTTCATGCCAACGGGGCGGCCGTACCGACGGCCGCCCCGTTTCAAGGGCCGACAAAGACCTGGGACGCCGCCCGACCAGACCACCTCAGACCCAAACCGCCGACCGGGTCGGGCCGTCAGCTTTCCGAGCCGGACCCGCTGCTCCCCGCGTCGCTCCCCATCGGGTTGATCGCCGGAGAGACGTCGATCGTGCTGTTCTCGGCGTCGTAGCCGTCCTGGGTAAAGGTCACCGTGTAGGCCCCGTAGCCGGCCGACGGCCCCGTTCGGGTCAATGTCAGCGTCCAGGAGTTCTCCAGTGAACTGGTCGACCCCGCCGTGATCGCCCCGATGGTGAAGTACTTCGGGGTCGCGAACTTGACGTCGATTTGGCTGACGTTGTCGGCGTAGGTGCCCTGTCGGGACTGGTAGCGCTCCTGGGCGGAGCGGACGGCCGCGAGGTACGAGAACGCCTCGGCCGCCTTCGACCGCTCGACCGAGTTAATGAACCGCGGCACGCCGAACGCCGCCAGCACCCCGATGATCACGATGACCACCGCCAGCTCGACCAGTGTGAAACCCTGGCGGGACCGACGAATCGCGGCTGCCTTGAGCATGCTCCCCCCCGCGTCTGACGACCCCTCTCGGGGCCCTTGGTGTGGGACGCCTCACCCCTCGGCCCGAGGGGCAACCCCGCGGCTCGCATCGATCGGAACGACGACAGGGCCGTCCGGCCGGCGTCGGCTCTACGGCAACCGGCCCGGTGTTTCCGCCACAGGCGCACAACGGCACCCGTCAGCCCTGGCCTTGATCCCGGGCCGGCGCGTGACGAACCCCTAACGTTCGAACTCCGACGTTCGATCCCGCAGCGTTGCGGGCCGCCCCGGCGGCCCGTGGCCGGCCGAAGGCCGCATGGCGGGGGACGTCGAGGTGCCTGCCAACACCCCGCGTCCCCCCCATGCTACTGATTCTCTAGGCCAGGGATGTGCTGCCGTCAAATGGATAACGCCATCGAAGCATGCCGGTTTTATCAATCCGAAGCCGTCACGACGGGAGAACACATGGTCGTATTCGGAATGAAACGATCGACTCACAGGGTAGGGGCCAATCGTTTGACACGGGTTGGGCGGCATGCGGGCGGGCGAGAAACGTCAGGGCGTCGGCGCGCCGCGTAGGAGACATCGCGGGGCGGGCCTGGACCGACTGTCAGGCGCGACGGACCCGGTCGTCCCGCTTCGGCGGGGAGGGTTCTGCGGGACGCCCCGCCGGGATCACGAGGGCGGGGTCGAGGTCTTCCAGCGGCGGTACCGCGATCGCCATCCCGACGGCTAGGTGGTCTGAGGTCGGTACGTCGCCGCGGTTCGCGGCCCAGAGGGCCTGGTAGTAGCGGCCCGACCCGTAATACCGCTGGGCGATCGTAAAGAAGTTCTCGCCGCGGCGGACGACGTGGCGAGGGAAACCCGGGACGTCCTCGCCCGCCGCCACTCCTCGGGGTTCGTCGCCCATATCGCCTTCGGTCATCGACGAACGGCGTACGGCCGGGTCGCGGTAGACCACGTCCGCGACCTGCCGGCCGGGGGCAGCAGGAGCCCCGGCCGCGCGGACCGGTGTTGACGGTGCCGCGGGGGGCGGCGGGGGTGAAAACCCGTTGGAACGCGGGGTGGGGAGCCGCCTGTTGGAGCCGCGGGCGGGCGGACGTTGGGGCGGCGATCGGTCGTCGGGCGCGTCGTGGCCGCAGGTTTTGGGCGGGCACCCGCGGCCGCGACGCGGCCCGGTTCCCCCGTCGCCGCCAAGCCAATCATTGGCGGCGGGCAGTTCGGGCCGATCGGGGTCCCCGCTCCCTGGAGCCCGGCCGGGTTCCAGATCCGCGGGGTCAGCAGCACGATCAACTCGCGTTTGGTTGACGACTGCGTCTTCGCGCGGAAGAGCGAGCCGGCCACCGGGAGCCGGCTCAGGCCGATCGTCCCCTGCTGGAACGAACTGTCGGAGTTCTCGATCAGGCCGCCGATCACGACCGTCGCGCCGTCGGGGACCATCACGTTGGTGGCCACTTCCGAGGTGTTCGACTTCGGGACGTTGTTATCCACCGTCCCGGTCGACTTCTCGGGGTGGACCTCTAGCCGGATCATCCGATCGTTCGAGACGAACGGGCGGAGGCGCAGGAGTGTCCCCGTGTTCAAGAATTGGACCGTCTGCGCGGTGCTGGTCAGGTTCTGGGTCGCGGTGAAATACCCAAGCCGCTGACCGAGTTGGATCTCGGCCCTCTGCTTGTTGAGCACGAACACCCGGGGGCTGGCCAAGACGTTCACCTCGCCGACCTGCTCAAGCGCTTTGATGAAACCGGCCGTCGTTCTATTTATGAATATATCTTTAAAATATATATTACCGGCCAGGAAGCCGGCGCCCACGATCCCGTTGATCTTTCCGGTAAACCTGTCGAACACCCTGTACGGGGTGAACCCGGCGTTCACCTGGATGTCCAGGCCGTTGCCGAGGACGGTCAGCCCCTCGCCTCCGCGGCCGTTGAGGACGGCGAAGTTGATCCCGAGGTTGGTGTCCCGGTTCACCTCGACACCATGATCACGGCCTCGGTCGCCGCGCGGCGGGCGTTCCAGCGTTCCGGGGCCTCCGGATAGAGCGGCAGAAGGTGGTCGACGGACGCCCTCTCGTCGGGGTCAAGGCCGCCCGCGAAAGGCGAGGGCCTCCTTCAGACCTTCGACGGACATCATTTCCACCCCGCCGAGCCCGGCGATCCAGCCGAGTCGGAGCAATCGGGCGGTCGGCTCGTCGCGGCGCTCGACCTTGCGGATCTCATTCCGGGTGAGCGTGACCGCCATCAAAACGGTGCGCAACGGCCGTAGGGTCGAGAGCCGGGCGATCTCCCGGTCGAGCGCGGGCACGAGCCGATCGCCCGCCCCCGCTCGGGCCTCCTTCCAGTCGATCAGCCGCTCTTTCCGCTCGCGCCGGCGAGCCGGACCAAAGGCGCCTCGGCCCGCTCCCAGGCCCCGAACCGCGTCGGCAGGTTCGTTCGCGCCCAGTCGCGGCGGACCAAAACCACCAGGCCGCCCCAGGGCGTTGTGTCCTTCACCTGGCCGAGAACGACCGACCCGTCTTGTAGCGTTACGGCGTCGGACGCGGCATCGGCATAACCCATCACTGTGAAAGCAATGAGCACCCAGGGGGCAGCATATCGGCCTCTGACCCGGCCTCGCGTCCTTCGAAACGGCGAACCGCTGAAGGAGTGTGGCTCGCCGCTGAACCGAAGGGCCGAGGCCGGAAGCGGTCGGTAAACCGCAAGCGCCGGGCATCCGCCGTCCGTTAGTACGTTTGCGAGCGTCCGGTCTCTTTCCACAGGCGGAACAGGCCGGCGCACTCGTCGCGGAGGATCCCTCCTACAACGCGAAGGGGGCTTTTACCCATCTCGGCGAGGGTCGCGGCGGCGACGGGGAGTTCGGAGAACCCGGCCGCCGTGGCGTCGGCGATCGACGCGCCGAAGACCACGCGGTCCACCTTCGACCAGTGCGTCGCGGCCAGGCACATTGGGCACGGCTCGCAGGTGGAATAGAGCGTGCAACCGCTCAGGTCGATCGTATTTAGGGCCGACGCCGCCGCGCGGAGGGCGTTGACCTCGGCGTGCGCGGTCGGGTCGACGTCGCGCCAGACCGTGTTGTGGGCGGCGGCAACCACCCGGCCGTCGCGAACCACGACCGCGCCGAACGGCGACTGGCCGGCCTCGATACCCCGACGGCAGGCGTCGATCGCCGCGCGGAGAAATTCTTGATCGGTCATTAACGGCCCCCGACGTGCACAAAAACCCCGGGACCTCGGCCGGGCCGACGTCCATCAACCGGTCGCAATGAGCGTCGGGACGCCCGACCGAAAGGGCCGGGCGTCCCGACGTCAATCATACAGGGCTTCGGCTCACCCCTGACGGGCCCGGTTCCAAAGCCCATCGACGCGGACGGGCGTACGGAGCGTCCCGCGTGGCGAACCGTCCCAGGCGGAGACCGTCTGCGCCTCGGCCTGCCGTCGGACACAGGCGAACGGAACGACCGCCGTCAGCATGAACCAGAAGTGGAGTGTGCTCCCCGCCATCACCCAGAGGTGGAACACGCCGTGGTGGCCGATCACCTCGGGCCAGATGGAGGGCCAACGCAACAAGTTGATAACCGCCCCGATGCTGTAAAAGACCCCGCCGATGACCAGCGGAGCCAGCGCCCGGTGGGAAAGGACCCGAGACATCTGGACGTAGCAGAGCAGGGCCCCCCAGCCCAACGCCAGGTATTCACACGTCGCCAGGGGGACCGGCAACCGGATGTTCGCCAGCAACAGGCCCGAGCCGACCAGAGTGGTCGACCAGACCGCGACGAGCGTCCCCCACCGCCAGGTGCCGCGCATCAGGCTCCAGGCCAGCGGCGTATACGTGCCGGCGATCAGTAGATGAATGCCGATGTGATCCAGCCGGTCGAAGAAATCGATCCCCTCTTTTTCGAGGCGGACCCCGTGGTACAGCATACTGCCCAGGTAGCAGGCGGACATCGTGAGGCCGAAGATCAGCAAGCTGATCCGCTTCGCGCGGTCGCCCTCACACCGACGCCAAAGGATGAACGTAGCGGGCAGCGACATCACAAGCCACAGGCCGTGGCTCCACGCGTTGAAGGGCTCGCGGAATTCGAGGTAAGTCATGTCGCATCACCGTCCCGGTGGAGATGTCGGGGACAGAAGGGGTGGAGCGACCCCGGCGGGCGGCGTGGCGCGGATCCCGCGCCCGGCCGTCCGAGGCTCTCCTTTCCTCTTCTTCGACATCAAACGCTCGGAAGAGCAGATTTCATACCGACAGAAATGCTCCGCCCCCCCGAAATGACCTCGACCGCCGTTTCGTGGCGGTCTCCTCGGCCCGAAACGGACCGGCCGCGCCGCCGAAAGGAACGACTTTACCCGTTCATAAAGTCCCGCCCCGACAGCACAACCGGTCGAGCTATCACTTTCATTGTAGGGGGCCCGATCCCGGTTCGTGAACCCCCCGTGAGAATCTTGTGAAAAACCGCCCCCGCCCCTTGGAGCCCACCCCCGCCGCGCCGCGGCCCGCCCACAAATCCAAGACACCTCTCTCATTTAAAAACTCATAAGACCATAACCGGCTGGAAACCCCGGCGACCGGTTCGGCCCGACCGGTTTTCCATTCCTTTACCCCCCGGCCCCGATTAAAATCGGGATTGTGATTTTTTTCACAAACCCACCCAAGGGGTCTCCTCATGGACGGCACGGGAGCGCTGGCGGGTAAAAGGGTCGTGCTGGCGACGTTCGGGTCGCTGGGCGACCTGCACCCCTTTCTGGCCTTGGCGAAGGCCGTCGAGTCGCGCGGGGGCGTACCCGTCATCGCGACGAGCGGACAGCACCGCGAGCGGGTCGAACGCCTCGGGATCACGTTCGCACCCGTCAGGCCCCATTTCGAAGGGGTGGAGACGGACCCGGAGGTGATGCGCAGGGCGATGGACCTGAAGACGGGCGGCAAGTACGTCATCACCGAGCTGATCTTGCCGCACCTGCGGGCGAGCTTCGAAGACCTTTCGGCGGCGGTCGAAAATGCCGACCTTCTCGTGACGCAGGCGATGGTCTTCGCCGGGCCGCTCATCGCCGAACGCACGGGTTTGCCCTGGACGTCGGTCGCGCTCTCTCCGCTTTCGATGTTTTCGAAGTTCGACCCGCCGATCCCCCCGCCGGCCCCCTGGCTCGGTCGCCTACGGCCACTGGGGCCGGCGTTCTGGGGGCCCTTTCACGGCCTCATCCGTCGGATTGCGCGGAGTTGGACCGAGCCCATCCGGGCCCTCCGGCGCGAGTTGGGACTACCGCCGTCGACGGCCGAACCGCTGATGGAGGGGACGCACTCGCCGCGGAGGGTGATCGCCCTTTTCTCCTCGGTTCTGGGTACGCCGCAGCCGGACTGGCCCGCCCAGACGGTTCAAACGGGTTTCGCCTTCTTTGACGACAGCCCGGGGCAGGGGTTTGACCCCGCACTCGACGCCTTTCTCGACGCGGGCTCCCCGCCGCTGGTGTTCACGCTCGGTTCCGCGGCCGTGATGGACGCCGGCCGGTTCTACGAGGAGGGCCTTGCCGCCGCCCGCGCGCTCGGCCGCCGCGCCGTGTTGCTCGTCGGACGCGACCCGCGGAACAGACCCGCCGGGCCGACCGGCGATTCGGTCTACGTCGCCGAATACGTCCCGTATTCCGCACTCTTCCCGCGCGCCGCGGCGATAGTCCACCAGGGGGGCGTCGGCACGACCGGGCAGGCGTTGCGGGCGGGTCGGCCGATGGTGATCGTCCCCTGGTCTCATGACCAGCCGGACAACGCCGAGCGCGTCCGCCGCCTCGGAATAGGGGCGGTCGTCCCGCGCAAGCGTTTCAACGCCTCGTCGGCGGTTCGCGCCTTACGGCCCCTCCTCGACGACACGGCGGTCGGCGCCCGCGCCGAAGAAATCGGCCGCCGCGTGCGTTCCGAAGGGGGGGGCGAAGCCGCCTGCGACGTCTTCGAACGCGACTTCGCGGCGAGCCGGGCGTCCCTGGCAAGGGGTTGATCCCGAGGCGCAGGACCGCTACCACAATGAGAGGGGCTCAACGACAACCCCCTGGGTGTGAACGCGAAATAAGGATTCCGTATGCGTTATTTACCCCTCGGCCCCTCCGGCGTGCTCGTCAGTGAACTGTGCCTCGGCACGATGACCTTCGGCGAAGGCTGGGGGTTCGGCGGGATCGATACGTCAACGGCGTCCCAGATCCTGGGACGGGCGCTCGACGCCGGGGTCAACTTCGTCGACACGGCCGACGTCTACAGCGAGGGCAAATCGGAAGAGATCCTCGGCGCGGCGCTCCGGGGCCTGCGCGACAGGGTCGTGCTGGCCACCAAGGCGTTCGGCCGGACGGGCAGGGGGGCGAACGACTCCGGGCTCAGCCGCTACCACCTCGTCCGCGCCTGCGAGGCTTCGCTCCGCCGCCTCGGGACCGACCGGATCGACCTCTACCAGATCCACGGGTTCGACCCGCTCACCCCGCTCGACGAAACCCTCGCCGCCCTCGACCACCTGGTCCAGTCCGGGAAGGTGCTCTCGGTCGGTTTCTGCAACCTGGCCGCCTGGCAGGCCGCCAAGGCGTTGGGGATTTCCGAGGCGCGGCGGCTGGCGAAGTTCGTCAGCGCCCAGATGTATTACAGCCTGGTCGGCCGCGACATCGAGCACGAGGTCGTCCCGCTCTGCCTCAACGAAAACCTGGCGATTCTGCCGTGGAGCCCGCTGGCCGGCGGGTTCCTGACCGGCAAATACCGACGCGGGCAGGAACAGCACCCCGAGGGGAGCCGGTTCGCCACCAGCCGGTTCGGCGAGTTCCCGCCGGTCGACAAGGACCGCGGGTTCGACGTGGTCGACCGTCTGATCGCCATGGCCGTCGAGCGCGACACGACCCCGACGACGATCGCCATCAAGTGGCTGTTGACCCGCCCGGGGGTGACGTCCGTCATCATCGGCGTCCGCCACCCCGAACAGCTTTCCGCGAACCTCGCGGCGACGGAACTCCAACTCCCCCAGTCCGACCTCGACGAACTGACCGAGTTGACCAACCCGCCCGCGCTCTATCCTCAGTGGATGATCCAACGTCAGGCGGCGAACCGGGTCGTTTAACCCCGCGTCGCACCCCGCCACCCCGGCTTGTCGACGCAAGGTTTGCCGCGTATCCTGGCGGTACAGGTCGTGCGGTCCGTCAGGAAGGGGGTCGCGGGGTGCGTTCGCCGTTCGACGACAGTCCGGAGTTCCGGCGGTTACTCCGTTGCGACCCCGAGGCCGACCTCGCCCGGATCGGGCTGGAAATCGCCCGCGACGCTTACCCCGAACTCGACCCCGACCCGTACGTCGCCCGGATCGACGCCCTCGCCGACCGGGTGCGCGACCGTTGCGCCGCGGCCGGCCGCCCCCGCCAGGTGCTCGGCCAGATCAACTGGGTCCTCTTCGTCGAGGAAGGCTTTCAAGGCAATACCGACGACTATTACGACCCGCGGAACAGCTACCTCAACGACGTGATGGACCGCAAGACGGGCATCCCCATCAGCCTCTCGGTCCTTTACTGGCGCCTCGCCGCGCGGCTCGGGCTCGACGTCGCGGGGGTCAACCTGCCGGCGCACTTCATGCTCCGCGTCGGCCAAGGCGACGCGACCCTCTTCATCGACCCGTTCAACGCCGGCGCGCTGCTCGACCACGAAGGCTGTCGCAAACAGGTCGCGCGTCTGGTCGGGCCGGACTACCCGTTGACCGACGCGCAGCTCGCCCCGTGCCGGCCCGTCCAGGTGGTCGCGCGGATGCTCCGCAACCTCAAGTCGATTTACTTACAGAACCACGACTACGTTGCGGCGATCCCCGTCCAGCGTCGGCTCGCCGCGCTGCCGGACGGCGACCCCGACGAGCAGCGCGACCTCGGCATGCTCTTCCTCCGCGCCGACCGCCCGGCCGAGGCCGTCGCTCCCCTCCAGGCTTACCTCGACGCCCGCCCCCCCCGCCCCGACGCGGAACACGTCGACGCCCTCCTCCGCGCGGCCCGCCGATCCGTCGCGATGCGGAACTGACCCGAAACGGCCGACGCGGATCGACCGAACCCGTGTTTCGGGCTCAAGTTCGGGACAATCGTACGGAAACGCTCAAGTCCGCCAACCGGCCGGCCGATGAGAGAGGTACGGCGTGCCGTATCGTTACGGCCGCGCCGCGGTTCCGGGACCGGAACGGCCTGTCGATGACACGGATGTCGGAAACGGACGGAAGGACCGGGCGGAGCACCGGCCTTTCGATCGGATCCGCGGGCCGCGACGGCCGGACGAATCCGCCACGCTCAGGAGGAGGAAGCCGCCCCATGAGCACCTTGAAACCACACCCTTGCCTCCTGAAACTGCTGGCCGCACTCGGATTGGCGCTCCCCCTGGGGGTCGTGCCGGCGGGCTGCTCGTCCACGTCGGGCCTCCGTACCGGCTCGAACTCCAAAATGAAGACGTTCCTCGCGGTCGGCGATAAGCCCTTGCCGGTCGTTTCCGGGGAACCCGGCTCGACGATCACGGCCGAGGCGGACGGCGAGCACGTCGCGCCGAGGCGGAAGGATGCCCGCCCCGAGGGTCGGATCTCGGGCCGCGTCTTCGACGCCGACGGCCGTCCCGTGCCGGAGGCCCGCGTCCGCCTCGCGGTCAGCGGCGTCCCCGGGGGCAAGGTCGTCCGGGCCTCCACCGACCGCTCCGGCGCCTTCACGCTCCACGGCCTGCGCCCCGGCTCGGACTACACGGTGATCGCCGAGTGGGAAGACGAGGCGGGCGTGATGACCGGCCGGGCCAACGCCCGCGCTTCGGACACCGACGTCCGCATCAGCCTCGCCTCGCAAGACGACCCGCCCGCCCGGGCCGCGGGCAAGGCCCGGGTCAACCGCGTCTCCGAGCGCGAGGCGGCTGATGCCGAACAACGCGACGAGGCCGACGAGGAGCCGACCGGTTCTGAAGGCGAAAGCTCCGGCAAGGTCCGTCCCGCGGGCCGGGTGAACGAGGAAGACCTTCCCCCGGCCGACGAGGCCGAAGCGATGGCCCCGCCCCCCAGGGATTCCGAAAGCACTCGTGGCGCGACGTCCACCCGCCACAACCGCACCGTGACGGTCGATTCGACCCCGTGGGCCAAAGGCCGTCGCCGGCCGGAACCGGAGCCGGCCCCCGCCGAACCGGCGGGCGAAGGGGCCGAACCCGAGGCCCGTAGCGCCGGATCAACAACCCTGCCCGCCGAGTCGGAAGCACCCGACGACGACGTCCCGAACCCGCTCCCGCCGGCCATCGAACCCGGCCAGGCCCCGTCCGCCGCGGCCGAACCCGACCCGGGGCCGGCCCCCACGGGGGTCGCGTCCTCCGAGCCCGACCCGTTCGTCGGAGAACCTCCCCGGGTCGCCATGACCGACCCGTTCGTCGAGCCTCAGAAACCGACGCGGCCCCTCGCCGCGTCGTCCGCGTTCGAATCACCGACGCGGCCGAGTTCTCCCCCGGTCGCACGTTTGCAGACGACCGACGAGCCGCCGCCGGGGGCGTTGGTCGTCGCGCCGGAGACGTTCGGCCCGGTCCTCGTCCACGACGCCCCCCCGTTCAACCCGAACGGGCCGGTCGCGACCGACCCGTTCGTCGAACCCGCGCCGAAGACCCGGACCGCGGCAAAGCCGACCGAACGTCCCACTCGCCCGCGCCGGCCGAACACGTCGTCAAGGCCCTCCGCCTCAGAGGGCAAGGCGACAACCGGAACCACGGACTCCTCGACGTCCGCCGCCGCGACGAACCCGACACCGTCCCGCCGCCGTCCGACCTGGGGCGACATCGCGGCGACGACGAAGGAACTCCCTCCCTTCGAGAACGAGGCCGTCGAAACCGCCGCCACGCCCAAGTCCGACGCCCGCGTCGGGGTCGTCCGCCGTACGTCGACCGCGCCGGCCGAAGGCCGGAATGTCGCGCTCGCGAAAACGACCGACCCGCTGGCACCGGCGTGCGAATACGACGACCGTCACCGCCAGATCATCGATTTCCGGCTCCCCGACCTCGACGGCAAGCCCGTCCGGTTTCAAGACCTCGACGCCGACCTCGTGCTGATCGACTTCTGGGGGACGTGGTGCCAGCCCTGCATCAAGTCGATCCCCCACCTGGTCGACCTTCAGGAGCGACTAGGCAAACGGCTCGCGGTCGTCGGCATCGCGTGCGAGCCGGACACGTTCGAGAAGGCGACCACGCGGGTCGCCGAAACCGCCCGTCGGCTCAAGGTGAATTACCCGATCCTGCTCAGCCGGAACGACGGCTCCTGCCCGCTGCAAGAAGCGCTGCACGTTCAAGCCTTCCCGACGATGGTGCTGGTCGACCGCGAAGGGCGGGTCCTCTGGCGCGACCAGGGTGCGACCCCCACGACCCTCGCCCGCCTCGACCATTTCCTCGAAACCTCCACGGGCTCGGACCGTACCGTCGTCCGCTGAACCGACGCCCCAGGGTCGCGCGGCCCCCGTGCGCCTGCCCGGCCGATTTGACTTAACCGGGGCGTCGGTGTCCAATAGGGCCATACCCTGGGATGTCGCGGCCCGGGGGCGTTCGAGGACCGGGGCGACGTCATGGCGGCGCAACAGGCTCCCGCGGACCGGTTGTCACAGGCCGTCGGCTTCTTCACCGACACGACGGTCTGCATCGGCTGCAAGGCGTGCGAGGTGGCCTGCCACCAGTGGAACGCCTTGCCCGCCCGCGACGGCGGCCGGGTCCCCTTAACGGGGATGAGCTACGACAACACCGGGGCGCTCTCGGACGTCGACTGGCGGCACGTCAAGTTCATCGAACAGTTCAGCCCGGACCGCTCGCAGGCCCGCTGGCTGATGATGTCCGACGTCTGCAAGCACTGCGTCAACGCCCCGTGCCTGGAGGTCTGTCCGACCGGGTCGATCGTCCGCACCGAGTTCGACACGGTCTACATCCAGGAGCCCGTCTGCAACGGCTGCCGCGACTGCATCGCCGCCTGCCCGTTCGGCGTCATCCACGTCAGCGCCGAGAAGCACATCGCCCAGAAGTGCACCTTCTGTTACGACCGGCTCAAGGAAGGGCTCACCCCCGCCTGCGCGCAGGCCTGCCCCACCGCCTCGATCCAGTTCGGGCCGATCGAGGAGCTCCGCGCACGGGCCGCCCGTCGGGTCGAACAGCTTCATGCCACCGGCGCGACCGAGGCGTACCTCTACGGCGCCGACACCAAGGTGCTCGGCGGCCTGAACGCCTTTTACCTTTTGATGGACCCGCCCGAGACCTACAACCTCCCGGCCGAGGTCGCGCCCCAGGTCCCCAGCCGGAAGGTCTGGCCCTCGTCGGTCAAGAGCATCGCCGCGTCGTTGGCGATGGCTTTCGGGGCCTTCCTCGCCTTCGGCCGCCGCAAAGAACGCGTGGCCCGCGCCGAGGCGACCGACACGGGGGGCGGGTAACGCCTATGGGCCGATACGACCACGCCATCGCCCCTTGGCCCGGGCCCCTCGTCTGGTACGCCTTCCTCGTCGGGGTCGCCGCGGGCGCGTACGCGCTGGCCGCCTTCGTCTCCATCCTCGGCAACGAGGCGAACCGGCGACTGGTCCGTCCCGCGTTCGTCATGGCGTTCGGCCTGCTCGCGGCCGGCCTCGGCCTGCTCGCCTTCGAATCGTCGCGCGACGCACGGGTCTGGGGTCGCCTTGGGTCGTGGGACGTGGCGAACTTAGCCTCATTCAGCACGGTCGGACTCGTCACACTCATCGGAGCGCTGGCCGAAGGGGGAAGACTTTACCCCTCACGCGCCGCAAAACCCCTGGCCCGCTTGCACGGCTCGCGGTTCGGCAGGGCGCTCGCGGGGGCGGGGGCGGTCGCGGCCCTGGGGCTCGCCTCATCGACCGGCCCGCTCCCGTCGTCCGACTGGGCGAGCGCGGGGTGGCTCGGCGGCGTTTCGTTCGCCTCGGCCCTCGCGACCGGCTCCGCGGCCGTCGTCCTCCTCGTCGATTGGCGTGGGGCTGAGTCCGACGACGTCGGGCGTCTCGCCGCGGCCTCCGGCGGGGCGGTCGTGCTGGAACTCGCCCTGTTGATCGGCCTGACGCTCTCGCTCCGCGGGCTCTCCGGCCTCGCCTTTCAACGCTGGCCGGGCCGGCTGATCCCGCTGCTCATCGTCCCCGTCGGCCTGGTCTTGCCCTTGATTTTACGACAGGTTCGCGGCCCGCGCGGGGCGGTCGACGCCGCCTGGCTAATCCTCTTCGGAGGGTTCGTCCTCCGTGCCGCCGTGGCGGGCATCCCGGAATCGTTGACGTTACGCTAACACCGCTTTTCACGAACGAGGCGATCGGTGAACCCCCGACGTCGCTACACCCTCGCCCTGCTTTCGATCCTCTTCCCCCTTTCCGGTTGTACGAGCCCCGAGGACGGCCGCCCCCGCGGCGGCGGTCCCGGAGCCGACGGCGGCAACTACCGCCGCGGCGACGTCCACGTACCGAGCAAGATCGACGGGACCAAGAAATGGACCGCCCGGCCGAAAGTCTGACCCCGAGCGGCGGCGACGCCGGCGGCGTCCCCCACCGACCCCGCGAACTGGCCCTCCTGCTCCTGGCGATCGGCACCGACCCGCCGCGGGCTCGGGCCCGCGACCAGCAAGCCGACCGCGCCGGCGGGGCGCTCCTCCGCCGGATCCTCGACCGCCTCGCCGCGCTCGACCCCGAACCCGCCGACCTCGACGCCGCGCTCACACAGATCGTTACCGAGATCGGAGAACCGACCGGCCCGGCCCGGGGCGTCTGCTCCCAGATCGTTCAAGAGTGGAACCAGACCCTCGCCTCGCCCGGCGCCTGGGCCTGGCTCCTCTCCGAAGCGATCGACTGCACCGCCCGCGGCGACCACCCCGGTCCGAAACACGGGAGGCGCCGTGGCCCTGCGTGACTGGAACCCTTTCGCGCGCGACCCCGCCCCGCCGCCCGAACTCTCGGCCGCCCTCGCCGACCTTTCACGGCTGGCGGACACCCGGCCCGAGCTGGCCCCCGCCGCCCGTACGCTCGCGGACGTCCTCCGCGCGGCCTTCCTCGTTCCGACGTCCGAGCCCCCCGTCCACGCCGACCCCGACCTCCTCGTCGCCGCCTGGCGCGCCGGCGTCCCGGCCTTCCGGGCGGGTGACGCCCCGCCGGCGTGGAATGCCGACGAGTTGAGGGCCCGCGGCCTGGCCGTTTGCGCGGCGCTCGTCGGCACGAACCCCAAGGCGGCCGATCTTCTCCAGACGGTCCGTAAGGGGACGGTTGACCTCCACGCCTGGGCCGTCGACTCGCTGGCCGACCGGCCGGAATCCGTCGCCGACCGCGCCCAGGCCCTCGGCATCCCCCCCGGACTCGCCCGCTCGGTCCTCCGGCTCGCGCTACTCCCCTCGCTCTCGCGGTTCTCCTCCCGGCTCGCCCCCTTACGCCCCGAGGGCCTTTGGACCCGAGGCGATTGCCCCAACTGCGGCGGCCCCCCCTCCCTGGCCGAGTCGCGCGGCCTCGACCAGCGCCGCTTCTGGCGTTGTGGGCTCTGCGCGGCCGACTGGGGCGGCGAGCGCCTCCGTTGCCCCTTCTGCGGCGAGACCGACCACCGCCGTCTCGACTACCGTTTCGCCGAGGGGGAACAGGACCGCTACCGGCTCTCCCGCTGCGAGTCGTGCGGGGGCCAACTCAAGGTCGTCTCGACCCTCGCCCCGATTTCCGCGCCGGGGCTCCTCGTCGTCGAGTTGGCCACGGTCCACCTGGACCTCTTGATCGGCTAACCGAGGCCGGACTCTGCCGATCAATGGCCGACCGTTTTTTTGAGGACGCCCCCCTTGGCGTCGGCCAGGGGGTAAACGGTGGTGAACGCCCCGCGGTCGTGCTCGGCGATGATGTCCATGACCTTCCCGATTTCCAGGCGGGTCACGACGCAAAAGAGGATGTCCTGATCGGCGCCAGTCATCCCGCCCCGGCCCTTGTAGATGGTGACCCCCCGGCCCAGAACGCCCGTGATCGCCTGCCGGATCGCCGCACTCCGCTCGGAGACGATCGTAATCGCGGTGTATTCCTCGATCCCGTGGAGCAGGAAATCGAGCGTCTTGGAGGCGGAGACGTAGGTCAGGATCGAATAGAGCGCGGAATCGACGCCGAGGAAAAACGCGGCCGTCAGGAAGATCACGATGTTCAGGCCGAGGATCACGTCGCCGACGCGGAACAGGTGGCTCCGCTTGCTCACCAGGAGCGCGGCGATGTCCGTGCCGTCGAGGACCGCGCCCCCGCGCATCGCGAGCCCCATCCCGGCCCCGATGAAGAAGCCGCCGAAGACGGCCGTGAGCAGTTTGTCGGACGTGACGTCCGGGTAGTGGATCGTCGCCAGGCAGACCGACAGTCCGACGATCGCCGCCGAACTCCGGGCCGCGAACGCCCCTCCGATCTGGCGATAACCAAGGGCGATAAACGGCAGGTTAATAACAAGGATTAACGCCGAGAGCGGTAGGCCGAACACCTTCGCGAGCAGCATGGAGATGCCGGTCGCCCCGCCGTCAATAAACCGACTGGAGAAGAGGAAGCCGTGGAGCCCCATCCCCGCCGAAAGAACGCCGATAAGGATCAAGGCCGCATTTTTTAGCTCGCGAAGATACGGTTTCATGGGCACAAAAATACTTCCCCCGCGGCGAAACGGCAACCGAAGCTCGTTCCGACCGCCGGCCGTCTTCACGGTCAGCCGACGGCCGTAACCGGCGGCCCGATCGGCGCGGCAACGATTACGATCACGACGCGCCGTCCGCGCAGCGAAGCCGGCCGAGACGTTCGCGGTATGAACGCCTCGGCCGGCCGGCATGTCCGGAAATGGATTCGCAGCGGGTGGGCCGTCAGGGGCGACGACCCGCCCTCTTACCGCCGACGGGGTGCTGTTGCTGGTAGGCGCGCTCCTCGGAGGCGGCGCGTTCCATCTCCCCCTCGATGACGGACACCTGGGCGGGGGTCAGCGGCTCGGCCTTGGGCTCGGCGTTGGCGATCGCGGCGGGCGAGCCGCCGCAGCCGACGGCCGCCAGGCACGGGAGCGACAGGGCGGCCGCAAGGAAAATGCGGTATTTCATCGTGGTAACTCCCTGGGATTCCCCGCCGGCTCAGTACTCGTCGGCGCTGAGGGGTTCGTTGTCGTCGATGACCGCCAGCTTGCGGAAGGTGGTCGCGGACACGGTGTACTTGATGGACTTGACCGAGCCGTCGCCGAACACCATGTTCACCCCGCCGGGGTGGGGGCCGCCGAAGTTCCGGCGCCAGACGGTATCGCCGGTGTTGGGGTCGGGCGGGGTCTTGAAGCCGTTACACTTCCAGGGGTTCGATTGGTCCGGGGTGGGGAGGAAGTGGGCGCGGACGTTGTCCTCGTCCCAGCCCGCGTTCTGCCACCACTCGTTGTCGCCGCCCTCGTTGCTAAAGCCCTTCGGGGCGATCGACTTCTCGCCGGCGATGAACGAGTTGGAGGTGCCGTCCTTGAAGTCGGCCAGGCGTCGCTTGAACCCCGAACCGCCCCAGACGATGGCCCCGCGGTAGCCGGCGAAGTTGCCGCGGTTGATGTCGCCGGCGTTGGCCGAGCCGTCGGCCAGGCCGTTGGGGGGGGCGGGGAGGGTCGAGGTGGGGGCGCAGCTTTGGGCCAGACCGGTCCGGAACCCCTGGCACCCGGCGTAGTCGTTCCGCGAGGTCGCCGTGACGATGTCGCTGCCGTACCGCTCGTTGACCCGCCGCGACGGGCAGTAGTAAACCGGCATGGCCACCCGCGCCACGAACACCTCGCCGTTGTCGGTGGTGTTCCCACCCTTCGACTTCAGGGGGGCCTGGAAGTTGGCCAGGTTATAAACCTGCTGCTGCTCGATGTACGGGAGGATCTTGAAGAAGTGGTTCCACCCGTCCGGTCCGGACGCGTTGCAGCAGGCGTACCCGTTCGAATCGTCCCCGTCGTACGGCCCCTGGGGCAGGGCCCCGTTGGTCGACTCGAAGTTCATGAAACCCAGGCCGATCTGCTTCAAGTTATTCGTGCACTGGGCGCGGCGGGCGCTCTCCCGTGCGGCCTGCACGGCGGGGAGCAGCAGGCCGATTAGCACAGCGATGATCGCGATCACGACCAGAAGTTCAATGAGCGTGAAGCCCACACGATGCCGCGCGGGGCGTTCGGAACGAAGCACGATTCGCGTCTCCTCTGGGTAGGCCAACGGGGAGTGAATTGCCGGCAGAGGAGACGAGTCTAGAGGCCTCGCGTGTGGGAATGATGAACGCCCCGGGAAGCTTGCACGAACCGTGAAATTCACGTCATCTGACAAGAGCGTTTTGATGCCTTTACGGGCGGACGCGCGGCGGCCCGTGCCGGCGCGGCCGTGGCGCCGGTCGCGCCGCCACTCGCGGGATTTTATGGACGGGGCCGGTCCTGCGGGCCCCGTCGCGCCAACGACTCGTCCGCACGGGGCCGCGGCCGGCGGGCCCCGTTACTTCGAACCGACGCCCACCGCGATCGGCTCGCTGGCGTACGCCGTCTTGACGACGAAGTTGATCGAGACGTGCCCCATGACGCAGACGGGGACGGCGTCGATCGGGGCGGCGTTCGGCGCCGCCTGGAGGACGATCTTCCCCTGAGTCTCCTTGGGGCCGAGGAGGGTCTTACTCCCGGCCTCGCGGACGGTCACGCCCGGGGGCAGCGGGTTCGCGTGCACCCCGCCGAGGTGCTGGAGGATCAGGTCGAGGTTGACGCCCTGCTCGAACCCGGCCTTGCGGGTCACGGTCACGTCGAGCGTGGCCGTCCCGCCGGGCTTGAGCGTGACCACCTTCGGGGTCGCTTCGACGGAGATGTCGGACGGGTCGGTCACGGCGAGGGCGAGCGTGTCTACGGGGTACGTGCCGCGGCCGCCGCCCGGGATGTAAATCTCCTGCCGCGGGGTGGCGTTGCAAACGACCGCGCCGGCCCTCGTCTCGGCCTTCCCTTTCAGGTCCAGGAGGGTCGCGGCCGGCTTGGCGTCTTTCGCGGCGGATACGACGATGACGCCCTGCGTCATCTTCGGGCCGATTGTCAGGGGGCTGGCCGAGACGCCCGGGGGCAGGGGGGATAGGTCGACGGTCACCGGGCCGTCGAAACCGGCGCGGCGGGTAACTTGAACGAACAGGGGGACGCGACCGCCGGGGCCGACGTTCAGCTTGTCGGGGTCACAGGTCATGGTGAAATCGGGCGGCGCGGGGGCGGCGAGGATCACGTAGCCGAACTCGTCGCCGCCGCGGCTATGGAGGTCGGAAACGCGGAGGGTGAACGCCCCGGTGTCGGGGGCCGTCCACTCGATCCGGGCGTCTTTCCCGAGGCCCGCGGTGTCGTCGGCCTCGGCGAGCTTGCCGTTGCGTGTGCTGGAAACCGTCAGGACGGGGTCGGTCGCGGCCCCGGCGCGCCGGGAGACGACCTCGAAGGCGTAGCGGTCCCCCTTTTTCGCTTCGAACCGGTAGTCGTCGGCGTCGTTCGCCGCGCCGAGGACCCCGGAAACCGCGGCGGGGAGCGTCACGGCCTGGGCCTTGGCGGGGTCGTCGGGCGTGTCGCCCGACTCGGTCACCAGGGGTAACGCGGTCGCGACGACCTGGGTCGCCAAAGTCACCCCCTTTGAGGTCGGCAGGGAGACGAACTGCGGACCCGGGGGCAGGTCACGGGGGACCTCGAAGGCGATCGCCTCGGCCGAATCGATATTCGGTCCGTGGGCGTGCACGGTCGCCTTCGCCCCCGGGTTCACGGCCAGCGGGAAGACCGAAGTGGCCACGGGACCAGCGGTCGCCTGGAGCACGTAGGTCCAATTCAGGTTGCCGGCGTAGGTCGTGTCGCGGACCTGGAGGAAATAGGTGCCGTCCTGCTTGAACTCGTAGGAGAGGAGGGGGTCGGCGAAGTCGTGGTTGTCGTCGGCGGCGAGTTCGCGGCCGGTCGCGTCGAAGAGTTGCAGGATGGGGTCGAAGTGGGCCTGGAGGTCGTGGATCTTGTTCTCCAGCCGGTTCGCCCAAACACTGAACGTCATCCGCTGGCCGGCCTTCGCGCGGACCGAGTACCAGTCGACGTCTTCGGCCTTACCGATCGCGCCCGAGACGACGCAGGGTAATTCCAGAGCTTGCGCCCCCTTGGAATCGTCGTTCGCCTTGTCGTCGGCCTCGGCCACGACGGGGTCGTCGACGACGACCACGAGGCCGACCGAGGAAACCCCTTGGGGGGTGGCGACGCGGACCTCCCGGGGTCCGAGCGGCGCGTCGGGCGCGGCCGAAAGCCTGGCCTTCACGACGCTCGACGGGCGTCGACGCGGGCGGTTCGAATTCGGATTCCGGGGCCGGTTCGGGTTGCGCACGACCTGTTCGACGCCCA
>Ga0164243_10003803_pt1 | contig 23974 bp, 27 predicted proteins | sample OricompcompostOP_FD_108781 | JGI IMG/M metagenome (GOLD analysis project Ga0164243, IMG submission 108781) | Organic Plus compost microbial communities from Emeryville, California, USA - Original compost - Organic plus compost (OP) | ecosystem: Engineered > Solid waste > Mixed feedstock >...
CGCCGGCCGCCAGCGCGGCGCCGCGTGAGAGAACGGCACGTGTCGTCATACGAACCCCCGTCCACGATGTGCTGGGCGACGGGAGCGTACGGCGCGGCGCTGGGCGCCGACATCCTCCGCGAGGACGACTTCGGCTCAGACCGTGGCGCCCGGTAGGGCGTACGTGCCGTCGGGTAGCGGGTCGACCAGGCCGTCGGCGACCAGGGCGTCTAGGGCGCGTTCGCGCTGGATCGGTTCGTGCCAGGCGGCGTCGAGTGCGGTACGGGGGACCGGGCCGTCGGCGGCGCGCAGGACGGCCAGGAGGCGGCCGCGGACCTGGCGGTCGGTGCCGGCGTAGCGCTGGCCGCGGCGCGGCGGGCCCTCGTACGCGGGCCGGCCGGCCTGGTGCCAGGCGCAGTCGGCGACCACCGGGCAGGTGCCGCAGGACGGCGAACGGGCGGTGCAGACGAGCGCGCCCAGCTCCATGCTGGCCGCGGCCCAGCGGGCGGCCTGCGGCGGGTCGTCGGGCAGCAGTTCCTCGGCCAGGCGCTGCTCGGCGGTGGTGCGCGCCTTCGGCGGGTGCTCCTCGGCGTTGACCAGGCGGGCCAGCACGCGCCGCACGTTGGTGTCCAGTACGGCGTGGCGCTGCCGGAACGCGAAGCTGGCCACGGCGGCCGCGGTGTACGGGCCGATGCCGGGCAGCGCGAGCAGCTCGTCGTACGACGCGGGCACCTCGCCGCCGTGCCGCTCGGTGAGCGCGCAGGCGATGGCGTGCAGGTTCAGCGCGCGCCGCGGGTACCCGAGGCGGTCCCACTGGCGTACGGCCTCGCCGGGTGCGTCGGCGGCCAGGTCCGCGGGGGTGGGCCAGCGGCGCAGCCAGGCGTCGTACGCCGGGAGCACCCGGGCGACCGGCGTCTGCTGGAGCATGATCTCGCTGACGAGGATGGCCCAGGGGGTCGCGTCCGGCCGGCGCCAGGGGAGATCTCGGGCATGTGCGTCGAACCAGGCGATGACGGGCGTGGCGTAGGGGTTCTGAAGCATCGTTCGTCCATCGTGACACGCGGAACGCGCCCGCTTGACGCGCGATCAAGGACGTGCATCGCCATACTGCCCGTATGGATCCGCACACGTACCGTGGGGGAGATCAGGACCCGGAGGATCCAGGCACCTACTGGCGTCGCCGGGTTTTCGCACTCGGGGGAGTGCTCGGAGTCGTCGCGCTGCTGGCTTGGGCCTGCTCGGGCGCGTCGGGAAAGGACGATGCTCAAGAGGTTGCCCAGAAATCCGCGAAGCCGTCGACCAGTGCGTCGCCGATGGCCACGGTGACGGTCACCGTCACGCCGAGCGGTACGCCGTCACCGTCGGGGTCGGTGAGCCCGTCCGGTTCGGCCAGCCCCTCGCCCAGTGCCACCGGCCCGTCGGAGTTCGCGAGCCCGTCGCCGTCGCCGAAGAAGCTCGGCCCGGGCGACCCCTGTAATCCGGACGACGTCGTCGTCACGGCGGATCTCGGCCACCAGACGTACTCGGGCGGGGAGCAGCCGCGGTTCACCGTCACCGCGGTGAACACCGGGCAGCGCACCTGCTCCTACGACGTGGGGCCGAAGGCGCTCGAGCTGCGCGTCACCTCCGGGTCGGACCGGATCTGGTCCAGCGCGGACTGCGCGGGCGTCTCGGACGCGCGGCATCTCAAGCGCGGCGTGCCGTACACCCGCACGATCACCTGGAACCGCGTGCGGTCCAACTCCAAGTGCAAGCACACCGACCAGAAGGCGAAACCCGGAACGTACGTGGTCCGGCTGCACGGCGACCACGTCAAGGACGAAAGCCACGTGTTCTACCTGCGGTAGCTAGACGTACCGCTCCAGGATCGACGACTCCGCCAGTCGGGACAGGCCCTCCCGGACGCTCCGGGCGCGGGACTCGCCCACGCCGCCGACCGACTGGAGGTCGTCGATGCTGGCGGCCAGGAGCTTCTGCAGGGAGCCGAAGTGCTCGACGAGGCGCTCGACGACCAGGCTCGGCAGGCGCGGGACCTTGGCGAGGAGGCGGTAGCCGCGCGGGCTGACCGGGGCGTCGAGCGCGCCGCCGCCGTCGAAGCCGAGCACCTGCGCGACGGTGGTGAGCTCGAGCAGCTCGGTGGCCGACAGCCGGTCCAGCTCGGCCAGGACGTCGGCGGCCTGGCGGTGCTGCGGGCCGGGGACGGTCAGCAGGTAGTCGCGGACGATCAGCTCGCGGTCGATGTCCACCCCCGAGACGAGCTCGTCGAGCTGGAGGGTGAGCAGCCGGCCGTCGGTGCCGAGCTCGATGACGTAGCCCTCGATCTCGTCGGCGATGCGGCGCACCATCTCCAGGCGCTGCAGCACCGACGTCATGTCCCGTACGGTCGCGAGGTCCTCGATCTCCAGTGCGGACAAGGTGCCGGACACCTCGTCGAGGCGCAGCTTGTACCGCTCGAGGGTGGCGAGCGCCTGGTTGGCCCGCGACAGGATGGCCGCGGAGTCCTCAAGGACGTTGCGGTGGCCGTCGAAGTACAGCGCGATGATGCGCATGGACTGGCTGACGGTGATCACCGGATAGCCGGTCTGCCGCGCGACCCGCTCGGCCGTACGGTGCCGCGTGCCGGACTCGTCGGTGGGGATGCCGGGATCCGGTACGAGGTGGACGGCGGCCCGGACGATGCGCTGGTGCGTGCCGTCGAGCACGACGGCGCCGTCCATCTTCGCCAGCTCGCGCAGGCGGGTGGCGGAGAACTCGACGTCGAGCTCGAATCCGCCGGTGCACAGTTCGGCGACCTGGTCGTCGTACCCCAGGACGATCAGCGCGCCGGTGCGGCCGCGCAGGATCCGCTCAAGCCCGTCGCGGATCGCCGTGCCCGGGGCGACCGCGGCGAGAGCGGCCCGCCGCCGCTCGTCCAAACCTGTCTCTTTTCCTGGCACTGGGCCCCCGGGTGGTCGTTTGATCTGGGCCAGTCTATTCAGTGAGCCTGCACGCGGCATGTGAGTCACCCCGGCCCCAGGGCCGCGCGCAGAGCGGCGGCGATATCCGGCACCTCGGTCACCTTCAGGCCGTCGGGCAGACCGGACGCGCCTTCCGGCACCAGGGCGTGGGTGAACCCGAGCCGGTACGCCTCGGACAGCCGCCGCCCGACGCCGCTGACCGGTCGTACGTCGCCCGCCAGGCCGACCTCGCCCAGCGCGACCAGGCCCTGCGGGAGCGGGAGATCCATCACCGAGCTGGTGATGGACAGCGCGACGGCGAGGTCGACGGACGGCTCGGTGAGCTTCACGCCGCCGACGGTCGCCGCGTAGACGTCCGACGCGCCGATCTGGATCTTCGCGCGGCGTTGCAGCACGGCCAGCACCATCGCCACGCGCGCCGACTCGAGGCCGGATGTGGCCCGCCGCGGGTTCGTCAGCGCGGACGGCGCGACCAGCGCCTGCACCTCGGCGACCAGCGGGCGGCGGCCGTCGGACGTGACGGTGACGCACGTGCCGGACACCGGCTCGCTGTGCCGGGTGAGGAACACGCCGCTGGGGTCGGGCAGACCGAGCAGGCCCTCCTCGCCGAGGTCGAAGCAGCCGACCTCGTCGGTCGGGCCGTACCGGTTCTTCACCGCGCGGACCATGCGCAGCCGGGAGTGCCGGTCGCCCTCGAAGTGCAGCACCACGTCGACCAGGTGCTCCAGCACGCGCGGGCCGGCGATCGAGCCGTCCTTCGTGACGTGTCCGACCAGCACGGTGGTCAGCGCGCGCTCCTTGGCCGTGCGGATCAGCGCGCCGGCCACCTCGCGGACCTGCGTGACGCCGCCGGGCGCGCCGTCGACCTCGCCGGACGCGACGGTCTGCACGGAGTCGACCACGAGCAGCTCGGGGTTCGTCTCCTCGACGTGGCCGAGCACCGCGGACAGGTCGGTCTCGGCCGCGAGGTACAGCGCGGGGTCCAGCGCGCCGATGCGGTCGGCGCGCAGCCGCACCTGCGTGACGGACTCCTCGCCCGTGATGTACAGCGCGGGCTGGTCGCGCGGGCCCGACGCGCACATGGCGGCCACTTCCAGCAGCAGCGTGGACTTGCCGACGCCGGGCTCGCCCGCGAGCAGCACCACCGAGCCGGGCACCAGGCCGCCGCCGAGCACCCGGTCGAGCTCGTCGATCCCGGTCGCCCGGGCGTGCGCCGACGTGACGTCCACCTCGGGGATCGGCCGGGCGGGCGCGCTGACCGGGCCGGCCGCCACCGGGCGCAGCGACGGCTTGAGCGCCCGCGGGATGCCGACCTCTTCGACCGTGCCCCACGCCTGGCACTCGCCGCACCGGCCGACCCACTTGGTGGTCTGCCAGCCGCATTCGGAGCAGCGGTACTGAGCCGCGGACGATTTCGCCATGCCACGGAGCGTACGGGCGGGCACCGACAAACGGATGTGCGACATGCACGGGTTGTGGACAGGCAACGAACGTCTGTCTTGCCGGTGCCCGGCCCATCGTTCACGCTCCGAGCGTGCCCGTTCCGTACGCGCGTTTCTCCGGTGCCGCGCTGGCCGTCATGCTGGCCGCGGCCGCACCGCAGAGCTGCGCCCCGCCGCGTACGGGCGGGGCCGTCCACTACGTCGCGCTCGGCGACTCCTTCGCCGCCGGCCCGCTGATCCCCGACCACGTCGAGGGCTCGGGCCTGTGCTTACGGTCCGACCACGGCTACCCGCCGCTGCTGGCGAAGAAGCTGAAGGTACGGAGTGTCCGTAACGTCAGCTGCGCGGGCGCGAAGATCGCCGACGTGTCCGGGAGCCAGCTCGGCGCGGTCACGAAGAAGACGACGCTGGTGACGGTCAGCGCCGGCGGCAACGACATCGGGTACTCCCGGATCGCCCTCGCCTGCCTGGCCCTCGGCATCACCGACCCGCACGGCGCGCCCTGCGAAAAGATCTTCGTACGGCACGGCAAGGACGCGTTGCGCGCGCGCATCGACGCGACCGGACCGAAGATCGCCAAGCTGCTGAAACGCATCCACGCCCGCGCGCCGCACGCCCAGGTGGTCGTGGTCGGCTATCTGCGGATGCTGCCGACCTTCGGCCCGCGCTGCTTCCCCAGCGTACCGGTGGCCGACGGCGACGTCGCGTACCTGGCGGGCGTCGAGAAGGACCTGAACGCCATGCTGGCCGCGCGAGCGGGCGCGAACGACGCCACGTACATCGCCGACTACGCCCCCGGCCACGACATGTGCGAACACGGCCACAAATGGGTCGAGGGCATCTTCCCGAGCCGTCCCGCCGCGCCCGTCCACCCGAACGCGGCCGGCATGCGGGCGACCGCGACCGCGATCGCGCAGGTCGTCGACACTCCGTAGTTGGGTCTTGTCCGGCGACCCTCCATGCCGCACGATGCGTGACGGAGCAATCACATAACGATCATCGCGGAGGGCGTCATGAAGTCCGGTAGACCTGTGTCCGTTCTCGGCGGTGTCGTCCTCCTCCTGGGCCTGGCGGCCCCCGCGTACGCGGAATCCGGCGAGCACTACGTCTCGCTCGGCGACTCCTACACCTCCGGCCCGCTGATCCCGCACGCCACCGGTCACCCGGCGCTGTGCCTGCGTTCGGACCACAACTACCCCTCGCTGGTCGCCGACCGGATCGGCGCCGCGAGCTTCACCGACGCGAGCTGCGCCGGCGCCACCACCGGCGACATGACCGGCGCGCAGAACCTCGGCCTGACGAAGAACGCCCCCCAGTTCGACGCGCTGAAGCCGGACACCACGCTGGTCACCCTCGGCATCGGCGGCAACGACATCGGTTTCGGCTCGATCATCCTCACCTGCGGCACGCTGAGCGCGACGAACCCGCAGGGCGACCCGTGCGAGAAGAAGTACACGGAAGGCGGCGACGACCAGCTCGCCGCCAAGATCGACGCGACCGGCCCGAAGATCACCAAGGTGCTCGACGGCATCCGCGAGCGCTCCCCGCACGCCCGGGTGATCGTCGTCGGCTACCCGCGCATCCTGCCCGCGAGCGGCCCCGGCTGCTGGCCGCTCGTGCCGGTCTCCGCAGGCGACCGCCCGTACCTGGCCGGCGTGGAGAAGAAGCTGAACGCCATGCTGGAGCGGCGCGCGCACGACGCGGGCGCGGCGTACGCGGTGAACTACCGCACCGGCCACGACCTGTGCGAGCCGCCCGCGGACAAGTGGGTCGAGGGCATCATCCCGACCATGCCCGCCGCCCCCGTGCACCCCAACGCGGCCGGCATGCGCGCCACCGCGTCGGCCGTCGCGGACGCGGCCGGCGTCAGTAGTACCGCCAGCGCACGGTGATCGCGTAGTCGATCTCCAGGCCGGCATGCTCGGCGGTGAACTCCGCGGCCAGCTCCTTCGGGAACTCGATGGCCAGGACGGCGGCCAGGTCGGCGCGGTTCGCGAAGGCCAGCCGGATGTCCAGCGGGCGGGAGGAGAAGCCGCGCCCGGCCCAGAAGCGGTCCACCGCGCGCGGGTCGTAGTCCGGCAGGAAGCGGCGGAACCAGCGGCCGTACGTGCTGCGCGTGGCGTCCACGTCGATGACGAACGCGGCGCCGCCGCGGCGGATCACCCGCTCGAGCTCGGCCAGCCCGGGCTCGCAGCCGGGCCCGAAGAAGTACGCCCAGCGCGCGTGCGCGACGTCCACCGACGCGGGCGGCACCGGCAGCTCCTGCGCGCCGCCCTCCCGTACGGTGACACCCGGAAGCCCGGCCACCCGGGACCGGGCGCGGGCCGCCAGCCCGCGGTGCGGCTCGACGCCGACCACCGTACGGGCCCGCTCGGCGAACCGGGGGAGGTGGAAACCGGTGCCGCAGCCGACGTCGAGGACGGTCGCGCCGTCCCACGGGCGTACCTCGGCCATCGCGGCCTCGATCCGGCCGTCCGGGTCCACGGCGCGGTTCTCGATCTCATACGTATCGGGACTGTTCCAGATGTTCGGGCTGGGGATCGCGCCCCGGACGACCTGCGGCACGTGACTAACATATGCGCCGGGCACATAGTCTGGGCCCCAGCTCTCCGCTGAGAAGGGAACGAGGGCGACCCCTGTGAGCGACCCCGGGAGTGATCCGGCGATCTCGGTGCCGGATGCCTCCGTTCTGCTGTCGACCGCCTCCGTGTACCCGGAGCGCACCTCCGACGCCTTCGTGATCGCCGGACAGCTCGGGTACGACGGCGTCGAGGTGATGGTGGCCACCGACCCGGCCAGCCAGGACGTCGACGTGCTGCGCCGGCTGTCCGACCATCACCAGGTGCGGGTACGCGCGGTGCACGCGCCGTGCCTGCTGGTCACGCAGCGGGTGTGGGGCCGCGACCCGTGGGCCAAGCTGGTCAAGGCGAAGGACGCCGCGGAGAAGCTCGGCGCCGACGTGGTGGTGGTGCACCCGCCGTTCCGCTGGCAGCGCGACTACGCCCGCGAGTTCGACGCCGGCCTGGCGCGCATGCAGAACGAGACCGACGTCAAGTTCGCCGTCGAGAACATGTTCCCGCTACGGGTGCGCGGCGCCGAGATGGTCCCGTACGCGCCGGACTGGAACCCCGTGCCGCTGGACTTCCCGAACGTCACGCTGGACCTCTCGCACACCGCCGTGTCCGGCTCGGACGCCGTCGGCATGCTCGACGAGCTCGACGGCCGGCTCGCGCACGTGCACCTGGCCGACGGCTCCGGTTCCACCAGCAAGGACGAGCACCTGGTGCCCGGGCGCGGCGCGCAGCCGTGCGCCGAGGTGCTCGGCAAGCTCGCGCACCGCAACTTCGGCGGCAACGTCGTACTCGAGGTGAACACGCGGAAGGCGGCCGGGCGCGCGGAGCGCATGGCCGACCTCGCCGAGGCGCTCGCCTTCACCCGCCTGTACCTGGCCAGCCGGTGATCGGTCCGTCGGCGGTATGAGCAGTACGGTCTTCGACCGGGTCGCGGAGGACTACGCGACCGGACGCCCCGGCTACCCGCCCGGTCTCTTCGAGTCCCTGGCGCGGCTCGCCGAGCGCCCGCTGCGCGACGCCGCGGTGGTCGACGTGGGCGCCGGCACCGGCATCGCGTCCCGCGCGCTGGCCGCCCAGGGCGCGCGGGTGCTGGCCGTCGAGCCGGCCGGGAGCATGCTGGCCCGGCTGCGCGCCACGGCGCCGCGGATCGCGGCGGTGCGCGCGACGGGGGAGGCGCTGCCGCTCGCCGACGGCGTGGCCGACCTCGTCACCTACGCCCAGTCGTGGCACTGGATGGAGCCGGTACGGGCGTTGCGGGAGGCCACGCGGGTGCTGCGGCCTGGCGGGACGGTGGCCGCATGGTGGAACATGCCGAACATGGCCGCGGTGTGGGTGCGTGAGATGGAGGACCGGCTGGCCGCCGCCTGCCCGGAGTACCACCCGCCCGCCACGCCGCGCGCCGCCGACACGTTCGCCGCGTACGGCCTGGACGCGCGGACCGCGAGCCTCACCTGGACGCGCCGGATACCGATCGCGGACTTCCTCGCCCACCTGCGGTCGCTGTCGTACGTCGCGGCGCTGGGCGCGCCCGCGGCGGAGCGGCTGATCGCCGCCGAGCGGGTGGAGCTGTCCCGCGTGTTCCCCGACGGCACGCTGACCCAGCCGCTGCGCGTACATCTGGCGGCCGGGCGGAAGATGGAGGGGTGATGGCGCGTCCCGGCCGGCGGCCCGGCCCCACCGAGACCCGCGAGGCGATCCTGAGCGCCGCGCGCGAGCTGTTCGGCGCGCGCGGGTACGACGGCGCGACGATCCGCGCGATCGCCGGCCAGGCGGGCGTCGACCCGGCGCTCGTGCACCACTTCTACGGCTCCAAGGAGAACGTCTTCGTCGCCGCGATGCGGGTGCCGTTCAACCCGGCCGACGTCCTGCCGGACGTCCTGGACGGGCCGCGTGAGGAGATCGCGGAGCGGCTGCTGCGGTTCTTCCTCGGGGTGTGGAACGACCCGGACAGCCGGGCCGCGTTCCTCGGCCTGATCCGCTCGGGGATGACGAACGAGGCGGCCGCCGCGATGGTCCGGCAGTTCCTGCGGCAGGCCCTGGTCGCCCGCGCGACCGGCGTGCTCGGGATATCTCCGCTGCGCGCCGAGGCGGCGATGTCGCACCTGATCGGCATGATGATGATGCGGTACGTCCTGCGCCTGGAGCCGCTGGCGTCGGCCGACGAGGACGAGCTGGTCAGCATCGTCGCGCCCAGCATCCAGCGGTACTTCGACGGGGACCAAGGTCCGTAGCCGCGGGCCGCGGGCCCGCCGTAAATTCATCGTATGGAGAGTTCTCCGGCGGTCGCGGTGTCCGGCCTGCGGGTCCTCCGCGGCGGCCGTACGGCGCTGGACGGCGTCACGCTGAGCGTCCCGCGCGGCACGGTCACCGGCGTGGTCGGCCCCAGCGGCAGCGGCAAGACCACGCTGCTGCGGGCGATCGTCGGCGTGCAGATCGTCACCGCCGGCACCGTCACCGTGCTGGGCGAGCCGGCCGGCTCCCCGGGCCTGCGGCGGCGCGTCGGCTACGCCACCCAGGACCCCGCCGTGTACGCGGACCTGACCGTGGCCGAGAACCTGCGGTACTTCGCCGCGGTCCTCGGCGTACCGGACCGGGCGGCCGCCGTCGCCCGCGTCATCGCCCAGGTCGACCTGCCGGGTCAGCGGAACCAGCTCGCCGGGCGGCTGTCCGGCGGCCAGCTCGCCCGCACCAGCCTGGCCGTGGCCCTGCTGGGCCGTCCGGAGCTGCTCATCCTCGACGAGCCGACCGTCGGCCTCGACCCGGTCCTGCGCGACGACCTGTGGTCGCTGTTCCACCGGCTGGCCGCCGACGGCGCCACGCTGCTGATCTCCAGCCACGTGATGGACGAGGCGGCGCGCTGCGAACGGCTGCTGCTCCTGCGCGACGGCGCGGTGCTGGCCGCGGACACCCCGGCGAGCCTGCTGCTGCGGACCGACACGCCCGACCTCGACGCCGCGTTCCTCCGCCTGGTCCGCGAGCCGGAGGCCACGCGATGAGCACCATGATCACGCTCGCCACCGTCCGCCGGGTGCTCGGCCAGCTCCGGCACGACCCGCGCACCATCGTGCTGGCGCTGGCCGTGCCGTCGCTGCTGATGGTGCTGCTGCGCTACATGTTCGACGCCGAGCGGGAGTTCGCCGCGATCGCGCCCGCGCTGCTCGGGCTGTTCCCGTTCATGGTGATGTTCCTGATCACCTCCATCGGCACGCTCCGGGAACGCACCACCGGCACCCTCGAACGGCTGATGACGATGCCGATCGGCCGGCTCGACCTGCTGCTCGGGTACGCGCTGGCGTTCAGCGTCCTCGCCGTCGTGCAGGTCGCCGTGGTGGCCACGCTGTCGCTGACCTGGCTGGGCCTGGACATCGCCGGGTCGCTGTGGATGCTGATCGTGATCGCCGTGCTGGACGCACTGCTCGGCACCGCGCTCGGCCTGTTCGCCAGCGCCTTCGCCCGTACGGAGTTCCAGGCCGTGCAGCTCATGCCGCTGGTGGCGTTCCCGCAGATCCTGCTGTGCGGGCTGTTCGTGCCGCGCGATGAGATGGCGCCGGTGCTCAGCGCGCTGTCCGACGTGATGCCGCTGTCGTACGCGGTGGACGGCATGCAGCGGGTGACCGCGTCCGCGGAGGTGACCGGCGCGCTCGTACGGGACGTGGCCGTGCTGGTCGGCTGCGTGGTGCTGGCCCTGCTCCTCGGCGCGGCCACCCTGCGCCGCCGCAGCCCGTGACGCACTAGCCTGGGGTCGGGGCGGGACGAGGAAGTCCCGCGGGGAGGTGTGGATCTTTGCTTCGCCAGGCACTGCTGGCCGCCGCCCGGAGCGGTCACATCAAGACGGCGGTCACCGCGGCGCCGCTCAGCCGGAACGTCGTCGAGCGGTTCGTCGCCGGAGAGACCATCGACGACGCGCTGAACGTGGCGCAGGCCCTGCACGACCAGGGCATGCTGGTCACCCTGGACCATCTGGGTGAGGACACCCACGACGCCGACCAGGCCGACACGGTCACCCGCGCGTCGATCGCGTCCGTGGAGCGGCTCTTCGAGTCCGGGCTGGCCAAGTCGGCCGACATCTCGGTGAAGCCCACCGCGCTCGGCCTGAAGCTGGGCGCCGACGGCCCGAAGATCGCCCGGGACAACGTCGCCCGGGTCGCGTCCGCCGCGAAGGCCGCGGGCTGCACCGTCTCGGTCGACATGGAGGACCACACCACCACCGCCGAGACGCTGCGGCTGGTCCGCGAGCTGCGGTCCGACTACCCCGACCTCGGCGCCGTCGTGCAGTGCTACCTGCGCCGTACCGAGGCCGACTGCGGCGACCTGACCAAGCCGGGCTCCCGGGTGCGGCTGGTCAAGGGCGCGTACAACGAGCCGGAGGCGGTGGCGTACCGCGCGTCCGACGAGGTGGACCGCTCGTTCGTCCGCTGCCTGCGCACGCTGATGGCCGGCGAGGGCTACCCGATGATCGCCACGCACGACCCGCGACTGATCGAGATCGCCGGCGCGCTGGCGCTGCTCAACGGGCGGTCCAACGAGTCCTTCGAGTACCAGATGCTGTACGGCATCCGCCCGGACGAGCAGCGGCGGCTGGCCGGCCAGGGCGCCAAGGTGCGCGTGTACGTCCCGTACGGCGACGACTGGTACGGCTATCTCATGCGCCGGCTCGCCGAGCGCCCCGCGAACCTGGGATTCTTCCTGAGGTCACTGGTCACCAAATCCTGAGGGAAACAAAGGCACATGATTGCGATTCTCGGCGCCGGCAAGATGGGCGAGGCTCTGCTGTCCGGGCTGCTGCGGGCCGGGCGGGCGCCGTCCGACATCGTGGTGACCGAGTACCGCGCGGAGCGCGCGGCGGAGCTGCGGGACACCTACGGCGTGCAGGCCGTCCCGGCGGCGGAGGCCGCGAAGACGGCGGACACGCTGATCCTCGCGGTCAAGCCGCAGGACATGGGCGTGCTGCTGGAGGAGATCGCCCCGCACGTCCCCACCGACCGGCAGGTCATCTCGGTCGCGGCCGGGATCACCACGCGGTTCATCGAGGAGCGCCTGGCCGAGGGCACGCCCGTCGTACGGGTCATGCCGAATACGCCGGTGCTGGTCGACCAGGGCATGTGCGTGATCTCCGCGGGCACGCACGCCGGTGAGGAGCACCTGGCGCGTACCGAGGAGATGCTGCGCCCGGTCGGCAAGGTGGCGCGCATCCCGGAGACGCTCCAGGACGCCGCGACCGCGCTGTCCGGCAGCGGCCCCGCGTACGTGTACTACCTGGTCGAGGCGATGGTGGACGCCGGGATCCTGCTGGGCGTGCCGCGCGCCACCGCGCTGGAGATGGTCATCCAGTCGGTGGTCGGCGCGGCCACCATGCTGCGCGACTCCGGCGAGCATCCGGTGCTGCTGCGCGAGGCGGTCACCTCGCCGGGCGGCACCACGATCTCGGCGATCGGCGAGCTGGAGAAGCACAGCGTACGCGCCGCGTTCCTGGCCGCCATCGAGGCCGCCGCCGACCGCGGCCACGAGCTCGCCGGCGGCTAGACCCAATTATGGCGAACGATTTTCCGGGCTATAGCCCGGAAAATCGTTCGCCATAATTGGGAGTGGGGTCAGCGGACGCGGATGGCCAGGAGGCAGGTGTCGTCCTCCGGGGCGTGCAGGCCCATCTCGTCGAGCACGGCCGCGATGTCCGCCGACGGGTCGGTGCCGGTGCAGGTGGCGGCCGCGGCGGCGAGCGCGCCGATACCGTCGTCGATGTCCGCGTCGCGCCGCTCGACCAGCCCGTCGGTGTAGAACAGCAGCAGGTCACCGGGCTCGAGCCGGGTCACCGTCTGCCGGTACTTCTGGTCCCGTACGGCGCCGAGCAGCGTGCCGTCCGTACCGGACAGCCCGCGGGCGGTGCCGTCGCGCACCAGGATCGGCGGCGGGTGCCCGGCGCGCGTCCAGGTCAGCTCGCGGGTCTCCGGGTCGTAGTGCCCGATGGCCGCGGTGGCGGTGGCCTGCGGCGCGTCGAAGCACACCAGCTCGTTCAGCCAGGTCATCAGCTGCCCGCTGCGCGCCCCGGTGTACGACAGGCCGCCGAGCCCGCTGCGCATGCGCGCCATTAGCGCGGTCGCCTCCAGGCCGTGGCCGGCCGCGTCGCCGATGCCGATCAGCACCCGCCCGTCCGGCATGTCGCTCACCGTGTACCAGTCGCCGCCGATGCGCGCGCTGGACTCGGCGGCCAGGTACCGCACGGCGAACCGCAGCCCGGACGTCTCGGAGTTGCCGTCCTGCATCGGCAGGATGGCCTGCCGCAGCTCGCGGGCCACCCGCCGCTCGGTGTCGGCGGTCTGCCGCTGCCGGATGATCTGCGCGCGCGCCGACTCCAGCGCCCGCTCGCCGCGCCGCCGGTCGGTGATGTCGAACAGCGTGGCCCGGATCATCGCCGGGTTGCCGGTGCCGTCGAGGATGATCGTGCCGAGGCCGCGCACCCACGCCACGCCGCCGTGCCGCCGGATGCGGAACTCCAGGTTGGTGGGCTCGTGCCGCTCGAACAGCGACCGTACGCCCTCCTCGACGAGCGGCACGTCGGCCGGCAGCACCAGCGCGGATATCTCCTCCAGCGTCATCGGCCCGTGCCGCCGTGCCCGGCCGAAGATCTTGTACATGCCGTCGGACCAGGAGATCTCGTCGGTGACGAGGTTCCACTCGGCCCAGCCGAGCGACGTCATCTCCTGGATCTGGAACAGCCGGTCGGCCAGCTCGTCCTTGTCGTCGTGCATCTTGTACGTGACGACCACGCCGTCCGCGACGCGGTGCGCCCGTACGGTGATCTGCGCGGACCGCAGGGTGCCGTGCTGGTACCGGTACTCGAACGGCCCGCGGGCCAGCGGCCGGCCGGCGTCGAGCACCCGCCGGTACTCGTCGAACAGGCCCAGCTCCACGACCTCCGGCCACAGCTCCCGGACGAGGCTCCCCTCCAGGGTCACGCCGGTGCCCGTGTACGTCGACCGGGCGATGTCGTTGGCCGCGGCCACGAGGAAGTCGGTGACCACGTCGTCGGCGTCGCGCAGCGGGCGCAGGAAGACGCCGGGAACGTGCACGAGGTCCAGGACGGCGTTCGCGTCCGGCGACACGTCGGTCACCGGCACGACCGGGGTGACCGCCGGCGGCTCGGCCACCGGCAGCGGCCCGGACGGCGTCCGCACCGTCTCCAGGAGGTCCTGCGCGTCGTCCGCGTGCTCCGTCGTCGGCACGCCCGCCAGTACGGACGTCACCTCGGCCAGGCTCGTGCCGGTGTCCTGCGCGAGCCGGACCAGCTGCGCGAGCGCGTCGGCCTCAGAACAGCCCAGATGCGCGGCGAGGGCGATCTTCGCCTGCTCGATCGTCGCCCTGTGGTGCATCAGCCGACGGATCTCCGTCAGCGCCACGTCGCCCGTGTCGGACGCGTGTGCCTGAGGCTCGTGTACGGATTCCACGCGGTTACTCCCCCGTATTCGTCCCTGCGTGAAGTGGGCGAATCTTTCCTGGTCAGCGCGCTGACGACCGGAATCCTTCCGGTACGCCCCTGTGACTCAGCTCACCGGGCCCCGGAAGGAGCCCGATCGCCGCCCGCGCCGCGGCCACCGTGGGCGCCGCGCGCTCGGCGGCCCGCCGCGCCCCGCCGGCCAGCACGGCGTCCACCGCGCCGGGCTCGGCGGCCAGCTCGCGGTACCGGCGCTGCAGCGGTTCGAGCACGGCGAGCACCGCGTCGGCGACGTCGTTCTTCAGCGGCCCGTACCGGTCGTACCGCTCGGCCAGCCGCGCCGGGTCGCCCCCGGTGCAGGCGGCGAGCAGCCCGAGCAGGTTGGCCACACCCGGCTGCTCCTCGGGGGCGTACCGTACGGCGCCCAGGTCGTCGGTGACCGCCCGCATGATCTTGCGGCGGACCAGCTCCGGCGGGTCGAGCAGCCGGATCACCCCGGCGTCGCGGGTGGCCGTCTTGCTCATCTTCGCGGCCGGGTCGGCCAGGTCCCGCAGCCGCGCGGCCACCTCCGGGTGCACGCCGCGCGGCACGGTGAACGTGTCGCCGTACGCCCGGTTGAAGCGGATCGCCAGGTCGCGGGCCAGCTCGACGTGCTGCCGCTGGTCGTCGCCGACCGGCACCTCGTCGGTCCGGTACGCCAGGATGTCCGCGGCCATCAGCGCCGGGTACGTGAGCAGGCTGGTCCGCACGGACCGCTGCTTCGCGGACTTCTCCTTGTACTGGATCATCCGGCTCAGCTCGCCGACCGTGACGGTGCACTCCATCAGGTACGTCAGCTCGGCGTGCGCGGTCACGTGGCTCTGGCAGAAGATCACCGCGCGGTCCGGGTCGAGGCCGGCGGCCAGCATCAGCGTGGCCACCTCGCGGGATCGCTCGCGTACCTCGGCGGGGTCGTGCGCGACGGTCAGCGCGTGCAGGTCGACGACGGCGAACAGGCAGTCGGCGGTCTCCTGCATCCGGCGGGCGGGCAGCAGCGCGCCGATCAGGTTGCCGATCGTCAGCCGCCCGGTGGGCTGGATGCCGGTGAACACGGTGGTCATGGCGGTTCCTCTCGGGATCTGCCGCCACCGGGACATGCGAAACGGCCGCCCGGAGGCGGCCGTTTCGTGGTCAGGATGCGTACGTGGCTCGGCCGCCGGTCAGACGGCCCACCAGAAGATCACTAGATGCGTATGCATAGGGTCATCGTACGGCCTCGACCGCCCACGCGGGAATCCGCGTCCGGCCGTCCGCGTCGACGGGCAGATCGAGCCCGAGCTCCGGCGGGATCACCGAGGTGATCGTGTGCGGGCGCAGCGCGGTGATCGTCCAGCCCGCCGCGGTCAGGTGTTCCCGCAGCGCGCGCTCGGTGACCCGCGACGGCGGCGTGCCCTCGGGCGCGCGGTCGCTGACGCCGAGCAGGTTGAGCCGGGCACCCGGCCGGGCGAACCGGGCCAGCCCGGCGGCGTACGCGGCGCGCCGCTCCGGCGGCAGGCAGTGGTAGAGCGCGCTGTCCAGCACGGTGTCGTACCGCCCGGCCTCCGGCAGCGCGAACGCGTCGGCCACCGCGAACGTGACCGGCAGCCCGCGCGCCCGGTCCCGGGCCCGTTCGATGGCCGCGGGCGCGGCGTCCACGGCGGTGACGGCGTGCCCGCGCGACGCGAGGTACGCGGCGTTGTCGCCGAGCCCGCAGCCGACGTCCAGCACTGCGCCGGCGAACCGCCCGGCCGCCTCCCACTCGACGACGGCGGGCTGCGCGGCCGCGATGTCCCACGGGATGCCGGTGCCCTGATAGATGGTGTCGAAGTCGATGTCCATGCCGCCACGCTCGCCCGGCGACGGCCCGCCCGCCCAGCCGCGTACGCTCAGATGGTGGAAACCTCCACGCTGGACGACATCGACCGCCGAATCATCCACGCGCTGCGGATCGACGGCCGCGTGCCCTTCCGTACGGTCGCCGAGGTCATCGGCGTCTCCGAGCAGACGGTCGCGCGCCGGTACCGGCGGCTGCGCGGGTCCGGCGTGGTGCGCGTGGTGGGCGCGGTCAACGGCCCGCGCCTCGGCTACGTCTCGTGGACCATCCGGCTGCGCGCCACCCCGGACGCGGCGGCGGACATCGGCGCCGCGCTGGCCCGCCGCCCGGACACCTTCTGGGTGCACCTGCTGTCCGGCGGCACCGAGATCTCCTGCAACACCCAGACCCCGAGCGACGCCGAGCGGGACGCGCTGCTGCTGGAGAAGCTGCCGCGCACCCGGCGCGTGCTCGGCGTCTCCGCGCACGCGGTGCTGCACGGGTACGCCTGGCCCGGGCAGTGGGGCGCGCTGGCCCGGCTCGACCCCGGGCAGGCCGCCCGGCTGCGCCCGGACGGCGTCGCGGACGCGCTCGCCGACGCCCCGGACGGCGCGCCGCCCGTACGGCCGGCCGCCGCCGACCGCGCGCTGCTCGCCGAGCTGGCCCGCGACGGCCGCGCCACCCACGCCGCGCTGGCCGCGGCCACCGGCTGGTCGCCGTCCACGGTCCGCCGCCGGATCGGCGAGCTGCGCCGCGCGGGCGTCCTGACGTTCCCGCTCGACCTGTCCCGGTCCGCGCTCGGCTACCCGGTCGAGGCCCGCCTGTGGATGACCGTACGGCCGTCCGCCGTCGACGCGGTCGGCGCCGCCCTGGCCGGCCACGACGAGGTGTCCTTCGCGGCGAGCACCACCGGCGCCACCAACCTGCTCGCCGTCGTGCACGCGCGCGGCCCCCAGCACCTGCACCGCTACCTGGGCGAACGGATCGCCGCCCTGGACGGCGTGCACACCGTGGAGACCGCGCCGGTGATCCGCACGCTCAAGGGCGCGGGCCCGCCGGGTACGGTGCACGCATGAGCGGTGCGTTGCGGGTGCTGTGGGACGAGAAGCTGACCTCGTACGACTTCGGCCCGGGGCATCCCATGGCGCCGGTCCGCGTGGAGCTGACCATGGCGCTGGCCCGCGAGCTCGGCGTGCTGGACCGGCCGAACGTCACCGTCACCGGGTTCGACCCCGCCGAGGACCCGCTGCTCGAGCTGGTGCACGACCCGGACTACATCCAGGCCGTGAAGAACATCGACATGTACCCGATGGCCAACCCGCGGTACGGCCTCGGCTCGGAGGACAACCCGGTCTTCCTCGGCATGCACGACGCGTCGCGGCTGGTGGTGGGCGCGTCCGTGGCGGCCGCCGAGGCGGTGTGGACGGGTGCCGCCGAGCACGCGGCGAACATCTCCGGCGGCCTGCACCACGCGATGCGCGCGGCCGCGTCCGGGTTCTGCATCTACAACGACCCGGCGATCGCGATCTCCTGGCTGCTCGGCCAGGGCGCGCGGCGGATCGCGTACGTGGACGTCGACGTGCACCACGGCGACGGCGTACAGGCCGCGTTCTACGACGACCCGCGGGTGCTCACGATCAGCCTGCACGAGAGCCCGCGCACGCTGTTCCCCGGCACCGGCCTGCCCACCGACTCCGGCGGCGGCGACGCCGAGGGCACCGCGGTCAACGTCGCCCTGCCCGCCGGCACCGGGGACGCCGGCTGGCTGCGCGCCTTCCACGCCGTCGTCCCGGAGGCCGTCGCCGCGTTCGAGCCGGAGATCCTGGTCACCCAGCACGGCTGCGACTCCCACACCCTGGACCCGCTGGCCCACCTGACCCTCACCGTCGACGGCCAGCGTGCCGCGTACGCCGCGCTGCACGACCTCGCGCACCGTGCCGCCGGCGGCCGCTGGGTGCTCACCGGCGGCGGGGGATACGAGCTGGTGCAGGTGGTGCCGCGGGCGTGGACGCACCTGCTGGCCGAGGCGTCCGGCACGCCCGTCGACGGCACGACGCTCACGCCCGACGAGTGGCGGCACTTCGTCTGGGCCCGTACGGACGAGGTCGCGCCGCTGCGCATGACCGACGGCGCCCCCGCCGAGTACCGGCCATGGGAGCGCGGCTACGATCCGGGCGACCCCGTCGACCGGGCGGTGATGGCCACCAGGAAGGCCGTGTTCCCCGCGCTCGGCATCGACCCCGAGACGTTCTGACGAGGAGCCGCCCGTGCCCCGCGGTCTGCCCGAACCGCCGACGCGTGCGCATCTGCACGCGCAGCTGTCCGACACCCGCATCGCCGGCGACGTGGAGACGCCGCGCGAGTCCAACATCCGGCACTACCGGCGGCTCGCCGAGGGCGACCCGTACTACGAGCTCGGCCTGGTCTTCGACCGTGCGTGGAGCTTCGCCGACATCCTGGCGCTGATGGCCGAGCGGGTCGGCGTCGACCCGGACCCGCGCCACGTGATGGGCCCCGACACCATCGACCCGGACCTGACCATCGACGCGGTCGAGCGGATGGCCAAGCGCGTGGCCGGCGCCGCGGACCGCCGCGAGCGGGTGCTGCTGGCCACCGGCCACCCGGGCGGCATGCTGCCCGTCTACACCGCGCTGGCCGGGGCGCTGCGCGACCGCGGCTGCCCGCTGCTCACCCCGGCCGCGGGCTGGGCGTACCCGGCGGCCGCGTACGCCGACCGCAGCTCCGAGCCGGGCGGCGGCCACCTGACGTACCGGGACGACGTCGCGATGATCTGCGACCGCATCGGCCCGCGGCACACGCACGCGCCCGAGCCGATGCGCGCGATGCTGGACGACCTGGCCGCCGCCGGCGAGGCGCCGCCCGGGTTCGTCATCGCCGACCACGGCCTGGCCGGGGCGGCCGGCGCGGCCGGCATCGAGACGGTCGCGTTCGCGGACTGCAACGACCCGGCGCTGTTCCTCGGCGAGGACGAGGGGCGCGTGGCGGTGACCGTACCGCTGGACGATCATGTGAATCCGCGCCACTACGCCCCGCTCACCGCGTATCTCCTGGACCTGGCCGGACTGCTCGAGGGGTGACCGGGATCGCCCGCCGCCTGTCCGTTGTGTCACTCGGAGGCAGGGAAAGTCTGGTCTATGCGTGACCCGTTTCGCGTTTTACTCTGGGGGCGTGCGTGACGGATGACACCGGACGAAGCGCGGTGCGCCGACCGCGTGCGGAAGAAGGCGTCCGATGGCTACAGCCCAGCGGCCTCTCAACGAGGTGAAGTTCCTGACCGTGGCCGAAGTGGCCACGATCATGAGGGTGTCCAAGATGACCGTCTACCGGCTCGTCCACTCGGGTGAGCTGACGGCCATCCGTGTCGGCCGCTCGTTCCGGGTACCGGAGCAGGCGGTGCACGACTACCTGCGCGATTCCTACATCGAGGCCGGCTGACCCACCCGGTCCCAGGCCCTTCCCGCGGCCCGGCATGCCCAGGCGTGTCACGTGGGAGGTAGGCTGGTCCCTCGTGTCGGCGCGCGGAGGCGCAGACCGCTTCGGACGGTCCCCCGCGCGCGGTCGTTACCCGGCTCCCGGGGAATCGCAATTCGACAGTGAGGACCGCAACGTGGGCTCTGTGATCAAGAAGCGGCGCAAGCGCATGGCCAAGAAGAAGCACCGCAAGCTGCTGAAGCGCACTCGGGTGCAGCGCCGCAACAAGAAGTAGCGGCTTCGGGCGCCGCAGGGCGTTCCCCCCGACACCCAGCCCAGGGAAGGTCCCATGGCAGGCGTTGTGCTGGTCACCGGCGCGTCCCGCCCGCTCGGTACGCGCGTCGTGGCGGCGCTGCGTGCCGATCCGGGCGTCGCGCGGGTGGTGGCCGCCGGCCCCGCCGACGCGTCCGCCGACCTCAGCGGCGACCACTACGTGGACGTCATCGCGGCCGAGCGGGTGGACACGGTGGTGCACCTGGACCAGGTGCACGCGCCGGACGACGCGGGCGGCCGGGTGGCCATGCAGGAGACCAACGTCATCGGCGCCATGCGCCTGCTCGCGGCCTGCCAGCGTTCGGCGGGTGTCGCGCGGATCGTGATCGGCTCCACCACCGAGGTGTACGGCGCGTCGGCCACCGACCCGGCCGTGTTCACCGAGCGGACGCCGACGCGCGGCCGCGCGTCCGGAACGTACGCCCGGGACGCCGCCGAGATCGAGCGCTACGCGCGGGACCTGCGCGACCGCCGTGCCGACATCACGGTCTCCATCCTCCGGCTCGCCGACGTCGTCGGGCCGGGCATCGGCACGCCGCTGACCCGGTACCTCGAACCGCCCGTCGTGCCCGTACCGCTCGGGCACGATCCACGGCTGCAGTTCCTGCACGCCGACGACGCCGTCGCGGCGATCCACCGGATGGCCGTCGCCGACCACCCCGGCGTGTACAACGTCGCGGGCCCCGGCATCCTGACGCTGTCGCAGGCGCTGCGCCGCTCCGGCCGCGGCCTGCTGCGCGTGCCCGACCCCGGGCTGCGCGTGCTCGGCGGCCTGGCCGCCCGCGCGGGCCTGCGCCGGCCGCCCGGCGACGAGCTCGCCCTGCTGCGGCACGGCCGGGTGGTGGACACCTCCGCCATCGAGCGGGAGCTCGGCTGGGCGCCGAAGTACTCCACCGAGGCCGCGTTCGACGCCGTCCTCGGCCGTCCCGTACGGAGGCCGGCATGACGGGCTGGGAAGCGCGCGCCGCCGAGACGCTGGCGTTCCTGCGCCGCCGGGTGAGCGGCGACTACACCACCGACGAGTTCGGGTACGACCCCGACTTCGCCGACCACGTGCTGATGCCGGTCGAGCGGGCGCTGTACCGGCACTGGTTCGACATCACGGTGGACGGCCTTGAGCACGTCCCGGAGACCGGCGGCGCGCTCGTGGTGGCCAACCACTCCGGCACGCTGCCGATCGACGCGCTGATGACCCAGGTGGCGCTGCGCGACCAGCACCCGGCGCAGCGGCGGCTGCGGCTGCTGGCCGCCGACCTCGTGTACAAGCTCCCGGTGCTCGGCCACCTGTCCCGTAAGGCGGGCAACACGCTGGCGTGCCCGGAGGACGCGCACCGGCTGCTGCGCGCCGGCGAGCTGGTCGGCGTGTTCCCCGAGGGGTTCAAGGGCGTCGGGAAGCCGTTCAGCGAGCGGTACAGGCTGCAGCGGTTCGGCCGCGGCGGGTTCGTGTCGACGGCCGTACGCGCGCGGGTGCCGATCGTGCCGTGCGCGATCGTCGGCGCGGAGGAGATCTACCCCAAGATCGGCGACCTGCGCGCGGTGGCCAAGCTGTTCGGCCTGCCGTACTTCCCGGTCACCCCGACGTTCCCGTGGCTGGGCCCGCTCGGCGCGGTCCCGCTGCCCACCCGCTGGATCATCGGCTTCGGCGCCCCGGTCCGTACCGACACCATGGACCCGGAGTCCGCCGACGACCCGCACGTGGTGGCGTCGCTCACGGCGGACGTACGCCAGCTCGTCCAGGACCACCTGAACGAGCTACGGGACAAGCGCGGCCCGGCGTTCTGACGCCGCCTCAGCGCAGCGCGCGCCACACCTCCACGACGCGGTTCGGCGGCCGCCGGTGCCGGTGCAGCGCGACCGCCGCCCCGATCGCGCCCGCGGCCGCGCCCGCGCCGGCCGCGCTGGCCAGGGCGTACAGGCTGGCCTTGCGGCCGGTGCGGAAGTCGAAGACCGGCCAGCCGAGGGCCTTGGCGGCGTCCTTCAGCTCGGAGTCGGGGTTCACCACGTTCGGGTGGCCGACCGAGGACAGCATCGGCAGGTCGTTGGCGGAGTCGCTGTACGCCGAGCAGCGGGACAGCACCAGGCCCTCGCGCTTGACCAGCGCGCGCACCGCCTCGGCCTTCGCCGGGCCGTGCAGCAGATCGCCGACGAGCCGCCCGGTGTACACGCCGTCCTCGCTCTCCGCGACGGTGCCGAGCGCGCCGGTCAGCCCGAGCCGCCGGGCGATGACGTCGGCCAGCTCCACCGGCGTGGCGGTGACCAGCCACACCCGCTGGCCGGCGGCCAGGTGGCGCTGCGCCAGGTTGCGGGTGCCCTCCCAGATGCGGTCGGCGATGAGGTCGTCGTAGATCTCCTCGGCGAGCGTGATGAGGTCGCTCACCTTGTGCCCGGCGACGAACGCGAGCGCCGCCTCCCGGGCGGCGTTCATGTGGTCGCGGTTCTCCGCGCCGCTGACGCGGAACGAGACCTGGCCCCAGGCGAACTTGGCGAGGTCGCGGGTGGTGAACAGGTCGCGGGCGGCGAGGCCGCGGGCGAAGTAGTAGATCGACGCGCCGCGCATCATCGTGTTGTCGACGTCGAAGAAGGCCGCGGCGGTGGGGTCGGGATCGGGCGCCACGACGCCGACCTGTGCGGCCGCCGCCGACGCCTCGCCGGCCCGGATCGCCCGTCGGGCGGCGGTCTCGTCACGCCGGTCGCGCAGTCGTCGATCCATGTGCCCGAGACTAGTGCGCCCGCCGCGTGCGGGAACCGCTATTCCGGGCGGACCGGCGTGGGCACCGCCGCCGGGCCGCGTTCCCCGGTCTCGCCCGCCTGCCGGAGCAGCGTCTCGCGCAGATGGGCGGCGAACCGGGGATCGGGGCGCACCTCCTGGGGCATCGAGCGCAGCGCCTCGGTCACGGCGGCCTCCCGGCCTTCGTCGGGCCGGGCGTGGTCCGCCTCCTCGCCGACCAGCGACGCGAGATCGTCCAAATCTCTTCGTGGCAACGTCGCCATCGTGGTCCCTTCGCTACCGAGTTCCCCGCTCGCGCCTAACCACGTAACGAATGTGGCCGGGCGGAGTTACGTCGCCCGGGCGACATTTCACGGGTCCTCTAAGCGGCGATGATACGTACGCCTATGGGGATGTGCGGGTCCGGGGTGGACACATTCGGATGACCGCGAGTGGCGCGATTCACCAGCGGTGACGCCCGTCACAGGAGTGATGGCGGAATGTCGCTATTGACACCAATTTCAATAGCCGGGAGCCCCGGCGTCAGCGGAAATCGGTGGGCAGCAGGCGGGCGAGCGAGCGCACCGCGCGATATTGCAGCGCCTTGATGGCGCCGTCGTTCTTGCCCATGATCTTCGCGGTTTCCGAAACGGACATGTCCTGAAGAAACCGGAGGATGATGCATTCCTGCTGCTCGGGGCCGAGACGGCGGACCGCTTCGAGCAGCGCGCCGTTCGTCAGCCGGGCCAGGACCGCGCCTTCCGGGCCCTGCTCGACCGGCTCGGGGCCGAGCAGTTCGGCGGTGGTGATCTCCAGGCGGTAGCGGCCCGACTTGAAGTGGTCGGCGACGAGGTTGCGGGCGATCGTGACGAGCCAGGCGCCGAAGTCCTTGCCCTGCCACGTGAAGGTGCGCACCCGGCGCAGCGCCCGTACGAACGTCTCGCTCGTGAGGTCCTCGGCCAGCGCCTGGCCGCCGACGCGGTAGTAGACGTAGCGGTACACGAGTGTCACGTACCGGTCATAGAGCTCGCCGAACGCCTCCGCGTCGCCGGACTTGGCCCGCATGACCAGGGCCTTGAGGGCTTCCTGGGCCATCTCCGCCGCGGTCTGTGTCGTGGCGTGCGAAGGCTCATGCGGGTCCGCCGACTGCGCGGACCGGTCGAGACCAAGGCTCGGCATGTCAACTCCTTGCGCCAGCAATCACCTTGCGCTCCGCGACGAGGCGGGTGCAGAGAGCGTGCCGGACATGCTAGATACCTTTGAGTAGCCCTGACAACGAATTGAGCCAAGC
>Ga0164243_10003804_pt1 | contig 23973 bp, 21 predicted proteins | sample OricompcompostOP_FD_108781 | JGI IMG/M metagenome (GOLD analysis project Ga0164243, IMG submission 108781) | Organic Plus compost microbial communities from Emeryville, California, USA - Original compost - Organic plus compost (OP) | ecosystem: Engineered > Solid waste > Mixed feedstock >...
AAGGCGGCAACGGCGATCAGCGCGCTCACGATGGCCAGGTAGATGGCGACCGGCGTCAGGCTGTCGAAACGCGCCACCAGCCCGGTGGCGATCAGCGGGGCCAGGGCGCCGCCGAACACGCCGGCGAATTGGAAGCCCAGCGACGCGCCGGTCACCCGAACCCGGGTGGCGAACAGCTCGGGCAGGAACGAAGCGAGCGGCGAGAACATGAACGACACCAGCACCATCCCGACGAAGGATGCCGTCATGATGGCCGTGGGGCTGCCGCTTTGCACCATCTGCATGAACACGAAGGCCCAGATCGCTCCGCCGATGCCGCCGATCATCAGCGTGGGACGGCGGCCGATGCGGTCGGCCAGCCAGCCGGCCACCGGGATGAACAGGATCTGGGCCACCGCGCCGAACAGCACTGCATTGAGGGCAATGCTCTTGGGCAGCCCCATCTTGGCCGGCACGTAATACAGCAGGAACAGGGTGAAGATGTAGAAGGCAATGTCGCCGCCCAGGCGCGCGAAGAAGGCAATGGCCAGCTGCGGCTTGTAGTGGCGCAGCACTTCCATGATGGGCGCGTGTTCCTCCCGGCCCTTGGCCTCCTTCTCGAACACCTGGGATTCCTGCACTTTCATGCGGATGTACAGGCCCACGCCAACCAGCACGGCGCTGAGCAGGAAGGGCACGCGCCAGCCCCAGTTCAGGAAGGCTTCTTCGGACACCTGCCAGGTCACCAGGGCGAACACGCCGTTGGCCAGCAGCAGACCGATGGGCGCAGCGATCTGCACCACCGCGCCGAGAAGGCCCCGGCGCTTGCCCGAGGGGTCGAGCTCGTTGACCATGATGGCCGCGCCGCCCCATTCTCCGCCCAGCGCAAGGCCTTGCACGATGCGCAGCAGCACCAGCAGCACCGGCGCGAGCATGCCCACCTGCGCGAAAGTGGGCAGGCATCCGATCAGGAAGGTCGCCAGGCCCATCATGAGCAAGGTGATGAACAGGATCGACTTGCGCCCCAGCTTGTCGCCGAAGTGGCCGAAGACCGCGGCGCCCAGCGGGCGGGCCACGAAGGCCACGCCATAGCTGGCCAGCGAAAGCAGCGTGGCCACCAACGGCTCGCTTTGCGGGAAAAACAGCTTGGGAAAAACGAGTGCCGCCGCCGCCCCGTAGATGAAGTGGTCGTAGAACTCCAGCGTCGTGCCCGCCAGGCTGGCGGCCGCGACGCGACGGGTGGACGAAGGGCCAGCGGCCCGATCGGTGCTGGCATTCAAGGGCATGGACGCTTGCATGGGCAGTTCTCCGCATGAGGGGTGGTGCCGCGTCTGGCGCGGTACGGGCGGAAGATAGAAGACATCCGCCATACAAGCAAGAGATATTTTGTATTTCGGTAGCAATGTATTTGTATGGTGCACTCTTTCTAGTAGAAACCCCTATCCTGCGCATCAACGGTGCGCCGATGGCCGGTTCTGGTGCAGGGCATCACACCTTTCCCTGAGATTGGCCGCGCAGCCGCCATACAATTTCAATCCAAGTGATGTGCAAGGAATTCTGACGATGGGCAACGCAACCGCAAAGAGTCCCGAAGACGCCGACGCGATCGCCAGCGTGGAAGACATCAGCGAACGCATCCTGGGCGCGATCTGGGAGCACCGCTTGCCGCCCGGGACGAAACTGGTCGAAGAGAAGCTGGCTGCCGTCTTCAAGGTCAGCCGCACGAAGATCCGGCTGGCCCTGGCCCGCCTGTCACATGACAGCATCCTGACCGTTGAGCCCAACCGCGGCACGTTCGTTTCGAGCCCCTCGGTGCCCCAGGCCCGTCAGGTGTTCGACGCCCGGCGCGTGGTCGAGTCCGCGCTGATCCATCAGGTGGCAGGCCAGCTCGGCCGCGAGCAGCTCGCGCGTTTGCGCAAGAACATCGCGTTGGAAGCGGATGCGCGGGAGCGCGATGACCGGCGCGCCAGTATCCGGCTGTCAGGGCAGTTCCACGTGCTGCTGGCGCAGGCCGCGAACAACGCATTCCTCGAGAAGTACATGCGGGAGCTGTGTTCGCTCACCTGCCTGGTGATCGCCCTCTACGACGCACCCGGCACGCCGGCATGCCCATTTCATGAGCACGACGGCATCGTCGATGCGCTGGAGGCAGGCGATGCAGGCAAGGCGGCATCGCTGATGGTGGAACACCTGAACCACGTGGAGAAGACCCTGCGCCTCGAGATGCCGCAAGACGGCGAGATCGATCTGGAGGCCGTGTTCAGCTGAAGCCCCGCGGGGGCAAGCGACGTGCGCCCGGGGAAATCCAGGCAGCGCATCGGGCGCTGCCCGGGTCAGCGCGCCGCGTCGTCCAGGTCGGCGCCGTCCGTGCGCAGCACGGCCTGCAGCGCGGGCACGTCCACCTCGGCGAAGCGGCCGCCGTCGCCCAGGCGCGCGGCGGCGGTGCCGGCCGCCTGGCCCATCGCGAAGCAGGCACCGCTGGCGCGCGCCGCGGACTGGCCTTCGTGCGTCATGCTGGCGCAGCGGCCGGCCACCAGCAGGTTGTCCACGCCCTGCGGCACCAGCATGCGCCAGGGCAGCTGGTTGAAGGCGTTGCCAGCATCGCGCGGGAAGGCCCAGTCGACGCGGCCTTCGGCGTGCAGTTCCATCGGCCAGGCGTTCAGGCCGATGGCGTCGTCGAAGCGCGCCGACGAGAGGATGTCCTCGCCCGCCAGCGCGTACAGGCCCTGGATGCGCCGTGTCTCGCGGATGCCCACCTGCGGCGCGATCTCGACGATGGCTGCCTCTGCGAAGCCCGGGATCTCGGCCTTGAGGAAACGGAAGAACTCGGCGATCTGGCGCCGGCCTTCCAGTTCGCCTGCGCTCAGCTCGCGCGCGTCGACGCCGTTCATCGCCTTGCCCTCGGCATTGCGGATCTGCGTGACGTTGACGCGCCATTCGCGCGGGTCGATGTTGGGCCGCAGGATGGCGCCTTCGCGCGCGAAGCGGTAGGCGCCGGGCTTGGCGGCCTTGACCTTCTCGATCCAGTCGTTGATGGCCTTGAACTCGCCCACCGCTTCCAGCGCCGGCGCGGCATCGACCTGGCCGACGCGGAACATGGTGGTGGGAAAGAGGCCGCTGCCATGGCCGTCGCCCACTTCGAAGGGCACGCCGGCGAAGGCAGCCACGTCGGCATCGCCGCTGGCGTCGACGAAGGCGCGCGCGCGGATCGCCTGGCGGCCGGACTTGGTTTCCACCACCAGCGCGGCGATGCGCGGCCCTTCCATCAGCACGGCCGCGGCCCAGGCGTGGAACAGCAGCTCGACGCCCGCCGCCTCCAGCATCTGGTCGGCGGCGCACTTGTAGACGGAGGTGTCGTAGGAGCGCACGCGGATGCGCCCGCCCATGCCGTCCTGCGGCTTGTTGAGGCCGCCCATCGCGTCGATGCGTGCCAGCAGCTCGTCGGCCACGCCGCGCACCAGCAGCTGCATCTCGCCGCCGCGCCGGCCGTACAGGCCCGCGAAGTTGGTCACGCCGCCGGCGGTGCCCATGCCGCCGAGGAAGCCGTAGCGCTCCACCATCAGCGTGCGCGCGCCGTGGCGCGCCGCGCTCACCGCCGCGGCGATGCCGGCGGGGCCGCCGCCGACCACCACCAGGTCGTACTCGCCGAAGACCGGCAGCGCGCGCGCCGCCTCGTGCATCGTTGCCGTTGCTGCCGTCACTGGAGCTTGATGCCTCGCGTCTGGATGATCTTCTTCATGATCGCCGCCTCGTCCTGCACGCGCAGGCGCATGCCCTCGGGCGAGGTGCCCACCGGCTGCCAGCCGCGGTCGAACAGGCTCTGGCGCACCTCGGGCATCTTCATGACCTGCGCCACCGCCTCGGTGATGCGCGCGCTTGCCGCCGGCGAGAGGCTGGCGGGGCCCAGCAGCGCGGTCCACACCTCCAGGTTGAGGTCGCGCACGCCCATGTCGGCCAGCGGCGCGTAGTCGGGCGCCAGCGTGCTGCGGCCGCTGGTCAGGCCGACGGCCTTGAGCTTGCCGGCCTTGGCCTGCGGGATGGCGATGCCGGGCGGCACCAGCGCCATCTGCACCTGGCCGCCCACCATGGCGGTCACCACCTGCGGGTTGCCCTGGTAGGGCACGTGCTGCGCCTGCAGGCCGGGGATGCGGCTCTTGAGCAGTTCCATGCCCAGGTGGCCGACCGAGCCGACGCCCACCGAGCCGTAGTTCCACTTGTCGCCCGAGGCCTTGGCGGCGGCGACGAAGTCCTTGCCGCCGGGGATGTCGTTGGAGGCCACCAGCACCAGCGGCGCGGTGGCGATGAGCGAGAGGTAGGTGAAGTCCTTCGCCGGGTCGTACGGCAGCTTGGGGTAGAGCATCTTCGACGACGTGAGGTTGCCGTTGATGACGATGCCCAGCGTGTGGTCGTCGGTGGCCTTGGCCACGATGTCGGCGGCGATGTTGCCGGAGGCGCCGGGCTTGTTGTCCACCACCACCGGCTGGCCCAGCACCTTGGCCAGCGGTTCGGCGATGGAGCGCGCGGCGATGTCGGGCGTGGAGCCGCCGGGGAAGCCCACCAGCAGCCGGATCGGCTTGGTGGGCCAGGCGGTGCCCTGGGCCTGCGCGGGCAGCGCGGCGCAGGCGAGTGCCGCTGCGGCGGCCAGGAGGACGTGGCGTTTGTTCAGGGATGCAGGCATGGCGGAGGTGCGCGTGAAAGCGCGTCTTGAGTGACGAAATGTACGAGTCTACGACCCGACCGTGTCGGGCGCTCCCCGTGCAGACCCCCGCCGGCCGTCAATCCAGGCTGATGTTGCCACGCTTGACCAGGTCGCCGTAGATCTTCGACTTGATCTCGGCCTGGCGCGTGATCTCCTCGGGCGACCAGGCCAGCGGCTCGAAGGCGAAGGTGTCGAAGCGGGCGCGGATCTCCGGGTCGGCGATGGCCTTGGCCACGTCGGCGTTGATCTTCTTCTTGACGGCCTCGGGCACGCCCTTGGGCGCGAGCAGCGAGACGAAGGAGTTCACCTCCAGCCCGGCCGGGCCGCCCGACTCGGCCATGGTCGGCACGTCGGGCATCTGCGGCACGCGCTTGGTGGCGGCCACGGCGATGTACTTGAGCTTGCCGGCCTTGTAGATGCCCTGGCTGGAGGGGATGCTGGCGAAGGCCCAGGGCACGTCGCCGGTGCCGACGTTGGCGTACAGCTGCGAGACCTCGCGGTAGGGCGCGTGGTTCATCTGCAGGCCGGCCAGCGCGTCGAGCTGCTGGCCGCCCAGGTGGCCGGGGCTGCCCACGCCCCACGAGCCGTAGGTGATCTGGCCGGGCTTGGCCTTGGCCTCGGCGATCAGGTCCTTCATGCTGTTCCACTTCGACTGGCTGCTCACGGCCACGAAGAAGGGCGTGCGGAACAGCGAGGCCACCGGGTCGAAGTGCTGCAGCGTGACGAAGTTCTTCGACTTGTACAGGTGCGGCAGCGCGGCGATGTGCTCGCTGTCGAACTGGATCAGCGTGTAGCCGTCGGGCGCGGCGCGGCGCGCGGCGTCGATGGCGATGAAGCCGCCGCCGCCGGGCTTGTTGTCGATGGTGACGCGCTGGTTCCACAGCTTGCCCAGCTTGTCGCTGACCAGGCGCAGCACGGCGTCGGGGCCGCTGCCGGCGGCGAAGGGGGTGACGATGGTCACCGGCCTGGTCGGGAAGTCGGCCGCGCCCTGCGCCAGGGCGGCGGGCACGAGGGCAGCGGCGGCGAGGGCCGTGAGAAGGCGTTTCAAGGCTTGTCTCCTGATGGTTGTCGTTGGAAGCGGTCGGCCGGTCACTCGGCGTCGACCTGCACGCGGTGCTGGTGCAGCGCCTCGAAGATCGGCGCATCGCCGAAGCGGAACAGGTCGAGCAGGGGCGCGTCGGCATCGCACTGCGCCTGGAAGGGCACCCACGAGGGCACGACGAACAGGTCGCCGCGCTGCACGCGCCACTGCTGGCCGCCCACGCGCACGCTGCCGGCGCCGTCGAACACCTGGTAGACGGAGGAGCCGACCTCGCGCCAGGCGCGGGTGCGCCCGCCGCGGCGCACGCGGTGCATCTCGCAGCGGATGGTGGGCATCACGTCACGGCCGGTGCCGGGGTGCGTGAAGCGCACGGCGGCGTGGCCGGCGCTCACCACGCCGGGGTGGCCCTCGTCCTCCAGCGCGAGCTGGTCGGCCAGCGCGCGGTCGGTGTCGGCCCAGCGGTAGGCCAGGAGCGGCGAGCCCGCCGTGTCGGCCGGCTGCGAGAGCGGGCGCAGGCCGGGGTGGCCCCACAGTCGCTCGGAGCGCGAGCGCTCGGGCGTGCCCTGCTCGGCCTCGCTGATGGCTTCGCGCCCGTGCTCGAAGAACTGCGACTCGGTCATGTACGCGAAGGGGATGTCCAGCCCGTCGATCCAGGCCATCGGCTCGGTGGCGGCGTTGTGGTGCGCGTGCCAGTTCCAGCCGGCCTGCGGCAGAAAGTCGCCGCGCGACATGCGCACCGCGTCGCCGCCCACCACCGTCCACACGCCCTCGCCCTCGACCACGAAGCGGAAGGCGTGCTGCGTGTGGCGGTGCTCGGGCGCGTTCTCGCCCGGCATCAGGTACTGGATGGCGGCCCACAGCGTGGGCGTGGCGAAGGGCCGGCCGCCCAGCGCCGGGTTGGCCAGCGCGATGGCGCGGCGCTCGCCGCCGCGGCCCACGGGCACGATGCGGCCGGCCTCGCCGGCGAGCTGCTTCAGGCGCTCCCAGCGCCACAGGTGCGCCGCCGCCTTGCTGCGCGGCTGCGGCGGCATCAGGTCGCCGATCTCGGTCCACAGCGGCACCAGCAGCTCCTGCTCGAAGCCGCGGTAGAGCTGCTCGAGCGCGGGCGTGGGCTCGGGCTGGCCGGGGGCGGCCACGGCCTTCAGACGCACGGGCGAGGGGGGAACGTCGATCACGGCGGCCATCGTGTGTCTCCTTGTCGGAATGGCGACGATTCTGCGGGCTTCACTCGGCCGGCGCGACGGTGAGGGCAATCTCGCCCACGCCGTCCACCTGGCCCGTGACGCGGTCGCCGGGCTGCAGCGCGCCCACGCCCTCGGGCGTGCCGGTGTAGATCAGGTCGCCGGGCTGCAGGTGGTAGTACTTCGAGAGGTCCTCGATCAGCTCGGGGATGTTCCAGATGAGCTTGTCGAGGTCGGACTGCTGCTTCACCTGGCCGTTGACGGCCAGCGCGATCGCGCCGCGTTCCAGCACGGTGCCGGGCATCGGCACGATCTCGGAGATGACGGAGGACTGCTCCACGTCCTTGCCCAGGTCCCAGGGCCGGCCCTTGTCGCGCGCGGCGAGCTGCAGGTCGCGGCGCGTCATGTCCAGGCCGCAGGCGTAGCCGTAGATCAGCTTCGCCGCATCGGCGCGCGCCACGCGGAAGCCCGGCGCGCCGATGGCGACGACCAGCTCCATCTCGAAGTGGTAGTTCTGCGTGCCCGGCGGGTAGGCCACGGTGGCGCCCGACTCGACCAGCGTGGACGGGCTCTTGGTGAAGTAGAAGGGCTGCTCGACGGACTTGTCGACCGGCCGGCCCATCTCCACCGCATGCGCGTGGTAGTTGCGGCCGACGAAGAACAGGCGCTGCACGGGCAGGCGCCGCGATTCGCCGCGCACGGGCACGCTGGCGACGGGGGGCGGGGTCCAGAGGTAGTCGGTCATGTCGGTTCGTTCCTTGGGTTCGTTCAGTCCCTGGCCAGGCAGGTGTCCACGGTCCAGCCGTAGAGCCATTCCATCGCGTCGTAGAAGCGCTCGGGTGTGCGGCCCTTCCACAGCTCGTTGCGCACCAGCCGCTCCACGCCCCTGGCGTGGAAGATGCGGCCCATCTCGCGCGAGGACAGCACCACGCGCGCGGTGCGCGCCACGCGCGACTTCTGGTAGAGGGCGAAGGCCTTGTCGAACTGGTTGTCCGTGGCGCGCAGGGCCTCGCCCAGCGTCACCGCGTCCTCCATCGCCATGCAGGCGCCCTGCGCCATGTACTGCAGCGTGGCGTGTGCCGCGTCGCCCAGCAACACAGCGCGCCCGAACACCCACTGGCCGATCGGCTCGCGGTCGGCGGTGGCCCAGCGCTTCCAGTCCCTGGGCAGCTCGATGAGCTGGCGCGCCCTGGCGCAGATGCCCTCGAAGTAGCTCAGCACCTCCTCGCGGCTGCCCTCGCGCACACTCCACTCTTCCTGGTCGCGGCTGTGGAAGGTGACGACCACGTTGTACTGCTCGCCGCCGCGCAGCGGGTAGTGCACCAGGTGGCAGTTGGGGCCGACCCAGATGCTGGCGGCGTTCCACTGCAGGTCGGCGGGGAAGTCGGCACGGTCCACCACCGCGCGGTAGACCACATGGCCGGAGACGCGCGCCTCGTCGCCCACGTACTGGCGGCGCACGGCCGACTTCACGCCGTCGGCGCCGATCAGCGCCGCGCCGCGGAAGCGCCGGCCGTCGCCCGTCACCACGGTCACGCCGGCGTCGTCCTGCTCGACGCGCTGCACCTGGGCGCCGGTGGCGATCTCGATGCGGCCGGTGGCGTGCGCGCCCTCCAGCAGCGAGCCGTGCACGTCGGCGCGGTGGATCACCGCGTAGGGGTTGCCGAAGCGCTTGCGGAAGGCCTCGCCGGTGGGGATGCGGCCGACGCAGTACTCGTCCAGCGCGTCGTGCATCACCATCTCGTCGGTGTAGACGGCGCGGGCGCGGGCGATCTCGCCGATGCCCAGCGCGTCGAAGGCGGCGAAGGCGTTGGGGCCGAGCTGGATGCCGGCGCCGATCTCGCCGAGCTGCGCGGCCTGCTCCAGCACCAGCACGTCGAAGCCGCGGCGCACCAGCGCCAGCGCGGCGGCCACGCCGCCGATGCCGCCGCCGGCCACCAGCACCGGCTGGGAGGAAGTCGTGGGGTTCGTGTTCGCCATGTGCGTCTCCTGGCTCTTGATGTCTGTCAATGACGCGGATTGTTCGCGGCCACCACTATTGCATCAAGCGCTGTAGCGGATACTTCGTATCTCGTTTTCCAATAGATGGAGAGACGGCATGTCCAAGCTCGACCTGGAATGGCTGAAGGTCTTCGACGAGGTGTGGCAGACGGCCAGCGTCTCCAAGGCGGCCGAGCGCCTGGGCATCGCGCAGGCGGCCGCCAGCACGGCGCTGAACAAGCTGCGCGCGCACTTCGACGACCGCCTGTTCGAGCGCACCGCGCTGGGCATGCAGCCCACGCCGCACGCGCAGAAGATCCAGCCCGCCCTGCGCGAGGCGCTGGCGCAGATCGAGCGCGCCCGCGCCAGCCGCGAGGCCTTCGTGCCCGAGCGGGCGACGCGGCGCTTCCGCATCTGCCTGACGGACATCAGCGAGGTGGTGCTGCTGCCGCGCCTGCTCGACCACCTCGGCCGCGCGGCGCCCGGCGTGCAGATCGAGACGGAGATCATCTCCGGCGCCAGCTCGCGCCGCCTGGAGGACGGCGAGATCGACCTGGCGGTGGGCTTCATGCCGCAACTGGACGCCGGCTTCTACGGACAGACCCTCTTCTGGCAGAACTTCGTGTGCCTGGTGGCGCAGGACCATCCGCGCATCGGCGCGCGCCTCACGAGGAAAGCCTTCTCGGCGGAGTCGCACGCGCTCATCGCCTCTTCCGGCACCGGCCACGCGATCGTCGACAAGACCATCGCCCGCGCCGGCATCGAGCGCCGGGTGGCGGTGCGGCTGTCGAGCTTCCTGGGCGTGGCGCGCATCGTGGCGCAGACGCAGCTGCTGGCGGTGGTGCCGCGCATCCTGGGCGAGATCCTGTCCACGCAGGAGCCGGTGCGCCTGGTGGAGCCGCCCTTCGCCCTGCCCGACTACGCCGTCAAGCAGCACTGGCACGCGCGCTTCCACGCCGACGACGGCAACGCCTGGCTGCGGCGCACGCTGGCGCAGCTCTTCGGCGGGCGCAGGCCGGCGCCGTGAGCAGCGCCGCTCAGCCGCCCCGCGCGCAGGCCTGCTCGAAGAAGGCCAGGATCTGCTCGCCCAGCCACGCTTCGCCCGAATTGAAATGCGCCACGACCGAGATGTGGTTGTGGTCGGCCAGGGCGATGTGCAGCGGCGCCCGGCCGCGCGCCTGGCCGACGGCGTGCGCGAACTCCAGCCCGTAGACGTCCAGCCAGGGGTTCTCGTACTCCGCGTTGACCACCAGCACCGGCAGCTGCAGCCGCGCGGCATGCGCCACCGGCGAGAGCAGCGCCAGCCGGCCCTCGTTCTCGCCGTGGTAGGCGCGCACGCCGGCGGCGTTGGGGTTGTCGCGGCGCACGTCGGCGCGCAGCCGCGCCGACACCAGCACCAGCGCGTGCGCCTTCGGGGCCAGGCCCAGCAACGGGTCGCAGGCGTAGGTGGCCACGTGCGTGCCGCCGGCCGAATGGCCGACGAGGCAGACGCGCCGCGGATCGCCGCCGTGCGCGGCGGCGTGCCGCGCCACCCAGTCGCAGGCGAGCCCGACGTCCTGCGCGCCGCCGGGGTAGGGCGCCTCGCCGGCCAGCCGGTACTCGACGTTGATGCCGACGCAGCCCCGGCGCGCGAACCAGCGCAGCACGTTGCCCCACATCTGCACGGTGGCGTCCTTGGCGCCGCGCACGAAGGCGCCGCCGTGCACGAACACCACCACCGGCGCGCCGCGGGCGCCGGCCGGGCGGTACACGTCGAGGGTCTGACGGGGGTGCGCGCCGTAGGCGATGTCGCGCGTCACCTGCACGCCGTCCGGCGCCGCGCAGGCGGCTTCCAGCAGCGGCTCGTACAGCGCCTTCGTCTCTTCGCTCGCCGCGCGGATGTCCAGGTGCCAGCGCGGGCCGATCTCGCGCAGCCGGGCCGTCAGCGCCGGCGGCCGGGCTTCGGCGGAATGAGCCGAGCGGGACACCGGGCTCAGTCCCGCCGGAAGGCGGTGGCCTCGACCTCGAACAGCCACTCGGGCCGCGCCAGGGCGCGCACCACCAGCACGGTGGAAGCGGGCCGCGCCTCGCCGAGGAAGGGCTGGCGCACCGGCCCCAGCAGCGGCAGGTGCGCCGGGTCGACCAGGAAGGAGCCCACGCGGACCAGGTGGCGCGCGTCCATGCCGGCCTCGTGCAGCACCGCCGCGAGGTTGGCCCAGGCCTGGCGCGCCTGCGCCTCGAAGCCCTGCGCCAGCGTGCCGTCGGGCGCCACGCCGACCTGTCCTGCGATGTGCAGCCACTGGCCCGGACCGGCGGCCACGACGCCGTGGCTGTAGGCGCCCAGCGGCGGTGCGATGCCCTCCGGGCTGACGATGCGGTTCGCGGTGCTCGCGTTCATCGGCAGGCGCTCCCGTCCTCAGTGCACGGCAGCGGCATCGTCGAGTTCGGGGATGCGCGGGATCTCCACGCCGTAGACGCCGACGTCCTCGCGGATCTGGTTCACGCCGCGCCGGATGATGTCTATCTCCTCGTCCGGGTGGGTGGCGCCCAGCCCGTACTCGGCCGCCAGCGCGCGGTTGCGGCCGGAGCGCGCGCGCTCGTCGGCGGGCAGGTTCACCACCGCATAGACGCCGTTGAGCAGGCTGCCGCGCAGTTTCTTGGCCACCTTGGCGCCGATGGTCTGCTTCTCCGCGGCCGGCAGCTCGTCGAAGAAGCGGCGCATGATGATGCGGCCGAACTGGATGTGGCGCGCCTCGTCGCGCAGGATCAGCCGGCACGCCTCGCGGATCGACTCGAAGCGGGCGTTCTCGTAGCGCGCCTGCAGCAGCTCGCCCGAGAGCTGCTCGAACAGCGTGTTGACCGACAGGCCGGCGAAGAAGCTCATCGCCTTCTCGTCGGACTCGTCGTGGAACTTCGGGATGATGTCCTTGAAGTAGTCCGCCCGCGGCGTCGGCTCGTAGCCGCCGAGCGCCTGCGCGATGCGGAAGCTCGCCTCGTGGTGGCGGAACTCCTCGGCGATGAAGTTGGTGATGTGCTGCTTCACCTCGAAGGGCTGGTGGTCGAAGATCGCCTCGCGCAGGCGCTCGGCGCCGTAGGGCGTGGCGCCGTGCTCCATCCAGGCGCGCAGGCTCCACCACTCGGCGCCGGCGCGGCGCACCTCGGGCGGCAGGTCCGCATCGTGCAGGTCGGCATGGTCGATCGCCATCGGGTCCCAGGCCAGTTCGCGCGCCTGGGTGCACAGGCGCCAGACCTCTGGGTATTCGACCGAGGCGACCACCGGGTAGGGGTTGGGGACGGTGACGATCTCTTCGAGCAGGGAGGCTTGCATAGCTGGCGGTCCTTCGGCTGGCCGTGGGTGCAGTGGGGAATGCCGGCCATGCTAGGCATTCGCCCCTGATACATCCAATACTATTGACCGGACCGCGTGATTCGCCGGGTGTATCTCGCCACCCGGCCGCGCCGAGAAGGAGAAGCCACGATGTTCGAATTCCGCCAGTTGCGCCAGTACGTGGTGGTGGCCGAGGAGTTGAACTTCCGCCGCGCCGCCCAGCGGCTGCACATGTCGCAGCCGCCGCTGTCGGTGGCGATGCAGAACCTGGAAGGCACGCTGGGCACGCGCCTGCTGGACCGCAGCAGGCACCACGTGCGCCTCACGCCTGCCGGGCTCGCGTTCTACAAGGACGCGGTGCGGCTGCTGCAGCTGGCGGCGATGGCCGCGGACCGCGCGCGGCGCACCGGCCTGGGCCAGGAGGGCACGCTGCGCCTGTCCTTCGTGCCCAGCGCGGCGCTGGACCTGCTGCCCGGCGTGTTCAAGCGCTTCCGCCACGACTACCCGACGGTGCACCTGCAGCTCACCGCCGAGACCACGACGCGCCAGCTGGAGGGCCTGCGCAACGGCGAGATCGACCTGGCGCTGGTGGTCGGCCCGGTCTTCGACGCCGGCGGCCTGCAGCTGGTGCGGCTGAAGGCGCAGCCCTTCGCGCTGGCGGTGCCGGCCAGCCACCCGCTGGCCGGCCGCGAGCGCGTGCGGCTGCGCGAGCTGGCGGCCGAGTCCTTCGTCGGCTTCCCGAGCGCGGAAGGCGCCGGCTTCGCCGCCGCCGTGCTATCGGTCTGCCAGGAGGCCGGCTTCCTGCCGCGCGTGGTGCAGGAGGCCTCGCAGATGCAGGCCATCCTCACGCTGGTGGCCGGCGGGCTGGGCGTGGCGCTGGTGCCGGCCTCGATGGGCCGCCTGCACATGGAGGACGTGGTGCTGCTCGAGATCGCCGACCGGCGGCCGCCGCGCACCTACGAGCTCGTGCTCGCCTACGCGCCGGGCAACGACAACCCCGTGATCCAGGCCTTCGTCTCGATCGCGCTGCGCACGGCGCGCCGCTAGGGCCGCCGGTGCGGTGATTCGCGGGACGAATCACGCGGGCCGTCACTCGGTATTGGACAAGCCGCGGGCCGGCTTCACATCATGCGCGGCACAGAGGCCGCCGAGCCTCGGATGTCCGTCCCCCCGTTTCGCGGAGTCCCCACGACGATGAAGTTCCTGCCCCTGCTGATCCGCCGCCTCGCGCTGCCCGCGGCCGCCCTCGCACTCGCCTCGGCCGGCCTCGCCGTCCAGGCGCAGACCTATCCCGCCCGGCCGGTGACGCTGGTGGTGCCCTACCCGCCCGGCGGCACCGCCGACATCCTGGCGCGCAGCGTCGGCCAGAAGCTGGGCGAGCGGCTCGGGCAGACGGTGGTGGTCGAGAACAAGGCCGGCGCCGGCACGGCCATCGGCACGCGCTTCGTGGCCGAGGCAGCGCCGGACGGCTACACGCTGCTGCTGGGCACGGTCAGCTCGCACGCCATCAACCCGGCGATGAGCAAGGTGGGCTACGACCCGGTGAAGGACTTCGTCACGATCGCGCCGCTGGCCTCCATCCCCTTCGTGCTGGTGGCCAACCCGCAGTCGCCGTACAGGACGCTGGCCGACCTGCTCCAGGCGGCCCGGACGCAGCCCGGCTCCGTCAGCTACGCCTCGGCCGGCCCCGGCACGTCGAACCACCTGGCCGGCGAGATGCTCGCCTCGGACGCCGGCGTCAAGCTGCTGCACGTGCCCTACCGCGGCAGCGCGCCGGCGCTGGCCGACGTGCTGGCCGGCCACGTGCCGGTGATGTTCGACCTGCAGAGCACCGCGATGCCCAACGTCGCCCAGGGCAAGCTGCGCGCGCTGGCCGTCACCTCCCGCCAGCGCAACGCCCTCCTGCCCGAGGTGCCGACGGTGGCCGAGGGCGGGCTGCCGGGCTTCGAGGTGAGCGCATGGTTCGCCCTCTTCGCGCCCGCCCGCATCCCCCGCGAGGCGGCGCAGCGGCTGTCCTCGGAGATGGCGGCGATCATGAAGTCGCCGGAGATGGCGGCCCGACTGAAGGACATGGGCGCGGAGCCGGACACCCGCCCGCCCGCCCAGTTCGCCGACTACGTGCGCAGCGAGGCCGACCGCTACGCCCGCGTGCTGAAGGCGGCGGGCCTGTCGCCGTCTCCCTGAGCGCCGCGCGGCGGCCTCCGCCGGGCGGTGGCGCCGGCGTGAATAATCCGGGGCGCCCTCCGCCCCGATCCGATGCCCCCCGCCCTGCCCGCCCACCGCCTCAACAACTTCGACGCCGTACGCATGGTGGCGGCGCTCGCCGTGCTGGTGTCGCACCAGTTCTCGCTCACCGGCCACGGCGAGGCCGGCCTGTTCGAGGTGCACTCCTGGGGCGGCGTGGCCGTGCTGGTGTTCTTCTCGATCAGCGGCTTCCTGGTGGCGCAGAGCTGGGACAACGATCCGCGCCTGCACGCCTTCATGGCGCGCCGGCTGCTGCGGGTGTGGCCCGCGCTGGCGGTGGCGGTGGTGCTCACGGCCTGCGTGCTGGGGCCGCTGATCGGCTCGATGCCCTGGCGCGACTACGTGCACGATCCGCTGTTCCGGCGCTACTTCAAGATCCTGCGCTTTTCCAACCAGCTCTTCCTGCCCACCGGCTTCGAGGGCAACGTGCTGGGCCGGGTGATCAACGGCTCGCTGTGGACCATCCCGATCGAGATGAAGTGCTACGTGGCGCTGGCGGTGGTCGGCGCACTGGGCCTGCTGCGCCCGCGCTGGCGCCCGCTGCTGGCCGTGCTGCTGGTGGCGGTGGCCGCCGGCTACCTGTGGCCGGCGCCGTGGCGCTACGGCTGGATCGTGCGGCGCGACATGCCGCTCGAATTCATGCTGTGCTTCGCCTTCGGCATGCTGTGCCACTACCACCGCCCGCGCACCACCGGGCCGGGCGCCTGGCCGCTGCTGGCTGCGGCGTGGGCCGCCGGCGCGGTGGCCTATGCCGCGCACCAGCAGGTGCTGGCGCTGGTGCTGTGGGTGCCGCTCACTGCGGTGTGGGCGGGCACCTCCTCCTGGCCGGTGGTGCGGCGCCTGGGGCGCTTCGGCGACGTCTCCTACGGGCTGTACATCTACGCCTTCCCCACCCAGCAGCTGATGATCTGGCTCTACAAGGACCGGCTGCCCTGGGGCGCGGTGCTGCTGCTGGCCATCGCCGGCACGATGGCGCTGGCCTTCGCCTCGTGGCACGGGGTGGAAAAGCACGCGCTGCGCTGGAAGCCGCGCACGCCCCGACGGGCGGCCGCCGAAAAGGCGCCGGCGCTCGCATAATCGCCGCCTCTCCACGGCCCGCCGAGGTTGCCCATGTCGTCGATCACCCTGCGTTTTCTCGCCGCACCGAGCACCGTCAACTTCGGCGGCAAGGTCCACGGCGGCACCGTCATGAAGTGGATCGACGAGGCCGGCTACGCCTGCGCCACGACCTGGTCGCACAACTACTGCGTGACGGTGTTCATCGGCAGCATCCGCTTCCACCGGCCGATCATGATCGGCGACCTGGTGGAGGTGGAGGCCCGGCTGGCCTACACCGGCAGCACCAGCATGAACATCGCGGTGGAGGTGCGCAGCGGCGACATGAAGGGCGGCCAGATGACCAAGACGACCGAGTGCCTGATCGTCTTCGTCGCCGTCGACTCGCACGGCCGCCCGCTGCCGGTGGACGCCTTCACGCCCAGCACCCCGGGCGAGATGGCGCTGGCCGAGCGCGCGCGCGTCCACCTGGAGGCGGCCCGGCAGGCCGCCTCGGTGGGCTGATCCGACTCAGGCCGGCACGAGGCGCGCGGCCGGCGCCGCCGCCGGCCGGATGGCGCGCATCAGGATGACGCCGGCCAGCAGCCAGAGGCCCATCGTCAAATACATGCTGGCGGCCGGGCTGCCGGTGCTGGTGTTGATCCAGGCGGTGAGCGGCGGCATCACCGACGGGTCCAGGTTGCCCAGGCTGCTGATCAGGGCGATGCCGCCGGCCGCCGAGGCGCGGGGCAGGTACTCGCTGACCGCGGCGAAGAAGATCGGCGTGTTGGCCGACTGGCCGATCGCCATGACGGCCAGCCCGGCCAGGCCGAGCACCATGTTGCCCTGCGCGAGCGCGGCCACCAGCAGCCCCGCCGCGGCCAGCGCCACGCAGAAGAAGAAGTGCCGCCGGCGCTCCAGGCGCTGGTCGGAGCTGCGCCCCACGAACACCATGCCGATGGCGCCCACCACGGCCGGGATGGCGGCCAGCAGGCCGATCACGAACACGTCGGCGACGCCCCAGCTCCTGATCAGCGTCGGCATGAAGAACACCAGCGTGTAGTTGGCGCCCAGGAACAGGAAGTACACCAGCGCCATGGTGAAGACCTTCGGGTCGCGCAGCAGCGCCCAGAACGAGCCGTGCGAGGCGACCTCGACGGTGTGCGCGTCGTTCTCCAGGTGCTCGCGCAGCAGCAGCTTCTCGGTCGGCGCGAGCCAGCCCGCGTCTTCCGGCCGGTCCTTCAGCCAGAAGAAGGCGGCGATGCCCAGCACGGACGCGGGCAGGCCCTGCACCACGAACAGCCACTGCCAGCCGTGGTGGCCGCCCAGGCCGTCCATGTACTTCATGATCGCGCCCGAGAGCGGGCCGGCGATCAGGTAGCCGATCGCGGTGGCCGTCATGAAGATGGAGATGACCTTGCCGCGCCGCGCCGAGGGGTACCAGTAGGTCAGGTACAGGATGACGCCGGGGAAGAAGCCCGCCTCGAAGGCGCCCAGCAGGAAGCGCAGCACGTAGAACTGCGTCGGCGTCTGCACGAACATCATGGCCGAGGCCACGATGCCCCAGCAGAACATGATGCGCAGCAGCGTCTTGCGCGCGCCGATCTTCTCGAGCATGAGGTTGCTCGGCACCTCGAACAGGAAGTAGCCGATGAAGAAGATGCCCGCGCCCAGCGCATAGGCCTCGTCGCTGAAGCTCAGCGTCTGCTTCATCTGGAGCTGGGCGAAGCCGATGTTGATGCGGTCGATGAAGGCGACGATGTAGCAGATGACCAGCAATGGCAGCAGGTGCCAGCTCACCTTGGAGAACAGCGCCTCGTCCTGCGCGTCGTAGCTTGCGTGCGCGCCGCTGCGCGCCTGGGCCGGGTTCATGGTGTCGTCTCCTGTCTTTGCCGTGGAAGAGATGCGGGAAGGGGATCAGGCGGACGGGCGGCCGCCGCGCCGGGCGGCCGTGGCCGGCTTGCGCCGCGGCGCCGCGGCGGCCTTGCCGACGGGGGCGGCGCGCGGCGTGCGCGGTTTCCTCGCGGCGGACGGCTCGGCGGGCGCGGCCGCGCCGTCGACGCCGGGCAGTTGCCGGATCTGCTCCAGCGCGTCGCGCAGGTGGCCGATCAATTCGTACGACTCCTCCTGCGACAGGATGCGGCGGCAGGCGGTGAGGCCGAAGTCCAGCGAGCCGGCATAGCTCTGCACCGTGATGTTCAGCGCCGTGCCGTGGTAGGGGATCGACACCGGGTAGAAGTGCATCATCCGCGCGCCCGCCACGTACAGCGGCACGGCCGGCCCGGGCACGTTGGAGATCAGCACGTTGGCCACCGGCGGCAGCCGGCGCGCCAGGTTGGAGCGGCCGTACAGCGAGGCCAGGCTGGTCATCAGCCACGGCGATCCGGTGACCGGCACGTCCACCCCGAGCACCGGCCGCAGCTCGCGCACCACGGCCTTGGCCGCCTCGGAGGAGGCGTGGATCGCCTTGAAGCGCTCGCCCGCGTCGGCGATGTCGGTCGCCAGGTCCACCCGCACCATCGAGACCTGGTTGTTCATCGCGTCGTCCCCCTCGGTGCGCAGGCTCACCGGCACGCCGGCGATCAGCGCCTCCTTGGGCAGCAGGCCGCGCTCCTTCATGAAGCGCCGCAGCGCCTCGCTGCACATCGCCATCACGATGGTGTTGACGGTGCCGCCGACCCGCTTGCCCAGCGCCTTCAGCTCGTCGAAGGGCAGCGACAGCGTGCTGTACGAACGCTGGTTGGTGATGGAGTCGTTGAACATGGCCTTGGGCGCCAGGCCCAGGGTCAGCGGGCGCTCGCCGCGGCCCGTCTGCTGGCTGGCCAGCACGCTGCCGGCGGCGGTGAGCGCGCGCGCGGCGGTGGGCAGCAGCTCGGCCAGCTTGCGGTACTGCAGCGCCGTGTTGGAGACCGCCGCGCGCAGCAACTCGGCCACGCCGAGCTGGTAGCCGCCGCTGCCGCCGGCGCGCCGCCGCGGCGGCGGCACCTCGCGGATCTTCGGCGAGATGTCGTACATGACCTTGGCCAGCTCGGTGCCCGCCTTGCCGTCCACGCCGCTGTGGTGCGCCTTGGTGTAGAAGGCCACCCGCCCGTCCTCCAGGCCCTCGATGACGTACATCTCCCACAGCGGGCGGCTGCGGTCGAGCAGGCTGGAGTGCAGCCGCGCGACGAGGTGGTGCAGCTGCTCCATGGAGCCCGGCCGGCGCAGCGTCAGGCTGCGCACGTGGTAGTCCAGGTCGATGTCGTCGTCGTCGATCCACACCGGCTCGGCCAGCTCGAAGGGCATCGGCGCCAGCTTGCGCGTGAGCACCGAGGCCAGGTGCAGGCGCGCGCCGACCATCGCCTTCACGTCCTCGTAGTAGTCGCCGTCGTAGCCGGGCGGCAGCTCCAGCAGCATCAGGCTGCCGACGTGCATCGGCGTCTCGGGGGTTTCGAAGTGCAGGAAGGAGGCGTCGAGGCCGCTGAGGTGGTGCATGGCGGATGCCCTGGTTGGAAAAGAGACGGCCCCGGCGTGCCGCCGGGGAACGGGGGAAGGGAAGAAGGGGACGAGGCGCGGCCGCGCCGCTTCAGGCGGCCTCGCGCCGGCGCGCCTCTTCCTCGACCAGGTCCTTCTTCGACAGCTTGCCCACCGGCGTCTTCGGCAGGGCGTCGCGGATCTCCAGGCCGTGCACCATCTCGTGCTTGCCCAGCCGGTCCTTCAGGAAGGCCTGCAACTGCTCCAGCGTGAAGGGCGCGGCGCCCGGCTTGAGCGTGACGAAGGCCTTGGGCGACTGGCCGCGGTAGGCGTCGGGCACGCCGATCACCGCCACCTCGTGCACCGCGGGGTGCTGGTAGATCGCCTCCTCCAGCACGCGCGGGTAGACGTTGTAGCCGCTGCACAGCAGCATGTCCTTGCAGCGGTCGACGATGAAGACGAAGCCGTCCTCGTCCATGTAGGCGACGTCGCCGGTGCGGAACAGGCCGTCGAAGGTGGTGCTCTCGGCCGTGGCCTCGGGCTTGTTCCAGTAGCCCTTCATCACGTTCGGGCCCTGGATGCACATCTCGCCTTTCTCGCCCAGCGGCACGTAGCGGGTCGGGTCCTCCAGGTCGAGCATCCGGATGGTCACGCCCGGGTGCGGGATGCCGCAGGAGCCGGCCTTGCGCTTGCCGTGCGCCGGCGAGAAGGTGCCGGTGGGCGAGGTCTCCGTCATGCCCCAGCCTTCGGCCAGCCAGGTGCCGGTCACGGCCTTGAAGCGCTCGCCCACCTCCACCGGCAGCGGCGCGCCGCCGGAGTTGCACAGCTTGAGCGAGTGCAGGTCGTGCTTCGGCGTGTCGGGGTCGCCGATGACGGCGGTGAACATGGTGGGCACGCCGCAGAAGGTGGTGAGCTTCTTCTCGGCGATGTCGCGCAGCGCGGCCTTGGGGTCGAAGCGCACGTGCTGCACGATCTCGGCGGCCAGGCGCACGCCCAGCAGCAGGTTCACGGTGAGCGCGTAGATGTGGAAGGGCGGCAGCACGGCCAGCAGCTTCTCCTGCCCCATCGCCAGCACCGGCGGCGTGCCGAACTGCGTGATCACCACCTGCTCGACGGCCGAGGACAGGTTGGCGTGCGTGAGCATCGCGCCCTTGGGCAGCCCGGTGGTGCCGCCGGTGTACTGCAGGACGGCCAGCGCCTCGCGCGGATCGCCCACCGGGTGGGGCGTGTACCGGCCGTCGTTGTCGATCAGCTCGGCGAAGCGCACGTGGCGGTCGTCGGCCGGCAGCTCGACGGTCTCGTTCTTCGCCTTCATCTGCGCGGCCACCGCCTCGGGCGCGCCGGTCATCTCGGCCACGCTGCCGACGATGAGCTTCTTCAGCCGCGTCCTGCCGAGCATGGCGGCCATCTGCGGGTACAGGGCGGCCAGGTCCAGGGTGAGGAGGAAGTCGGTGCGGCTGTCCTCGATCTTGTGCTCCAGCACCTTGGCGGCGTCGAGCGGCGAGTAGTTGACCACCGTGCCGCCGGCCTGCAGCACGCCGAAGACGGCGATCAGGTAGTGCGGCGTGTTGGGCAGGAACAGGCCCACGTGCACGCCGGGGCCGACGCCCAGCTTCTGCAGGCCCGCGGCGGCGCGGTCCGCGAGCGCGCCCAGCTCGCGGTAGCTCAGCCGCCGGCCCATGAAGTCGATGGCCGGCCGGTCGGGGAAGCCGGCGACGGCGTCGGCCAGGATCTGCTGCACGGGCGTGGGCCGGATGTCGGCGTCCCAGCGCACGCCGTCGGGGTAGGAAGCCAGCCAGGGCTTGTCGTTCATCGTTCGTCTCCAGGAAGTGATGCTTGGCCGGGCCGGCGCGCGAAGGGCCGCCCGCGCGCAGGGCGCGATGTGCGTGACAGCGTGGTTTCCTCGGGCCCGGGCAGGCGTGCCCGGGCGTCCCGGTGCCTGGGGCCCGGTGCCTTCATGTCGTCTCCTTCGCGCCGTGGCGGGACGGGCCCGGCCGGCGCTTGTGTGCGTCGTCGCCGTGCCCTGCATCCGTGGCACGCGGCGTCGGCGTGCGGCCATCTTTCCGCGCGCGCCGCGACATGAAAAGGTGCGATCGGCCCGCTTCCCGGTGATTTCAGGCCGGGCGGCGCGGGCCGCGCGCGTCAGCGCTGGCGGTAGGCCTGCGGGGTCTTGCCCGTCCAGCGCGCGAAGGCATGCCGGAAGTTCGCCGCGTCGCTGTAGCCCAGCCGGCTGGCGATCTCCTCGGTGGTCATGCGCGTCTTGCGCAGGTACTCGATGGCCAGCGCGCGCCGCACGTCCGCCAGGATCTGGCGGTACGAGGTGCCCTGCATCTCCAGCCGGCGGCGCAGGGTGCGCGGCTCCATGTCGATCTCGCGCGCCATCGAGTCGATGCTGGGGAAGCGCCAGGGCATCTGCTGCGTCAGCGCCTGCCGCACCCTGGCCGCCGTGCCGCCCGCGTGCGCCAGCTCGGACAGGAACTGCTGGCACATCTCGCGCGTCATCGCGTGGGTGATCGGGTCGTGCGTGCTGGGCGGGCGCGTGCTCCACGCGGCGTCGAACTGCAGCTCGTTGCACGGCTGGCCGAAGTGCACGGGGCAGCCGAAGAAGGCGCGGCACGCCTGCGCGTGGGCCGGCTCCGGGTAGGCCACGCGCACCGCCGAGAAGCCGAAGCCGTCGCCGTAGATGTCGCGGCTGAGCGTCTGGTGCGCGGCGTAGGTGAACTCGATGGCGAAGCGGTGGAGCTCGTCGCGCGGATCGGGCGTGAGCACCGCCTCGAAGGCGCAGACCGAGGGATCGGCGGCGTGGTCGTAGCGCATGTCGGCCATGGGGCCGATGACGCGGCGGTACTTGACCGCGAACTCCAGCATCTCGGCGCAGGTGCGGCTGCTCAGCAGCGCATAGCCCCAGATGCCGTAGGCGGTGATGTGCATGCGCGCGCCGGCGCGCAGCGCCACCGCGGGGTCCCGCGAGAGCCGCAGCGCGTTGCGGAACACGGTGACGACCTGGGCGTAGGAGATGCGCGTCGCCGGCGTGTGCAGCTCGGCCTCGCCGACGCCGCTGCCGCGCAGCACCTCGGCCGCGGCGACGCCGTCCTCCGCCAGCGTGGCGACGACGGCGGCGATCCGCTGGGGCGTGTAGACGCGCGGCTCGAAGTCGGGTGGCGAGCGGTGCACGGTTCTTTCTCCCTCGGGACGTCGACACCGCGACGTCTGCCGCACATGGGGCCGCGAGGATAACGAACGGCCGGCCCGCGCAGATACGGGGAGATTCCCCACGTGCGCAGGTCTGGCCCAAACTCACCGCCGCGTGGTCTGATCGAACCTTTCGGCCGCGGCGCCTCGTGTGCGACAAGACGGCCCGGAGACAGGCATTCATCCTCACCACCATGCACCGCGATCCACCCCCGACCCTCTTCGCCGCCTGCAACGGCATGACGCTGGCCTACGACAGCTTCGGCGACCCGGCGGCGCCGCCGCTGGTGCTCATCATGGGCCTGGGCACCCAGATGATCGCGTGGGACGAGGCCTTCTGCGGGCAACTGGCCGCGCGCGGCTTTCGCGTGGTCCGCTTCGACAACCGCGACATCGGCCAGTCGACCCACCTCGCCGCGGCCGGCCTGCCCGACATCGGCAGGCTGCTCGGGCAGGCGCTGGCGGGCCTGCCCATCGACCCCGCCAGCGTGCCCTACACGCTGGCCGACATGGCGCAGGACACGGTGGCCCTGCTCGACGCGCTGGGCATCGACGGCGCGCACGTGGTGGGCGCCTCCATGGGCGGCGCCATCGCGCAGGAGATCGCGCTGCGGCACCCGCAGCGGGTGCGCACGCTGGTGTCGATCATGGCCACCAGCGGCGCACCCGACCTGCCGCCGCCGCGGCCGGAGGCGCTGCAGGTGCTGATGACGCCCACCCCCACCGACCGCGCCGGCTACGTCGCGCGCCACCAGCAGGTGATGAAGGTGCTGCGCGCCGGCAGCGACACGCACGAGGAGGCGCTGGACGCGCCGCGCGCCGAGCGCGCCTATGCGCGCGGGCTCAACCCGGCCGGCTACGCGCGCCAGCTCGCGGCCATCCTCGCCTCGGGCAGCCGGCGCGAGCGCCTGGCCTCGGTGCGCGCGCCCACGCTGGTGATCCACGGCGACGCCGATCCGCTGGTGCCGGTCGAATGCGGCCGCGACGTGGCGCGCAGCGTGCCGGGCGCGCGCATGGTGACGATCCCGCACATGGGCCACGCCCTGCCGCAGTCCACCTGGGCGCCGATCGTGGACGCGATCGCCGCGCATGCGGTGCAGGCCGGCTGAAGACCCGGCCCACGCCGCCCGGATCAGCCGCTACATTGCAGGGGCGGCCACGCGCCGCGGCGGCCGGGCAGCTTCGCCGGCCGGCGGCAGAAGAAGACAAGGAGACCCGAGATGGCGTCCTCGCTGTTCCCCGACCCGCTGCAGATGTGGCGCGATGCGCTGGCCCGGCTGGAGAACGATGCCAACGCGCTGGCCGCCGGCGGCATGAAGTCGCCCGAGCTGATGCGCTCGCTGCAGCACGCCACGACCGTCGGCACCGGCATGCAGCAGGTGTTCGAGAAGATGGTCGAGGCCTACCTGCGGCGCGCCCAGTTGCCCAGCCGCAAGGACCTGGCGGAGGTGATGGCCGCGCTGCAGCGCATCGAGGAGAAGCTCGACCGCCTGCTGCCCGCGCAGGAGAGCGCGCCCCGGCCGGCCCGCACGCGCAGGCCGCAGGCCGCGGCAGCCGCGCCCGCCGCCGCGCCCGCCGCCGCGCCCGAACCCGCGCCGCCGCCCGCGCGCCGCGCCGCCAGGGCCCCGGCCGGGAAGACCGCCGCGGCGCGCCGCACCTCGAAGCGCTGAGCCATGGCCACCCAAGCTGCCCCCGCGCGCCAGGACGACCCCGCCCTGGCCGAGCGCCTGCGGCTGGAGGTCGAGCGCGCGGTGCAGCGCAGCCTCAAGGGCATCGAGCTGCTCGGCGCGCCGCCGCCCACCGTCGGGCGCACGCCCAAGACCTCGCTGCACCGCCGCGGCACGCTGGAGCTGGTGCACTA
>Ga0164243_10003805_pt1 | contig 23967 bp, 17 predicted proteins | sample OricompcompostOP_FD_108781 | JGI IMG/M metagenome (GOLD analysis project Ga0164243, IMG submission 108781) | Organic Plus compost microbial communities from Emeryville, California, USA - Original compost - Organic plus compost (OP) | ecosystem: Engineered > Solid waste > Mixed feedstock >...
GATCATGGCGGCGGACCTCGCGGCCGGTCCGAGCACGGGCATCCTCGTCCCGTCGTGCGGCGACGCGCACGTCGCGAACTTCGGGTTCTACGCGTCGCCCCAGCGCACGCTCGTGTTCGACCTGAACGATTTCGACGAGGCCGCGTGGGCGCCATGGGAGTGGGATGTCAAGCGACTCGTCACGAGCGTCGTGATCTCGGGCCACGCGGTCAATCGCAGTCAGCGCGTCACCGAGGAGGCCGCGCTGTCGGCGGTGCGCACCTACGCGCGGCAGATGGCGGCCGCGGCGACGACGAGCCCGACGGACCGCTTCTACGCCCACTTCGACCCGAAGGCCGTCTTCGGCGACCTCGACCCCGAGACGCGCCGCACGATGCGAGCGGCCATGCGCCAGGCGAAGCACCGCACGGGCGAGCGCGCCGCGCGCAAGCTCACAGAGCGCAGCGAGGACGGTCGGCGGCGGTTCGTCGAGGCCCCGCCCACGATGACCCACTCCGACGAGGTCGTCGAGGAGAACGTCCTCGAGGCGATCCGGCGGTACAGGGCGACCGTGAACGTCGACATCCGCCTGCTCCTGCAGCACTACGTCATGACCGACATCGTGCGGCGGGTCGTGGGAGTCGGCAGCGTGGGCACGCAGTGCGCCCTGCTGCTCCTGCAGGACGGCGACGGCAACGCCCTGCTGCTGCAGGCGAAGGAGGCGGGTCGGAGTGTGCTCATCGAGCACGGCCGGGTCGAACAGCCGCCCGAGGTCGCCGCCTACATCGAGGAGCACGGCGAGGGCGGGCGCGTCGTCGCGCTGCAGCGCATCCTGCAGGCGCTCTCCGACCCGATGCTGGGGCACTTGCGCGCGGTGCGCGGCATCGACTTCTACGTGCGCCAGTTCCGCGACATGAAGGGCGGGGTCGACACCGAGCAGCTCGACGACGTGCCGTTCCGGCATTATGCGGATGCCTGTGCCGCCGTGCTCGCACGCGCCCATGCGCAGGCGGTGGTGGCGCCCCAGGTCGCCGGCTACATCGGCAACGGCCGGGTGGTGGGCGAAGCCATTCTCGAGTGGGCGAACGCCTACGCGGAGGTGTCGCGGCGCGACTACGAGCTCTTCGTCGACACCGCGATCTAGCCGAGCCCCGTGCGCTTATCGGACCTGTCGGGTCAGTCGGCGCCCAGGCCCTGCTCGGCGAGCCACTGCTTCGCCACCGTTCGAGACACCTTCACGAGCCACGCATCCGCCACGATCTCGCGCAGGTGATCTGCGTCGATCGCGTCGAGCCGCACGAGCACCGCGGGGTAGCCGTCGAAGTGCGGGATCGTGAAGAAGATGTCGGGAAAGCTGGCGAGCAGCGCCTCCTTCGCGTCGAGGCCGTCGGTGCGGACGCCGATCACGGGCCCGGGCGGCCACTCGCGCCCCAGCTCGGCGAGCTTGGCGAGGTCGGCCTTGCTCGGACGCCGCTCCCACGCGAACAGTCCCCTGTCGGTACGCCAGCCCGCCCCGCCCCGGTGCCCGTCGACCTTCTCGAACGTGCCGGGCAGCCCGAGCGCGATCTCACGCACGTCGTCGAGCGTCGCCATGCCCCCAGTGTGCCGGAGGGGCCGGACACGGGTAAGTCGCCGTCACGCCCACTCGGGCCGCGTGTCCCCCGCCCGTCGCTTGATGAGCAGCTCGGGCGACGCGTGACGACGAGCCACGTCGGCAGGATCGTGAGGCACAGGATCGGCAGCACCTCGAGGTCGCCCACGAGCGCGACGGCGACGAACATCGCGATCCAGCCGTCGCGCGTCGCGGCGAGGATCATGCCCATCGCCGCGCTGGCCACGGCGAGCGAGATCGGGACGCTGGGGAACAGCTCGCCCACGAGCAGACCGAAGGCGACCGACACGAAGACGATCGGGAAGATGCGCCCGCCGCGGAAGCCCGCGCCTGCCGCGACGACGAGCGCGAGCAGCTTGACGACGACGAAGAGCGTGAGCTGCGACGCCGAGTAGTCGCCCGGGTTCGTGAGCAGCTGCGCCGCCTGGTCGAGTCCCTTGAACATCGTCATCGGCGTGCCGATCGCGCCGAGCATGCCGAGTGCGAGACCGCCGAGCGTCGTGAAGATCACCGGATGCCGCAGCGCGTGGAAAGCGCGATGCACGAAGCGGAACAGCACGGAGGCGAGGACGACCACGACCGCGGCGACGATCGCGAGGATCGCGCTCCACAGGAGGTAGACGGGGACGAAGCCGCCCATGGGCTCGAGGTGGAACGCGATCGGGTTCCCGCCGAGCAGCAGCATCGTGACCGCGCCCGCGCCGCCCGCGACGAGCGGGAGGAAGAGCTTGTCCCACAGGCTGCCGCCCCCCGCGACGGCGGCGATCATGCCCGGCAGGATGAGCGCGCCCGCGACCGGCGTGCCGAACAGCGCTCCGATCGTCGCGGAGATCGCGAGCAGCGCCACGAGCTGCTGCGGGATCTTCGACGTCATCCGTGCGATGACGGTCACCGCGAGCGCCGAGTTGACCGCGATGATGGGGTTCTCGGGGCCGAGGCTGACGCCGCCCGCGAGACCGAGCAGCACGACGACGATGAGCGAGGGCACGGCGATGATCTTCGGCGGGGCAACCGCCAGCTCGGTCGTCGCGGAGTCCTGGCCGGCGTGCCCGGGGACGAACTGCACGACCAGCCCGACCGCGAGGCCCACCGCGGTGAGGACGACGATGATCCACCAGGGCGTGGAGCCGGTCGCGCCGAACACCTGCGGGAGCGAGTCCCACAGGAGGCCCGCCAGCCAGTCCGCGCTCACGTCGAGCAGCCACAGCACGACCGCCGAGCCGACGCCGATGACGAGCGCGGGGATCGACAGCAGGATCAGGTTCCGCAGAGTCAGAGACGGGGTCGACACGCTCGGCTGGCTCATGCTGGTGCCCTTCGACGACCGACGCTGAGTGCCCCCAGTGTGCCGCACGCCCGTTCGCCGCGCACCGGCCTCCTGCGCAGCGCCGCCGAGTGCACGGCTTCGCGTCGAGCGCACGACCTGGCGACGCGGCGAAGCCGTGCGTTCGACGGGAAGTCGTGCACTCGCGCCAAGCGCCAAGGGCCAAGGAGGGTGCGCCGAGCGTCAGGCCTCGAGCGGCTCCACGGAGAACGTGAACGCGCGGCCCTGGCGGAACGGCTCGACGAGCTCGAAGTTCTCGAACGCGATGCCGCCGGGGATGGGGTGCTCGCTCATCCAGTACGTGTACCGGCCGTTGACCTGCGCCACGAGCGCCGGGTCGGGGTCCTCCGCGCGCCACGTCTGCACAGCGCGGCGGCCGACGTACCGCCAATGGTCGGCGGTGCCCGGGACGTGCTCGGCCGTGTGGGGCGACTCCTCGTCGGGCACGGCAGACACCACGACGGCGTCACCCTCGCGGCGCAGCTCGTCCACGCCGAACACCGCGTGCTCGGCGAAATGGATGTCGCGGTACTCCGGCCACAGCTCGCCGGCCGACACGTCGCGCGCTGCGAGGCCCAGCATGCGCAGCCGCGCCCAGTTGCCCATGGTGGCGGTGAGCACGCACGTCTCGAGCTCCGCCGACCCGTCCCGGCGGTACGCCGCGACCGACACCTCATGCGGCCGGTCCGCTCGGAACTCGACGCGCACCCACACGTCGGCGCCGTTCGCGAAGGGCTCGACGAGCACGTCGACGATGAGCCGCTCGACGCCGTCGACGACCTCGACCCGGCCGCGCGCGGGGTCGCGGGGGTCGCGGGGCGTGGCATCCGTCGCGTCGTCCGCCGTCCACATGCGCAGGCCCGGCACGTCGTCGAGGCGGCTGCGCTCGAGCTCCGAGAATCCGCGCGCGGTCTCACCCGCGGGGATCGGCTCGACCGCGATGAAGTTCAGCAGCCGGTCGCGGGGCTGATCGAGGTAGGGCGTGTACAGGCGCAGGAGGCCCCGCGGACCCGACAGCGGATGCAGCCCGAGCTGCATCCCGTCGGGGTGACCCCACCGAGGCTCGCGCGGACCGGGGCCGGTCGCGGGGCGAAGCCAGCCGTCCTCGACGACCGCCTCGGTCCACTCGTTCTCAGAGGCCATCGATCCGCCCGACGAGGTTGACCTTGATGCCCATGCGGTCGAACATCGCCGCCTTCGCGATGAGCGCCTTGTCGGCGGTCTCGGCGTCGGGCGCGTAGACGAGCTGCGCATGGTTCGCCTTGTGGCGCGCCATGAACTGGTCGCGCGTCACGTCGTGCAGCACGACGTGGGCGATCGGCCACTCGGGGTTGGTCGCGTCCTTGCGGCGCTGCGTCTCCTCCTCGGGCAGCTCGATGACGGTGCCGCGGAAAATGTCGGCCTGCAGGACCCCGTCGGCGATGAACACACGGGACAGCACGACCTCGCCCGGCTTCGAGACGCCGTTGATCGTCGACCCGCCGGCGGGGAAGAACACGTGCCCCTGGCGCCAGCCCTCGGCCTTGTCCCATCCGCCGAGGTGCGACGCGGGCACCGACCCCGAGATCTCGTAGACCCACACGAACTCGCCGTCGTACTCCTCGCCCCAGCGCACGTCGTGCAGCGTGTTGTCGGGCACGAGTCCCATCGCGGTCCACACGCGGTCGGTCACGAGCGCATCGACCGCGACGCCCTCGTCGGCCTCGTTGAAGTGCGGGAACGCGCGGCCGGCGAACAGCTCGCGCGATCCGTCGCGAGAGAGCACGGGCGGGCGCTCGGTGGAGTTGAGGATGCCCTCGGCGAGATCGGATGCCGGCACGAGGTCCTTGAGGCCCTGCTGGTACTGGATGCCGACGGCGTCGAGCCCGAAGTCGTCGGCGATCCGCAGCGCCGCGATGTACATCTTGAGCTGCCACTGCACCTGTTCACGCGTGAGCTCGGTCGCTGCGTCCTCGCCGTATTTGAAGGTCATGCCCCGCTCGACGAGCCAGTCGTAGGCGGCGTCGGCCTCGGCATCCGTCACGTTCAGCATCTCGGCGTACAGCGCCGACTGCGACAGGCGCTCCTTGTAGATGCCCGTGCGGTTGAGCAGCTCGTCGTCGAAGATCGCGTTGTACATGCCCATGCAGCCCTCGTCGAACACCCCGATGATGGCCTTGTCGGCGAGGAGCTGGTCGCCGAGAGCGCGGCCCAGCTCGACCTCGGGGGTCTCGGGCAGCGCGGGCAACGGGCGGACGTGCGACGCGTCGTGCGTGATGCATCCGGTCTCAGTCCACTCACGGATGCCCTGCGTGAACCACTCGTCGGTGAAGTCGACCGACCAGATCGTCGCGTACTGCTTGCCCATCTTGGTGAGGCCCGCGTTCAGGCCGAGCAGGCCCACGAGCCCGGGCCACTCGCCCGCGAAGTTCGCGACTGTGAGGATCGGACCCTCGTGCGTGCGCAGCCCGGCGAGCACGTGGTGGGAGTACTGCCACACCGCCTCGGCGACGATGAGCGGGGCATCCGTCGGGATCGTCTTGAACACCTCGAGGCCCATGCGCTGGCTCGAGATGAACCCGTGCCCCGTCTCGGGGTCGACCTCGTTCGCCCGGATCACCGACCACCCGAGCTCCTCGAGCGCGCGGGTCACGCCGGCCTCGAGCTCGACCTGGGTCGGCCACCCCGCGGTGTTCGCCGATTCGCGCAGGTCGCCCGACGCGATCAGGTACGCCGTCTTCGGAGGCACCGTGCGGCGCTCGCGTGCAGCGGGAAGGGTGTAGGTGCTCATGTGGTCTCCTGTGGTGAGGGGTCGGTGACGCGGGCGGACGCGCGGAACGTCGCGCTCTCGCCTGCGGGAAGGACAAGGGGGCCGGATGCCTCGACCCCGCGCAGCACGAGACGGTCGAGTGCGAGCGTGCCGCCGTCGGCACGGAGGGTGATGTCGTCGCCGTCGACCTCGACGCGCCCCCACGCGTCGCCCGTCGTGAAGAGCGATCGGAAGGGCCGGTCGCCCACGGGGTCGAACGCGAGCGTGCGAGTCGGGGCGTCCCATTGCGCGCCGCTGAACGCGAGGAGCAGCGCCCACGACGCGAGGGAGCGGGCGTAGTGGTTGCCGCACTCGATCTCGTTCCACGGGCTGCGGTATTCGCCGTGGTAGCGGGCGCGCAACGTGCGCTCGATCGTGAGGGCGTCATCGGCGAGTCCGGCGTAGACGAGGGATGCGGCGACCTGGTGCTCGATGCCCGTCCACACCTCGTCGGAGTAGACGAACGGGATCGCCGGGCGTCCGCCGCGCGGCCACGACGCGAGCAGGAGGCCGCCCTCGTCGTTGAGCGCGTACACGCGCTGCGTGCTCTCGTGCGCGGAGAGGTCTTCGCGGTGGTTGTGCGTCACGATGGCGGCGAGCGCGCTGCGGAGGTGCTCGCGCGGCAGCAGATCGCCGAGGCCGTTCACCCATGCGTGGAACTGCCCGAGGAGCTGATCCGACAGCACACCCTCGCCGTACTGGTAGCGGTGCGCGTCGACGTCGTCGATCACCTGTCGGTAGTACTCGCCGTTCCACAGCAGTTCGTCCATGCCGGCCGCGACGCGCTCGGCCCGGTCGAGCCAGTCGGCCGCTCGCTCGGTCTCGCCGAGGTGCGCAGCCATGCGGGCGCCGGCGCGCAGCGCGGCGGCGAACATGCCGTTCGCGAGCGGCTCGACCCCGTGGAACTCGATGTCGTACGTGTTGTGCAGTTCGCCGGCGAGCAGCCCGTCGCCGTCGCGGTCCCACTCGCGGATCGCGTACTCGAGCGACCGGGCCGCCGCGGGCCACATCTCGCGCAGGAAGTCGTCGTCGCCCGAGAAGCGCCACTCGCGGTGCACGCGCAGGAGCGTGCCGAGCTGACCGTCGACGGCGGGGCCCATGAACCACGGGTCGCCGCCGAAGACGCGGTTGCTGCGGAACTTCTGCGCGCCGTCGTCGCCCGTCTCGAGCAGGAGCTCGATGCGGCGAGCGCTGCGCTCGAGCGACGGGAAGAGCCACGCGACGGTCTGCGCGTACGACCACACGTGCGTGCACGTGCCCTCGCACGAGCCGACGTGGTCGAACGAGCCCTCCCACGCGGCGAACACCGGACCGTCGCCGAGCTCCGGGTTGGGCGTCTCGACGACGAACGCCGTCGTCGAGCGCACGGCCGCGATGTTGGCACCGACGGCGTCGGCGACCACGGGGTCGAGCGTTCCGCCGTAGAGTGCCTCGACGAAGCCCAGCGTCGCGGCTTCGAGCTCGGGCAGCTCGCGGTGCAGGTGCGTCGCCGCCGACCACGCATCCGGCCACAGCGTCGCGTAGCGGTTGCGGACCACTCCCGGGTCGGGGCGCGTGTCCGCGACGATGTGGCCTCGCCACGAGCGGGAACGGTTGGGGAAGTTCCACGCGAGCACGAACTCGAAGTCGCGGCTCTCGCCGGGCGCGAGCTCGTGCACGATGCCGAGCGAGCCCGTGCGCAGGCGCGGGAGCTTCTCGAAGAGCTCCTCCTCGCTCATCGGTCCGGCGGTCGCGGAGTCCGCGAACAGCCCGCGCGGCCGGTCCTCGAGCGTGAGCCGCGGCTCGGGCTCGAGCAGCCCGTCGTCCGACAGGTCGCTCCAGAAGAGGCGAGCGCCGTCGGGCCAGAAGCCCGTCACCCACTGCGGCTTGGCGGTGGTGGAGGCATCCGTCGTCGTGAGGCTCAGGGTGCCGTAGCCGAGGTCGTCCTCGGGAAGCCGGATGCCGAAGTCCAGCCCTCGCACACCGCCCTCGTCGCGCCACCGCACCGTCTGCTGCGCGCGCATGCCGTACGGCCCGTCGCCGCGGCCCGCGGTGTGGCTCACGCTGCCGGCCACCGTCACCGAGACGGGTCGATGGCCTGGATTCGTCACGCGATACCGCAGCACGGCCGCGGGGATCCCGGATGCGTCGGCGTCGAGCGGCACGAGCGGGGTGAAGGCCCGCAGCGACACCTCGACCGGCAGCACGTCGTCGTCGAAGTCGATGTCGACCACCGGGTACTCGCCGTGCATGGTCGCACCGCGCAGGCGCGGAAGCCCCGCCTGCCACTCGAACAGGAAGCCGGCGTCGATGTCGCGGCGGCCCGTGATGCGCGCCTCGAGGACTCGTGTCACGGCGTCACCGCCCTGCGGCGCCGCATGGATCGCGAAGAACGAGTACGGGTTGATGCGGCCCTTGTCGGGCTGGTTCTCGAGCTCCCAGTCGCGCAGCTCTCCGCGCGCGCCGAGCGACACGTTGCCCGTGCCGATGCCGCCGAGCGGGAACGCCGCGCGCTGCGCCGTGTGGCGGATGCCGCGGGCGCGACGAGTGTCGCCGGTCACGCGGTCACCACCTCCGCGTCGCGGACGCGCCGCGCCTCGGCGAGCTCGTGCACGACATCCTTCGTCGACGAGTACAGCCGCAGGTAGCGGTCGTAGAGCTCGTCGTAGACGGGCGCGAGCCGGGGGTCGGGCCGCACGGTGGCAGCGACCGGGTTCCAGTCCGCGATGCGGGGCGCCTCTCCGGGCGCGGCGACCGCGGATGCCGCGAGGAAGGCCGCGCCGTAACTCGCGCCGATCGTGGTGCGCGGCACCTCCTGCACGAGCCCCGTCGCATCCGCCACGATCTGCAGCCACAGCGACCCCTGCGTGCCGCCCCCGACCGCGACGATGCGGCGGATGTCGGCGCCCGCTGCGCGCATCGTCTCGACGTTGTGCCGCACTCCGAGAGCCGTGGCCTCGAGCGCGGCGCGGTAGAGGTCGCCGCGCGTGTGCTCGAGCGTGAGCCCCGCGATCACGCCGCGCGCGTCGGGGTCGAGGATCGGCGTGCGCTCGCCCGCGAAGTACGGGAGCATCACGAGGCCTCGGGCCCCGGGTCCGGACCGCTCCGCCTCGGCGAGCAGCTCTGGATAGTCGGCGCCGGTCAGCTCCTTGATCCACGACGTCAGCGCGCCCGACGTCGCGAGGCCGCCCGCGAGGTTGCGCGTCCCGGGGAAGGCGCCGACCGTCGTCCACATCGACGGCGTGCGCAGCGTCTCGGTGCCGGTCGCGATGAGGAACATCGTCGTGCCGTACATGAGCATGAGGTCGCCGGGCTCGTGGGCGCCGACGCTCACCGCCTCGGTCCACGCGTCGATGGTGCCGGCGATCACCGGGGTGCCCGCCGGGATTCCCGTGACGGATGCCGCGGCATCCGTCACTTCTCCGACCACGCCACCGGCCCACGCGAGCGCGGGTGCCTCGATGCCCGGCGCGAAGCGATCCCACCACGGCTCGTGCCATGCGGCGGCCTCGACGTCGTACAGCGGCGAGGTCTGGCTCGCGGACTGGTGGTCGAGCACGTAGGCCCCCGTGAGCCTGCGGGCGAGCCACGATGCCGGCATGAAGAGGCGGCGCGCCCGCGCGTAGGCCTCGGGCTCCTCGTCGGCGATCCACGCGATCTTGGGTCCGGCCGCCTGGCTCGTGAGGGTGGAGCCGCCGATCCGCGTGATCGCGTCGATGCCGAGCTCGTCGGTCATTCGCGCGATCTGGTCGCCGGAGCGCGTGTCGACGCCGTAGAGGATCGCCGGTCGCACGGGCTCGTCGCGCTCGTCGGCCAGCATGACGCACGGACCCATTCCGCTCACGCCCACTGCGGCGAGCTCGGGCTCGTGCCCATCGGCGCGGGCGGTCTCGAGCAGCTTGCGGCTCAGGGTGACGAACTCGTCCCACCAGAGGCGGGCATCCATCTCGACCCAGCCCGAGCGCGGACGCCGCACGTCGTGGGCCACCGTCGCGGTGGCCAGGATCGCGCCCGACGCGTCGACGAGCACGCCCTTGCTGCTGGAGGTGCCGATGTCGACACCGAGCGTGCAGCGGATGGTCATCGATCCTCCTTGATCGCGACGAGCGGCGAGACGAATGCGTTCACTCTAGACGAAATCGATTTCATGCTCAACTGACGAAAGCGCCCTGCGGGATGAAACGGGGACTCCGCTCAGCCGCGGGACGGGACGCGCGCGGCCTGGACCTCGCTGCGCAGCACGACCGTGCGCGCAGGCTGGTCGTCGCCGTTGATGCGCTCGAGCAGCATCTTCGCCGCCGTCACGCCCATGTGCCGCGCGGGCAGTCGCACGACGGTCACGACGCTCGGCGACAGGGTCGTGAACGGCAGCGATCCGACGACCGCGACGCCGAGCTTCGGGGGCGTGAGACCATGCTCGGTGAGCACCTGGATCGCGCCGACGCCGAGCAGGTTGTTGCCAGCCACGACGGCGTCGGGCGGCTCAGGCAGCGCGAGCAGCTCCTCCATCACCTGGCGCCCGCCGTCGACGCGGAAGGTCGAGTAGCGCAGCAGACCGTCGAAGTCCTCGTCGGGGAAGTGCCGCGACAGGACGGCCCGCCAGCCCTGGGCGCGCTCGTACGCGGTCTCGATGTGCTGCGGTCCGGTGATGCACGCGATGCGCCGGTAGCCCGCCTGCACGAGGTTCTCGGTCGCGGCCTGGCCCGCCGTGCGATTGGCCATGATCACGCCGTCGATGTCGTATCCGGTGCCGCGGTCGACCGCGACGATCGGACGGCCGGTGGCGAGCAGACCGTCGAGGTTGGTGTGGTCGGATGCGGCGGCCAGGATGACCCCGGCCATGTGCTCGGAGATCGCGATGTCGAGGTACGTCGCCTCTTTCGCGAGGTCGGAGTCGGTGTTGCACAGCACGACCGAGTACCCGGCCTGGGACGCGACGTCTTCGACGCCGCGGGCCATCTCGGTGAAGTACGGGTTCTCGATGTCGGGGATGACGAGCGCGATGACCTCGGCCGCGCGGCGGCGCAGCGTGCGTGCGGTGCGGTTGGGAGTGAACTTGAGCTGGCGCGCGGCCTCGCGCACGGCGAGCGTCTTCTCGTCGGACACGCCCATGCCGTTGAAGACGCGCGACACCGTCGCCGGCGACACGCCGGCGAGCTTCGCGACCTCGTAGATCGTCGCCATGTCACCCCCAGTTCCCCGCTGCGACCGACGTTGACATTGTCGGTCAGCCAACCATACAGTGTTGAAATCGATTCCAACACTACCGTGAATCTCCACGCCTTCGCGCCGCGATCCGGCGCGCCGACACGAGGATGTGCCGTCCGATGACCGCTCCCCAGCTGCCCTCCCCCGACCTGTCGTCGATCGCCGGACTCCGCCGGCTGCAGACCCGGTCCATCTCGCCGGAGAACTTCGACGGCGCTGTCGGCGGCGGCGGCCGCGCGACCGAGGGCACCGGCGCCTCGTGCGCACGCGACCTCGGCCCCGGCTGGAAGATCTCGCCGAGCGTCGACATCAAGGCCGGCGAGACCTTCGACCTCGCGAACATCGAGGGCGGCGGCAAGATCACGCACATCTGGATCACGACGCACAAGGACAACTGGCGCACGCTCCTGCTGCGCGCGTACTGGGACGGCGCGGACGAGCCCGCCGTCGAGGTGCCGTATGGCGACTTCTTCTGCAACGGCTGGGGCGTGTTCGCCCAGGTGAACTCGCAGGCGATCGCCGCGAACCCCAACGGCGGCTTCAACTCGTACTGGCCGATGCCCTTCCGCACGGGTGCGCGCCTCACGCTCGAGAACACGTCCGTCGTCGACGTGCGCGTGTACTACCAGATCACGTACGAGATCGGCGGCGACTACTCCAACGACGGCTACTTCCACGCGCAGTGGCGCCGCTCGAACCCGCTCGAGGAGCTCGTGCCGCACACGATCCTCGAGGGCATCGAGGGTCAGGGCCAGTACGTCGGCACCTACATCGCGTGGGGCGTCAACTCGAACGGCTGGTGGGGCGAGGGCGAGATCAAGTTCTACATGGACGACGACACCGACTACCCCACCATCTGCGGCACCGGCACCGAGGACTACTTCGGCGGGGCGTGGAACTTCGACATCCCAGGCCAGGGCTACACGGAGTTCTCGACACCCTACCTCGGCATGCCGCAGGTCATCCGTCCCGACGGCCTGTACGTCAGCCAGCAGCGCTTCGGCATGTACCGCTGGCACCTGCTCGACCCGATCTTCTTCACGAAGGGGCTCCCCAAGGTCGACATCCAGGCGCTCGGCTGGCGAAGCGGATGGCGGTACCTCCCGCTCCGCGACGACATCGCGTCGACCGCGCTGTTCTACCTCGACCGGCCGACCGCGCGCCGCCCGAAGACGCCGACGGCCGACGACATGGAGGTCCACCTAGGCACCGCCCCGGTGCCCGACATCGGCGCGACGCCGCCCCGCCACCCGCAGGACTGACATGCCCGGCCCGGCGCTCGCCGCGCGGGAAGCGCCTTGCGTTCGGCGAGACTCACGTTCCGCGCCGCGACGCACCGGAAGACACGGCGTCTCGGCGCGAATGGCACGACTGGCGGGAGCGATGGCGTGCGTGGGTCTCGTGGCGGGATGCGGGGCACAACCGCAGGAGGGCGGGATGCCGCAGGGCGCGGCGCTGCGGGGCGAGATCTCGGACGCGGTCACGGCGATCGGCGTCTCCGACGGCGACCTGTGGCCGAGTTGCTGGTCGGACGACGACGCCCTCTACGCCGCGAACGGCGACGGCGCCGGATTCGGGTCGAGCATGAGCGACATCGTCGTGAACCGGATCACCGGCTCGCCGGCATCCGACGATATCGAGGGGGTCGGACTCGCGGTGGGCGATGACCTGGGCCAGGTCTGGACCGGCCCGGACTTCACCCGGAAGCCGACCGGGATGCTGTGCGTGAACGGTGCGATCTACCTCGCCGTGCAGGATCTGCGCCGCGACTTCAACACGGCCCCCGCCGCGACGATCGCCCGCAGCGACGACCACGGCGAGACCTGGTCGTGGGATACCGCGGCCCCGATGTTCGACGACGGGGTCTTCACGACGATCTGGTTCGCCGACTACGGCAAGGACGCCGAGCACGCCCCCGACTCCGCCTACGCATACGCGTACGGGCTCGACGGCAACTGGCGCGATTCGTTCGACGACTCGGTGCCCGACCCGACGGAGCTGTTCCTCGCCCGCGTCCCCGTCGACGCCGTGCAGGATGCCGCGGCGTGGGAGTTCTACGTTGGGCGGCCGGGTGACGACCAGCCCACGTGGACCCGCGACATCACCGCGAAGAGGCCGGTCCTCGTCGACGAGCGCCGTCGGCACCCCTCCCGCGACGACGGTGCAGGAGACCCTGCGGGCACGACTGTCGGCGCCCACGACCTCAGCGTCCTCTCCCAGGGCGGCGTGACCTACCTCCCGAAGCTCGACCGCTACGTGTACACGTCCTGGACGGAGCTCACGTTCGAGTTCTACGAGGCGCCGCAGCCGTGGGGGCCGTGGACGCCGTTCCTGTCGCGCGACTTCGGCCCGTACCCATGGGATGCGGACGCATTCGGCGGCTACGGAACCACCATTCCGTCGAAGTTCCTCTCCGATGACAACCGCACCGCGTGGGTCCAGTCGAACGTCTGCCCGTGCGCTCCGGCCGGCATGTCGTCGTACTGGTTCGGCCTGCGCGAACTCCGCCTGGACCCGGGCCCCTAGACCAGCACACCCGAGATCGAGTGCCCGCCATCCGGGCGGGCCCCTACGGAAGGAGAGTGCGATGACGCACTTCGGAAGGTGGGTGGGCGCGGCCGCGGTCGGCGGCCTCGTCCTCGTCGGGTCCCTCGCCGGCACGGCAGGTCCGGCACTGGCGACGACCGCGGCGACGCCGGTCACCGTCGTCGAGAAGCTGACCGGGCCCGACGCCCCCAACAACACGTGGGGGCGCTGGGACATCAAGGGCACCGACCTCGGCATCATGTGGGACGACGGCAAGGGCAAGGTGCTCATGGCGTTCGGCGACACCTTCGGCAACGCGTGGACGGGACCCGGCGGCGGCTCCGGCCCCAACGGCAACTGGCGCAGCAACGTGCTCGTCCGCTCGAGCGACCGCGACCTCTCCGACGGTATGCTGTTCGAGAGCGCGCCGCAGGCGCCTATGGGCATAGCCAAGGAGCTCATCCCGTCCAAGAAGATCAACGGCGACGAGATGACCACCATCCCCACCGCGGGCATCGCGGTGGGCAAGCGGCAGTACATGGGGTTCATGTCGGTCAGGCAGTGGGGCGAGCCGGGGTACTGGGACACGAACTACGCGGGCATCGCCTACAGCGATGACGATGGCGAGAACTGGACCGTCTCGGACACCCGCTGGGACAACACCCCCGCGGGTGACCACCCGTTCCAGATGCAGGCGTACGCGCGCAAGGGCGCGCACATTTACGTGTTCGGCACGCAGAACGGGCGCAACGGTCCGGCATCCCTGGCCCGCGTTCCCGAGAAGCAGCTCCTCGACAAGTCGGCGTATCGCTACTGGGACGGCGACTCGTGGAGCAAGAGCGAGGCGGATGCCGTCCCGATCGTCGATGCGCCGGTGAGCGAGCTGTCGGTGCAGTACGACGCGTACAGCAAGCGGTTCCTGCTCATGACCCTCTCGGGCGAGGACATCGTGCTGCGCACCGCGAAGAACCCGCAGGGCCCGTGGACGGCGCCGCAGACGGTCGCGAGCTCGGCGGACTACCCCGGCCTGTACGGCGGCTACTTCCACCCATGGAGCGAGGACGGCGAGATCTACTTCGCGATGTCGCAGTGGAGTCCGTACAACGTCTATCTCATGCGGATGCAGATCGACCGGGACGGCCGGATCGTGAACCCGAACCTCGTGTCGAACCCGAGCTTCGAGCGCGCGGACGCGATCGGGGACGGCACGAACGGGACGTGGGCGTGCACTCCGAACTGCGGCATCGACACCGCGCCGGCGAGCTCCTTCAGCGGCGACCACAACGCGTTCGTGCGGTACAACACGGGCTGGCGGAACATCTGGCAGGACGTCGAGGTGCAGCCGAACACCAGCTACCGCCTGACCGGTTGGGTGCGCACGTCCGTGAACAGCGACGCGGGATTCTTCGGCGCGCGCACCACCGCCGGGAACGTCATCTCCGAGGCGCACTTCGTCTCACTCGGCCCGTGGACCAAGCTCACCGTCGACTTCGACAGCGGATCCCTCAGCACCGTGCAGGTCTTCGCGGGCGTGTGGACCAACAGCGGCGACATCTGGCTGCAGGTGGACGACGTCGCCGTCATCCGGCGGTGACCGCGGGATGACAAGGATCCGCCTCGTGGGCGGGGCGCCGGTGGCATCCGGCGTCCCGCCGTTGCGCCTCCGCGTCGCACACGTCGACCAGGCCAACACGGTCCTCACGGCGAGCGACGGGGACCTGTGGCCGTCCGCCTGGGCCGACGACGGCGCGCTGTATGCCGCCGCCGGCGACGGCACCGGCTTCGCGCGGCATGCCTGGAGCGACATCGTCGTCAACCGCATCGACGGTCATCCCGCGACGGGGCTGACCGGCGAACGGCTCAGCGACGGCGATGCGGTCGCACCGATCTGGCAGCCGGGCTCGTTCAACCGGAAGCCGACGGGGATGGTCGCCGTCGACGGTGACGGCGATGGCCGCGACGAGCTCTACCTCGCGGTGCAGGACCTGCGCATGCCGGATGCCGCGGGTGGCTTCGACGAAGCGCCCACGGCGACGGTGGTGCGCTCGGACGACTACGGCCGCACGTGGACCTGGCGGCGCGACCCGATGTTCACAGAGCACGTCTTCACCACGATCATGTTCCTCGACCTCGGCCAGTCCAACGGCGGCAGCCCGTGGGTGTACGCGTACGGCATCGACGGCAACTGGCGCACGTCGTTCGCGAAGCTCGTCGACGACCCCACACGGCTCTTCCTCGCCCGCGTGCCGGCGGCGTCGGTGCAGGAGCGGGCGACCTGGGAGTTCGTGAGCGGCTTCGGGGCCGACGGAACGCCGGCGTGGTCACGCGACATCACCCGCCGCGTCCCCGTCCTCGTCGACGAGCGCCGCTTCTACCCGACGCCCGCGTTCGGCAATGGCGCGCACGACTTCACGTGCATCGCGCAGGGCTCGGTCGTGTGGAACCCGGGTCTGGGCCGCTACCTGTACTCGACCTGGAGCGAGTACACGTTCGAATTCTTCGAGGCGCCCGCGCCGTGGGGTCCGTGGCGACTGCTGCACAGCCACGACTTCGGCCACTTCCCGTGGCACGGACCTCGGTCGCCGCTCGCGAAGCACGGCGGGTACGCCCCGACGATGCCGTCGAAGTTCATCTCACCCGACGGGCGGGACCTGTGGCTGCAGAGCAATTGGTTCGTGCCGGCGTCGTCGCGGGGCGGGCGCGCGTACTGCTTCGGACTGCGCCGCGTGCGGTTCGATCCCGGCCAGGACGCCGTCACGGCGGCATCCGGCAATCTCGCCCGCTCCGCGGACGCGTCTCCGCTCGTCTCCCGCGTGCGCGAAGGGCAGGAGTCCGTCCTCAACGACGGCCGCCGCGACCACGCCGAGGACTCGGCCTTCGGGCCGGGGTCGGGTGAGGACGTGTGGGGATATGAGTGGCCCTCCCCACGGCGGTTCGACCGCATCGTCTACGTGCCGGGGCCGCAGGACTCGCTCGGCGGCTGGTTCGCGGACGGCCCTCGCGTCGAGGTGCGCGTCGACGGGCAGTGGCTGCCGGCGCCCGACGTGACGGTGACACCGCCGTACCGCAACGACTTCACCGCGCTCGAGGAGGACGAGTACGTCTTCGCCTTCGCGCCGGTGACCGCCGACGGCGTCCGACTCACGGGCACCGCCGGCGGTCCGCTGCGCTACACCTCGATCTCCGAGCTGGAGGTGTGGGCCGCCCGCGTCTAGCCCCGCTGGTCGGCCAGGCCCAGATCGCCGATCACCTTCGTGATCGTCGCGCCCGCCTCCTTCTGCGCCTGCACGATGTCACCGCCGCGCATCGCCTTCTCCAGAGCCGTGCCCATCGCAAGACTCACCTGCCAGTCATACGTCGGCTCGAGGATCGCGGTCTTCGTCGACTCGAGCAGCACGTCGTAGAACGGGTTCACGGTGCGGTCCGGGTCGGCGGCGAGCTCCTCGGCGAGCGAGTTCCGCGGCGAGAGTTTCGTGAACTTCGTGCCGGTGAAGTACGCCTTGGGGACCGACGTGTCCTCGGCGAGCATCCAGCTGATCGCGGATGCCGCGGCCTCGACGTTCTTCGACTTCGCGTCGACGCCGATCGTCCAGCCGCCGAGCGTGGAGGTCGCGCGGCTCGGGTCGCCGTCGACCGTGGGCATGGGAGCCACCGCGAGCTTGTCGACCATATCCGGATAGTCGGCGAGGAGGAGGCTGATGGCCCACGAGCCCGACGCCATGCTGGCGAGCTTCCCCTGTCCGAGCGGGGAGGCGTCGCCGTATCCGGAGAGCGCCTGCTTCGCAAGGATCCCCTTGCCGTACAGGTCCTGATAGAGCTGGAAGAGCGGTTCGTATCCCGGGTCGGTCGCCTCCTCCTCGGACCAGTCCTCCGAGATGGGCAGGTGACCCGCCGTGCCGAACTGGGCGCCCCACGTCGTCCACGACAGCTCCACCGCGTTCTGCGCGATCTGGAACGGGACGGTCTTGTCGTCGGCCGCCTTGAGCTTGAGACCGGCGTCGATGAGCTCGTCCCACGTCTTCGGCGGCGCCGCCGGGTCGAGCCCCGCCGCCTCGTAGAGGTCGGTGCGGTAGAACAGGAGCGCGCTGGGCTCGTAGTAGATCGGGTAGGCGTACTGCTCGCCGTCGACGGTCACCGCGTCGAGGAAGCGCTCGTCGAGATCCTTCCAGCCCTCTTCGGAGATGTGATCCGTGATGGGCGCCAGCTGTGCGTTGCGGGCGTTCATCGGCACCGCCGAGTAGTTCATCGTGTACATGTCCGGAGCCTTGCCGGCGGCCTGTGCGGCCTTGAGCTTCTGCTCCCACGCGTCGCCGGGGACGACGGTGAGCACGACCTTCACGTCGTCCTGGGCGGCGTTGAAGTCCTGCACCGCCTTCTTGAACCACGCGTTGTCCTCGTTGGAGAACTGGTTCTGCCAGAACTGCACGGTGATCACCCCGTCTGCCTCGGCGTCACCGCCTCCGGACCCGCAGGCGGTGGTCATGGCGAGCGTTCCGATGGCGACCGTCGCGATCGCAAGGCGTACTGCTGGGTGCTTCATTGCGCCTCCTCTTGGTGAACGGGATGGGGAGGTCAGTCGCCGGCGACGCACCTCACTTGAGGCCCGCCATCTTGATGTTGCCGATGATCTGACGCTGGAAGATGAGGAAGAGGATGATCACGGGCGCCGCGGCGAGAGCGGATCCCGCCATGAGCAGGCCGAGCTCGGTGCTGCGCTCCGACCGGAAGGTGGCCAGGTACTGCTGCACGACGAACTGCTCGGGGGTGGTGATGGTCATGATGGGCCACACGTACGAGTTCCAGTACGCGAGGAACGCCGTGATCCCCATGACGACGAACGGCGGCTTCGACAGCGGCAGGAACAGGTGGGTGAAGATGCGGAAGCGGCCGCATCCGTCGAGCATCGCGGCCTCTTCGAGGCTCGACGGGATGCTCAGGTAGAACTGCCGGATGAAGAAGATCATCCCGGCGCTCGCGGCTCCCGGGATCACGAGCACCGCGAGAGTGTCGAGCATCTGCAGGTTCGTCACGACGATGAAGCTCGTCAGGAGGATCGTCATGCCGGGGATGAACATCGTCGTGATGACGAGCACCCACAGGGTGCGCTTGAACCGGAAGTCCAGGCGGGCGAACGCGTAGGCCGCGAACGAGTTCACGGTGAGGGCGAGCAGCGTGAAGAGCGCGGCGCCGAGGAACGTCCAGAGCATCGTGCGCGTGAACGTCGGGTCGGCGAGGATCTGGACGTAGTTCTCCCAGTGCCACACCTCGGGGAAGAACTGGAACGGCGTCTGGATGACCTCGGTCTTGGACTTGAAGCCCGCGATCACCATCCACGCGAGCGGGAAGAGCGCCGCCAGGACGAACACGGCTCCGGCGATGGTCTTGCCGATCGCGTAGAGCCACCAGAGGCCGTCGCGGTGCTTGCGCCGCGTGGGAGCGGGCGCGGAGGTGTGCGCGACGTCGAGAGCGACCGCCATGTCAGTCCACCAGCCTCTCGGAGTTGACGAATTTGAACACGAGCGCCGACACCGTGCCGAGCACGACGAACAGCAGCAGCGCGGCGGCGATCGAGTACCCGACGTTTATGTCGTTGCGGAAGTGGTTGAAGATGAACAGGTTCGGCAGGGTCGTCGAGTCGAGCGGTCCGCCGCCGGTCATGACCAGGGGCAGCTCGAACTGCTGGATCGCCGCGACGAAGCCGGTGATGAGCAGGTAGAGCCCGACGTTCTTCAGCTGCGGCAGCGTGATGAACGCGGTCTTCTGCCACCAGTTCGCGCCCTCCATCGCGGCCGCCTCGTAGTACTCGGTCGGGATGTCGATCATCGCGGCGACCATGATGAGCGATGTCAGGCCGAGCCCCAGCCACACCGCCGGCACGGCGATCGCGAGCAGCGCCCACGCCGGGTCGCCGATCCACGCGATCGGGTCGATGCCGAAGACGGCGAGCGCCGCGTTGAGCAGACCGCCCGAGTAGTTGTAGATGAGGGCGAAGATGATCGAGGTGATCACCGACGAGATGATCGTCGGGATGTAGATGCTCACCTTGAGCGTGCTCGCCGCCCAGCGGGACACGCTCACGACGAGGCTCGCGAAGAAGAACGCGAGCAGCAGCATGACCGGGACCGTCATGAGCACGAACACGAACCCGCGCCCGATCGCCGCCCAGAAGAGCGGGTCGTTCAGCACGTTCGTGAAGTTGCGCCAGCCGACGAACTCGGGGTCCTTGTAGAAGCTCCAGTCGTGGAACGAGAGGTAGATCGCGTAGATCGCCGGCCAGATCACGAAGATCCCCAGGAGCACGACCGCGGGAAGGATCAGGAAATAGGCGATCCGCCCGTCCCGATAGCGGTACTTGGCGTGCTGACGTCGGGCGTGACGGCCGCCGGGCTGGATCATCGGCTTCGTCTCGCTCATCATCGTCTGCGTCGCGGTCATGTCCTCACCTCGTTGTGATGCGTGACGGATCCGGGGGCCGGATCACCGACCCCCGGATGTCATGGGCTGTCAGGACTTGGGCGCCTTGCTCGGCAGATCGTCACGCTGGATCACCGTGTTGATCGCGTCCTCCGCCGTCTTGATGGCGTCGTCCACCGACGCGGCCCCCTTCATGACCGACTCCATCGCGGTGCCCACCGCGAGCGAGACGTCCCACGGGTAGGTGGGCTCGGGGATCGCCGTCGGCGCGATGTCGTTGACGATGATGCCGGACCACGGGGCATCCGCCGCTGCGGCGTCAGCCGCCACCGCCTCCTGCACCGACTCGCGCACCGGCACCTTGGTGAACTGCGTGTTCACGAAGAACGGCACGAGGTTCTCCGGGTCGCCCGCGATCGCCCACTCGAGGAAGGCGCCCGCCGCCTCGGCGTTCTTGCTCTTCGCGTCGACGACCCACTTGAAGTTCCCGAGCGTGGTGGCCGTGTCGCCCTCGGCGTCGTCCGCGTTCGGGAACGCGCCGATGCCCGTCTTGCCGAGCAGGTCGGGGTAGTCCGAGCCGATCTCCGACATCATCCACGAGCCGGAGACCTTGAAGGCGGCCTTCTCCTCGCCGAAGTCCTTGCCCTCCACGTACGCGGCGAGAGCCTGCTTGGGCATGTAGTCGTTGTCCCACAGCTGCTTGTAGCTCTCCATGAGCGACTTGTAGCCGGAGTCGTTGATGTCCGGCGCCGTCCAGTCGGACGTGAGAGCGGTGTGACCGGCGAAGTTGTACTGCTGGCCGACCGTCGACCATGCGAAGGTCACCGCGTCGCTCGCGGGCGAGATGCAGTACTGGCCGTCCGAGAGCGTCGGCTGGATCTCGGCGCACATGTCGATGAGCTCGCCCCACGTCGCCGGACCGACCTCGGGGTCGAGGCCCGCGGCCGAGAGCATGTCCTTGTTCCAGAAGAGGACCGTCTGGGGCTCGAGCAGGAGCGGGTAGGCGTAGTACGTGTCGCCGACCGCCGAGACGGGCAGCGCGGCGTCGATGATCTCGCCGAGCGCGTCGTCCGAGACGATGCCGTTCAGCTCGTGCAGCTGGCCGGCGTTCACCGCGTCCTGGATCGAGCCGGGGTGCGTGTAGATGTCGGGGGCCTTGCCGGCGGCCTGCGCCGACTTCATCTTCTGGTCCCACGCGTCGGCGGGCACCTCGGTGTCGACGACCTTGATCTCGTCCTGCGACTCGTTGAACTTCTTGACGATGTCGGCGTACCACTCGTTCTCGACCGGCGTGAACGTGCGGTGCCAGAACTGGATCGTCGTGACGCCGTCGGCGTTGTCGCCCGTGTCGCCGCCCGCGCCGCATCCGGCGAGCAGAGCACCGACGGCTGCGGTCGCCACGGCGGTGACTGCGAGCCTGCTGTACCTCTTGTGCATTCTTCGTCCCTCCTCAGGAACACGACTCTTCGGTGAGCCGGGGCTGTGGGCCGGTCAGGGGAGCCCGGTCTGATCCGATCGCGCGACCACGCCCTGCGCGGATCGACATTGATCTCATCCTCGGTCAGAGTAGGCGAAATCGATTTCAAGCGCAATGGTCATGCCGGTCGAGCCTAACGACGCACGACGGATGCCGGGGCCGCATGGCCGCATGAAACCGCGGCGCTCGGCCGCAGATCCGCCCTCGCGCGCGACGAGTCGGCGCGGCATCCGGTTTGTATCGATTTCACAACGAGGGTCGCCGTCGAGCGTCAGTCAGCCGCTCGCTCGAGGTCGGCGGAGAACCAGAAGACGTTGTACGGCCCCCACAGCGACATCGCGAAGTAGATGCGCTTGCCGCCGTCGCCGACGTAGCGCGGGTTCAGGAAGGGCGCGTAGAGGCCTGGGTAGTCGGACGCCCGCACCAGCTCGATGGGCTCGCCCCACGGCCCCCACGGCGTGATGCCCTCGCGGATGTAGGCGTTCCCGGCATCCGAGTACGTCATGATCCAGCGCTCGAGATACTCCGACCACATGACCGACAGCTCGCCGATCGTGCCCTCGACGACCGTCTCGGCGTGGCGCATGTCGGCGTCCCACAGGGGTTCGCCGTCGGCATCCGTGCCGGCGAAGTACGAGTAGGCGGACCGGTCCTCCACCGCGTCTTCGGTGGCGGGGACCCGCATGAGCTGCACGCCGCCGAATCTGCCCGAGGGGATGGCCCACAGGTACAGGTACTCCGTGCCGCCCTCGGTGACGTGCACGGGCGCCACCTGGATGAAGTTCGAGTCGCCGGGCCAGCGCGGGCTGTCGAGCGGGGTCCACGTCTCGCCTTCGTCGGTCGACTTCGCGAGTCCCGCATAGTTCGCGTCCCACGCGCCCGGCTCGCCCCAGTACGACACGGACATGTACGAGATGTAGAGCGTCTCGCCGATCGCGAACCCGTGCGTCGGGATCTTGGTCACCTCGCCGCCGCCGTCGTTGATGTCGTGCTCGCCCTCGACGAGCGCCTGCGCCCAGCCGAGGTCGTCCGCGGGTGCCCAGCCGTTGAAAGTTATGCCGTCGGATGGGTCGTCGTCGGTCGTCCACGCCGAGACGTTCGAGCGCCAGATGCCACCCTGACCACCCGTTGAATCCGGGTCGCGTTCGCCGAAGGTGTCGCCGAAGAAGAAGTAGGTGCGGTCGCCGACGTTCGCCATGGACCCGAGATCGGTGCCGGCGACGGCGGCCTGCTCGGTGTCGTTGATCGCGTCGGGCCCCGTGAGCTTCGCGATCTCGGTGAGGTTCGAGACCCCCTCCAGCACGAACGGCTTGTCCGCGTCGCTCTCGACGGACGGCAGCGAGCCCGCGCACGCCGTCAATCCGAGGGCGAGAGAAACGGATGCTGCGACCGCAGCGGCTCGGACGCGGGAACGGCCTCGTTCGGGCATGGATCCTCCTCGATCGACGCGTGCCACGATACGGCGGATCCGGGGTGAAGCGAAATCGATTTCAAGCGATTCTGGGCCCGTCCGGCTGCGCGAGTGCACGGCTTCGCGCCGAATGCACGACCCGGATGCGTCGCGAAGCCGTGCGCTCGACGGGAGGTCGTGCACTCGGGGCGGCGCGACCCGCGGGGTCAGTCCTCGCTGGGCGGTGCGACCTCGGGCCGAGGGCGCCACAGCACGATGTCGGTCGCGCGGCGCACGCGGGTTCCGTGGCGCAGTCGCACGACCGAGCCGGTCGGCCCCGCGGCGAACACGCGTGCGCCCGGGCGGTTCTCGAGTTCGGCGCGCACGCGCTGCTCGAGTTCGCTGACCTGACGGTGGAGCACGCGCACGCGCTCCTCGAGCTCGAGGATGCGCGCGATCGCCGGGAGGCTCATGCCTTCGCTCGACAGCCGGGCCACCTGCCGCAGCTGCTCGACGTGACGGAGCGAGTACCGGCGGGACCCGCCCTGCGTGCGAGCGGGCACGACGAGCCCCATCCGGTCGTACTGCCGAAGGGTCTGCGGATGCAGCCCCGACAGCTCGGCGGCGACGGCGATCAAGAGGATCGGCGCCTCTTCGTCGATCTCGTCGTTCTCAGCCACAGCTTCTCACCACCGTCCGCCCACGATCAGCTCCGCGCCTTCGCCAGCAGCTCGGCGCGCGGGTTCTCCTTCGGCTCGACCTCGCGGAACCGCTCGAGGGCTTCGCGCGCCCGGTCGTCGAGGTGCGACGGCACGACGACCTGCACCTCGGCCAGGAGGTCTCCCGTGCCCTTCGGGGTCTTCACGCCGCGGCCCTTGACGCGCAGCACGCGACCCGACGGCGTGCCGGGCGCAACGCGCAGCTTCACGGGGTCGCCCCCGAGCGTCGGCACTTCGATCGTCGCGCCGAGCGCGGCCTCGGTGAACGTGACCGGCACGGTCACGCGCAGGTTCAGTCCGTCGCGAGTGAAGACCGGATGCGGCCGCACCGTGACGAGCACGACGATGTCGCCGTTCTCGCCGCCGTCGGGCGAGGGGCGCCCGCGCCCGCGCAGACGGATGCGCTGACCGTCGGCGACGCCCGCCGGGATCTTCACCTTGAACGGCTTGCCGTCCTCGCCCTGGAGGGTGATCGTCTCGCCCTTGGTCGCGGTGACGAAGTCGATCGTCGTGCGCGCCGTGACGTCGGCGCCGCGCGTCGGCCCGCCGTA
>Ga0164243_10003806_pt1 | contig 23967 bp, 22 predicted proteins | sample OricompcompostOP_FD_108781 | JGI IMG/M metagenome (GOLD analysis project Ga0164243, IMG submission 108781) | Organic Plus compost microbial communities from Emeryville, California, USA - Original compost - Organic plus compost (OP) | ecosystem: Engineered > Solid waste > Mixed feedstock >...
GATCTGAGTCGGTTCGGCGGGCGGTCGTCCACAGATTGCTGGTGAGGCCGCCGCGGGCGGACGGGACTTGCGACGCTGCTGGCGTGACCGCCTCACCGCCGCTGCCGTCCCTGCCCTTCCGGACCGTCGACGCGCTCGCCTCCGGGGTCGGACCCCGGCGTCTGCGATCCGCGAGGCTCTACGCTCCCGTCCCCGGGGTCCGCATGGACCCGGCGCTGCGTGACGACCTCCGGGCGGTGTGCCGTGCCGTCGCGCTCGCGCTGCCCGACGGCGCCGCCTTCTCCCACGTGACCGCGGCCCGGCTCTGGGGGCTCCCCGTCAGCCGGGTGGCGGAGCGGGACGACCGGCTCCACGTCACGGGGCCCGGCCGGCTCCGGCCCCTGCGGTCGCCACGGATCGTGCCGCACGAGGGACTCGTGCCGCAGGACGTGCGTCGCCGGGCGGGGCTCCCCGTGACGGCGCCGGCGCGGACCTGGCTCGACCACGCCGGCGTGCTCACCCCGTCGTCCCTCGACGACCGCGGCGCGGACCGGCGCGGAGTGGACCCGGTGCACGAGGAGCAGGTGGTTGTGACCGACGCCCTGATCGCGGACGACGGTCTGCGCGAGGTGCCCCGCTACGGCGTCGTGCCGGCGGACCTGGAGGCCGTGCTCTCCGACGGTCGCGGGCGCCGGGGCGTGCGGGGGCTCAGGGCCGCCCTCGCCGCTGCCGAGCGCTTCGTGGACTCGCCCCCCGAGACCCGTGTGCGCCTGGGCTTGCGGGCGGCGGGCTTTCCTCCGGCGGTGGTCGGCGCCGACGTGTTCACGACGCACGGTGCGTGGGTGGGGCGGCCGGGCCTGTGCTGGCCCGAGCGGGGCGTCGCCGTCGACGACGACGGCGCGCCTCACGTCACCCGGAGGAAGCTCGCGAGCGACGTGGCACGCCGTGACTCCTACGAGCGGGCCGGATGGCGCCAGGTCGTCCTCTTCGCGGAGGACCTCACGCTGCGCTGGCACGTGACGTGCCGGCGTGTCGCGGAGGCGCTGGACGCTCCGGCGAGGGCGGGCGGCCTCGTCCGCGTGTCGTCGTCGGCCTCGGGGCGGCCACGACTCGTCGTCCGCCCACCGAGCTGACCGAGATCGTCGCGCAACGTCCTTCCCGACGACGATCTGCGTCAGTTCGACGCGTGGTGTCGGGCGGTCAGCGCGGGGCGGGCGCGGCGGCGCTCGGCGCGGTGCCTCAGAGGGCGTCGAGGCGTGTGAGGAGCTCCTCCTGCGCCGCGACGACGAGCGCGCGGGCCTCGTCGAGCGAGCACCAGCGGGTCCGGTCGAGCTCGGGGTACTCCTGGACGCGGCCGGAGCGGGGCGGCCACTCGAGCGCGAACGTGTTCGATCCCGGGCGGCCCGGGACGGGCAGGTCCCAGCCGTCCGGGACGCGCCGGGCCCACGCCGTCACGCGCTTCCCGCTCTTGTTGCGGACCGTCCCGAGCGGCACGTCCGGCTCAGGGGCGCCGTCCTCGCCCGTGGCCGGCGGCGGCAGGACGCCCAGCTCCTCCGCGGTCTCGCGCAGCGCGGCGTCGTAGAGCGCCTCGGTGCGCGCGGGGGTGCCGTCGTCGGCACCGGGGAGCGACTCGACCTCGCCCTTGGGGATCGTCCACGCACGCGCGTCCTTGCGGGCCCAGAAGGGCCCGCCCATGTGCCCGACGAGCACCTCGACCCCGGCCGGCCCGCGGCGCCACAGGACGAGGCCCGCGGCGTCGGTCACCGGCACCGCGGCCGCCGCATGCGGCTCACGACGGCTTCCCGTGGAGCGGGAACTCGTCGGTGCAGCGGTGGGCGCGGTCGATCCGGAACAGGTCGAGCGCGCCGCACACCTCGAGGACGAACAGGTCCCGGTCGGCCGCGCCCCGCAGCACCGTCGCCCCGCCGCGCTTGCGGCCGGAGTCGGCGAGCGAGATGAGGAACGCGGCGCCCGTGGAGTCCATGAACGTCACGGCGCACATGTCGATCACGAGGAGCTGGCGACGGAGCCCGACGACGCGGGCAGCGATCTCGGGGAACTGGTCCCGCTCCGCGAGGTCGAGGTCGCCTGTGACGACGAGGGTCGTCGTCGCCGGAGACGTGGCGATCTCGATCATGTGTGCCACCGTAGCCAACAATGGGGGGATGGCACACAATCTCCTCGGTCCCGACCCCGTCCGGCTGCCCGACGGCCACCCCGACCTCGCCGCTCGCGCGATGCTCGCCGAGGGCGCGAGCGTGCGGGACGCGGCGCGCTCCCACCCGGCGTCGTCGTACGTCTGGGCGGTGCTCGCGGAGGACGCGCTCGCCGGTCGCGGCAGCACCGCCGGGCTGGCCGACGCGGACCTCCTGGCCTACGCGCTCGCACGCACCGGCTACCACCGCGGGCTGGACTCGCTGCGCAAGGCGGGCTGGCGCGGACAGGGGCCGATCCCCGTGGACCACGTCGCGAACCAGGGCGTGCTGCGGGCGCTGCTCGCGCTCGCCGAGGCGGCCGACCGGATCGGGGAGACCGAGGAGGGAGCCCGCTGCCGGCAGTTCCTCGTCGACTCGGGCGTCACGCCGGACGAGGTCGCGGCGCTGAGGCCGTAGCGGACGTCGGGGCGCGCCTCCCGAGGGCGCGCCCCGGCTCCCGCGGGGCGGGGTCGGCGTCACACTCCCGCGCGAAGGTCAAGAGCGCGCCAACCGGTAGACTCGCGAAGGTTTGTCCAGCGAACGGGAAAGTGGTGGAGACATGCCGGCCGTGGTGCTCGTCGGTGCCCAGTGGGGCGACGAAGGCAAGGGCAAGGCGACGGACCTGCTCGGGTCCCGCGTCGACTACGTGGTCAAGTTCAACGGCGGCAACAACGCCGGCCACACGGTCGTCATCGGCGACGAGAAGTACGCGCTCCACCTGCTGCCCTCGGGCATCCTCTCGCCGGGCGTCGTCCCGGTCATCGCGAACGGCGTCGTCGTCGACATCGACGTGCTGTTCGAGGAGCTCGACGCGCTCATCGAGCGTGGCGTCGACGTCTCGCGCCTGCTGGTCTCCGGGTCGGCTCACGTGATCGCGGGCTACCACCGCACGATCGACAAGGTCACCGAGCGCTTCCTCGGCAAGCGCCGCATCGGCACGACGGGCCGCGGCATCGGGCCGGCGTACGCGGACAAGATCAACCGCGTCGGCATCCGGATGTGGGACCTGTTCGACGAGAAGATCCTCGCCGAGAAGGTCGAGGGCGCGCTCGACCAGAAGAACCACCTGCTCGTGAAGGTCTACAACCGGCGCGCGATCACGGTCGAGGAGACCGTCGAGGAGCTGCTCCAGCACGCCGAGCGGCTCAAGCCCATGGTCACGGACACGTCGCTGGTGCTCAACAAGGCCCTCGACGACGACAAGAGCCTCCTGTTCGAGGCGGGCCAGGCGACCATGCTCGACGTCGACCACGGCACCTACCCGTTCGTGACGTCGTCGAGCGCGACGGCGGGCGGCGCGGTCACGGGCTCGGGCATCGGCCCGACCCGGGTCACGGGCGTGATCGGCGTCGTCAAGGCGTACACCACGCGCGTGGGCGAGGGCCCGTTCCCGACGGAGCTCTTCGACCAGTGGGGCGAGTTCCTGCAGAAGACCGGCGGGGAGTTCGGCGTCACGACGGGCCGCGCACGCCGCTGCGGCTGGTACGACTCGGTCATCACCCGGTACGCGACCCGCGTCAACGGGATCACCGACCTCGTGCTCACCAAGCTCGACGTGCTCACGGGCATCGAGAAGGTCCCGGTCTGCGTGGCGTACGACGTCGACGGCGTGCGGTACGACGAGATGCCCACCGACCAGACGGCGTTCCACCACGCGAAGCCGATCTACGAGGAGCTCGACGGCTGGTGGGAGGACATCTCCGGCGCCCGCACGTTCGAGGACCTGCCCCTCAACGCGCAGCGGTACGTGCGCGCGCTCGAGGAGATGTCGGGCACGCGGATCTCCGCGATCGGCGTGGGCCCGGCCCGCGACGCGACCATCCAGGTGCACGACCTGCTCGGATGAGGTGGGGTGAGGGCATGGCCTCCGACGTCTCCGCCCTCGCCGCCCGCCAGCACGCCGCCCCCGTCGACGAGGAGTCGGCGCGCCGGCTCGCGGCGAGCGGCCTCGAGCTGCGCCTCGTCACGACCGACGAGGAGCGCGACGCATGGACGCAGAGCGTCGCGCGCGGGTTCCTCGACACCGAGCGCAACGCCCAGCAGCTCGACGCGGTCCGCGAGCGCGGCGCCTACCGTCGGCCCGTCGGGGTCTACGACGCCGCGGCGCCGCACCCGGACGCCCCGGTCGGGTCCGTCGCGTCGTGGGTCACCGAGCTGACCGTGCCGGGAGGGGCGACCCTGCCGACGCTCGCGATCAGCGCGGTCACGGTGGCCGCGACCCACCACCGGCGGGGGATCGCGAGGGCCCTCGTCGAGGGGGAGCTGCGGACGGCCGCCGCGCTGGGAGTGCCGCTCGCGAGCCTCACCGTGAGCGAGTCGCAGCTCTACGGACGGTACGGGTTCGGTGCGGCCGTCCCGGTGACGTCGTGGCGCATCGACAACCGCCGCGCCGGGTGGCTCGGGCCCGAGACCGCGGGCCGCGTCGACTTCGTGTCGCGCGAGCGGTTCCGTGAGCTCGCGCCCGCGCTGCACGAGCGGGTGCGGACGCGCGTCGTCGGCGAGGTCCCCGTGCCCGCCGGGCACTGGGACACGTTCGCGGGCACGCGGCCCGACGCCAAGGACGCCGAGAAGACCCGGGCCGTCCAGTACACCGACGCGGCCGGCGAGGTCCGGGGGCTGCTGCTCTACAGCGTCGAGGAGAACCTCGTCGACTACGCGCGCTCGACGGCGACCGTGTCGCTGCTCCTCGCGGAGGACCCCGAGGCGCACGCGGCCCTGTGGCGGTTCGTGCTCGGGCTCGACCTGATCGGCGAGGTCCGGGCGTCGGAGCTGTCCGTCGACGAGCCGCTGCGCTGGATGATCGCCGACCAGCGGGCGGCGCACGTCGAGGTCGTCGACCACCACTACGTCCGGATCCTCGACGTGGCGGCGGCGCTCGAGGGTCGGCGCTACGGGGCGCCCGGCGTGCTCGCGCTCGACGTCGCCGACCCCCTGGGCATCACGGGCGGCCGGTGGCTGCTGCGCGTCGACGACGACGGCCGCGGCGTCGTCGAGGCGTGGCCCGACGGCGAGGCTCCCACCGGTGCGACCACCGTCACGCTCGGCGTCACGGAGCTCGCGATCGCCTATCTCGGCGGCGTGTCCCTGGCGACGCTCGCGGCGGCCGGACGGGTCACCACCTCCGACGCGGCGCACGCGGCGCGCGTCCTCGGCTGGCACGAGGCCCCGCGGCTCAGCTTCTGGTACTGACCAGGACCACCGGTCGAGACGCCGTCCGCAGGATGGCCGACGAGCCGCCGGTCCGGGGCCACGCGACTACGCTTGACGATCATGAAGATCCTCGTCGTCGGGTCGGGCGCCCGTGAGCACGCCATCGTCCACAGCCTCGCCCAGGAGGCGCTGCACGGGATCCGCCACGAGCTGCACGCGGCGCCCGGCAACCCCGGGATCGGCGAGCACGCCGACCTGCACGACGTCGTCGCCACCGACCCCGACGCGGTCACCGCGCTCGCCCGGCGGGTCGGTGCCGAGCTGGTCGTGATCGGGCCGGAGGGGCCGCTCGTCGCGGGCGTCGCCGACGCCGTCCGCGAGGCGGGGATCGCCGTCTTCGGCCCGAGCGGCGCGGCCGCCCGGCTCGAGGGCTCGAAGGCGTTCGCCAAGGAGATCATGGCGGCGGCCGGCGTCCCGACGGCGATGGCGCACGTCTGCACGACCACCGCCCAGGTCGCGGAGGCGCTCGACGCGTTCGGCGCGCCCTACGTCGTCAAGGACGACGGCCTGGCCGCCGGCAAGGGCGTCGTCGTGACGCTCGACCGCGGGGTGGCCATGGACCACGCGCGCGCGTGCCTCGCGAAGAAGGGCGGCCAGGTGGTCATCGAGGAGTTCCTCGACGGGCCCGAGGTGTCGCTGTTCTGCATCTCCGACGGGACGACGGTCGTGCCGCTCGCCCCCGCCCAGGACTTCAAGCGCGCGTTCGACGAGGACCGCGGCCCCAACACGGGCGGCATGGGCGCGTACACGCCGCTGCCGTGGGCACCCGAGACCCTCGTGGACGAGGTCGTCAAGCGCGTCGCCCAGCCGACGATCGACACGATGCGCGAGCAGGGCCACCCGTTCGTGGGGGTGCTGTACTGCGGGCTCGCGCTCACGCACCGCGGCGTGCGGGTCGTCGAGTTCAACGCCCGGTTCGGCGACCCCGAGACCCAGTCCGTGCTGGCTCGCCTCGTGACCCCGCTCTCCGCGGTGATGAACGCGGCCGCGCGCGGCACGCTCGCCGACCTCGGCCCCCTGCGCTGGACGCCCGACGCGTCCGTGACCGTCGTGCTGGCCGCGCACGGCTACCCGGGCGACGTCCGCACCGGCGACCCGATCACCGGCGTGCACTCCGCCGACGCCGTCCCGGGCGTCCACGTGCTGCACGCGGGCACCGTCCTCGACGACGACGGCCAGCTCCGGTCCGCGGGCGGCCGCGTGCTGTCCGTCGTGGCGGTGGGGGAGGACCTGCTCGACGCGCGCACGCGCGCCTACCGGGCGATCGAGCGGATCACGCTCCCCGGCTCGCACTACCGCACCGACATCGCGCAGGCTGCGGCGCGTCCGCACCACGTCCAGCACGACGCCGCGCTCACGGGAGACAACTACCCGGCCGAGCGCTTCTAGCCCCGCCGACGCCGAAGGGCCCTCCCCGCCCGGGGAAGGGCCCTTCGGTGCCTTCGGCTCAGCCCTCGAGGAGCTGTGCCTCGAGGGCGCGCTGCTGGCCGCGGTTCACCGCGATGCCGTCACGGAGGTAGGCGTCCCACGAACCGAAGACCCGCTGGACCTCGTCGAAGCCCGCCGCGAGGTACTCGGCGCGGACGTCGAGGAGCGGCTTGTAGATCGCAGCCGCGGCAGCGGGGAGCTGCGCGAGCGTCGCGGCGTTCGCCGCGGCGCGGTACGTGTTGCTCAGCAGGTAGTCGGCCTGGACGTCCTGAGCGGGCACGCCCAGCGTGGTGAGCAGCGCGGCGGCGCCCCAGCCCGTGCGGTCCTTGCCGGCGGTGCAGTGGAAGACGACGGCGCCGCCCCCGCTCACCGCGTCGAAGAGCTGCGTGTAGGCGGCCTCGGCGGTCGGGCTCGACACCATGCTGCGCTCGCCGTCGGTCATGAGCTGGGCGGCGGCCTCGGGCGAGGTCGGGTTGAAGCTCGAGCCGATCGAGCCGCCGAGCACGTCGGCCACGACGACCTTCGTGCCGGCCGGGACGCGGTCGGGGGCGGCCGCGCGCTCGTCGGCGGTGCGCAGGTCGACGTCGGTGCGGATGCCGAGGCGCCGGAGCTTCGCGAGGTCGGCGTCGGTGAGCTTGTCGAGCGCGTCGGAGCGGTACACCTTGCCCATCGCGACCCACTGGCCGTCGGTGGTGCGGTAGCCGCCGAGGTCGCGGAAGTTCACCGTGCCGTCGAGCCGGACGAGCCGGTCCGCGAGCGTGAGGGACTCGCCGCGGTCGGGCACCAGCTCGAACCAACGGCGGTCGGCGGGGGCGGCGATCCGGACGGTGACGCTGCCCGACCCGGCGCCGCGCGCGACGACGTGACGCGTGTCGACCTGGCGCTGCGAGGTGCCGGTGTAGAGCGCGACGGACCGGACGCCGGGCGCGGCCCACGTGATCGTGAAGGTCCCGTCGCCGTGGTCGGTGACGGTCGCAGCCGTGAAGGGCACCGCGTGCTTCGCGGCCTGCTTCTCCTGCCCGGGCGCGGCCTGCGCGTGCCCGACGGCGACGGGTGCGGCGTGCGCCGAGGCGGCGGTGGGGGCGACGAGCCCGAGGAGCAGGACGGAGGCGACGGCGGAGGCGGCGACGGCGCCCGTGCGGGTTGTCTTCATGGGCCGCGACGGTGCCCGAGGCAAGCGACCCGGGCGTGAACGGCCGGTATGGGCGGACCGCCCGTCGCGTGAACTCGTGGTGCGAGGATGTCTGCCGATGAACGCCTTCCACTGGCTGAACGAGCAGTTCAGCTTCTTCGGCCTCCCGGTCTACTGGTCCGACTTCCTCGGCAACATCCTGGCGCTCGCCACGGTGTGGCTGGCGCTGCGCCGCTCGATGCTCGCGTGGCCGGTGCAGATCCTCGGGTCCGTGCTGCTCCTGGTCGCGAGCCTCAACGTGCACCTCGCGGGGAACGCGGCCCGCCAGGTCGTCATCATCGCGTCGGCGTCGTGGGGCTGGGCGACATGGCGCCGGAGCCGGGCGCGGACCGGGGCGATCACCGTGCGTTGGGCGACCTGGCCCGAGCGCGCCGTGCTGGGGTCGGTCATGGTCCTCGGCACCGCGGCCTTCGGCGCCCTGCTCAAGGCGACGGACGCCTCGTTCTACCCCGGCGCGCCGTGGTGGATGGTGCTCGCCGACGCGTGGATCTTCGTCGGCTCGGTCACCGCGATGTACGCGCAGGCCCGCCGGTACGTCGAGTTCTGGTTCGTGTGGCTCGCGGTCGACCTCGTCGGGGTCCCGCTCGCCGTGCACTCGAAGCTCTACTTCTCCGGCATCGTCTACGGGATCTTCTTCGTGCTCGTCCTCGTCGGGATCCGGGACTGGGCCTCGCGCAGCAAGGAGCAGGTGATCTCGTCCCCGCTCGAGCCCGCGGCCGTCGTCGAGCCCCGGGACGACGCCCCTCCGCGAGGCTGAGCGCGCGCGCCCGACGAGCGCTCCGTGCCGCGAGCGCTCAGTGCTGAGGCTCGGTCGACGCCCGGACGAGGAGCTCCGGCGCGAAGGTCTCGACCCGCTCGGTGCGCTGGTCCGCAGGGGCCTGGAGCAGCTCGAGCGCGCGTGCCGCCATGGCGGGCAGAGGGTGGCGGATCGACGTGAGCGGCGGGTCGAGGAGCTGGAGGATGTCGGTGTCGTCGAACCCGGTGACGGCGATCTGCCCCGGCACGTCCACGCCTGACCGGTGCAGCGTGCTCACCAGCCCGGCGGCGAGGACGTCCGCCCCGCACACGACGGCGTCCACGCCCGGGCGCAGGGCGACGACACGTCGCCCTGCCTTCCGGCCCGCGTCCGTGGTGAACGACGGCAGGAGCACGACGGGCGCACCGGGCCCGATGGTGCGTCGGAAGGCCGCGAGCCGTTCGGCGCCGGACGACGACGACTGCTCCGCGGCGACCATCGCGATGCGTTCCCTGCCGGTCTCGTGCAGGTGGTCGACGAGCAGCGTGACGGCGGCGGCGTTGTCGAGCGTGAGCGCGACCGTCCCGGAGTCCCGTGCCCACCGGTCGAACAGGACGACGGGCCGCTTCGCCGCCGCTGCGCGGACCGCGCGCCCGGAGTCCTCCGTCGACACCGGCACGACGACGAGCCCGTCGACGCGCCCACCGAGCAGCGCCTCGATCTGCTCGGCCTCGACGACGGGGTCGTTCGCGGCGTCGGAGACCATGAGCGCGCCGCCCGCGTCCCGGACGACACGGGAGAGCGTGTCGACGAGCTGCACGAAGTAGGGGTTGCGCAGCGACGGCACGACGACGCCGAACGTGCCCGTGGTGCCGGTCCGCAGCGCCCTGGCGGTGGGGTTGGGGCGGTAGCCGAGCTCGCGGGCGGCGCGCTCGACCCGCTCCGCGAGCGCGGGGTCGACGTTCCTCGGAGTGCCGGCGAGGACGCGGGACGCGGTGGCGCGCGAGACGCCGGCGGCATGGGCGACGTCGAGAAGGCGGGGCGTGGCCACGGGCGTCCTCTGCTGGTCGGGGGCGGGCGAGCGGTTCCAGTATGCCGACGGTTGACGCCGAGGACGGTCGCGGTGCACGATTGGGAAATCGATCTCCGAGGAGGTGGACGATGGCTCCGATCACGGTGGTCGGCTCGATCAACCGCGACGTCGTGCTGCGCGTCGCCGCGCTGCCGCGGCCCGGCGAGACGGTCCTCGCGGACTCCCGGCTCGACGGGCTCGGCGGCAAGGGCGCGAACCAGGCCGTCGCCGCAGCGCGCCTCGGGGCGTCGGTCCGCCTCGTCGGCGCGGTCGGCCACGACGGGTCCGGGCTCCTCGACGCCCTGCGGGGCGAGGGAGTCGACGTCGGGGCCGTCCGGTGCGACCACGCGTCCCCCTCCGGCCTGGCCACGGTCGTCGTCGACGCGTCGGGCGAGAACGCGATCGTGGTCTCGCCCGGCAGCAACGCGACGCTCCGTCCGGCGGACCTGCCCGCCGACCTCGTGCGGACGCCCGGCGACGTGGTCCTCGTCCAGCAGGAGATCCCGTCGTCCGTCGTCGAGGCCACGGTCGCAGGCGCCTGGCGGGCGGGCGGCCGCGTCGTCCTCAACCCGGCACCCGCCACTCCGCTCCGCCGCGAGCTCCTCGAGCGGGTCACCGTGCTCGTCCCGAACCAGGGCGAGCTGGCGGCGGTGCTCAGCGCCGCCCGGCAGCCCGCCACCGCGGGCGAGGCCCGAGAGATGCTCGACGCCGCCGAGCTGCCCTGCGCGGTCGTCGTCACGCTGGGCGCTGCCGGAGCGCTCGTCTGGCAGGGCGGCGCCACCGAGCACGTCGCGGCTCCGACCGTCGTCGCGGTCGACACCGTCGGTGCCGGCGACACCTTCTGCGGCGCGCTCGCCGCCTCGCTCGCCGAGGGGGCCGGCCTGCTCGCCGCCTCCCGGCGAGCCACCCACGCCGCCGCGCTCGCGGTCACCGGCCACGGTGCCCAGGGCGCGATGCCCCGCTCGTCGGACGTCGACGAGCTGATGGAACGCACTGCCGGGGGGCCGCTCGAGACGAGCGCAGCACGAGAAAGGACAGCTCGATGACGAGCACCACCAGCACCACCAGCTCCACCACAGGCCCCACGACGGGGACGCCGGCCGTCGAGACCAACGGGGTCAACCCCGTCCCCGACGCGGAACGCCACGGGAAGGCCCGTGACCTCTTCGCGGTCTGGTTCGCCTGGAACGTCTCGATCATGGGGATCGGGTACGGCATCTACGTGTTCGGCCTCGGGCTGAGCGTCTGGCAGGCGATCCTCGCGGGGACGCTCGGCTACGTCGTGTCGTCGTTCCTCGTCGGGATCATCGCCGTCGGCGGTCCGCGCACCGGGCTGCCCACGCTGACCCAGACGCGCTTCGCGTTCGGGTTCCACGGCAACCGCTTTCCTGCGGCCTTCGCCTACCTGTCGAACATCGGGTGGAAGGTCACGATCATCACGCTCGCGTCGACGACGGGGGCGAACATCTTCGCCCGCCTGTGGCCCGGCGTGTTCGCGCGCGGCGACGGGCGCCCCGTGACCTGGATGGTGCTGGTCTGGTTCGTGGTCGTCCTCGCGGCGACCATGGCCGTCGCGCTCCTCGGCCACGGCTTCATCATGAGGATCGAGCAGTGGATCGCGTGGGTCACCGGCGTCATGACGATCGTCTTCGTGGCGATGATCGTCCCGCACATCCACTGGAGCGAGCTCGGGAACGCCCGCAGCGGCTCCGCGCTGGCCTTCGTCGGCGGGATCGTCATGGCGATGACCATGGTCGGCCTCGGCATGCTCAACTACGGCGGCGACTTCGCGCGCTACCTGCCTCGCAAGACCGCCGCCCGCGGCGTCATCGGCTGGACGACGAGCGGGATCGCGCTGCCCGTGACGGTCCTGCTGATCCTCGGGGTGCTCCTCGCCGGCTCGAACCCCACGCTCGGTGCCGCGGCGGCCTCGGACCCGATCGCCGCGCTCACCGTGCTCCTGCCGACGTGGTTCTTCGTGCCGTTCAGCGTCGTGATCGTGGTCTCGCTCGTGTCCGCCGCGATGACCGGCATCTACTCCTCGGGCCTGGCGCTGATGTCCGTCGGCGTCCCTGGCTCGCGCACGACCATCACCGCGATCAACGGCCTGATCATCGCGGCCGGAGCGTTCTACCTCCTCTTCGTGTCGGACTCGTTCCTCGCGACGTTCCAGGCGTTCCTCGCCCTCATCTCCGTCATCATGGGGACGCTCGCAGGGATCCAGATGATCGACTTCGTCCGGCAGCGTCGGCTGGGGTGGAACACCGACATGGCCCTGCCGGCGGGGCAGGGGGGCCGCAACGGCCGCTGGACGGCGCTCGTGGCGCTCGCGGTCGCGACCGTCATCGGCCTGGGGACCGTGACGAGCGCCGACCCGAACATCGCCAAGGTGGTCGGCTTTCTCCTCTCGCCCGCGCAGCGTGACGGCGTGCTCGGCGCGAGCAACATCGGTGTGGTGATCGCGCTGGTCGTCGGCTCGGGCCTGTACGCGCTCCTGACGTACGCCCTGAAGATCGACGTGCCGCCCTCGTACGCCGGGACGCGAACGGGAGCCGCTCGTGGCTCCCGCTGACGCGCGCTCGCTCGGGACGCCGTCGGAGTTCGCCTCGCCGGGCCCCTGGAACGCGCCCGCGGCGTACTGGTTCTGGCACCGTGTCCCGACCCACGACGAGATCGTCGACCAGGTCGCGCTGATGGCGCGCGCCGGGTACCAGGGCTTCCAGATCCAGGCGCGGATGTCCTTCCCGCTCGACGCCTACCTGTCGGACGCGTACCTCGCCGCGTGCGCCGACGCGGCCGACGAGGCCGCCCGCGCCGGCATGGTCGTGGGCATCTACGACGAGTACAACTGGCTCTCCGGTCACGCCGGCGGCCGCACCGTCGCCGGGCGCGACGAGCTGCGCGAGCGGCACCTGTTCCACGCGACGGGCCGGCGCGACGCCGACGGTCGCGTCCGCCTCGCGGTGGACGGGATCCGTCCCGTCGACGTCGAGTACCTCCTCGAGCCCGGGATGGCGTGGGTCTTCGAGGGCGGCACGCCCCGCTGGGACGAGTGGGAGGTCGTCGCCGCGGTCGCCCACGACGCCGGTCAGGGTGCCGTCGACGTGACCGCCGGGGCCGCGCTGGTGCGGGCGGACGACGACGGCTGCGCGGTCCTGGTCGGAGCCGGTCCGGGTTCCGAGGTCACCGTCTTCGTCGCGGCGCGGTGCCGGACGAGCCGGATGATCAACTACCTGCGCCCGGACGCGGCGGAACGGTTCCTCGAGGTCGGCTACGAGCCCTACGCGCGGGCGTTCGGGCAGCACCTCGGCTCCACCGTGCGCTACGTGTTCTACGACCAGCCGCACGCCTGCTTCTTCGACTGGGCGCAGAACGACGGGACCACCGGCTCGAGCCTGATGTTCGACCCCGTCCTGGTCGCGCGCCTCCGCGAGGCGACCGGGGACCGCCTCGCCGAGGCGCTCCTCGCCCTCGCGCGGGACGCCGGGCCCGGCTCGGGCGCGCTCCGCGCCACCTTCTTCGAGGTGTACGCCGCGCTGGGGATCGACGCGTTCTTCGGGACCCTCGCCTGCTGGTGCCACGACCACGGCCTGCTCCTCAGCGGGCACGAGGTCCTCGGGCACGTCTCCACCTGGGACCCCGCCGGCACGATCATCACGGACGACGCGCGTACCAACTTCGGGCTCGACTACTTCGGGATCGACGCCTGGCGAGACGTCACGGCCGTCGACGCCCGCAACAGCGCGCCCCAGCTCTCGGCGAAGCTGGGCGACAGCGTCGCCCGGAGCCACGGTCGCACGGGCTGCGTGGTCGAGCAGTACTACGGCCGGGTGGTGCCGGGGTCCCACTTCGCGGCCGGGTGGTGGGAGCTGACGCTCGGCGAGCTGCGTGCACAGACGCTCCGACACCACGTCCTGGGCGCGCGCCAGCTCCTCATGCACGCGTTCTGGCTCACCGACGGCTACGAGGGCGAGGACCTGTTCGTCAACCCGCGCTTCGACTTCGCGCCGGGGATCAACTTCGAGCCCTGGTTCGACCAGCACCGAGCCTTCGCCGACGAGTCCGCGCGCGTCTCGGTCTTCGCCGACGGCATGGAGCCGCTGGGCGAGGTGGCGGTCCTGTACCCGCTGCGGACCGCCTGGGCGGGCGGACCCGACCACGTCTTCGGTGAGCACACCGCGTTCTGGACCGAGCATCTCGCGCGGCTCGGTCTCGACTACCACCTCGTCGACGAGCGCGAGCTGCGCGCGTCGTCCGTCGACGGGACGCGGCTGCGGCTCGCCGACAGGCGGTCCTACCGAGCCCTGGTCCTCCCGGCGGCGGAGGTCGTCGAGGACGAGCGGACCGTCGAGCTCGTCGGGGCGCTCGCCGCGGCGGGGGGCGCGGTCCTCGCCAGCGGCCCGCTCCCGGCCGTCACGCAGACCGACGGCCCACGCCCGGACCTGCGTGAACGGCTCGCGACGGCGATCGCCGACGGCGCCGCGTCGCGCTGGTGGCCGGACGTGCCCGCGCCCGCCGAGGTGGCGGGGCCGCTCGCGGCGGCCGCGGCCGGCGCGCTGGAGGTCGACTCCGACGGGCCGGGCCAGCTCTGGGTCCGACGCGGCCGCGACCACAGCGGCACCCGCGTGATCCTGTTCAACGACGGTCCCGCCCGGCGGGTCGTGACGCTGCGCCCCGCCACGCTCCCGGCCGTCGTCCGGCGCTGGGACCCGGCGACCGGCGACGTCGGCCCCGCCGCGACGGTCGACGGCGCACCGACGCTGTGGCTCGAGCCGGGCGAGGTCGCGCTCGTGCACGTGGCGGACGGTGTCCGGCCGGTCGCCGGCAGGCGCCTGCTGGCCGACGGCTGGCAGCTCGACGCGGGCGGTCGCCTGCTGCCCGTCGACCCGGCGCGCGGCTGGGAGACGCAGGGCCTGAGCACGTGGGGCAGTCCCGCCACGTACCGCGCCGCCGTGGAGCTCGGCCCGGACGACACCGGTGCGGACGCCTGGGAGCTCCGGCTCCCCGTCGTGCACGGCTCCGCCGGCGTCGAGGTGAACGGCACGCACCTCGGGGACGTGCCGTGGTCCCCCGGCGGCGTGGTCGTCCCGGCGGGGGTCCTGCGGCCCGGGCCGAACGAGATCGCGGTCCGCGTCGCGCCGTCGGCGGCGAACGCCTACTACGCCGGGACGGGGCAGCAGGGCGACGGGCTCGCACCGAGCGGCCTGGGCGCCGCACCCGTGCTGCGCCCGGTCCTGGACCTGGTGCCGCTGCCGCCGCGCTGAACGCCGCAACCGACCCGACCGACGGAGGACCCGCCGTGCTCAAAGGAATCGACCCGCTGCTCGGGCCCGAGCTGCTCGCCGCGCTCGCGCGGATGGGCCACGGCGACGAGATCGCCGTGGTCGACCGGAACTATCCGGCGTACTCCGCGGGTCCGCCGGTGATCCGTGCCGACGGCGTCGACACGGTCCGCGCGGTCCAGGGCATCTGCTCGGTGCTGCCGCTCGACACGTTCGTCGAGCGCCCGTTCGCGTACATGCACGACGGCCGGGACGAGCCGCACCCGGTCACGCTCGACGTCCTGGCCGTCGTGCGCCGGGCCGAGGGTCGCGACGTCGGGACCGAGGGGCTCGCGCGCGAGGCGTTCTACCGGCGCGCGAGATCTGCGGCGGTCGTGCTGACCACCGGCGAGTCGCGGCCCTACGGCTGCTTCGTCCTGACCAAGGGCGTGTGGCCGCAGCTCGAGCCCGCCCCGTCCTCGGACGCTGCGTAGCCCCGCCGCGAGGTCTGGGACACTGGGCGCGTGACCGAGACCCTCACGCTCCCCGGCTGGCGCCACACCTACTCCGGCAAGGTCCGTGACCTGTACGAGCCGGACCTCCCGGCCCTCGGCGGGGTGCACCCGCTGGGCGACGTCGTCCTGGTCGTCGCGAGCGACCGGATCAGCGCGTACGACCACGTGCTCGCCACCGAGATCCCCGACAAGGGCGTCGTCCTCACGCAGCTCAGCCTGTGGTGGTTCGAGCGCCTCGCCGACGTCGTCCCGAACCACGTCGTGAGCACCGAGGTCAGCGCGGAGCCGGGCGACGGGCTCGTCCCCGACGTCGTCGCGGGCCGCGCGATGATCTGCCGGCGCCTCGACATGTACCCGGTCGAGTGCATCGCCCGCGGCTACCTCACCGGCTCGGGCCTCGCGGACTACCGCCGCACGGGCGAGGTGTCGGGGATCGCGCTGCCGGACGGCCTCACCGACGGCTCGCGCCTCCCGGAGCCGATCTTCACGCCGTCGACCAAGGCGGAGGTCGGTGCGCACGATGAGACCGTGACGCTCGACGAGGTCGCCGCGACGATCGGCGCGGACGACGCCGCGCACCTGCGCGACCTGACGCTCGCCGTCTACGGGCGGGCCGAGGAGCTGGCCCGCGAGCGCGGCATCGTCCTCGCGGACACGAAGCTCGAGTTCGGGCGCACCGGCGACGGGACCGTGGTCCTCGGCGACGAGGTGCTGACCCCCGACTCGTCCCGCTTCTGGGACGCGACGACCTGGGAGCCCGGGCACGCGCAGCCCAGCTTCGACAAGCAGTTCGTCCGCGACTGGCTGACGTCGCCCGCCTCGGGCTGGGACCGCGCGTCGGGCGCGGAGCCGCCGGCCCTGCCGGACGACGTCGTGCAGGCCACGCGCGACCGGTACCTCGACGCGTACGAGCGGCTCACGGGCAGTCCCCTCGAGCGCGAGCACTAGGCGGCTCGGATGGCCGTGGCCGAGCCGACGGACCTGCTGCTCGCGCGGCTGCACGCCGCGGGGCTCGCCGACGTCGTCGCCGTCGAGCGGGCCGAGGGCGGGCTCGCCGCCACCGCGGGCCTCGCGCGGCGCGCGGACGGCACGACGCTGTTCGTGAAGACGTTCGACGACGCCCCGGCGGCCGACGTCTTCCCGGCCGAGGCCGAGGGCCTCGACGCGCTCCGGACGCTCGGCGGTGTCGCGACGCCCGAGGTCGTCCTCGCGTCGCCGGACCTGCTCGTGCTCGAGACGCTCGCGCCCCGGCCCCGCGACGCGGCGTTCTGGGAGCGGCTCGCGCACGCGCTCGCCCGCCTCCACACCTCCACGGCGCACGACCGGTTCGGGTGGCACCGCGACGGCTGGCTCGGCCGGCGTCGGCAGGTCAACACCTGGGAGGACGACGGCTTCGTGTTCTTCGCCGAGCACCGCCTGCTGCGCTGGCTGGGGGAGCCGCGCGTCGACGCGGCGCTCGGCCCCGACGGGCGCGTCGCGCTCGAACGGCTCTGCACCCGGCTGTCGGAGCTGCTGCCCGTGCGGCCCGCGTGCCTCGCGCACGGCGACCTGTGGGCGCAGAACGTCCTGGCCAGCCCGGACGGCACGCCCGCGCTCATCGACCCCGCCGTGTCGTACACGTGGGCCGACGTCGACCTCGCCCACCTGTGGACCACGGCGCCGCCGCCCGAGGCGACCGGGTTCTTCGACCTGTACGCCGAGCTCACCGGGCTCGACGCGGGCTGGCGCGGCCGGATGCCGATCGTCCAGCTCCGCCAGCACCTGGCCGTGATCGCGCAGTTCGACGACGACTGGGGAGCGGCCGAGACCGTCCGGGAGACGCTGGCCCCGTTCCGGCGTCGCTGACCGGCCCCGCGCGCCGCGCCCGCCCCGTGCTGCCCGCTGGGCGCTCGATACGCCGACGGCGCGGCCGCCCCAGGGGGAGCGACCGCGCCGTCCGGCACGGGTGACGTGGCGGTCAGCCCGCCGCCGGGTACCGGTCGAGGTACGTCGTCGAGTCGTCGTTCGACCCGGCGACGGCGGCCTTGCCGGCGTCGTTGACGACGTGGTTGATGCCGCCGACCCCGTTGAGGAACCGGGTGACGGCGTGCGTGAACGTGACGCCCGGCGTCGTCGGGGCCGTGATCGCGGACTCGAGCCGGATGTCCGAGCCGTCGTTGCGCGTCGGGTCGAAGAACGAGTAGATCCCGAGCCCGGACGCGGTGTGGCGCTTCACGCCCGGCGCGACCGCGTACGAGGCGTAGCCCTTGCGGGTGCCGTCCATCCACGCGGACTGGGTGGGCGGGTCGTACGGGATCTCCGACTGGTAGAAGACCGTGGTGCCGTCCTCGCCGTTCCAGACGACCTGCTGCTTCTGGTAGTGCTCGACGAACAGCCCGGTCGCCGTGACGTGGTCGCCGTTGACGACGAGGCCGTGGTCCGCGGTGTTCTTGTCCCACGCGACGCCCGCGCCGTGGTCGGCACGCCACGACCAGATGTCGTCGAGGAGCGTGTAGGGCGTGTTGACCTCGATGGCCGTGGTCACCTTGCCCTCGTGCGCACCGCCGACGCGGACGAACACGTCGGACAGCGTCGTCGGGTCGGACGCGTCGCCCTTGCGGCCGTCGCGCGGGCCGATCCGGACGAGGACGTCGGACTTCACCGCTCCCGCGTCGACGGTGATCCCGGCGATCTTGACGCCGGCGACGTTGCTCGTGACGAGCGCGGGCGAGCCCGTCGTGGGGGACAGGGTGGCCATGCCGAGCCCCAGCACGACCTGGTCCGCCTTCGTCACCCGCAGCGCGTCCTCGAGCGCGTACACGCCCGGCGTGAGGATCAGGTCCAGGCCCTTGCGGAGCTGCTTGTTGATGGTCGCCGCGGTGTCGCCGGGGTGCGCGACGTAGACGTCGGACAGCGGCACGGTCGTGCCGGTCTCGGTGCCGTCGGCCCAGGCGGGGCCGCTGCTCGCGGTTCGCGCGTCGGGCACGAAGATGCCGTAGCCGTCCTTCGCGGTCCACGTGAGGAACGGGGCGTCCCGGCTCACCGGCGTCTTCGGCACCACCGTGTAGGCGGGGTTCGGGTAGGCGAGCTGGTCGGCCGTGACCTTCCCCGATGGCGTCGTGAACAGGGCGTCCGCGTTCACGCCCGAGAGGACCTGGTTCCAGACGGCGCCGTCCCACGTCCCGAGCTGGGTGTCCTGGGTGTACCACTGCTGCTGGGAGCCGGATGTGATGGTCCCCGAGACGCGCGAGTCGGACAGGTACCCGCCCGACGAGAACCCGCCGAACCGCGGGAACACCGAGAGGCTCCCGGTGACGTCGAGCCGGCGCAGCGGCGCCGCCTGGGACACGGCCCACCGGAGCTGGTGCGCGTCGGCGGCGCCCTCCGGCAGCATGATCCCGTTCGGGTTGTCCGGACTGGGGTAGCAGACGCCGGGCACGCCCGTGTCCCCGGCCACCGGCTGCTGGATCGGGTTGATCCTCACGTTCGACAGCGAGCGCCAGAAGTTGGTGAGCGCGCTGTCGCCGCCGTCCCAGTTGTCCCACGGGCAGTGGGTGGCCGGCGGGACACCCTCGGCGTGGATCGCGCCGTTGATCGTGACGTCGTCGGGGTTCGTGCCGAGGCCGGCGACGGTCTCGTAGTAGCCGACCTGCCCGTTGACGACGCCGGTCGCAGTGCCGGGGTCGTCCTGCCCGGCTGCGCTCCCGTACGTCCCGGGCTTGAAGAAGAACGCGTGGCGGTCCGTGCTGAACTCGCCGTAGCCCTGCGCGGCGGCGAGCGCCGCGTTGATCTGGTCGGTGGACCAGGACGGGTCGAAGATCGTGACGTTCGGCCCGAACGGGTTGTCCGCCGCGGGGGTGGACGGCTTCGCGAGCGCCGCACCCCCCGACGTGACGAGGGCGGCCCCGGCCAGGCCGGACGCCGCGATCATCGCCGCGACGCGGGTGGTCCGCCGGTCGCGGCGCCCGCGACGTGCGCGGTCGTGCTTCGTGGTCATTCTCGTGTTCTCCTTCGAACGCGAGCACCGTGCTCTGCCCGTGGCTCCGTGCCGAACAGGAGGGCTCGATGGACTCCGGTCGCGGCACGGGTGCGTCTCCTGTGCTCGGAGCCTCGCGCCGCTGAGCGTCACCGTAGGGCCTGCGCGTCCCTGGCGCCAGGGGTACGCCGGTAGACTGGGCCCCGGATCCCCGCCGCCCCGTGCCCGTCCGGCGCTCCTGCCGGCGGCGCCCCCCTCGAAGGAGCCCCTGTGGGACGCGTAGTCGTCGACGTCATGCCCAAGCCCGAGATCCTCGACCCTCAGGGGAAGGCCGTCGCCCGTGCCCTGCCCCGGCTGGGCTTCGACCAGTTCCTGAGCGTCCGGCAGGGCAAGCGCTTCGAGCTCGAGGTCGAGGGCGACGTCACGCCCGAGGTCCTCGACGCCGCGCAGCGCGCCGCCGAGACGGTGCTGTCGAACCCCGTGATCGAGGACGTCGTCCGCGTCGCCGACATCGAGGCCGACGCCGCCGCGACGGTCGAGTCCGAGGGCCTCGCCTGATGAGCGCGGCCGGCGCCAGGATCGGCGTCATCACCTTCCCCGGCACGCTCGACGACCGGGACGCCGCGCGCGCCGTCCGGCTCGCGGGCGCCGAGGCGGTGTCCCTGTGGCACGGGGACGCGGACCTGCACGGGGTCGACGCGGTCGTCCTGCCCGGCGGGTTCTCCTACGGCGACTACCTGCGGGCCGGGGCGATCAGCCGGTTCGCGCCCGTCATGGAGAAGGTCGTCGACGCCGCGCACGGCGGCCTGCCGGTCCTCGGGATCTGCAACGGCTTCCAGGTCCTCACCGAGGTGCACCTGCTGCCCGGCTCGATGATCAAGAACGACCACCTGTCGTTCATCTGCCGCGAGCAGCCGCTCGTGGTCGAGAACGCGTCGACCGCGTGGACGAACGAGTACGAGCAGGGCCAGCGCATCGTCGTCCCGCTCAAGAACCAGGACGGCCAGTACGTCGCCGACGAGCGCACGCTGGACGAGCTCGAGGGCGAGGGCCGCGTCGTGTTCCGCTACGACGGCTGGAACCCCAACGGCTCGCGCCGCGGGATCGCGGGCGTCACGAACGAGCGCGGGAACGTCGTCGGGCTCATGCCGCACCCCGAGCACGCGGTCGAGGCCGGCTTCGGCCCTGCCGCCGCCGAGGGCCCGCGCTCCGGCACGGACGGCCTCACGTTCTTCACCTCGGTCCTCGCGCACCTCGTCGCCGCCTGAGCCGGTCTCCGTGACCGCGGCCGAGCGCACGCACGTGCCGAGCGACCTGTCGGGTGCGCCCGCGCCCGACGTCGCGGTGCCGGCGGTCGTGGCGCGTCTCGCCGGGGGCGACGTCGTCGTGCCGGTGTGGGAGAACGCCGTCGGAGGGCTGACCTTCCGGCTCGGCGACGGGCCGCAGGCCCGCTTCGTGAAGTGGGCTCCCGCGACCGAGCGCGCGGCGGAGCTCGACCTCGCCGCCGAGGCCGAGCGCCTCGCGTGGGCGGGCCGGTTCACGCCCGTCCCGCGCGTCCTCGACGCCGGCACGGACGACGACGGCGCGACCTGGCTCGTGACCGCGGCGCTCGCGGGCGAGAGCGCGGTGAGCGAGCGGTGGCGGTCGGACCCGCGGACCGCGGTGCGAGCGATCGGTGAGGGCCTGCGCGCGCTTCACGAGGCGCTGCCGGTCGGTGGGTGCCCGTTCGACTGGGGCGTCGCGTCGCGGGTCGAGCGCGGGCGGGGCCGCCCCGACGCGGACCAGGCGCTCCTCGACCGCCTCGCCGGCGAGGCGCCGGAGCCCGAGCGCCTCGTGGTGTGCCACGGCGACGCGTGCGCCCCCAACACGCTCCTCGGCGACGACGGTCGCTGGCTCGCGCACGTCGACCTCGGGACGCTGGGCGTCGCGGACCCGTGGGCCGACCTCGCCGTCGCGACGTACAGCACCGGGTGGAACTACGGCCCGGGCTGGGAGGGCGAGCTCCTCGCGGCCTACGGGACCGTGCTCGACGCGGACCGCACGGCCTACTACCGGGCGCTGTGGGACGCGACCTGACGAGGATTCGGCTACGGTCGGACCCATGACGCGTGAGGGCCGGGCCAGGCCTTCGGCGATCGTCGCCGCAGGGGCGACGTGCGCCGTGGCCGTGGCCGCGGTGCTCGCAGGCTGCGCCTCGGGTGCGGGCAACGGGACGCACTGCGTCATCGACGCCGCCGGGTACACGTCGCTGCAGAGCCTCGACACCTTCACCGACGCGGTCGTGCGCGGCCACGTCCTCGACGACGCGGCCCAGGCCAGCGCGGCGCCGCCCGACGAGACCCACGCCACGGTCACCGAGATGTTCCACGTGACGGTCGACGACGTCGTCGCCGTCCGCCCGGGCGAGCCCCAGCTGACCGACGGCCAGCAGCTCGAGATCATGATCCCCGTCATCGACCCCAAGGGGTGCGCCGCGGACGACGCCACCCCGACCGCCGGCTACCAGGGCTTCCCGCTCGAGTCGGAGATCCCGGGCCGCGGTGCCGACGTCGTCCTGTTCCTCGGCGGCGGACCCGACGGCAGCGACGGAGGGACGACGGTGCGGACGGCGCTCGGCTACGCCGCCGTCTCGTCCGACGGCGACGGCAGCGACGCCACCTTCCACGCGACACCCGGCGGCCTGCGGGGATCCGTCATCCCGCTCGAGGACGTGGTCGCGGCGGTCAAGACCGACCTCACAGCCCCGCGACGAGGTTGACGAGCGCCGCGAGGATGACCGTCCCGAACAGGTACGACAGCAGCGCGTGCCCGAGCGCGAGCCGACGGATCGCGGACGACCCGACGTCGGTGTCGGAGATCGCGTAGCTCATCCCCACCGTGAACGCCACGTAGGCGAAGTCGGAGTACTGCGGCGGCTCGGTCTGGTGGAAGTCGATGCCACCCTGCGGCTCGCCGTAGTACCGGCGCGCGTAGCCGAGCGCGAGCAGCGTGTGGACGGCCGCCCACGACGACACGACGCTCACCACCGCGACCGCCGCGGCCCACGCCTTGCTGCTGACGTTCGGGCCGAGCAGCACGAACGCGACGCCCACGAGGCTCGCGAGCGCCGCCAGCACGACGATCGCGTGGGTCGCGGTGCAGGTCGGCTCCTCGCGCGTCGCGTGGGCGGCGGTGCTCGCGGCGTCCATGGGCCAGACGGTCGCCCACGTCCAGGCGACGAACGACAGCGCGACCGCGCACCAGCCGAGCAGCACCGCGAGCCCGAGCGGGAGCACGAGCCCGCACAGCGCCCCGACGACGACCCCGGTCAGCGCGCCCACCGTGAGGCGGGCGGCGGGGGAGACGCGGTCGCGAGGGCTCCGCGCGGCGTCGGGGGTGCTCACGGGCTCAGTCAAGCACCCGGGCCGAGCGACCCCGGGCGCGCCGCGCGGGCGTCGCGCTCGCGTGGCGTCAGCCGGCCCCGAGGAGGTCGTCGACGGCCGCGAGGAAGTCGTCGAGGTCGCCGGGGTCGCGCGAGGTGACGAGCGGGTACCGCGTCTCGTCGCGGACGACCGAGGTGTCCGTCCAGGACGCGACGCCCGCGTTGCGCAGGTCCGTCTGCAGCGACGCGTACGACGTCAGGTTCTTGCCCTCGACGACGCCCGCCGAGACCAGCGCCCACGGGCCGTGGCAGATCGCGGCGACGGGCTTGCCCGCGTCGGCGAAGGCCCGGACGACGTCGAGCGCGTCCGCGTCGAGACGCAGGCTGTCCGCGTTGAGCGTGCCGCCCGGCACGAGGAGCAGGTCGTAGTCGCCCGGGTCGGCCTCGGCGATCGTGGTGTCCGGGAGGACGACGCGGCCCGGGTCCTTGTCGCCCACGAGCGTCTGGACGGGGTCGGCCTTGACGGCCGCGACGGTGACCTGGGCCCCGTCGTCCCTCAGGTGCTCGACGGGCACGACGAGCTCGTCCTGCTCCACCCCGTAGTTCGTGACGATCGCGAGCACGCGGCGGCCGTCGAGGTCGGCGTCAGGCATGGTGCGCTCCTTTCGTGTGGCGTTCTTCACCGTAGGCACGGTCCGCGGTCGGTCGCACCGCCGACGGCAGTAGCGTGGGCGGGCACCCCTGCCCGCCCCCGGAAGGACCACCCGCCACGGATCCCGCAGCAGCGCCGTCGTCGTGGGAGGGTCACACCCGGGGATCCCGCAGCTACCGGCGCATCCTGGTCGCGCTGTTCGCGGCAGGCGTGGCGACGTTCGCGCAGCTCTACTCGCTCCAGGGCGTGCTCCCGCTCCTGGCGTCCGACCTGCGGGTGAGCGCACCGCGCGCCGCGCTCACCGTGTCGGCCGCGACGCTCGGGCTCGCCGTGGCCGTCGTGCCGTGGTCGGCGGTGGCCGACCGTTGGGGGCGCGTGCGCGCGATGAGCGCGAGCACCGTCTCGGCGACC
>Ga0164243_10003807_pt1 | contig 23964 bp, 23 predicted proteins | sample OricompcompostOP_FD_108781 | JGI IMG/M metagenome (GOLD analysis project Ga0164243, IMG submission 108781) | Organic Plus compost microbial communities from Emeryville, California, USA - Original compost - Organic plus compost (OP) | ecosystem: Engineered > Solid waste > Mixed feedstock >...
ACGAAACCGGCAAGACGCCCACCATCCTCGGCTTCACCCACGTGGTCGTGCGGGAAGCAAGCCGGAACACGATCTACAGCGCATCGCGGCTTTGGCTCCCCCTGCTAACTGCCCGCGGAGTGCCGACGTGACTGTTGTCAGACGCGAATTGCAGCCGATGCCGATATTGAAAACACGTCTGGGACATTTTTCTCATGCTGGCCAGTCCAGTCTGCGATGAACATCCGTGGTCGCGCGTGACAGACAACGCCCGGTATTGCAGCGCTCATCGGGTCGTCTTCCCTGGCGGCATTGCGCATTGATCGCTGGGTTGACCGGATAGGCATAAGATACGGACACAAAAGCCCGGCAGTCCGCGTCAATCACAATGGCAGCAGGATAGCCGTCGGGCCGGACCAACGGCCCGGGAGACAAACGCGGCAACGTTGCCACTTGTTAGGCCGCCATCAGCGGCGCTCCTGGACAGGGCGCCTCACGCAAGCGTTGGTTCGTAAATAGGCCGCTTGCTGCACGGTGCCTTGAATAAGCCTCACATCGATGCTACTATTATAAAATCGATTGCTTGGCCGAACGACTGGGCCCTACCGCCTGACGGCGCGCACGTTTCAGAACTTTCTCCAAAATCGACTAACCGGGGAACCGACCGCGGAAACGCGTTCGTTACCTATACGCATATTTACCCGTCGGCGAAAGGAAACGCGATGAATAAGGGTATCGTAAAGTGGTTTAATAACCAAAAAGGCTTTGGCTTCATTCAGCCAGAAAATGGCGGCCAGGATGTTTTCGTCCACATTAGCGCTGTTGAGCGCGCAGGCATGCATACTCTCAACGAAGGTCAAAGGGTTTCGTATGAGATCGTTGCAGACCGCCGGAGTGGAAAGTCGTCTGCGGACAGCTTGATCGCCGAATAAGCTGAATAACAAAGAGTCCAGCCTAGCCATGTGGCGCCGACCACGGATGTACTGGCGGCGCCTATGTGGTTTGGAGCCTCGGGGTTGGCGCGCGTACCGGTGCGTTGGCCATGAGCGCGGGACAGCGGTCAACCGCCGCTATGGCATGCTGTCCCGCGTACCGTGCCGGCTTCAGACGTGGATGAACTTTAATGCGAATTTGGCGTCGTTTCACTACGGCTGATACAGACTGGGATTTTTTCTCCGGCGCTCCACCACAACTTATTATGCGCAGGCGAAAAAATGGTCGATGGATATACAGGCCGGCATCAGAATCTGAAGTGATCAAATTCAATCGCGCAGACGCAGAGTTTGGAAAGTTGCCAGGGAACGCTTCTTCAACGAGGCGCTTTGCTTACGCGGCGACCCTCGCAGGTCAAACAATTGATCAGCTCGGTGACCACACTGCGACTCCAGAGGAGCGAGCAATGCGAAAGCAACGCCTGCTTTTAGGACCAGAGGAATTTAAAAACTGTGGCCGCCGCCGTCGCTCGGAGTAATCTTCTCCCTGTCGGTCCTACATCCATAGCGCCATTGAGGGAGTATCTATGCGGCTGATACTGTTGGCGATTATGCCCCTTATAGGTTGTGCTACCGCCATCGCCGCCCCGATGTTGGAGATCAAGGGAGTGAGACCCGCGGAGGGATGTTTGCAAAACTCGAAAGGGATCACCGCTCGTATCGTTGCCTGTCCCATTGGCGCCGCACGTATTCGCATCTGGTGTCCTAATGGAAAAGTATTCGATCGCGACGGGCCAGATCTTGGAGTTGCGGTAGCGCGTTCCATCTGCGAGATAAACCAGCTGCCCGAATAAACACCAAATCTGCTTTCTGTCCAAACTGGCGACGCCGCTTTGCTGCGGTCCACTAAATGCCTGCTAAAGCATCGAAGCAATTTTCTTCCTGATGCGCCGACAATCCCACTCGTGGCTTTGTTTGAGGGATTCCAGACTCTGCAGTTTCAATTCCAGCGGAAAGATATCAACGCCGTCAGCTACCTGCTGCAGGATGAAAGCATGAATAACAATGATATCCTTTTGCACTTTGGCCAGCGAAGCACCTGCGGCCACTAGCTCATGGCGCAGGCTTTCATGATCCGGTAACTCGATGCCCATCAATACCTAATGGGCAACGTGATCGTTCCGGTAGAACGACAGCAATATTGGCGGCGCTCAGGCTGCAGCTTTGACTGAGAAGCAAAACAAAAGCCCGATCTTTTGAATCGGGCTTTTGTTCCCCATCACACTTCCTGTGGAGGCGGCGCATCACAGGTCGCGCTTGTCGTTACTGCTTTTGCGGAGTCGGCTGATCGCTATTCTTCCGCTCTTGATCATGTTGGTTCTGTTGTCCGCCTCGTTGATCGTTTCCGCCCTGACGAGGCGTCGAATAACAATGAACTATATTTGCGGCGTCGCGACTTAATTCAATTGACATCTTCCAATGCGGCGAGGAGCGAAATAAGGGTTATTTGCGCTGTGTGTCTGATCAGAAAAAATATCCAAGCGAGAGAACTTTTAGGGGAACTTTTATCTGTCCCGCGCGTTTGGTCGCTGCGCTTCGGCGCGGCAAGCCTCAACTCCTACCTGAAAGACAATCTAGATGACGCAAGGAACCGTGAAGTGGTTCAACAGCCAGAAAGGCTTTGGCTTCATTCAGCCGGATGACGGCGGGAATGACGTGTTTGTGCATATTAGCGCCGTTCAGCGCGCCGGCATGCAAGGACTCAATGAAGGACAGAAAATCTCGTTCGACCTGATCGCCGATCGGCGAACCGGCAAATCCGCAGCGGAAAATCTCCGCACCGCGTGAGCTACTTTCGATCCCCTTGACCACGGACGCACTGGCAAGGTCGACCCCGCATTCGGTTCGCTGAGTGCGGGGTTTGGTTCATCTCCGCTTGATGAAGCGATAAGCGGCCACGCGATTCTTTCAGCAGCGCCAGCGGTTGACTTTCGGCGCAAGAATGGCTGAGCTTTGGAGGTTGCTGTGCGGCGTCTTAGTTCCTTCACCTTCGGATTGTTAAGAAACTAGCGGGCGCCGTCTTTAGCGCCCGTTTTTTTCGTCCCGACCCGGGCTTTTGTTGCAGCCGTGACAACCCTAATTTTTTCAGCGCCGCATTCGCCGTTTTCTCAAGCATGGGACGTCGGGTTCCGCCGATTTCTTCTACGATCGCGTCACGCCTGTCTTTTTGCCGTTTCATGTTGCGCACCCGTTTCCTTCCCAAACCGAGGGAACCCCGGTGCGTTCCGACATAATCGACGCCAGCGGCGAAACGCCCCGCCATCGGGGGCGCGCTTAGGCCGAAGCGCTCTCCCCGCCGGCAAGCTCGAGTATTTCGTTCGTGATCTCTTCCTGCCGCAGCCGGCGGGACTTCGACATAAGCTCGTCGAGCGCGGTCGTGACATTGCTCTTGGCGGTGATCATGGCCCGCATGCGCGCTTCGTTCTCGGCGGCGTAGGACAGCATGACCGCCTCGCACAGTTCGGCAAACACGTATTCCTCCGCCAGCCGCACCAGCAGGACATCCGGCGGCAGCGTAAACAGCGGTCGCTGGACGTGCCGCGCCGGCGGGAAGCGGCTGAAATCAAACGGGATGAGAATCTTCTCGCGCACGTCGATTCCCTCAGAGAAGTTTGGAACCGCATGTATGATGGATATGCGGGATACGTCTTCCTGATCGATCTGGCGATAGAGTTCCTCGACAACTCGGTTGGCGAGCGAAGCCGCCTGCCCGACATGGGCAACCATCGGCGCCGACCACGCGACCGCAAGCTTTCGCTCCTTGGCCGCCATAAGCCCGCGGTCCCCCACCAGCAGCAAGGACGCACGCTCCGGCGCCGGCGCGACCAGTCGTTCTGCGGCGTCAAGCACGCGTTCGTTGAAGACGCCGGCGAAGCCCTGCTCGGCGCAAAACGCGACGACGCTGTGACGGCCCGCGGGCGCCGCGCCTGTGCCTGCGGACGGCCCCGCTGGCAAATATTCAAGCGCCTCCCCGATCGCGGTGGCAATGGTCTGCGCATAAGCCCGCACGCCCGCAAGCCGGCTGCGCGCTTCGCGGGAGCGGGCGCCAGCGATCCCCTGCATCGCCGCAATGACCGCCGAGAGCTGGCGTACCGACTGAACCCGGATGGCGACATCGCTGAGCCGCTCGGTCATCTGTCGCCGCCTTTCAAGCCTTGCGCCAGCACGCGCACCGCGGCGACGAGACGATCTCGGCTGGCATCGTCGAGGTTTTCGTTGCCGCTGATCTCCCTCATCAAGTCAGATGCGGTTGCATCGAGGTGGCCTGGCAGACGGTCCCGCAATTCCGATACGGCCTCGACCGGCATGCCGTCGAGCACTCCAGCGGCAAGCACCGCCAGAAGCGCAATTTCATCGGCCGGGCGCAGCGTTGCAAACCGAAACTGCGACAACAACGCGCGGATGCGCTCGCCCCGTGTGATCTGAGCCTGCACGTGCGTATCGGCAATTCCGCCGAAGCGGGTGAACATCTCCAGTTCGAGGAACTGCGAATAGTCGAGCCGGATTCGTCCGGACAATTGCCTCAGCGCCGGATGCTGAGCCTTGCCGCCGACGCGGCTGACGCTCAGGCCGACATCCACGGCCGGGCGCTGGTTCGCCGCAAAGAGTTGCGTGTTGAGCACGATCTGCCCGTCGGTGATCGAGATAAGATTGGTCGGAATATAAGCCGACAGGTTGCCCGCATCGGTCTCGGCGATCGGCAGCGCCGTGAGCGACCCGCCGCCAAGCTCGGACGAAAGCTTCGCGGCCCGCTCAAGCAGGCGGGCATGCAGGTAGAAAATATCGCCGGGATACGCTTCCCGGCCCACCGGCTCGCGGGTCAGCAGCGCGAGTTCGCGATGAGTCGCGGCATGCTTCGTGAGATCGTCAATAACGATCAGCGCGTGCTGGCCGCGATCGCGGAAATATTCCGCGATCGTCATTCCGGCAAAAGGAGCGATCCACTGGAGTCCCGGCGCGGCGGAAGCCGAAGCGACGACGAAAATGCAGCGCTCCGGAGCGCCATGCTGCCGCACCGCCTCGATCACCCGTTCCACGGCGGTCGCGCGCTGGCCGACCGCGACGTAGATGCAGACGAGGTCGGAGTGCTTCTGGTTGATGATGGTATCGACCGCGATCGCGGTCTTGCCCGTCGCCCGGTCGCCGATGATGAGTTCACGCTGGCCACGGCCAAGGGTGAACAACGCGTCGACCACCAATATCCCGGTGTCAACCTGCTCCGAAACCAGATCGCGTTCGATGATCGCGGGTGCCGGTCGTTCGACCGGATGATAGGCTGCCGCCGTGATCGCGTTGCCGCCATCGAGCGGCCGTCCGAGCGGATCGACGACACGCCCCAGCAGATCCGGTCCGACAGGGACCTCAAGCACCCTGCCCGTGCGTATAACACGCGAACTGGCCTCGATCGCTGCGGCCTCATCCAGAACGACGGCGCTGATCAAATCAGCGTCGAGAGTGAGGGCGAAGCCGGTCTGCCCCCCTTCGAAATGCAAGAGTTCGTTGAGCCGCGCCTCCGGCAATCCGGAAATCTGGGCAATGGCATCGGCGATCCGTTCGACCCGGCCGACCGACACCGCTTCCGGCGCAAGACGCGTGCGCGACAGCCGCTCGCGGCTGCGCGCCAGCCATTCCTCGCCGGGTTGGTCGTCGGCGCTAGCGGTGGGACCGGCGGTCATGGAGGCGTCCCCTCGTGCATGAGCGATGCGGCAATCCGCTTGAGGTCCGCCTGGAAGCTATTGCGTACCGCCGCATGCGGCATGTCGATCTCCAGCCCGGCGATCAGGCCTGGATCGACAATCGGGGCAATCTCCACCGGCCGGCCGAGCACCTGTGACAGCCGTTCGCGGCAGGTTTGTGCTTCCTGCGCGGTCAGGGCGCGGGCGGCCTTTAGCCGGATGGGTGTGCCATCGGCCCCCATGACGGCCCGCACTGCCGCAGGCAATCCCGCGAGACCGTCGGCCAGCCCGTCAATGAAGCCTGTAACGCGCGCGTCATCCGGCAGCCTCGACAGCAGCTTCGCGGCAACGTCCAGGGCGAGCCGGCTCGCATTGTCGGAAGCAGTGGCGGCGGCTTCCTGGCGGTTGCGGGCGATATCTGCGGCGGCGGCCGCTCTCAGACGGTCCGTCTCCTCGCGCGCAGCGGCGAGGATGTTCTGTTTCTCGGCCTGAGCTTCCTCGGCGGCCTTCTTCATGGCCTCGCTGCGCGTCTGCGCAAGGTTCGCGATCTCCAACTGCGCCTTGTGCCGTTCGGCATCCGCCGCCTCACGCGCCGCCTTGGCGTCATCGAGCAGCTTTGCCGCGGCAGCGCGCCGATCCTCGATCATCGTGGCCACCGGCCGAAACAGAAACCGGCTCAGGATCCAGATGAGGATGAGAACGTTGACCGTTTGCAGGCCGATGGTCCACCAGTCGATCTGCATCGCTGCGCGATACTCACTTGATGAACGGATTGGCGAAGAGGACCAGCAGCGCGATCACCAGACAATAAATCGCCATGGTCTCAATCATCGCCAGGCCGACGAATAACGTCCGCGACAGGGTTCCCGCTGCTTCCGGTTGCCGCGCGATGGCATCCATCGCGGCCGCGACCGCGCGCCCTTCCGCCAGCGCTGGTCCGATGGCGCCGAAGGAAACTGCGAGGGCTGCGGCGAGAATGCTGACGGCTTCGATGGTGTCGTTCATGGCGAGTCATGCTCCTTTCCGGAGACCTGTCGGGATGGTTGAGTTTCGCCAATGGCGGCGCCGATGAAGACGCAGGCGAGCACGGCGAAGATGTAGGCCTGCACGGCGCCCGTCAGCAGATCGAGCGCCATCAGCGGGATCGGCACCAGAAAGCCTGCGAGCGAAAGGATGATACCGATGATGAACACGCCGCTCATGATGTTGCCGAACAGGCGGACGATCAGCGAAAAGGTCCGGGTGATCTGTTCGACGAGGTTAAGCGGGATCATCACCCAGCTCGGTTCGGCGAAGGTTTTCAGATAGCCCGCGATGCCCTGTGCCCGCACGCCGTAGAAGATCGTGGCGCAGAAGACGATGAACGCCAGCGCCGCATCCGTCTCGAGATGGGCGGTCGGGGGTTCGACGCCGGGCACGAGCGAGGACCAGTTGGCGAACAGAACATAGATCAGGATCGTGCCGATGAGCGCCCGATAGGGCGCGGGATTGGCTTGCATCGTGTCGGAGATCTGGCTGTCGATCGCACTCACCACCGCCTCCAGTGCTGCCTGCGCTCGCGACGGGTGAAGCGAAAGTCGCCTCGTCACAAGATAGGCGAAGATGGCCAAGCCGATCATGATCGCCCAGGTCGCCAGCACCGGTTCCGTAATCGGCACGGGGCCGATGTGGAATACGGGTTCGAGCGTCAGCGGCGAGGTCATGGCAGCCCTCCGGCGCGACTCAGCAGGAGCCGGCGGGCGACAAACAGGCCGAGCGCCCCGCTCAGCAGTGCGCCGGCTCCAATGCGGACCAGAGCGAAAAAGACGACCGCCAGCACGGCGAAGCGAAGAAGCTGCAGGCCGAGGCCAGGCGCGATGCCGCTGCCGAGATAGAGCCGGGTATTCCATCTAAGCGTGGAGAAATGGACGAGACCCAGCAGCACCCCTGCGCCGAATCCGAGAGCAATGTGAAACGCCAGCGCAATGGCCTGGCCGTCAAACAATCCCGTCATTGCCGATGCATCCATTTCCACGCGGACCACAAACCAATAGCGGCCCCGATCATGACGAACGGCGCCGAAAAGAAGACGCCGCTTTTAAAAACACTGTCGAGCCACCGTCCAAGTAGCAGGGCCAGCAGGGTCGGCACGACAATGGCCCAGCCGAGAATGCCGATCTGGCCGAAGCGGGCGCCGAGCGAAGGCTCGGGCGTCTGCGCACCGCTCTCCGCACGCTCGGCCGCCTGTCGAGCCGCGGCCATCAAATGATCCGGCTCCGCCGTCCGTTGCGGCCTCTGGTGCAGCCGATCGGCATTCACGAGGAATCTCCCTCTCCCGCTGAAAGTTGCGCGTCACCGCCCAGCATCTCGCTGGCCGGCATTCCGGCGGAAGGGGCCGGCCGGAGATAGCGCATGAGCTGGCGCACCGCGCGCGCATGCAGGCGCATCTGTTCCGTCCTGGCGCGCCGTCCGATATCCATTTCTTGAGCGCGCATGGCCGCGATATCAGCCTCGAGCCGCTCCAGGTCGTCACCAACCGTGCCCTGACGGCAGGCGACGGCCACCCGCTGCCCGCCCGTCACCGAGAAGACGCCGCCGCCGACAACGCAATAATGCTCTACATTGTCGGCTCCGCGCCAGCGCACGACCGAGGCCGGAAGCACAGTCAGGAAATCGCAGTGTTGCGGCAGGACACCGAAGCCACCGCTTTCATCTTCCGCGCGCACCGATACGACGTCGTCCCGGTCGATCAGAATGGACGACGGAGTCGTGATCGTGAGATGCAATGCCGCGCTCACCCTGCCCGCTCCTTCGTCTTTGACTGCCGCTGCGGTCCAGCGCCGCGCACGCCCTCTTCCTTCCTCCGCGCTTCATCGAGCGTGCCAATCATGTAAAGCGAGCTTTCCTGCCAATCGTCACACTCACCCGCCAGGATCGCTCGGCAGCCGGCAAGAGTGTCGCCGATAGAAACAGAGCGGCCCGGTACGCCGGTGAAAGCCTCGGTCACGACGAAGGGCTGGGTCAAAAATCGTTGAAGCCGCCGCGCACGCTGGACGATGCGCCGATCTTCGGTCCCGAGTTCCTCCATGCCGAGCAGTGAGATCACATCCTGCAGTTCACGGTAGTGCTCGATGGTCTGGCGCACCTGGTTGGCGATTTCGACGTGATCGCGGCCGACAATCAGGGGGTCGAGAAGAATGGACGAGGAAGCGATGGGATCGACGGCCGGATACATGCCTTCCGCCGCCATGGCGCGCGAGAGCACGACCATGCTGTCGACGTGGCTGGCAATGGTGGTCACCGCCGGATCGGTGAAGTCGTCGGCCGGCACGTAAACCGCCTCGATCGCAGTAACCGCCGTTCCTCCAACGGAGGCGATGCGCTCCTGCAGCGCCGCAACTTCGCTGGCGAGCGTCGGCTGATAGCCGACGCGCGACGGGAGCCGGCCGAGAAGTCCTGACACCTCCGCTCCCGCCTGAACGAAGCGGAAGACGTTGTCCATCAACAGGAGGACGTTGCGGTGGCTTTCGTCGCGGAAATATTCGGCGATCGTGATCGCCGTCATCGGGACGCGCCAGCGCGCTCCCGGCGGTTCATTCATCTGTCCATAAACCAGGACCGTGCGCTCCAGCACTTTCGAGCGCGCCATGTCGAGCAGCATCTCGTGGCCCTCGCGCGAGCGTTCACCGACGCCGGCGAAAACCGATATTCCCTGATAAGTGGCCACCATGGCATGGATCAGTTCCATGACCAGGACGGTCTTGCCGACCCCGGCGCCGCCGAACATCGCGGCCTTACCTCCCTGCGCAAGCGGCGTAAGGAGATCGAGGACCTTGATGCCGGTGGAAAACAGGTCTGACGTGCCCTTCTGATCGGCGATCGGCGGCGCGTCCCGATGGATGGGCCGGCGGGGAACTTCGACCGGCAAATCGCCGTGGCGATCGCCGACCCGGCCGGTGACGTCGAGCAATCGCCCCAGCACGGCGTCGCCGACAGGAACGGCAATCGGCCCGCCCGTCTTCGTCACCACGTCTTTCCGCCGCAGTCCGGTCGTCGCTTGAAGCGCGATGGCCCTGACCGAGTGCTCGTTCAGATGGGCTTGCACTTCCGCAACGATTGCGTCGCTTCCCTGACCGATCGCAACCGCTTCGTTGATCTCCGGCAGGGCGCCCTCATCGAAGGCGATGTCGATCACTGCGCCCCGCACGGCGACGACCCGTCCATTTGTCTGCATGCGGCGCCTCCTAGAAAACTAGAATTGGCGTTGCCGACATATATCACCTTGACGTCGATCAGTTCGATTGTTGGGGCTCGGCAGAAACGCTGCCCTCGATATTGCCGGAAGCTACAGGTTACCGTTGGCTCTGTCGGGTGTACCTCAAAAGCCACATATCACCCCAAAAGTGCGGCTGGCTGCGCGTCATCGAGCAGATGTAATCGGTTGTTAGTTGAGTCGTGTATTACCTGTGACGACACAAGGGGGATTACCATGAAAAGAGCAACCATTCTGGCCGCACTGCTTGCAGGCGTTTCCATGTCGTCCGCAACCGCTGCTGACCTTGGCGCGCGCCCGATGGCGCCGGCCTACGCGGTGCCGGCCTGGTCGTGGACCGGTTTCTACCTCGGTATCAACGGCGGTTACGGCTGGGGTACCGGCAGCACGTCAGTCGGCGGCTTGTCCGATTCGTTCGACATAAACGGCGGTTTTGTCGGCGGACAGCTTGGTTATAACTGGCAAACCGGAAATGTCGTATTCGGTGTTGAAGTCGATAGCGCATGGGCGGACTTCGGCCGCACCGATACCATCGCCGTGCCGGGCGGAACGCTGACCGGCGAAACCAACATCAATTATTTCGGTACCGCCCGCGGACGTCTCGGCTACGCGCCGGGCAACACACTCTTCTATGCGACCGGCGGCGCTGCGTGGGCGAACAACGATATTTCGTTCACGGCCGTTGTGCCTCCGTTCGCGCTCGGCATTTCGAACTCGAATACCCATGTTGGCTGGACGGTTGGTGCCGGTATCGAGTGGGCGTTCCTGCCCAGCTGGAGCGCGAAAGTCGAATATCTCTACGCTGACTTCGGCAAGGAGACGTATTTCTCCGGCGTTGGCGGCGGCTTCGACTTCCATCCGAAAGTGTCCACGATCAAGGTCGGCGTGAACTATCTGTTCCGCTGAATAAACGGCAAGCAGTTCTCGCCGGGCCGTCGCTCCAGAGGCGGCGGCCCGGCGTTTTTTTTGCGATTTCTGGCGCTGGCCGAACTGTGGCGGCGTGCGCAGCAACGCGTCATGCCACTGTGCGCGATCCGCTTAACCCTGCATTAAGCCTGCCGGATCGGCGCGGCATGGCCCCATATGGCCCCTGTATCTACGGGTGTTATAGGGGCATTAAGTGGAATTTGGTATCGATTAAAAATATACGCGCCGATCCTGCGGGATTGCGAAATTTTCCTGGACCTCCTTTGATGGGCAAATTTGTCCCCCTGACGGACGTCGAAGTCCGAACTGCGGCAAGCCAAAGCGATCTTACCCGTGTGAATGCCGACAAGTTCGCCACGGAAGCGGCGTCGGTGAAATCCGCGGGCGCACTCATTCTTGGCGGCGCTCACGGCAGCCTGGCTATTGCGCGCAGTCTCGGCCGGCACGGCATCGACGTATGGTTTGCGACCCATGATCACCCGATCACGAAATATTCGCGCTATACAAAACGCAGGGTCGCCTGGCCGGGCCCCAATCATCCGGCGGCCGTCGACTGGCTGCTCACCTTTGCTGCGCGCTGGAAACTGAACGGCTGGGTGCTCTTTCCCGGCGGCGACGCAGAACTGCGGCTCGTTTCACAGAATTATGCGGTGCTCTCGCAAGTATTCCGCATCGCCGCGCCGCCGTGGTCGGTGGCGCAGTGGGCGCACGACAAGAAGCTTACCGAGCAGCACGCGCATGCCGTCGGCATCGCTGCGCCGCGCAGCATCTATCCGGCCAATGCCGCACAGCTTGCGGAATGGCAATGCACGTTTCCGGTTATTCTGAAACCGACGGTGCACGATGTGCCGAACCCGTTCACACGGGCCAAGGCCTGGCGGGCCGACGACCGCGCAACGCTCATGACGCTCTATAGCGAAGCGATCGGTCATGTCGGTGCAAACGCCATCGTGATTCAGGAAATGATCGCAGGCGGCGGTGAAGCCCAATTCTCCTATGCCGGTGTATGGGACCGCGGCAAGCCCGTCGCCGCCATGGTAGCGCGTCGCACGCGCCAATTCCCGCTCGACTTCGGGTTCACCAGCACCTTCGTGGAAACGATCGAGCGACCCGAGGTTGCGCAGGCCGCCGAAAAATTCCTGCGTTCGTTGAACTTCTCCGGTCTTGTCGAACTGGAGTTCAAGTACGACGCCCGTGACGGACGCTACAAACTCCTCGACGTGAATGCACGGGTGTGGGCCTGGGCCGGCATCGGCGAAGCCGCACGGCTCGACTTCCCCTATCTTGCCTATTGCGTCGCGCTGGGCGAGCCGGTTGCGCCGATCGGATCGGGCCGCAGCGCGGCCTGGGTCCACGCCTCCCGCAACGTCATTGCGATGCTGCAGGAGCTTGCGCGCGGACGCACGACAATCCGCAACCTCATGCCTGTGGTGGGCCGGCCGCTGGCGTTCGCCGCGTTTGCAGGCGACGATCCCCTGCCCGGCCTGATGGAAATGCCGCTCACGCTCGGCCGTACGCTGACGCGACGCCTGCGGTCGGTGTTCGGACATTCGGCGTCGTGATGCCCGTTGCTAAGCCGCGTTGACGTGGCGAAACCGGTTCCACAGCGCTGTCGCCGCGCCTGACAGCAACACCTCGACATAGCGCTGGTCCTGATAGTCGCCGTTGATCGACAGCCGGGGCAGCGCCAGCAGATGGTCGTGGTGTTCCGGAAACAGCACGCCCGGACGGGTCGTCACGGCGGTCTTGAATCCGACCTTCCGCACTATTTCAAATTCGCGCGGACCGGCCGAGGTCGGATCGCCGACCGGATAGGAAAAGTGCGCCGGCCGCCGTCCGAGCCGCCGCGCGATTTCATCGACGCCGTCCGCAATTTCATGATGCACCGTCTCCGGCGGACACTTCGCAAGAATGGGATGATGGACGGTGTGTGCGCCAATCGTCACCAGCGGGTCCGCTGCGAGCTCGGCGAGCTCCGGCCATGTCATGCACAGCGCATCATAGGTCGACGAAAGATCGACATCATAACGCGTCGTGAGATCGTGTACTGCGGCCCGAATCTCCTCATACGTCGGGAGACGGCGCAGCCACCAGTAGATAGCGGAATAGGTTTCCTGCTTCTGTTCCGGCGTCGCGCAAACAAATGTCCGCGTCTCGCCGTCCATCCGGAGCGAAACTTCGAGCGCCGACGCAATGACAGCTTCCAGTTCCAGCCACCACAACTCGCCGCGCCGATCGATAAAGCTCGTCGGCACATAAATTCCAAACGGCACGTCGAGCCGCTTCAGCACGGGATAGGCAAACGTTTTGTTGTCGCGGTAGCCGTCGTCGAATGTGAGACAGGCGAAGCGGCGCGAAAAATCACGCTCCGTCATGCGGCGATACATCTCGTCAAGCGACACGAGATCGACATCCGCCTGCCGCAGGATTTCAACCACCAGCGCCAGAAACTCCGGCGTGACCTCGAGCAGTTTGTTCGGCTGGAACGGATCGGGCCGTCCCGGCCGCACATGATGAAAGGTCAAGATCATGCCGACGCCGCCGACGAACCGCCGCAACAGATCGTGCGCGCCGCTGAAATACAGCGTCTCGAAACCGGCCCGGATGACCTTGTCGCGCAAACCCGCCATCGCCTGCTATCCCGTCATGAAACCCCTTTGGGATAGCGCCGAAATATTGATAATTTCTTCGGAGAAACGGGTGTTTTCTCACTTGTACCGTGATGCTGATAGGCCCGCATCTAGCGGGCCAGCGCCGACCCGCCCCGGTTCCAGCCGCGGGCCCCTTCGCCATAGACTTCGTGGCCGGCGTCGGTGACGACCACCGTGTCTTCCAGCTTGATGAAGCCGCGCCTGGGATGCTGCAGCGTGGTTTCGACCGATACGACCATGCCCTGCTCCAGCGGCTTGTCGGCGTCGTAGCCGTCATAACGGACCGGCCCGGTGCTGGTGAGCCGTGGCGCCTCGTGAGTAACGAGACCCATGCCATGCGCCAGGAAGTCGGTGTGGTTGTGGATTTTCGACTGCTTCAGCCGCTCTTCGGCAACGGTGTAGATTTCCGCGCCGAGGGCGCCAGGCCTGATGACTTTCATCGCCGCGCGCTGCACCGCCTCGATCTCGCCAAGCAGATCCTCCAGTTCCGCATCCGGCTCGCCGAGGATCGCCATCCGCGCGACATCGCCGATGTAGCCCATGTAGTTGCCGCCGGAGTCGATCGACATCACGTCGCCTTCCTCCCAGCGCTGCGGGGACGGCGCGCGATTGAAGCTGGTGCCGCAGGCGACGAGGCAGTATTCGAAGACCAGCCCGCGATTGACCTCCTCGCGCTTGAGCGCGTCAGCCAGTTCCTGTTTGGTCGTTCCCGGTCCATGGTTGGCGATAACCGCCTGCATGGAAGCGATGACCTGCTCGGACGCGTGTTTCAAAAGCTTCAGTTCATCCGGCGTCTTGCGGGCGCGCAGACGTTCCAGCGTGAAAACCGCGTCCACGATCTCGCTGTTCGGCATCGACGCCCGCAGCGAGTCGGCGGCGTCGAGCGGCAGGAACGGATATTCGACAGCGACCCGGTTGGCCTTCACGCCGGTTTTCTTGACATGGGCAACCGCCTTTTCCATCGAATCGACAGAGGTCGCGCCGCGTATGAAATCCGGCACCCAGAACGGCTTCACCTGGTTCTGATAACCCTCCATGCCGTGCCCGACATAGGCGGCCTTTTCCGGCGCCCCTTTGGGATAGACCAGCACGGGCAGATACCGGCTGGTCCCGAATGCATCCATGTAATCGAAGAAAAATGCGCGGTGGCCGCCTAGAAGATATTGCACGTTATGCTTGGAGGTCGCGAGCAGCACGTCGATGCCCGCATCGTCCATCAACGTATCGAGCCGCTTGGCATCGAACGGAAGGACGAGGCTCTGGCTCGCAGCCGCAGGTGTAGCGGACGAAATGACAGACGAAATGACAGACGAAATGACAGACATGGGCCTCTCTCCCTTTTGTGTGCCGCGATCGACGCACGTGCAGCGATCGGCCGGTTTGCATTCTAGGGATGAAATTTAGGCTACTGGAGGCAACGCCGCTACCCGTGAAAAAGAAATCCGTACGGGTGAGGAAATCCGCCGACGATTTCACACATACCGCGACGGGCCGCTGGAATCCCTCACCGGATCAGCAATCGCACAACTGTGCCATCGGCGCCGACGAGATGCTTCGGCAAGACATGTTGGCAAGACATGTTGGCAAGAAACCTTGGCAAGATTTCTTGGCGAGACACTTTGCCGGAACACGTTGCGGGACGCGTCGGGGCGCATACCTGCCCGCCGCCGCTGTCGCGGCGCGCTGCAAGTCCGCTCAAGTAAAGTACCCCAGAAAAAATTGTCCATGAACAATATCCATGACAGAACGTTTATTATTTTGCGGAAGTATTTGGTAGAATTTATCCCCGCTCTGGTAGCGCGCCGCGAAATGAACCATACGTTGAGGTCGCCGTTGGACTCCCAATGCGATTCCAAGCAGCGGCGTCTTGCGTTACGGTTCGAAGCACCCTGAAGAATTTCGCCCTCAAGGTTTCCATGAAAGTCTGTGACGGTATCATTCACGCGATCGGCAACACGCCGCTGATCAAGCTCAAGCGCGCGTCGGAGCTCACCGGCTGCACGATCCTCGGCAAGGCCGAATTCATGAATCCGGGCCAGTCGGTGAAGGATCGCGCGGCGCTGTTCATCATCGAAGATGCGGTGAAGCGCGGTCAGCTCAGGCCCGGCGGCGTGATCGTGGAGGGCACGGCAGGAAACACCGGCATCGGTCTGGCGCTGGTCGGCAATGCGCTTGGCTTCCGCTGCGTCATCGTCATTCCGGAAACCCAAAGCCAGGAGAAAAAGGACACGCTCCGGCTGGTGGGTGCGGAGCTGGTCGAGGTGCCGGCCGTGCCCTACTCCAATCCCAACAACTATGTGAAGCTGTCCGGACGTCTTGCGGAGTCGCTGGCGAAGACCGAGCCCAACGGCGCGATCTGGGCCAACCAGTTCGACAACGTCGCGAACCGCGACGGCCACATCAAGACGACCGGCCCGGAAATCTGGGAGCAAACGGGCGGCAAGGTGGACGGCTTCACCTGCGCGGTCGGATCGGGCGGCACGCTCGCCGGCATCGGCATCGCGCTCAAGGAGCGCAACAAGAACGTCAAGATCGCGCTGTCCGATCCCATGGGCGCCGCGCTTTACAGCTACTACACGACCGGCGAACTGAAGTCCGAGGGCTCCTCAATCACCGAAGGCATCGGACAGGGCCGCGTCACCAGGAACCTCGAAGGCGCGCCGATCGACACGGCCTTTCAGATTCCCGACAGCGACGCGGTGCCGATCATCTTCGATCTCCTCGAGCATGAAGGCCTGTGCCTTGGCGGTTCGTCAGGCATAAACGTGGCGGGAGCAATCCGGCTTGCGAACGAGCTCGGGCCGGGGCACACAATCGTGACGGTCCTCGCCGATTATGGCACGCGCTATCAATCCAAGCTGTTCGATCCGAAATTCCTGCGCTCGAAGGACCTGCCCGTGCCATGGTGGCTCGAACGGCGCTCCAATATCAAAGTGCCTTATGAGAAGGTCTGATGGCCGAATCCAATCCTTTTCCGTGGCTGGTTGATCCGCAATGGCTGGCCGAGCGGCTCGGCAAGCCGGGTGTGAAAGTCGTTGACGGCTCGTTTTATCTGCCGGCGATGAAGCGCGACCCGGAAGCGGAATTCCTGGCCGGGCACATACCGGGCGCGGTCCGCTTCGACGTGGACGACATCTCCGACAAGTCTTCTCCGCTTCCGCATATGCTGCCGTCACCGCAGGCATTTGGTGCGGCGGTCGGCGCGCTCGGCATCTCCGATTCCGATACGATCGTCGTTTATGACGGTGCTGGCACGTTTTCCGCACCGCGCGTGTGGTGGACGTTCCGTCTGTTCGGCGCGGCTGACGTCCACATTCTCGATGGCGGCTTGCCCCGCTGGAAGGCCGAAGGCTTCCCTCTCGAAGCGGGACCGGCACGGCCGCTTCCGGCAACGTTCAACGCCGAACCGCCGCCGCAAATCGTCGCCGACGTCGAGCACGTCCGCCGCGTGCTCGCGGACAAATCCGCGCAGGTCGTCGATGCACGTCCCGCAGACCGGTTTCGCGGCGACGCGGCGGAACCGCGTCCGGGTGTCCGGCCCGGACACATGCCCGGCTCCTGCAACGTGCCGTCTTCCGCGATGCTGGAAAACGGCCGCCTCGCGCCGCCCGAAAAGCTCAAAGCCGCATTCGCCGCTGCCGGCGTTGATATCGACAGGCCCGTCATCACGAGCTGCGGTTCAGGTGTTTCGGCAGCAATTACCTGGATCGCATTGGAATCGCTTGGCCGTCCGCCGGTCGCCCTTTACGACGGCTCGTGGTCCGAGTGGGGCGCCCGCATGGACTTGCCCGCCGCGATTGGAGATAAATAACGCCGGACGCGTCATCAGGGACCGGCGCCATGATCTTTCGACAACTTTTCGACAATACGTCAAGCACCTATACCTACCTGATCGCCAGCCGCCGCGGCGGCGAGGCGCTGATCATCGACCCGGTGATCGAGAAGGTCGAACGCTACCTTCAGCTCATCCATGAACTCGATCTCCGGCTGGTGAAAGCGCTGGACACTCATCTCCATGCCGACCACATCACGGGCATCGGCGCCCTGCGCGACCGTACCCAGTGTATTACCGTCATGGGCGAGCGGACGCGGGCGGATATCGTCTCGATGCGGGTTGCCGAGGGCGACAAGCTGGAGATCGAGGGCATCGACCTCGATGTGCTCTATACCCCCGGACATACGGACGACTCCTACAGTTTCGTGATGGGCGATCGCGTCTTCACCGGCGACACGCTGCTGATCCGCGGCACCGGCCGCACCGATTTCCAGAACGGCAATTCCCGCGCGCAATACGAATCGATCTTCAACAAGCTCCTGAAACTGCCGGACGACACGCTGGTATTCCCTGCCCACGACTACAAGGGCGACACCGTCTCGACCATCGGCGAGGAGCGCGCCTGCAATCCGCGGCTCAAGGTCAAATCGGTCGACGAATACGTCGACCTGATGAACAATCTCAAGCTGGCCAACCCAAAGATGATGGACGTTGCCGTGCCGGCGAACATGCATGTCGGCATGACGCAGGACGACATCGCCCATCCCGACTGGACCATCGACGCGCAAACGGCGCTCGTCCATCTGCGGGATCCGCACTATGCGTTTGTCGACCTGCGCGAGAACAGCGAGCGCAAGAAACACGGTCTCATCCCTGGCTCGATCCATGCGCCGTTTCCCGATCTGATGGAGAATGTCCATCCCGGCGGAATGCTCTATGAACTGGCGTCATCCACATCGAAGAGGCTGATGTTCTATTGCGCCTTCGGCGAACGGTCGGCGATGGCGGTGCGCGCGACCCATGCGAGCGGCATCAACGAAGCCTGCCACCTCAAGGGCGGAATCGATGCGTGGAAGAAAGCCGGCGGTGCGGTCACGCAATAACGAGGCGCTGGCGCCGCCAGCGCTTATTTGAGGATTTGGCTCAAAAACATCTTTGTCCGCTCATGCTGCGGATGAGCGAAGAACGGCTCCGGCGCGTTGATTTCAAGAATCTGGCCGCCATCCATGAACACGACACGGTCGGCGATCTGGCGCGCAAACCCCATCTCATGGGTCACGACCACCATTGTCATGCCGTCATTGGCGAGTTCGACCATGGTGTCGAGCACCTCCTTCACCATCTCCGGGTCCAGCGAGGAGGTCGGCTCGTCGAACATCATGATCTTCGGATTCATGCACAGCGCGCGGGCGATCGCGACACGCTGCTGCTGGCCGCCGGAAAGCTGGCCAGGATACTTGTCGGCCTGTTCAGGAATTTTCACGCGGGCAAGGAATTTGCGGGCAAGCTCCTCCGCCGCGTGCTTTGGAGTCTTGCGCACGTAGATCGGTCCGAGCGTGCAGTTCTCCAGCACGGTGAGGTGCGGAAACAGGTTGAACTGCTGGAACACCATGCCGACGTCCTTGCGGATCTCGTCAAGGCGTTTCACGCTGCGCGTGAGCGGCAGGCCCAACACGCTCACGTCGCCGCGTTGGAACTCCTCAAGGCCGTTGATGCAGCGGATCAGCGTCGACTTGCCCGACCCCGACGGCCCGCAGATGACCACCCGCTCGCCGCGCCCGACAGTGAGGTTGATCGCCCCCAGCACCTGGAACGCGCCGTACCATTTGTAGAGACCTTTGATGTCGACCGCCGGCGACGGCGGTTTCGGCGGCGCGATGGGATCGCCGATCTCCTGATTGGTCCCTTGATTGGTCCCTTGATTCACGGCGCGCCCCTCATCGCCGCTCGGCGCGGCCAAGCCGGCGCTCGATGCTGTCGGCGTAGCGCGCCATGGCGAAACAGCAGACAAAATAGCACAGCGCCGCGAAAGCGTAGCCTGAGGCGCTGGTGACCGGCGTCGCCCATTTGGGATCGTTGCGCGCGACTTCAATGGTCTTGAGAAAATCAAAAATGCCGACGAAGAACACCAGGGTCGTATCCTTGAACAGGGCGATGAAACTGTTGACGATATTCGGGATCGTGATGCGGAGCGCCTGCGGCAGCACAATCAGCCGGTTCATGCGCCAATAGCCAAGCCCAAGCGCCCGCGCCGCCTCATATTGCCCGCGCGGGATCGCCTCGAGCCCTGCCCTTACAACCTCCGCCTGATAGGCGGCGGCAAACACCGCGATGCCGACCAGCGCGCGCAGCAGCTTGTCCGGCGACCAGGCCGGCGGCACAAACAGCGGCAGCATCACGCTCGCCATGAACAGGACGGTGATCAGCGGCATGCCGCGGATGAATTCAATGAAACCGATCGACAGCGTCTTGACGAGCGGCATCTCGGAGCGCCGCCCCAGCGCCAGAACGATACCGATCGGAAGAGACGCGACGATGCCGACGGCGGAAACGACAATCGTCACCAGCACACCGCCCCACAGGCTTGTGTCCACATCGGAAAGGCCGATCAGCGGCCACCCCCGCAAGAGCGCAATCGACACGACCGGGAGAATGACGAAAAAATAGATCGCGCCAAGGCCGCGCCGCGGCGCGTCAAGCCACCCGAGCCAGACCGTCCCGAACGCCAGCAGCGCAAAAAAGACGTCGACCCGCCAGCGCTCCGCCACTGGATAGGAACCGTAGACGAAATAGGAAAACCGCTCCCGCACGAAGGCCCAGCATGCTCCGACAGGGCCCGAATTTCCCGTCGCGAGACAGGCCTCGCGGTCCGCGCCCGACCACACCGCATCGATGAAAAGGAAGCGGACGAGCGGTGGAACGGCCCAGGCCAGGAAGGCAAGCACCGCAAACGTCAGCAGGACATTTGGAACGCTCGAAAACAGCTTGGCGCGCAGCCAGCCCACAATGCCGACCTGCATCGCCGGCGGCGACAGGGCGGGGGCCGGGGTCCGCCTTACATAGGCGATGCCGTTGGACGGCGGCTCGGGGATTTCTGCGGCCGGCGCGGTCATCGCTGACCCCACTTCAACCGCGACTGATAGATATTCATCACCAGCGAGGTGAAAAGGCTGATGGCGAGATAGACCGCGAGCGTAATGGCGACCACCTCCACCGCCTGTCCGGTCAGGTTCAGCACCGTTCCGGTGAAAATCTGCACGAAGTCCGGATAGCCGATGGCGACAGCGAGCGTCGAATTCTTGGTCAGGTTGAGGTACTGGTTGGTCAGCGGCGGAATGATGACGCGCGTGGCCTGCGGAATGATCACGAGGGTGAGCGCCTGCCGGCGATGCAATCCGATCGCGGCAGCCGCTTCCAACTGACCGCGCGGCACCGACATCAGTCCGGCGCGCACGACCTCCGCGATGAAAGCCGCCGTATAGATCACGAGGCCGAACAGCAGCGCGGCGAATTCCGGCAAAATTTCAATACCGCCGCCGACATTGAAGCGGCCAAGGGTCGGCGGCGTCCACGTCACCTGGAAACCGTAGATCGACATGGCGATGACCGGGAAGACGACAAGCATCCCGATCGTGAACGGCCAGGCCGGGATGATGCGGCCGGTCTGCTCGCGCCGCCGCCGCAGATAGATGTGGAGCAGTGTTCCCAGCACGAAAGCCGCCAGCAACGCCACGCCAAGCGGTTTGGCGCCGACCTCGATCGTCGGCCGCGTCAGGAACAGGCCGCGATTGTTCAGCAGCGTTCCGCCGGCGAACACAATGCTGTCGCGAAAGTCCGGAAGCGCCTTTAACACCGCATTGTAGATAAACAGCAATTGCAGCAGCAAGGGAATGTTGCGGATCACTTCGACATAGGCGCCCGACACTTTCGCCACCAGCCAATTGCTGGAAAGCCGTCCAATCCCGATGATGAAACCAAGGATCGTGGCCAGCACGATTCCGAGCACGGCGATCAGCAGCGTGTTCAGCAATCCGACCCAGAACGCCCGCCCGAAAGTCGAGCTGTCGGAGGAATAGGGAATCAACGTCTGGCTGATATCGAAGCCGGCAACGGAATCGAGAAACCCGAAACCGGTCGTGATATTGTTGCGTGCCAGGTTCTCGACGGTGTTGTAGGTCAGCGCCGCGAAAAACGCGACGATGACGACCAACAGCACCGTCTGCAAGACGAAGCTGCGAAACCGCGGATCATAGAAGATCGAATCCGATGTCTTCGTGCGGTTGCCGCGCATCGTGCGGATTCGCGAGCCGGACGACGCGGCTTATCGGATCGGCGGCCCGTACTGAATGCCGCCCTTGGTCCACAGCGCATTCAGGCCGCGCGTGATCTTGAGGGGCGAGCCCTGGCCGAGGTTGCGGTCAAAAATCTCGCCGTAGTTGCCGACGTGCTTGATGATGCGGTAGGCCCAGTCCTTGGTCAGGCCGAACTGCTCACCATAGTTGCTTTCGGTCCCGAGCAGCCGCTTGATCTCCGGATTGTCGGATTTGAGCTGCTCGTCGACATTCGCCTTGGTGATGTTGAACTCTTCGGCATTGAGCAGGACAAAATGGGTCCACCGCACGATGTCGAACCATTGGTCGTCGCCATGGCGCACGAACGGCGCAAGCGGCTCCTTGGAGATGATTTCCGGCAGCACGACGTGGTCGTCCGACTTGGCGAGTTTCAGCCGCACGCTGTAAAGCTGGGACGCATCCGAGGTAAAGGCATCGCATCGTCCGCTGTCGTAGGCTTTCAGCGCCTCGTCGAGCTGCGCGAAGGTTGCCGACTTCAGCTTCATCTTGTTGGCGCGAAAATAGTCGGCAAGGTTGAGTTCGTTGGTGGTGCCCTGCTGGACGCAGACGGTGGCGTCGCTCAGTTCGAGCGCAGAATTGACCTTGAGCGACTTGCGGACAATGAACCCCTGCCCGTCGTAATAGTTCGGCGTGGTCCCGTTCAGGCCAAGCTGGGTATCGCGCGAACTCGACCACGTGGTGTTGCGGACCAGCACGTCGACATCACCCGACTGCAGCGCAGTGAAGCGGTCTTTCGCCGTCAGCGCAACGAACTTCACCTTGGTGGGATCGTTAAAGATCGCCGCGGCCAGCGCGCGGCAATAATCGACATCGAAGCCGGTCCAATTTCCCTGCGCGTCCGGAAGTCCGAAGCCTGGCAGTTGCCCGTTCGCACCGCAATTCAGCACGCCGCGCGACTTTACCGTGTCCAGTGTTCCTGCCGAAGCCAGAGCGGGTACCGCCGCGATCAATACGATCGTCGCCACCCTCAATATCGACCGGATCATGGGCCTGCCTCTCGGTTCCGCGGTTTCGGCTTGAAGTTTTGTATCTCAAAACGATTGGCCTTCAAGGTCAAGGGCTTGACGCCGGGAAGCCCCCGCCTGTCTAAGAATGGGTCCAATCGTCGCGGCCCCGGCATGGCGGCGCGCAGCGGAGACAAGGCAGCAGCAGAAGCAAGGCAAAGGTAACATGAGCAAGACGCCGTCCGAGGAAGAGCTGCATCGTCTCAAGACCGACACGAAGCTTGCGACCGGCGGGCGCGATCCGTTCGCTCATCACGGCTATGTCAATCCGCCGGTCTATCACGCCTCGACACTGCTTTATCCGACGGCGGAGGATTATCTCGCGCATCGCGGCCGCTATCAGTATGGGCGGCGCGGCACACCCACATCGGAGGCGCTGGAGAATGCGATCAAGGCCATCGAAGGGCCGGCATGCGCCGGCGTATCCCTGTTGCCGTCCGGCCTCGCGGCGATCTCCTCGGCCTTGCTTTCGGTCGTCCAAGACGGCGACCACGTGCTTGTCGTGGACAGCGCCTACGCTCCGACCCGGAAATTCTGCAATGATATCCTGACGCGGTATGGCGTTTCGACGACGTATTACGATCCTCTGATCGGCGCCGGCCTCGACGCGCTGATGCAGCCGAATACGCGCGCCGTGTTCACCGAGGCACCGGGCTCGCTGTCGTTCGAGATGCAGGATATCCCGGCTATCGCGGAGGCCGCCCATCGCCGGAATGCCGTTGTCCTGATGGACAACACCTGGGCGAGCCCGATCTATTTCCGCGCGCTCGAACACGGCGTCGACATCTCGATTCAGTCCGGCACCAAATATATCGGCGGCCATTCCGATCTGATGCTCGGCACGATTTCCTGCAACAGGGACACCTGGGCCAGGGTCCGCGACACGGTGCAGACCATGGGTCTGTGCGTCGGACCGGACGACATGAACCTCGGTCTGCGCGGCCTGCGCACCATGGGTGTGCGGCTGGCACAGCATCAGGCATCCGGGCTCAAGGTGGCGCACTGGCTCGCGCAGCGGCCCGAAATCCTTCGGGTGCTGCATCCGGCGCTTGAAAGCGATCCCGGCCATGCCATCTGGAAGCGCGACTTCACCGGTGCGAGCGGCCTGTTCAGCGTGGTGTTCAAGCCGGCGTCGCAGGCCAAGGTGAATGCATTTCTCAATGCGCTCACGCTGTTCGGGATCGGCGCGTCGTGGGGCGGCTATGAAAGCCTCGCCATTCCATTTGACTGCACCGCCCTGCGTTCCGCAACCAAATGGGCGCCGGGCGGACCGACCGTCCGCATCCACATCGGGCTTGAGGATATCGGCGACCTGATTGCCGACCTCGAACGCGGGTTTGCCGCGTTTGCGACGGC
>Ga0164243_10003808_pt1 | contig 23963 bp, 21 predicted proteins | sample OricompcompostOP_FD_108781 | JGI IMG/M metagenome (GOLD analysis project Ga0164243, IMG submission 108781) | Organic Plus compost microbial communities from Emeryville, California, USA - Original compost - Organic plus compost (OP) | ecosystem: Engineered > Solid waste > Mixed feedstock >...
CGACCCGGCCGTGGGCCTCCCGGACGGCAAGAGGTTCCGGTCGTGGGCGTTGACTGTCGTCGCCGGGCGAGGACCTCGACAGGGTCATTCGTGCGGCGGAGTCTCGCGTGGTTCGGTTGTGGCGCAGGCGGTTCGTGGCGTCGTCGGGAGTCGGTCGGGTACGCGCCTACTGGCGCCTGCTCGGTGTAGTCGGAGAGGTTCCGCCGGTCGCGGACGCTCGGGTCGCGGACGCTCAGGTCACGGACGGCGACGATCGATGCCGCGCTACCGGGTGTCGTGCGCCCTGCGGTCACCCTCCTGCGGGTACGGTCGGGGCGCGGCCCGCCTTCGAGCGAGCAGCGCGGCGAGGAACGACCGGAGCGAGGCGGGATCACCGATGTCTACGACGACCGACCCCGCCGCGCCCGAGACCGCGTCGCCGCCCGAGACCGCACAGCCACGGGAGTCGGGGGAGCAGACCGCGCCGACACGGGGGTCGGCACGCGGGTTGCTGCGGCGTGCCAGCGTCGCGCAGCAGCGAGCGGCCCAGCTGGCGTCCCTGGTGCAGACTGCGCGGGTCGAGGTGGAGGACGCCTACGCTCAAGCGCGCCAGGCGCAGGTGACCCGCGCCATCGCGGAGATGCCGGTCGAGCGCCTGCGCGAGGTCGCCGACGGCCGGGCCCGCTCGGCCAGCCTCGCCGAGCACGGCTACGCCACCGTCGCTGACGTGTTGCGCGCCGGAATCGAGCAGCTGCAAGCACTTCCGGGCGTCGGCGAGGGCACCGCGAAGCGCATCGTCGCCGCGGCCGAGCATCTGGCCGCGACCACCGACGAGACCCTGCAGTTCCGCATCGTCCTGGACCCCACCAACGTCGAGAACACCCGGTTGCTGCGCGCGCTGGCGGTGTGGGCAGCCGTACGGCACGCGGCCGACCGCCACGGTGAGCACGCCGGGGACCTGGCCCAGCAACTGGCGACCGACGTTCCGCTCATCCACCAGGCGACCGGACTGCGCCGGCTCTTCGCCAGTCCCCGGCGCCGTCGCGAGGCCGATGCCGCCCTGGGGCGGGTCTCGACCGCGCTGCACGCCGCGCGGGCCAGTGGGCTGCTGCAGGCCGCCGAGGACGTCCAGACGGTCCGCGCCCCCAGCGACGACCAGGTGTGGCGCGACTTCGAGCGCCAGTCAGCCGCCTACTACGGACTGCTCGGCGAGGTCGTGCCGCTCGGCGGCGACGTCGCCGCGGCGGAGGGCTACCTGCCGGCCGAGATCGTGGAGCGGGTCAACGCGCAGCGCCTGGACACCTCGAAGCTCAAGGACAGCCTGCGGCTGCGCGGGTACCAGTCCTTCGGCGCCCGGTTCGCGCTGGTGCAGCGGCGGGTGATCCTCGGCGACGAGATGGGGCTCGGCAAGACCGTCCAGGCCATCGCGGCCATGGCGCACCTGGCCACCAACGGGGGCAAGCCGCTGTTCCTCGTGGTCTGCCCGGCGAGCGTGCTCATCAACTGGACCCGCGAGATCGCGGCGCACTCGACGCTGCCCGTGACGACTCTGCACGGCCCCGACCGTGTCCGGGAGGCGGCCCGGTGGCGGCGGCGGGGCGGCGTCGCGGTCACCACGTTCGGCTCGCTGGGCACCCTGACCCGCACGCCGCCCAAGCCGGCCCTGCTCGTCGTCGACGAGGCGCACTACGTGAAGAACCCGGCGGCGAAACGGACCCGCGCGGTCCGCAAGCTCGCCACGGGCGCGGAGCGGGTGCTGTTCCTCAGCGGCACGCCCATGGAGAACCGGATCGAGGAATTCCAGTCCTTGGTCGGCCAGCTGCGCCCCGACCTCGCCCCGGCGATGGGGCGCGAGCACGGCGTGCCGGGGGTGCGCGCGTTCCGCCGCGCGGCCGCACCCGTCTATCTGCGGCGCAACCAGGCTGACGTGCTCACCGAACTGCCCGAGCTGGTCCAAGTGGACGAGTGGGTACGGTTCGGGCCCGAGGATGGTGCCGCCTACCGGGCGGCCGTCCGCGAGGGCAACTTCATGGCCATGCGCCGGGCGGGCTTCGTCTCACCGCGCTCGGCCAAGCTGGTTCGGCTGGTCGAGCTCGCCGAGGAGGCGATGGACAACGGCCGCAAGGTGGTGGTCTTCTCCTACTTCCGTGACGTGCTCGGCGTGGTGACGGCGGCCCTGGGCGAGCGCGCGTACGGCCCGATCACGGGAGAGACGCCGACCGCCGCGCGGCAGCAGCTCGTTGACGAGTTCACCCGCTCACCACGGCCGGCGGTGCTCGTCTCGCAGATCGAGGCGGGTGGCGTGGGACTCAACATCCAGGCCGCCTCGGTGGTGATCCTCTGCGAACCGCAGGTCAAGCCCTCGATCGAGGCCCAGGCCATCGCCCGCGCCCACCGCATGGGGCAGGTGCGCAGCGTGCAGGTCCACCGGCTGCTCACCCAGGACTCGGTCGACCAGCGGATGCTCGAGATGCTCGACGCCAAACAGCAGACGTTCGACGCGTACGTCCGCCAGAGCGAGATCGCGCAGGCCGCGCCGGGTGCGGTGGACGTCGCCGAGGTCCAGCTCGCGCGCACGATCGTGGCGCGGGAGCAGCACCGCCTCGCCACCGAGCCCCCCGACGACGAGCCGTCCGACGCCTAGCTCCGCGACGGCGAGTCCGCGCCGTGGAGTGTCGCCATTCGACTTCAGCACTGATCGATCCCTGAGGTGAACAATGCGGGTGTTGGCGACCGGTGGCGGCGGAGAGCGGGAATTGCCCGGAAGCGGGCCTTCACCCATGGCCACGGTTCCGGCGGGTCCGGGCAGGTCGGGGGAGCTGTGCCGCCATCCCCCTTCGTGACGGGGTCACGAACTGGTGGACCGTCGTTCCCGGGCGCGCAGGCGGGCCGGTCGCGACCGCGGCGCGACCCGCAGGGCGTTCAACGACTGGAGGATCGACAGCGCCAGCGGATGCTCCCGGCCCAGGACCAGGCGGGCCGTGTCCAGCGTCTGGTGGAGCTCCTGGTCGGCGGCCGCGACGTCGCCCTGTTCCCACAGCAGCATTCCGAGCTGGTGACGGGTCTGCAGCGTCGAGGGGTGCTCCGCGCCGAGGGTGCGGTTCCGGTCGGCGTGCAACTGCCGTGCCAGCTCGATCGCCCTGGCCAGGTCGCCGAGTCCGTGCAGAGCGGCGACCTTGATGTCCGTGGCGCTCAAGGTCAGCGGATGGTCGGGGCCGAGTACCCGCAGGCTGTTCTCCAGCGCCTGCTCGGCCAGTTCGTGAGCCGCGGCGTAGTCGCGTTGGTCCAGCCGTACCCGGGCGAGATAGGTGCACATGACCAGCACGGCCGGATGGTCCTCGGCCAGGGTCCGCTGCTGTCGTTCCAGGACAACGGTGATCTCGCGCGCGGCCTCGGTCAGGCGTCCCTGCGCCCGCAGGCACTCGGCGAGGATGCCGCGTGTACTGAGCGTGTCACGGTGGTCGGGGCCGAGGGCCTCCTCCCGGCCGGCGAGGGCGGCCTGCAACATCGCCGCTCCCCGGCGCTGGCCCAGGTCGTGGCGGACCCGGCCGAGGTTGTGCATGGTGATGAGGGTCTCGGGGTCCTTGGGGCCGAATCGAGCCCGGATGCGGGGCAGCAGGTCCTCCAGGTGCTTCTCGGCGCTGTCGAGAAAGCCGCGCGTGTACCGGACCCGGGCCAGGTCCCGTTCCGCGACCAGTACGGTCCGGTCGTCCTCGCCCACCAGCTCGCGACCCAGGCGCACGGTGGTCGCCAGCACCGTCTCGGCGCGGTCGAGTTGCCCGGTCGACCGCAGGAACGTGGCGGCCCGGGTCGCGAACTCGACCATGGGGTGGGCCTGCTGCGGCGCCGGGTGCAGTCGGCGCTCGACGCTGAGCCGCAACGGGGCCAGCGTGTGTTCGACCATGGCAGACCACGCCGGCCAGGCCTGTGGGTCGCGGGGGTCATGGCCCTTGGTGGCCTGGGTCAGCAGGTCCACCAGGAGCTGCACATGGTGGTTCGCGGCGGCCCGATAGTCGTCCACGTGCAGGGACGCGGCGCGGACCAGCGGATGCACGGAGATCGTCGGCTCGTCGCCGGTCTCCAGGATGCTGATCAGGCCGAGTTCGGCCATGGCACGCAGGGTCGCCCACAGCGCGTTCTGGCTCAGCGCCGGGAAAAGCCCGGATCCGGTCAGCGTGCGGGGCCGGAGCAGGACAGCGACCGGGATCGGCGCGCCCTCGAAGCAGGCGAGTAGGTGCATCAGGGTTCGGGCATAGGGCATGCCACGGTCAGCGAGCAGCGTGAACGATGGCTGCCACGCCCGTCCGATGAGTTCGAGGGCCCGCCGGTCGGTCGCGTCCGGTGCCGACGGCGGGTCGAGGAACGGCTCCACCGCGTAGCCGTCGCGCATGGTCGCGGCGAACGACCGAAACGTGGCGATGCTCGGGCGATCCGGCCGCGCGGCTCGCAGAGAAGCGGCGTTACGCAGGTAGCTGCCGACCAGGCGCAGTCCCAGCGGCAGCCCACCGAGGAGCGTCACGAGGTGCTCGGCGTCGCTGCGGCTGCCCGCCGCGGGCCCGGCGAGGTCGAGGAGCACCGCGGCCCCGTCCTCGGCGGACAGGCCGGACACGCTGCGCAGCCGCAGCCACGCCGGGGGCGGGTCCCCCCACGTCGCACGGGTGCCGTCCCGCGTGGTGACCAGCACCATGCCCTGTCCGCGGCGCGGCGCCCGCAGCCAGCCGTTGCCGTCCGTCACGTCGCCGCCCGATCCGGCCAGCGTCTCGTCGGGACGGTCGGCGTTGTCGAGGATCAGCAGCCAGGGCCGGCTCTGGGCCTCGAGCAGGCGCCAGACCACGTCGGGTGAGCTGCCCCGCAGCTGCTCGGGCGATGCCCCGAGCTCGACGGCCAGGGCGTGCATGCCCGTCACCAGGACGGCCTCGCTGTCGGCGGCGATCCACCACACGCTGTGGCCCAGCCGCTCGGCGTGCTGGGAGAGCGTGAGCGCGACCGTGCTCTTGCCGACCCCGCCCAGACCGTGCAGGACATAGGTGCGCGGGCCGCTTCCCGTCAGCGCGCTGGTCAGCTCACCGAGGAGCTGGTCGCGTCCGCGCAGCATCGGTTCCCGGTCGAGCCGGCCGAGCGGAGGGCTGAGGGAGACCAGGACGGACCGCGCGAGCGGTGTGGCGGCACCGAGTGAGCCCGGCCCCAGTGGAGCCGGTTGCCACATCGCCGGCACCGGCGCGTCGAAGGCAACGGGCACAGCCGGCGCTTCGGGCCGGGCCGGCTCGCCGTCGGCGCTCTTGGCGCGACCGCGCTGCGTGGGTACCTGCCGCCGGTGGTGACCCGCGTTGCGCCGGACCCGGGCGGCCGCCGCCACCCACGCGCCCACGTTGTCCTCCGGCACCCCGCAGGCGCGCAGCACCTTGCCGAAGGCCTTAGCCGACTTCGGTGCGGGAACGTGGCGTCCGCTGAAATACCCACCGACCGTACTCTGAGGAATCTTCGTTTCCTCGGCCAGTCCGCGTACGGTCTTGCCGGCGGCGTCCTTCAGCTCGTTAAGTGCATCGACGAACTGTTTTCGCGTGGTAATGGAGATCAGATTCCGGGCGTCGAATTTGACGCCGGCGCCGGTCATCCGCCGACCCCTTTACGCAGCGGGTCTCCGCAGGTCTGGCCGTGCACCCACATCATTACTCGGGGTGGTAAGAAACGAGCGCACATTACTGGGCTCCTGTAAGTCACGTCAGGGTTCCGCGTGGCGTACGGAGTTGTCCGGACTTATGACCGAGTATGCCCGCTACCTATGGCCGATGGAATACCTTTTCCAGTGACCTGAGTGCGACGGAGGGAGAGTGGACGTGGTTTATTTCATCGTCGTGAACTGCGCGGTCGCGCTCATGGCCGGGGCGGTTCTCGGCTGGCGCCTGCGGAGGTTGTCCATCGCGGCCGGCGCCCGGCGGACCACCGCGCGCGACCGGTGCGTCGCCGCGGCCGCGGCACGAGCCGGCTGGGCCGCCAACGCGATCGCGACGTTGCGCTGGTACGCGTGGGACCGCCCCGCGCTGCTCGCGGGGTCCGCGACGGACGAACAGTCCGATCCCCGGGTCGCCGCGCAACTGCTCGCCGCGGCGACCCGCGGCGACGATCACGTCGAAGGTCTCGGTCGCCGTGACGAACGGGTGAGTGTGGACGCCGTGATCGGGTTGGCCGGCGAGGCACTGGAACCGTACGGTGTCCGGCTGGAGGCCCCTGCCGGTACCGGCTCGGGCGCGGTGCCGGGCAGCGCGGTCGGCCTCCTGACGCGTCTGCTCGCCGAGGTGGCCGATCGCACGCGCGCGGTGCGCATCATCGGCGTGAGTGACGACGTGGTGCCCGCGTTGACCATCGACCGGTCCGACCTGCATGAGCACCGCCTGCGGCAGTGGCGGGACAACGCCGTCGCCCGGTTGACCCTGACGGAACGGACCCTGACCGTGCCGCTGCTGGGGGAGCCGCGATGAACGAGGTGCGCCGAACGGTCGCGGGAGTCGTCGCCGCGACGATGCTGATCGCGCCGTTGCTTCTGCTCCTGCTTCCCGAGGCGCGTCGACCCTCGGGACTGGTCGCCCCGCTTCTCGCCCTGACGATCGCGGCGGCAACGATCTGGCTGGAGCCCGTCTGGTGCGCCCTCGTCGCGGTCGGGGCGCTGATCGGTGTGTCCGCCGTGGCCGGACCGGATCTCGCCGCGGCACTCGCGGTGGTGCTGCTCCTCTGCTCCGTCCACTGGGGACTGCGCTGGGGCTGGCGCGCGGTGCTGGCGGCCATCGTGGCGGCGGTCGCCGGGTTGGCCGGACTCATCATCGGCCACGGGTCGGACATCGCCACCCTCAGCGTGACGAGTGCGGGGATCTGCGTGGCGGGCACCGTGGCCGGCATCGTGGTGGGAGGTGCCATCGATCAACGCGCGGTACGCGTCGCGATCGCCGAGGAGCTGCACACCGCCCGCCTGCGGGCCGACACCTGGGCCGACACATACCCGGGCCGTCGGGCGCAGGCCCTGCGCGCGCTGGACGGCGCGGTGCGGTGGCCGGCGACGCTGCCCGCCCCACCAGGGCGCTTTCCCGACGACGACACCGCGACCGCGGACGTGGAGAACGACGTCATCAAGGCGTTCACGACCTGCATCCGCTCGATCGTGGGCGAGGAGGTGGATGGCGAGGTACGGGTGGTGCTCGATGGTGCCTGGATCCGGATGCGGGCGGTCGTGTCGGACGAGACGCCGCGGTCGCTCGACGAGGATCCTCGCCTGCGGGCACTGCGCACCCTGGTCGAGGCCTGCCAGGGCGTCCTGACCGTGGTCGACCGGCCCGGTCACGGCCTGGCCGTCCACGTCCGGGTTCCGCGCCTGCGCACCCGCCGGGCCCAGGGCACCGGCGGCCAGGTTGCCTGACCAGGACACGTGCTCACGGGAACGGCCGAGATCGAACCGACGGGCAGCGTGGCTCTCCTTCGCCCTGCTCACCACCGTGCTGGGGCTCAACACCCTCGGCCTGGTGCTGGCGCCGAGCCTGCTCGGCGGGTGGGAGTTGCTGCTCGTGGCGTTGCGACCCACCCCGACCGTGCTCGTGCTCGTCGGCGGGCGGCTCGACGCCTGGATCGCTCTGATCATCGCGGTGCCGACCCGGCTGCTGCTGGACCTGGCGTACTTCCTGGCGGCCCGGCACGGGGGCCTCGCCGTGCTGGGCCGATTCCGCTGGGGTGCCCTGGTCGTCCGCCCCATGGCCCACCACCGGTCGGTGCGGGCACTGCAGCGCATCGCCCTCGTCTACGCCAGCACACCGGTGGACATCGCGCTGGGGCTCGGGCCGACGTCGTTGCCGCGGTTCCTGGCGGTAACCGGGGTGGGGACGACCGTGTCCACCGTCTTCTACCTGCTCGTCGCGTCGTCGGTGGCGGGCCCGGCGGGCGGTGTCCTCGACTGGGTGGCTCGACACGCGACGGTGGTGACGCTGGTGATCGTCGTCGCCGTCGTCGCGGCCGTCGCGGTCGGTGTGCGTCGGCGGTCCCGAACCAGGTCGTCCTAGCTCTGGGCGCTGCTCGCGCTCTCGGACGAGGGCGACGAGCAGCCCCAGCCGGCCCGGGGCCGCTACTGGATGGGATCGATGAACGTGTCGATCAGCCAGGTGTCCAGACGGGAGTACGCGGCCGGCTCCCGATCGACCGTGTAGGCGGCCAGCCGCCGGCTGCTGGTCATCGCGGCCAGCATCTGTGACCAGCTGCCCGCCGCCTCGGGGCTGCCCTCGTGCAGGCCCGCGTGCTCGGCCCACAGGCGCTGGCGGGTGGCGGTGACCAGCAGCGGGTTGACGATGCCGACCGCGAGTTCCAGGTCGCTGAGCAGGCCACGCCGGCAGATGTTCGCCGAGCCGACGAGCATGAACTCGTCGTCGCAGATGACGAGCTTCGAGTGGATGTAGACCGGGTGGGTCGGCAGGTTGTACTGGAGCGTCACGAGGTTTGTCGCGTCGCCCTCGCTCTGCAGCCGCCAGATCGCCCGGTCGCGCCGCCGGTCGATCAGTTCGGTGACCGTGCCGGTGCGACCCGGGTCCCGGCTGGGCAGCAGAACGATGACCCGGACGCCGCGCCGAAGGGCGTCGACGAGCAGCGGCAGGACGTCGAACTCCGGGCCCAGACCCTGCGCACCGGCCGGGGTGTCGAGCAGGTCCGGCGCGAAGTACTGATCTTCGATATAGATGTACTCGCGGGCCGTGGCGATGGCCCGGTGCAGCAGCCGGCCGAAGCTGTTCGTCGGCGCGGCCAGGCCGATCGACGGCGGGATGGTCTCGACGATCTGCACCGTCCCCGTGACCCTCGGGTCCGGGGTCGGCTCGACCACGCTCTCCGCCATGGGGGTGAGCGCGGTGGAGCCGCTGACCCGCCGCACGCGTCGACGGTGCTCGTCGGAGCAGGCCGCGGTCCACCGGGCGGCGAAGCGGCGCTGCAGCTCGATCGCCGCCGGCCCCTCGATCCGGACGCCGAGGTCGTGACTCGGCCCGCGCGGCGTCGCGTACCGCCGGGGGTCGATGCGTTCGTGGGCGCGGTCGTAACGGGGGGCCGCGAGATCGACCGAGCCGAGCACGGCCCACACGTCCGTACCCGCCTCGAAGATGCTGAGCTTGACGTGGTTGCTCAGGATCACGTTGCGCAAGGAGCGGTCGATCAGCACCTGGACACCCCGACTACGCCGCAGCCGCCACCACAGGGGTGGGGGAACGGCCACGAACCCCCACGCGTGGCCGCTCGCGCTGACCCTCACCTCGACCTCGTGGCTGGCCGCGTGCCGGAGCATGGCGACCAGCCCGGTCGCGTTGGGCACCTTGCCCTCGGGGGCGATGTTCATCAGGCGCCAGCCATAGTGCAGGACGCGCCGCGGACCGTACTTGGCGCGGAACACGCGGGCGACGCTGTCGAACCAATGCTCGAAATATTCGGAACCATCAACAAGAACGTCGACCGGGCTGCCGCCGAACACGGGCTCGGATTCGAGCAGCCACTGGCGGAGGGCTTCCCGACGCCGCTGGGTGGGCAGCGTGGGAACGGCCGGAACCGTGGGTGTGGACATGCCATCGAGGACACGCCGTGCGCGGTCCGAGTGCCAGTTCGCGGGCCGAGTTCGGACAACCCCGTACAGTCCCGGTCAGGTCAGCCGAACGGTGGACAACAGCCCGTACGGCTGGAACACCGGACGACCGACCGTACAGGTGGGTGTGGTCAGCGTCTCCTCAGGGTCCGCGGTTGGCCGCGCTCGTCGAGTTCCACGATGTCGATGTCGATATCGTGCCCGAGGCTCAGCCGCTGCCCGGGCCGCACCGCCACGGGCCGGCCGGGGACCACGCGTTGGCCGTCCACGAAGGTGGAGGTCGGCGAGTCGCAGTCGTCGACGAGAAGCTGGTCGTCGCGCCACCAGAGCCGAGCATGCCGGCGCGAGACCCGGGGGTAGTCCCGGAGTTCGTGGAAGGCGGGAGATCCCTGACCGATCAGGAGACCATCGGCGGGAACCGTGACGAGCTGCCCCCAGGGGCAGCGCAGGGCGACCGCCGCGGGACGTCTGTCCGGCTGGTCGGCGACCAGCGCCCTCGGGGTCACGCGTCCACCGGCCTCGCCCGCGCCGCGCGGCTGCACGTGGCGCGGCTCGACGTGGCGCAGGGACACCAGGTGGATTCCGCACAGTCCGGGGTGGGCCGACTCCGTCGGGCAGCCGGCAACGGGACATCGCCAGGTCATGGTCGCCACGACGCATTCCCTGCGCTGGTTCCCCCGTGGCGTTCCCGCCAGGCGGGGCGGGCCCTGCGGATCATGCGATCTCCGCCTGCCACTGACCGTGCTCGTCACGCACGAGCGCCCGCACGGTGACCGTCGACCCGGGCGACGGCGCCCGGAAGAAGATGGCCCGGGCGAGCGGGTTGACCAGCACCGATTCCACGATCGTGCCGATGGCTCGGCCACCGCCCTCGGGCAGCCGCGCCAGGGCGAGGTCGGTCAGCGCGTCCCGAGCCGCGCGGGCGACCTCGAGTCGCAGGTCGTGCTGGCGCCGGACGCCGACCGCCACCCGCTGCAGCGCGAGGTCGAGGATCCGCGGCGCGACGTGCGGCCGGATGTAGTCGAGCACCACGAAGCTGTCGCCGAACCGGTTGCGAAGCTCGGGCCGGCCGAGATGGTCGTGGAAGAACTGGTCGAAGGCCTCGCGCAGCAGCTGCTCGACCATGGCCGGTGGGGTGTCGTACGTGACGCGGGCGGGCACCGCGGACCCCGCCTCCCGCGGGTTGGTGACGCCCAGGTTCGAGGTGAAGATGAGGAAGCACTCCGTGAAGTAGACCGTGGCGCCCCGGGCGTCGGTGAGCCGGCCGTCCTCCAGGATCTGGAGAAAGAGATCGAAGATCCTGGGATGTGCTTTGTCGATCTCGTCGAAGAGCAGCACGGAGACCGGATTCGCCCGCACGGCGTTGGTCAGCTCGCCGCCCGCGTCGTGACCCACGTAGCCGGGAGGTGCGCCGATGAGGCGCTGGTGGGCCTCGTCCGCGCGGAACTCGCTCATGTCGAAGCGCAACGGCGCGGCGTCACCACCCAGCACGAGGCTCGCGATCGCCTTGGCCAGCTCGGTCTTGCCCACGCCGGTCGGTCCCGCCAGAAAGAGCACCCCGCGCGGACGGTTCGGCGAGCTGGACAGATGGACTCCGTTGAGGCGGGTCGCCGACCGGACGAGGATGTCGACGGCCCTGCGCACGGCCTGCTGCTGGCCGAGCACCCGCGAGTTCAGGTAGCTCTCCGCTTCGCGGATCTTGGTGCGCAACTTGTCGGCGGCCCACGGGTCGTCGGTGACGCCGATCTGCAGGAGTCGCGCCGCCGCGCCGTAGTCGTCGACCGACATGCCACGGTCGCGGGCCAGCCGGCCCGACGCCACGACCTCGCGAACGGTCATGCCGTGGGTCACCTCGCCGAGCGCGGCCGCGCGTGCCTCGATGTCGGGCAGCCCTTGATACAGCACGCGAGCCGCTTGGACGCGTACGTCGAGCGTGGGGCGTGACACGGGGATCACCCGCAACGCCGGGCTGCCGACCGGGAACGCCGCATGGAGATCCTCCTGTCGTTCGCAGACCCAGAAGATCGTGTTGTAGGGCGTCATCGCGCTCGGGTTCGGGCCGGCCGGCGCGGCCGGAGTGGCTTGATGCCCCAGGGCCTCCACGGTGGCGAGCAGGGCGCGCTCGCCCGCATCGAGCAGCGCGTCGGCTGGGGCGAGCCGCGCGGCGTAGGGGACGACGAGGCCGACCGGCGCCGCGGTGTTGCCGACGACGGCGACGAGGAGGTCGGCCAGCGCCGCCGCCGTGGCCACCCGGGTGTGCCGGCTCAGCCAGTCCGGGAACTCGTCGTCATGGGTATATGTCTCGATGGACTGCGTGACGGGGTTGAGCACCGCGAGCGCGGCGAAGTCGCGCGACTGGCAGATCTGCCAGATCACGTCCACCAGGCCCACTGGTCCGGTGTCGAGGGGATAGAGATCCCGGACATTGCCGGTGAGGAGAAGTTGCGGATGCAGCGGCAACGAGAGGTCGATCTCCCGCGCCCACGCCGGCAGGGTGGCTACCGGAGACCGACAGGTGTCGACGGGCAGTCTGACGCTCGCTGTCTCGTCCACGTCGCCCACCCGTCCTGTCGGTCAGCCCAGTGGAAGATGACCGCGGCTCAGTTCGGCGGTCGGGCGGTGCGCCGACGAGAGCCTGGTCAGCCATTGCCGGGGCGGACGCTTGATGGCGGTGTAGGACGAGGCCCGCAGGCCGGTGTAGCTGATCGCGAGCAGGCCCCACGGCAGGATGACGGCCACCACGGTGCCGGTGTCGAGCAGCACCCCCGCCGCGGCCAGCGCGACACCGACGACGACGGTCACCATGCCCCGGGCGACCGAGCCCTGGGCGGCGACGAGCACACCCGCCCCCAGGAGGCTGACGAGGGTCACGAGCGCCAGCACGGCCATCGGTACGGGACCGGCGATCGCCACACCCACCGCCGGGCCGGTGCCAGCCGCGACAAGGACGGCCACGTTCCACGGCGCGATTACCCGGCCGCGGCCCAGCAGCACCCGGCCACCGCCCGGGTCGGGCGCGGTGTAGTGCAGGAGGTGGGCGACATGCGGTTTGCTGGCCAGGTACCGAGCGCGGACCGGGGCCGGCGCCCCGTCGTGGCTCGTCGCGTCCAACGCCCACGAGAGCAGACAGAACATGGCGCCCACCGCCGCGAAGTACGCGAAGATCGCCAGGCTGGCCGCACTCGCCAGCGGTACGCCGGCGGCGTAGGCGCCGGTGACCGCCCGGATGCCGTACCCGGTGCCGATCAGCAGCCAGACGGCGGTCACGGCACCGCGCGAGCGCATCCACTCGTAGACGCCTGCCGTGCCGAACACCCCGGCGAGCAGGACGGCACCCATGGTCAGGTCTCCGACGAGGGCGGCCGCCGCGAGCGCCAGGGCGAGCCTGAGCGCCAGCACGCCCCGGCTGAGCACGACGTGCCGGTGCCCGGCACCACCGCCGGCGGCCGCCGGCAGCCGCGTGCGCCGGGCCGCGTGGACGTGGGCGAGGTCGTTGGCATATCCGCGAATGTCATTCCACTGGTAGCGGGCCGCGTAGATGAGCCAGTCGAGCACGAGCCACAGGACCAGCATCCGTGGCCATGCCCCGAGGCCGCCGCGGTACTCGGCGACGACCAGGAACACGCCGGGGCAGATCGTCCACTTGAACCAGCCGTCCAGCCGCGGCACGAGCAGATACCACCACAGGGACATCGGGCCTCCTCACTGGGTGCTGCGGCCAGCGTGGGCCCGGACCGGGGCGCGGTGCCTCGCCGCGACGAAGTCCGGTCGAACTCCGTACGGCCCCGTACTTCCGGAGTTGGTCGATCTCCGGGATGGCCGGGCGCGACTCAGGTCTCATCGGTCAGCCGCGACACCTGCCCAGCGGCGGAGAGAGGTGGGACATGTCAGCACCGGGCACGAGCAGAATCCGGCTGCGCCGCGTGCAGCGAATGCCGGTCCGCAGCGTCGACGAGGCCGCGCTGCTGGTCCGTCGAGTCTCCGCCGCGACCGTCGTCCTGGACGTCGAGCCCATGATCGCGCCCTGGCGAGGCTCGGCCGAGGCCTACCTCGCGGGCGCCCGACGGTTCCTCGACGCCATCGTCGGCCAGAGCGACACCGTGACCGCCATCGTCATCGCGTCGAACTCACCGGCCACGCGGCCGGCGATCACGTGCGACGTGCCCCTGACGCTCTCCGTCGGGGCCGGCAAGCCGTGGCGGACGGACTACCTGGCCGACCTACCGCGGCCGGTGGTTGTCATCGGCGACCAGCCGCTCACCGACGGCCTGCTGGCGTGGCGGCTCGACGGTGTCTTCCTGCACTGGCGCCATGACGGGCCGACCCCGTGGTGGCCACGCCTGCAGCGCACGCTCGGCCGGCTCGTTCTCCCGTTCGCGTTCACCCGGAGGTTCGCCCGCTGAACCTGTCTGCCCCTGACGTACGTCTCCTCTGGGGAACTCCGATGCATGGCCCGGGACGGTGTGCCGACCGTCCTCGGCGGCCTTCGCACGAAACGCCGCGCGCGACGGCGGTGCGGGGCGAACAGAGACGGTACGGTGGCGGCGCGGGCCGGTGCGAGAGGCGGTGGCTGGTGAGTTACGTCTATCGTCGGCTGGCGCTGGAACACTACGGCCGGTACTGGAAGGTGACTCCTCGCCTGCGCACGCTCGACGCCGGCCCGACGCGCGATCTTCCGCCCTGGTTCGCCGTCGCGGAGTTCCACACGGGCGACATCTGGCGCTACGCGACGGTGGGTATGAGCGCGGGTGCTCATGGCGGGGTGGAGACTTACCTGATCTCGCCCGATCAGAACGACCGTGCCGTGGAGATTCTCTTCTCCCTCACCCGTTTCCATCTGACCGGGAAGAGCGTTGGGCTCGCGCACACGGTCAACTTCGGTATGCCTCTCTGGGGCGGGTCGCAGCTGGATCACGGGTATCTCTCCTACCCGTACCTGGAGAACGAGGGATTTCTCTACATCGACAGGGGTGGCGCGCGCTCGACCGGGATCCTGTGGCTCATTCCCATCACGCGGGAGGAGCGCGAGTTCAAGCGGCAGCGCGGCGCCAACGCCCTGGAGTCGCTCTTCGAGGAACATCAGCTCGACTGCGCGGATCCCTTTCGCCGGTCGGTCCTTCCCCCACCCCCGCCGATCTTGGGGTTTTCCGCGTGATCGGAGATCGAATCACGCGGAAAACCCCAAGATCGGCGCGGAGGGCCTTTGGTGAGGAAGGTGCCCTTGTACAACGCTGGGCGTTAAGAAGGGCACCTTGCTTAGCGGGCGGGGGCGAGTTGGATCGTGCACACGGGCACGCCCTCGGCGAGGATCTCGTGCACCACGGGGTAGTCCGGGCGAGGCGGCGTGAACTCGTTGGAGATGACGATGTCGGGCCGCTCGTCCTGGGCGGCGGGTCGCAGGCCGGGCGGCATGGGGTAGTAGCCGCCGTTCCACACACCGAAGACGCTGGCCCGCTCACCGATGCCCAGCTCGGCCCGATGCTCGTCGATCCAGTGCAGGGAGACGGTTTCGCAGGCGCGCCAGTAGTCCTTCTCGTACCGGTCGTGCGCCCCGGCGAAGCCACCGACGATCGGGCTGAAGTAGACATATTCGAGGGGATAGAGCCGTACGGTCGCCGCCAGCGCCTCGACATGCCCCGCCAGCACGACGCCCGCCAGGGCAATCAGCGCGAGCCACGCCGGCACCACTCGCCGGTCATGCGCCGGTGCACCGTCGACCGTCCGGTGCTCGCCAACGTCGCCGAGCGGGCCGGCGCGGAGGGTGTTCGCGGCCCGCCAGAGGCGGACCAGCGCCACCACGCCGATGAGGATCATGCCGGGCACGACGAACAGGAACTGCCGCAGCGCGTTGTAGAGCGTCGCGCCCCGGACGATGATCAGCAGGAGCGGCACCACGAACAGGCCCGCGGCGAGCAGCACCGCCGGGTCCGCCGCTCGGCGCCGGACGCGGTCGGCGACCAGCAACCCGAGGCCCACGACGGCCAGGGCGACGGTGACCGGCGGCGACCCGATGAGCAGCCACTGCGGGGCGTAGTTCCACGGCACGTCCTTGCCCGGCACCATCTCGCCATCGAAGAGGACCGACCCCGGCCAGTCGTACCGGGACAGCAGCAGGACGGACTCGACGAACCCGGTGACGGGGTGCAGGAACACGTACGGGAACAGGGCGAGGATGACGGCGTAGCTGACGGCGCCGCACACGAGCGCGGCGACGACCTGGTCGCGCACCTCGGCGCGGGCCAGGCCGGCGGCGGGCCGGCGGGCGGGTAGCAACCAGCGCCCGGCGACCAGCAGCGCCAGCACCAGCACCCACACCACGGCGATGGACCGCACCGAGGCCCCGATGCCGATCAGCATCCCGAGCAGGGCGGCGTCCCCGGCCCGGCGGCGGGTCCGCTGGCCCGGCGTGCCGGGTAGGGACCACCGGCGCACGAGCCGGATCGTCGCCCACAGCACGAAGATCATCACGACGGTCAGCGGCACATCCTTGCTGTTGTTGGCCATCGCGCCGAAATACCGGGGGTAGAGGGCCAGTGCGGTGGCCGCCAGCAGCGCGCCCCACCAGCCGGCCAGCTGCCGGCCCACCAGCGCGATGCCGCCGATGCCCAGTACCCCGACGAGACCACCGACCACGGCCCGGGTGTGCCAGGGGTCGCCGGTGCGCTGCTGGAACCAGGCGACGAGCAGTTCGAACGCCGGGCCGTAGTGGGTGATGTGGCTTTCGGGCGGCAGGTCCAGGAAGCTGTCGTCGGCGCCGCCGGAGGCGTACCACTGATAGATCAACTGGCCGTAATAGTTCTGGATCGCCTCGTCGAAGGTGCGGCCGTAGTCGCCGGCGTGCTGGACGACGAAGACCACGAGAAAGATCAGACCAGCGGCCAGCAGGGTGGCGGGCACGGCGGTGGAGAGCGCCCTCGCGCGCGTCCAGCCCATCGCGCCCGCGTCGACAGCTGGTGTGGGCGGCGCTGCGGAGGTCACCGGCGGCTCCTGTTCGGGGTGGCGTGGGGGTCCGAGCGGCTAGTCTGCCGTACCGCTGCGTCGCGAGGCCGCCCCCGACGCCCTAGACTGTCGCGATCCGTGTGGAGGAGGGTGTGTGAAGCTGTCGATCGTCATGCCGGTCTACAACGAAGAGCGGCGTGTCGCCGAGGCGGTCAAACGCGTCCTCGAAGTGAACTATCCGAGCGACGTCGAGCTGGTCGTCGTCGATGACGGGTCCAAGGACGGTACGGTCGCGATTCTGACCGCGTTCGACGACCCGCGCCTGCGCCTGATCCGGCACCCCAAGAACAAAGGCAAGGGCGCAGCCGTACGGACGGGTGCCCAGAACGCCCTGGGCGAATACCTGGTGATCCTCGACGCCGACCTGGAGTACGACCCCCGCGACATCCCGCGCCTGCTGGCGCCGGTGCTGGACGGGCGCACCCAGGTGGTCTTCGGCAGCCGCTCCTTCGGCGGCCAGACGGCCTACTCGTTCTGGTACGTGATGGGCAACAAGTTCGTGACGACCTTCGCGAACGTGCTGTTCAACTGCTACATCTCCGACCTGGAGACCTGCTACAAGCTGATGCCCACGGCGCTGTACCGCGAGCTGGCGATCCGGTCCAACGGGTTCGGCATGGAGGCCGAACTCACCGGCAAGCTGCTGCGCCGTGGCGTACGGCCGCACGAGATCCCGATCTCCTACCAGGCGCGCACCCGGGCGGAGGGCAAGAAGATCACCTGGGTCGACGGCGTCGAGGCCCTGTGGATCCTGTTCCGGGAGCGGCTGCGCCGCCGGCCGCGCAAAGCCATGGCGCGCTGAGCCGCGCGATGACCGTGGCGCGATGACCGTGGCGCGTTGAGCCGCGCGTTGAGCCGCGCGATGACCGTCGCGGCTGTGCACCGGAACGCCGCTGAAGCCTGAGGCCAGCCACAAGATCGCGGACCCGGCCCTGCCGGCACCTCCGCGACGGTTATCCTTCGTCGGCAGAGTGCCGAGCGAAGGGGACGGCGACGTGGAGATGCTGTCACGACGCCGATCCGGGGTGCGCGAGGGTGCACGGGCCGGCTTCTGGGACGGCTGGCGCCTGCACACGGCGGTCATCACGGCCTACGTGCTCGCCGCGGTCTACGTGACCCACCGGCTCTGGCAGGACCCCAACGGCCGGCTGCTGCGCAACGCACAGGACCACATCTTCTTCGAGTGGATCTTCGCGCACGGCGCCCGCGTGGTCTTCCACGGCGAGTACCCGTTCTTCACCGAGCGGCTCAACTCGTCGGCCGGTGTCAACCTCATGGCGAACACATCCGTGCTGGGCGTCAGCCTGCCGCTGGCGCCGGTGACCGAGCTGTTCGGGCCCGGGGTGTCGGTCGTGCTCTTCCTGACCCTCGCGCTGGCGGGCACGGCGACCGCCTGGTACTGGGTGCTGCGTCGTCACCTGGTGAGCTCCCGTACGGCCGCGATCCTGGGCGGAGCGTTCTGCGCCTTCGCGCCCGGCATGGTCTCCCAGGCCGACGGCCACCCGAACATCGTGGCCCAGTTCGTGGTGCCGTTCATCGTCGCGCGGGTGCTGCTGCTGGGGCGCCCGGGCCGGCGCTGGCTGCGCGACGGGCTCATCCTCGGTGGGCTCGTCGTCTACCAGGCCTTCCTCAACGAGGAGGTGCTGTTCTTCACCGCGCTGGCCTGTCTGGTGGTGGTGCTGGTCGCGGTGGCGCAGAACCCTTCGCTGCTGCGTCGCCGCGGGCCGGACTTCCTGCGCGGGTTGGGCGTGGGTGGCCTGCTCGCCGTGGTCGTGCTGGCGTATCCCCTCGGCGTGCAGTTCTTCGGCCGCCAGCACTACTCCGGGCTGTGGGGGACGACGGACAGCGCCGATCTGGCGCAGTACACCGCCTTCGGCCAGGCGACGCTGGCCGGCAACCGGGTGGCCGCGGAGATCTCCCCACGACCAGAGGAGGAGACGTCCTTCTTCGGCTGGCCGCTGGTGATCCTGGTGCTGCTGATGCTCCTGGTGTGGTGGCGCAACCGTACGGTCCAGCTGCTCGCCGTCACCGGCATCGTGTTCTTCCTGCTCTCCCTCGGCTCGACGATCCGGCTGAACCGTGAGCCGACGATCCACGGCATCTGGGGCGCGCTGGAGCACCTGCCGCTGTTCGACGCGGTGGTGACCATCCGGTTCGCCCTGGTCGTCACGACCGTCATCGGGGTGCTGCTCGCCGTCGTCACCGACCAGGTGATGACCCGTTCCGCGCTCACCGTCGGCTGGCTGCGCCGGGTGCCCGCCGCCGGGCTGCGTGCCGGGTGGTTCGTGCTGCTGGCCGCGGCCCTGGTGCCGATCCTGCCGCTGCATCTGCAACCCACCGACGAACGACCCATCCCGGCATTCATCGCGGACGGGACGTGGCGGGACTACGTGGCCGACGGCCAGACCCTGGTCAGCGCGCCGCTGCCGATGGCACCCAAGCCGGACGCCATGCGCTGGGCCGCCTATCAGGACCTCGACTTCGGCCTGGCCGGCGGCTACTTCCTGGCACCGGCCGGCGGCGTGCCCGGCGCGAGCGCCACGTTCGGCTCACCGCGCCGGCCGACCTCCGACCTGTTCTACGCGGCCGCCTACCAGGGCCGGGTCCCGCCGATCGGGGAGCAGGAGCGCCGGCAGGCCGCCGAGGACGTCGCCTACTGGCGGGCGGGAGTCATCGTGGTCGATCCAGCGCTGTACCACGTGAACGCGCTGCGCAACCTCCTGGACCAGCTGTACGGCACCGGCCACCTCGTCGGCGGTCTCTGGGTCTGGGACGTGGGCTGACCGTACGTGCCCGGTCGGGCGCCCGCCGGTGTCAGGCGGGGCGGCGGGCTATCGCGACCACCGACTGGCCGAACGGCGCCTGGATGTGCCGTTCGATCCAGCGGGTCAGCGGCAGCACCAGCCGGTCGTAGAAGGAGATCAGCGGACCTGGCCGGGGCGCCATGCCCAGCAGCTTGGCCGAGACGAAGTAGCCCAGGAAACCGAACATGTTCGCGTAGTACAGCTTTTCGATCGCCAGGCCGGCGGCGGTCAACGCCGCACTCATCGACGCCTTCGTGTAGCGGCGCACGTGGCCGGTGGCGATGTCGACCTTGCTCATGGCGACGGGGAAGGCGGGCACGATGAGCACCATCGCCGCGCCCGGCCGGATCAGGTGCGCCATGCTGCGCAGGGCCGCGACGTCGTCCTCGATGTGTTCCAGCACGTTGTACGACACCAGCCCCGTATGGTTGGCCGTCTCCTCCGAGGGCAGGAACAGCTGGCGCACCTCGACGTTGGGCGCCTCCGCCGCCATCCGGTCCTTGAGCGCCACCAGCCGACTCGGCTCGGCCTCGGTGCAGGTGAGTTGACGCACCGAGGGCGCCCACTCCAGTGCGTAGTCGCCCAGACCGCCGCCCACCTCGATGGGATCGTCCCCCAGGTAGGGGCGGGCGATGTCGGCGAACCACCGTCGATGGTTGACGGCCTCAGCGAGCCCTTCGAGTACCTCGTGCTGCTCCCGTTGGTCGCCCCGGAGCTCGCTCATCGACGTCCTTCCTCGCGCACCGTCGGCCGCACAACGCCGTGGCAGGGAGCACCCTAGCGGACATCCTTGCCGGGAGAAGGACCCTAACGCAACGGACGATCATGGGGCCGATCGGGCGATTACCCACCAATGCGGCGGCGTAACCCCAGAAAGTTCGGCGTTTTCCCGCCCGGTGGCGCAGCTCACGGAGGTGCGTGCGCGGCTGTCCACACCCGCCGTGCAGGATGGTTCGCGTGACCGCGCCCGCGAGTGCCCCTGGACCCGGCCCGATGACAGACCGCCGGGTCGGGACTGATGCCACCATCCGGACCGGCGCGACGACGGCCCTGCCCACCCAGCAGCGCCGGCCAGCCCTGGCCGCGGTGCTCTTCGACATGGACGGCACCCTCATCGACACCGAGAAGCTGTGGGACGTGGCCCTGCACGAACTCGCCGCCCGGCTCGGTGGGGTGCTGAGCCCGGCCGGCCGGGCCGCCATGATCGGCGGCTCGTCGGCCAGCACCATGCGCATCCTGCAGGAGGACCTCGGTCTGCCCCACCTGGACGTCGCGGAGGCGAACCGGTTCATGACGGTGCGCATGCGGGAACTCTTCGCCGCGGGCGTGCCGTGGCGCCCGGGCGCGGCGGAGCTGCTCGACGCGGTGCGGGCCGCCGGCATCCCCACGGCGCTGGTCACCAACACCGGGCGCTCCCTGGTCGAGCTCGCTCTGCTGACGCTCGGCCGCTTCGACGCGGTGGTGCCCGGCGACGAGGTGGATCGGCCCAAACCGCACCCCGACCACTACCTCGCCGCGGCGGCGGCGCTGGGCGTGGACGCGCCCCGGTGTGTGGCCATCGAGGACTCGCCCACCGGCCTGGCCAGTGCCCGGGGCGCGGGCTGTGCCCTGCTGGCGATCCCCAACGACATCCCGCTGGTCGGCGAGGACATCGCGGGGGCGACCGTACGGGCGAGCCTGCGTGAGGTCGACCTGGACCTGTTGCACAGCCTCGTTCCCGCTCCGACGTAGGACCCGCGCTTCAGGGCTGACAAAGTCAGGCATCTCCACATTGGCCATAGTTAAGGCCACCGCGATGGTCCCGCCGCGGCGGGCCCTGACAAATGATGCTGCTGGCCTTGACGGCACTGCTGGCCGGGACAGCCAGCAGTGCCGTCAACAGTTACGCGACGCAGAACTCGTTGCCTTCGGGGTCGGCCATGGTGATCCAGCTGTGCGGCCCCTGCTGGCCATCCCAGAGCTTGGTGGCTCCGCGGGCGACGAGCTCGGCGACGACCTCGTCGCGACGCTCGGCACCCACACGGAGGTCCTGGTGCATCCGGTTCTTCACCGACTTGGACTCGGGTAGACTAGGTTAGGTAAGAACCGGTACTGGCCGGTATGGCAGCACCCGCATTTGATCTAGTGACGTTCTTGCATGTCGCGCTGTACACGCGGATCAGCAAGGACAAGTACGGCAACGCCGAGACGTGTATCGACCAGGAGAAGATCGGTCGGCGGTACGCGGCGAAGCACTGGCCCGGCATCCCCGTGGTGGTGTACTCCGACCCCGACCTCTCGGCGTTCCAGGATGACGTGTACCGGCCCGGCTATGAGGCGTTGCAGGCGGCGATCAAGGCCGGGCTGGTGCTGCATCTGTGGGCGGTCGAGCAGACCCGTTTGGAGCGGCGCGAGGTGCCGTGGTTCGAGATGGCCGCACTGCTGGATGCGGCGGGCATCGAGCTTCTGCACACGCACCGCGACGGGATCGTGCGGGTCCAGGACGAGGTCGCCGGCATCAAGGCGGTGCTGGCGGCGTCTGAGGTCCGCAAGATGCGCAGACGGATCGCGGACAAGTTCGATGCGCAGGCCGCGCGGGGTATCCCGCCGGGCTCACGCCCGTACGGCTTCGTGCACGGCCGCACCGACACCGGGGAGCGTACGTACGTGATCGTGCCCGAGCAGGCCGAGGTGATCCGGGAGGCGGCCGAGCTGGTGCTGGACGGGTGGTCGCTGGAGAACATCGCCCGGCGGCTGCGCGAGCGCGGCGTCACCGGCGCGCACCGGGTGAGGGTCCGCAACCAGGGCGAGGTCGTCGTCGATGAGGCTGGGAACCCGGTCACCCGGGCCTCGGCGATCACCGGCGCGACGGTGAAAGGGATGCTCACCAACCACGCGGTGGCCGGCATCCTGCTGCGCCGGGGCGAGGAGGTCGGGTCGGGCAACTGAACGCCGATCCTCGACGTGGCGACGTGGCGGCTGGTGCGCGCCAAGCTGGGCGGGACTCGGGAAGTGACTACGGTCCAGGGCCGCGCGTACGTGATCGGGGACAAGCACCGTGGACGGACCCCGGGTCGCCGGTACCTTCTCACCGGCGGTATCGCGGTGTGCGGGGTGTGCGAGGCCGCGCTGATCGGCTCGGAGAAGCAACTGCGCAACAAGACCCACGGCGTGCGGACGGTGCCGTACCTGCTCTGCCACCCCAAGACCGGCGGCCGGGCATGCATCGGCATCATGGCCGAGCCGACCGAGGAATTCGTGATCGCCGAACTGTTCACCGAGTTGAAGCGCCGCAAGGAGCACAAGCGCGTTGACGACGGCTCGATCGGCGCCCGTCGCGACGCGCTGAACACTGCCCTGGCCGACGTGGACGAGCAGCGCAGGGTGTTGGCCCGGATGTGGGTCGCCAAGCAGGTCAACGGCGTGGAGTGGGCCGAGGCCCGCGCCGGCCTGGACGCCGAACAGCACCGGCTGGAGTCCGAACTGCGCGCCCTGCCGATGACCGGCGCCGACCGCGACCCAGCCGCGATCCTCGCCGACTTTGCCGCGATGACCCTCGACGAGCAGCGGGCCGTGCCCTCGATGGCCACCACGACGCAGCCGTTGACGCTCATCGACCAGCCTTCCGTGGCGAGACCAACGCGCGGAAGGTCGGGTGCTCCAGCCAGCCGACCCGCCCGGCCCACTGGCTGGCAAGGTTCGCGTTGATGTTCAACGGTGCCCGCCATGCCAAGTGGCCGGCCGCGTGGAGCGCGACGTAGGCGGCCGAGAGGCTGTGTCGAAGGTTGAGCACCGTGACTCGCTCCCGTGCCTGTGCCTCGCCGCGTTCCAGCCAGTCGCGATGCAGCGCGGTCATCGACTTGCGGGCAAGTTCCGGCTGCGTGACGTCCAGGCGAAGCTCGGCACAGACATCGACCAGCCGGCGTGAGGGTTCGACAGGACATGACCGGCGTCGAACCGTGTATCTATCACCCGGTGTACGGGGTCGGAACGGCGCAGGTGCCACGCGCGCTGCGCGGCGCTCAGGGAGAAAGGCACCGCCGAACCGGCGTTGGCGATCAGTACGGCCAGGTCGCTGCAAAGCTGATGCCCGACCACGATGTCGGCCACGGTGATCGCGGCGCCGATGTCGGCCGCCGCCGCCTCCACCAGGTCGGCCCGCTCACTGTCGCGCTCAAGATAGACGCTGGTCGACCAGAACGGCAGTCCCGCGCGCACCCGGATCGGCTGGTCAGAGACCGGCACGGCGAGCCACACGACCGAGTAGCAGAACGCCCGGTTGCCGTTCTTGATCCGGTAGTTCTTGCTCCACTCCACATCGATCGAGGCAACGAGTCGGTGACCGGGCTTGCGGATCGGTGCAGTTCCCGGCTCGCCCAGGTCGCTAATGACGTACACAGGCCCGATCCCCCTTCGGCGATCAGCGCGTCCACAATCGGGCAGGTGCGACGGTCATGAGGCTAACGGTGCTTGCGTTGTCGCGTGGGAGCCCGGCCTGGCGGACGTGCCAACTTGATCAGCGCTCTTGTCGTCTCCGCGGTCGGCGGACAGCAAGTCCCACGCCGCACGGTCGATGGCGTCGGTGACCCGAAAGGTGCCCTCCCATC